>Ga0310697_10003359_pt1 | contig 16260 bp, 15 predicted proteins | sample 172DNAGHGlowgp2_FD_203883 | JGI IMG/M metagenome (GOLD analysis project Ga0310697, IMG submission 203883) | Sheep rumen microbial communities from Palmerston North, Manawatu-Wanganui, New Zealand - 1728 DNA GHGlow gp2 (v2) (version 2) | ecosystem: Host-associated > Mammals > Digestive system >... | reverse complement strand
GAGTTTGGAACCGCCATTAGTGTAACCTTCAAACTCTACTTGATTGACGAGTTTCAAAGGCTGAAAGAGGAAGAACAGAAACAATTGGGGTGGACTGCCAAAAGGGAACTCTCAAAGATTAACTACCGTATTCATACGGATGCCATCAAGAGCCATCTGATACCCGAAGAGGTCACCCCAACACAAGCAAGCATCATCTATGCCGAGGAAGCCGATGTTTTGAACGTGGCTATGTTTGGAATGACAGCCAAACAGTGGCGAGAAGCTAATCCTGACCTAAAAGGAAATATCCGCGACTACGCCACCATCAACGAACTGATATGTCTTTCGAATATGGAGAATATCAATGCCGTGCTTATCAATGATGGTGTTCCACAGGGCGAAAGGCTTGTAAAACTCAATCAGATTGCTATTCAGCAGATGGAGGTTTTGGAGGAGAATGGCAATCGCACCCTATTGAAATAGTAACCCAATATAACTTAGTCGACAGAATACAAATATAGAGCAATATGGAAAGAAACAATAAATGGTTGGTATTAGCAAATCCGAATAGGTGTCGCCATACGGACTGCTTACACAAAGAGGGCTTTGTTAGTTGGGTGCAGAAGACTTATCCATTCGAAATAGGCGACATTGTATATCTGTATATCAACGGAGCTGTGCGCTTCAAGACATGTGTCGAAACAGCCGTAGACCATCGTGAGGACAAGGACTATTGGATTGGCAAAGCTCCAGAGCATCCGACTTTTCGGCTAAGACTTATAATGGAAAGCGACGGAACTGGTCTTACTGCTGAAGATTTGTTACCTTTCGGATTCAAGGGAGGCCAAAGTTTGAGACACTATATTCACCATAACACAGAGTTGCTTGAGTATATCGAAAGCATGTTTGAATAAGCGTATTATTTAAGTTTTATTGCATTGTATGGATAGCGCTTTGCGCCTTCCGCTAACGAGTATTGATAATAGCCAGAAATAGTGTTATCACCCGACTGCTCAATAAAGAAAACTATCGTAGCATCATCGCTTATAACTTTAAGATTACCATTCTCATCTAATTCTGCTGAAACAGAATTAATCTTATAATCGATTTTCAGTTTTTTGTTATCAGCAGTGTAAGTAAAATCAAATTTATTTGTATTGTCTGTTCCTTTATAATACCAATATTTTCCTGATGTAGTGTTCGTAAATTCATATTTGTAATAAGCCCGCGTGGAATTTTCAGTATAGAAAGCCCATGTAGAATTAACAAACCTGCTAATAGCACTTTCGCTTTCATTATCTTTTGAACATGAAAATGCTATAAGCGAAACTAAGAATAGAATTACAATTTTCGTTTTCATATATTTTTATTAATTAATTATAAATTATACCCGATAAGAGAACTTTCTTGTGGTACATTTAAGAATAAATTCTTAATTTTGCACTGAGGAACTATAAAGGTCTCGATAAATTCTGGGGCAACTTGGAAAGCTATCGGGAAAACAATCCTACTGGTCCTGATCTATTGCAGTAGATTAGGACCTTTTTCGTTGCCTGACCTGTTATATCTGTTTTGCCATATAGGACTTGTTTAAAGGTTTATAACTTGACTTCATCCTCTAACGAGATTTTGGTCTTATCAGTTGCAAAGATACTCATTTTTGATTTCTTATCCAAAAATATGAGCCAGAATATTAATTATTCAAACTATTTTTAGTAATTTCGCGACATGAAAACAACAAAATCAACAAAACAAAAACAATTAAGTCTTAGATTTAACAGGAAGAATCATCACCGTACCCCAAAAATAGGTGAAGATCTTAGGTGTTTTTAAAAAATAAGTGTAATTTTGCAAAAGAAACAAATAATAAAATGGAAACAAAGATACCTAAAACAAAGAATGAAGCCTTTGCTCAGTTGGATACGATGCTGAGTGATGAGGAAAAGATAGAATTGGTGAAGAGTGATTCCATAGAGTATCACTTTACGCTGGGGATGTGGATTCGGAACAACTGGATTTATCAGCAAGAAGAGGAGGATGTAAAGCGTTTGGCCAAAGCATTCAGAACGGAGATGTTGTTCTTCGAGGCAGATGACCTGTCAATGAAGATCATTGAGTATTATCAGAGATATTTAAAAAGGAAAGGGGTATAGGTTATGGGAACATTAAAAGAGTATCAGTGCAATGGTTGTGGCTATACTGTAACTGGCACCAGAAAGGGGCGTACCTTGGGTATGATGGGAGAAATCGAAACAGAGAAGGTTCCGAGGAAATGTCCCAAATGCGGAGGTAACATGAAGGAAACTGGTACAGTCATCATGATAGATTAGGATAAATTATTCCCACCTTGGGAACGGAATGTTCCCAACGTGGGAATGAAGTGTTCCCACGTTGGGAATAAAACATTCCCACGCTGGGAATATTTTTGGAGGCTTATGGGGCTGTATGGCTTGCCTTAGGGGATATTATTTTCTTTTGGAATAAAGATTATCTTTAGAAAACGAAACACCTAACATGTTTTTATAAGGAATGCCCTGTTTATCGGGATTTCAGACGGTTTTTATGGCCACAACACCTAACATCACTCCTAACAAACAGGTAACACATCACCTAACATCACTCCTAACATCGCAGAATGCTTTCTTTTTTTTAGCAGAAAAATAGCCTTTGTTTGCAAAAAAATGGGGTAAAAATTGGGAAAACATTTGGATTTGGCTAAAAAATTTTGTATCTTTGCATGCTGTTAGCATGCGATGCTGCTCACGCTCGGCAATTCAAACAAGTTTGATAGCTCTCGCTTACTTGCAGCATTGCATACCGCAAAAACGAAAAACGCTGTGGAAAGCGCAAATCGTACTAAGAAAAAGATAGTTTAATATAAAGTATTTCTATGAGTAAGAAGAATCTTATCATGGGAGAAACTATGAGTGTCTCTCTCGAGACTACGCTCGCCATCGAGCAGTTTCTCAATGACAATTACCTTTTCCGTCACAATGTGCTGAATGGGAAGGTAGAGTTTGCAACTAAACCTGCTGACGATGCCATCGACAGTGGGTCTGAAAGCCATAAGCCTGATTATCGCCCACTGACTCAGGAAGCGCTCAACAGCATTATCCGTAGGGCCAAGAAGGAACGGGTGATAGAAAAGGGTAGTGCGAAGACGGAGATTATGGAGTATGTGCATTCTGAGGATGTACCTACCTATAACCCCATTGGTGACTATCTGAAGCATCTGCCTAAATGGGACGGACAGAACCACATTGGCCAGCTTTTCAGTCGTCTGCCTGGTATTACTTCTGAACAACAAGGCTTTCTGGCCACTTGGCTACGCTCCGTTGTGGCCCACTGGCTTCAGATGGACAATCTTCATGGTAATGAGTGTGTGCCTACGCTCATTGGGGCTCAGGGTTGTGGCAAGACCACTTATTTCCATCGTCTACTGCCTCCAGAACTGCGTCAGTATTATCTGGACCATCTGAACCTTTCGAATAAGTTCGATAAGGAGATGGCGCTGACGAATAATCTGCTGGTAAACCTCGATGAACTCGATGCCATCCGTCCTTCTCAGCATGCGGCTCTGAAGCAGACACTCTCGAAAAGTAAGGTGAATGGGCGTCCTATCTATGGTTGTGCTCAGGAGGATCGTCCACGTTTTGCCTCATTCGTGGCTACTACTAACAATCCCCATCCTCTGACGGATGCCACTGGTAGTCGTCGTTATATCTGTATGACGATACCAGATGGTCAGTATATCGATAACTCTGGCGAGATAGATTACGGCCAGCTTTACGCTCAAGTGGTTTATGAGCTGATGGTTGCCAAAACACCTTATTGGTTTGACAACAACGAGGTGGCTCGTATTCAGGAACTGAACCAGAACTATCTAGAACAGAAAGATATCGCTGAGATTGTGGAACTCTGCTTCCGCAAACCAAAAGAAGGAGAGCCAGCCAAGTCGATGAACTCGAAGATGATGCTGAAGCACATGCAGAAAGATTATCCTTCCGTGGAAATCAATCACAGCAATAGGATTAAGGTAGGGCTTGCAATGAAGGCGCTGGGTTTTGGATGGACAGACCATAGTAACGTACCTTATTATAAGGTCGTTCCCATCTCAGCAGCCTGAGATGTTAGGTGATACGTTAGGTGTTTGTTAGGTGTTTGAGAGCGCTTACGAATCCTAACGCTCACAAAATGAGACAGTTAACTTGCACCGATGTTAGATGTTAGGTGTTTTAAATAGAAAGATAAAAATTATGAAAGAAAAAGAACTTAAAGCGAAAGACATTCCAGGGGGCTATGCCCTTTGTTTTAACAGTGCGTGTGATAAGAAAGAAATGTGCATGCACTATCAGGCTCAGCTACTGATGCCAAAGAGTTGTTATTCTGGTCAAGCTGTGTATCCTACGGCTTGGCAGGATGGCGAGTGCCGCTGTTTCTGTGAAAAGAAACTGGTAAATAAGGCATGGGGCTTCACGAAGCTCTATGATAATATACCGAGGCGTGATAGGGCTGAGGCTCGTGAGTGTGTTCACTCCTATTTCGGACGGGGTAACGGCCCATATTATCGTGTCCATCATGGCGAGAACAAGCTCTCGCCCACACAGCAGGCAGATATTCTGAATATCGTCGCCAAGTTTGCTCCCATCGATGGTATCAAGTTCGACCACTATGAGATGGGGTGGAACTTCGATTAATTTTAGTGATTTATTTTGTGGTATTAATAATAATGTGTATCTTTGTGCCCAAATTGAAAGATGATGAGCGTAAAAAAACTATTCCTACTAATGTTGTCGGCCACTTTGCTGACATCGTGTGGACACCGTGCGAAAACGAACGAGGCTGCAAAGGCCGAGGCTGAAGCTGTTGCGGCAGAGGCTACGGCTACAGATATGGCGCCCGACTTTGAATTGCCCGACATGCAAGGTAATCCATTGAAATTGTCGTCGCTGAGAGGCAAGTACGTGGTGCTCGACTTCTGGGGCTCGTGGTGCATCTGGTGTATTCGTGGCATTCCTCATATGAAGGCTTACTATGCTAAGTATAAGGAGAAGATGGAGATACTGGGTATCGATTGTCACGATACGGAAGAGAAATGGAAAGAGGCCGTTAAGGAGCATGATATACCTTGGTTGCACGTGCGTTGCGAGGATGCACAACTGCAAGGTCTGGCTCAGAAGTATAACGTAGAGGGCTTCCCCACAAAGGTGATTATCGACCCAGAGGGGAAAGTGGTAAAGACGGTAGCAGGAGAGGATCCGGCGTTTTATACGTTCTTGGATGAATTGCTAAAATAACCTCCACCCCTGCCCCTCCTCCGGAGGAGGGGAGTACAGGGAGGGGAGCGAGGCCTTTTATTTAGTATGCATGGTCATCAGACTGCAGTTCTTCTTTCGTGAGCTTCTTGGCATCGATGGCGCGCCAAGCATAGATAATGTAAGCCAGCACAAACGGAACTAACAGCGATACATAGAACATCGTGGTAAGCGTGAACTCGCTGGAGCAGGAGTTCTGAAGGGTGAGCGACGACTGGAGGTCGGCCGTAGAGGGATAATAGGCTGTATTGTTCCAAGCGCAGCAGAGCAGCAGGGCCAGAACGGTAAGCACCGTGCCGATACCTGCAGGCCAGATACCACTTACGTACTTCTTTGAGAAGATGGTCTTACCGATGCCGTAAAGTACCAATACGACACCAATGAGCAGTATTACTAACAGATACCACATGGTGATAAAGTTATTGAAGTACTTATAGGGCTCCATATAGATAACGCCCTCGTCGTTATAGGCATAGCCATCCTTTAGCAATACGTGGATGAGGTAGGCTACGAAGAGTACGAGGAATGGTACGGCAGCACCAATCAGTCGTACACTGCCACGCGAACGGATATCTTCATCTTCTACATTATTCATGACGTAAAGAATGCCCAATACACGAGCCAGGAAAACCACGGCAAAGCCTAAAACGAGTACCCAAGGATTCAACAGGGCATCGAGACCATGAGAGGCATTCGCCCAACGCGAGATAATCGGTGTGATGGCGCCTGCATCAATCAGATTGTTCTTATCGATGAGGAAATTGCTGCCCTCGAAGAAGGTGGCTACAGCACCACCCAGGAGCAACGGACCAACGATACCATTGAGCGTGAGGAAGAACTGGAACGTCTTGGGGCCTAAAACATTACCTATCTTATTCTGGAACTCGTAGCTGACAGCCTGGAGTACAAACGTGAAGAGGATAATCATCCAAAGCCAGTAAGCGCCACCAAACGAGGTAGAATAGAAGAGGGGGAACGAGGCAAAGAAGGCTCCACCAAACGTAACGAGCGTGGTAAACGTGAACTCCCACTTACGGCCAGTAGAGTTATATACCAGTCGACGGCCTTCGGGGGTAACGCCCAGAGAACCTGCCACAGAGTTGGCGCCCTGTACAAACAGTAGGAATACCAATATCGCACCTAATAGCGAAACGATGAAGCACCAATAGTGCTGAAGAAAATCGTATGTCATGATTGTGGTCCTTTCTTAATTTGTTTGAGCATAATGTTGATCTCGACTACCAGCATGGTGGTAAAGAGAATAAGGAACAGGAAGAAGGTAAGGGCAACATTCGAAGCCTGGATGTCGCTGACAGCAGCCCACGTAGGCAACATGTCCTGAATGGTCCAGGGCTGACGGCCAAACTCGGCTACCAACCAGCCGCACTCAGAGCCGACATAGCCCAGCGGAATCAGCAGGATAGCTAGCCAATAATGCCAAGCAGGCAGGGTGGTGATGTCGTACTTCTTAAACAGTGCCTTGGGGAACTTGTAAGTTACGGCCAGAACGACAGCAAAGAACAGGATAAACAGACAACCTACACCTACCATCACGCGGAAAGCCCAGAAGTTAATCCATACAGGTGGTATCAGGTCGGTTTTATCCTTCACATAGCCGTAGCCGAAGTACTTCATGTTGGCGTTGAGCGTTGAGAGCTGAGCGTTGAGAGTTGCTTCGTCGGCACCCTCGGCCTTGGCCTTGCGATAGGCTGCAAGGGCGGCAATGGCCTGCTTACCCATCTCGATCTTCTCTTCGGCAGAAGGTTCTGTCTTGCCGTCAGGCGTGGTATAACCGTTGAGCAAGTCGTTGATTCCAGGTACGAAGCCCTGAGGATCGTTGGTGGCCATGATAGAGAGGCCGTAAGGTACCTCGATACCCTCGATAAGCTTTAGACCTTGTGCTGTGCCACCATCATAGAGCGCCTCCATTGCAGCCAGTTTCATGGGCTGAACATTTGCTACGTCCATACCCGACTTGTGGCCTGTGCCTCCTGCCAGCAAAGCAGCTACCAAGCCTACGCCAGCACCAATCTTGAGGCTCTCGACGGCCATCTTCGTTTCGCGCTTCTTCAGAAGATACCAGCAACATACGCCTACGCAGAAGATACCACCGATAATCCAAGCGGAAGTAACCGTGTGGCAGAACTTGCTGACAGCGAAGGGCGAAAGGGCTACCTCGGCAAAGGATACCATCTCGTTACGCATGGTGTCAGGATTGAACTCGCAACCTACGGGATACTGCATCCAGGCATTGGCTACGAGAATCCACCAAGCAGAAATGGTGGCGCCTAAACCTGTAAGCCACGTAGAAGCGAGGTGGAAGCCGGCAGATACCTTCTTCCAACCAAAGAACATGACAGCCACGAAAGTGGATTCCATGAAGAAGGCAACAATGCCCTCGACGGCCAACGGGGCGCCAAAGATGTCGCCTACAAACCAAGAATAGTTACTCCAGTTAGTACCAAACTCGAACTCAAGGATGATACCTGTGGCCACACCCATCGCAAAGTTGATACCAAACAACTTCTGCCAGAACTGGGCGGTCGTCTTCCAGAAGTCGTCTTTCGTACGATAATAAATCGTTTCCATAATGCCCATGATAACAGCTAATCCAAGCGTTAGGGGCACAAAGAGCCAGTGATAGATGGCTGTGAGGGCGAATTGCGCTCTCGACCAGTCGATCGTTCCTGCGTCAATGTTTAATAATAAATTGTTGAACATAAGTGTATTGTTTATTGTTTTATTGGTTATTCGCTCTCTCAGTAAGCTCGGTGGCTACGTAGCCTGCTTCATCGCCCTCGGCATGCTGCTTTAGGAAATTGGGGAAGAAAAAGATTTTCAGGACAATGAAAATAACGAATAGCTTAATCAAAATAATAGCCCATAGCGTCTTGCCAAGGCGCATGGAACGGAATCCGTCGTAATAGAGGTCGAACACTCGGTAGAGAAATCCCTCTTTTCTCATAGGCTATCGTTTTTAACTTTGCAAATATACGTTATTTCTTCATAACTTCCAAATAAATAACTTAAAAAATGGCCATTTCTTTTGAGATTTCACCAAAAAGGCTTAATTTTGCACGCGCAAAATAAAATAAGTATGAGTAAGAAAGTATTAATTCCATTGGTTATCGTCATCCTGATTCTGGTTGCCGGACTGGTTTGGCTCTTTATCAATCTGCAGGAGCAAAAGCAGGTAAACCAAGATATGCAGGAGCTGGCAGAACTGGATAAAAAGGAAATGGAGAATGAGTATGAGCGCTTTACCTTGCAGTATAGCGAGATGAAGACTCAGATTAATAACGACAGTATCATTGAACAGCTGACTCGGGAGCAGATGAGAACCCAACAGCTGTTGGAGGAACTGAAACAGGTAAAGGCCTCAGATGCGCGTGAGATAGCCCGACTGAAGAAAGAACTCGCCACAGTAAGAGCCGTGTTGCGCGACTACGTGATGCAGATAGACTCGCTGAACAGGCTGAACGAGAGCCTGAAGCAGGAGAATACCACAGTGAAGGCTGAGTTGGAACAGCGTAATCAGCAGGTGGCAGGACTGAGTCACGAGAAGGCTTCGCTGTCTGAAAAGGTGGCGATTGCTGCCCAGCTCGATGCTACAGGCATTCAGATGCAGTTGTTGAACAAGCGCGGCAAGGAGGCTAAGAAGCTGAAAGACTGTACGCGGATGAAGGTGTCCTTTACCATTGCCAAGAACGTGACAGCATCGAACGGCAATCGTACGGTGTATGTGCGCATTCAGAATCCTGGCGGTAATACGCTTTCTGGAGGTGGCACCTTTGCCTACGAGAACAAGAATCTGGAGTGTTCGATGAAAAAGATCATAGAGTACACGGGTGAGGAAACACCTGTAGTAACCTATTGGAACGTCTGCCAGATGTTGGAGGCTGGCGACTATCGCGTGAGTATCTTTGCCGATGGCAATATGATAGGATCAAGAACTTTTAGTTTTAATAAGTAGATATGAGAAGATACATTGGATTATTGTTGCTTTTGGGCACAGTACTATCTGCAAGCGGTCAGCGGGTGCTTACGCTTGACAGTTGCAGGCAGATGGCTTTGCGCAACAATAAGCAACTGGGCATATCGAAGCTGAAGCAGGACGTGGCGGCCAATCTGCGAAAATCGGCGCGCACGAAGTATCTGCCTCATGTGAGTGCCGTTGGAACCTACGAGTATACCAGTAGGGAGATATCCTTGTTGAGCGATGAACAGAAGACTGAATTCAGTAATTTAGGAACAGCGATGAGTGGGGGCCTGGGGCAGGCACTTGCACCAATGGCCGCACAAAGTCAGGTTTTGACTACCGTGTTGGGGAAACTGGGTCCTACGGTGGAAACCATGCTCAACGGCTTAGGACAGAAAATCGTGGATGCTTTCCACACCGATACCCGCAATGTGTTTGCTGGTAGTGTGGTGCTTACACAACCTTTGTTTATGGGTGGTAGCATCATCGCCATGAACAAGATGGCCGATATTAACGAGAAGATGGCTGATAATCAGACGGAAGCCCGTCGCCAGGCCACCTTATATCGTATCGACCAAGCTTACTGGCAGGTAGTATCGCTCTATCATAAGAAGAAGCTGGCCGAGGGTTATCTGGAACTCGTAAAGAAACTGAATAGCGACGTACACAAGATGATAGACGAGGGCGTGGCAACGAAGAGCGACGGCCTGAGTGTAGAGGTAAAAGTAAACGAGGCCGAGATGACACTGACTAAGGTAGACGACGGACTCGTACTCTCGCGCATGTTGCTGAATCAGCTCTGTGGATTACCGCTCAATGAGCAGATCACACTTGAAGACGAGCAGCAGGAAAACATCGCTGTGGTAGAACTGACACCAAAACTCGATGTAGAGAAAGCTGTGGAGAATCGTCCGGAGTTGAAGTTGCTGCAAAACTCAGTAGCCCTCTCGAAGCAGGCTACGAATGTGTTGAAGGCTGGCAATATGCCTCAGGTACTCTTGACGGGTGGTTATGCCGTGAGCAATCCCAACGTGTTTGATGGCTTCCAGCGTAAGTTTGGTGGTTTCTGGCATGTAGGTGTGATGCTACGTATACCCGTATGGAACTGGGGTGACGTGATGTATAAGGTAAGAGCATCGAAGGGAGCTACTTCTATTGCCAATCTGGAATTGGCAGAGGCCCGCGAGTTGATAGAATTGCAGGTGAACCAGAATACCTTTAAGGTAGACGAGGCCAATAAGAAACTGACGATGGCGCAGGCCAATATCGCCCGTGCCAACGAGAATTTGCGCACAGCAAACCTCGGTTTCAGTGAGGGTGTGATTACACCAGCCACCGTGATGGAGGCACAGACAGCTTGGTTACAGGCACAATCGCAGAAGATCGATGCCGAAATCGACGTGAAACTCTCACAGGTAGACTTACAAAAGGCGTTGGGAACGCTGGAATAAAATCAAAAATCGTAAATCCGTAAATCGTAAATAAAATTATGTCAAATCAAGAAAAAACTCAGCATAACAACATCTTGCTTGCCATTGTTGGTTTTATAGCAGTAGTAATTGTCGTAGCGCTCATCGGATTCTTTGCGCTTGGACGTGACCCAGAGATGATTCAGGGTCAGGTAGAGGTTACAGAATACCGTGTATCGAGTAAGGTGCCTGGAAGAATACTGGAACTCCGTGTGAAGGAGGGCGACTACGTAAAGGTAGGTGATACACTCGCCATTCTTGATGCCCCAGATGTGCGCGCCAAGATGGAGCAGGCACAGAGTGCGCAGAACGCAGCTGCTGCGCTGGAACTGAAGGCACAGAACGGTGCTCGCAAGGAGCAGATTCAGGGTGCTTTCTCTGTTTTGCAGCAAGCAAAGGCTGGTCTTGAGATTGCCGAGAAATCATACAATCGTGTACAACGTCTGTACGATGAGGGTGTGATGAGCATGCAGAAACGCGATGAGGCCTTTGCCAATTACAAGGCGATGGAAGCACAGGTGAAAGCTGCTCAGAGCCAGTATGATATGGCTGTAAACGGTGCCCGTATGGAGGACAAGCTGGCCGCAGCCGCTCAGGTAGGTCGCGCCAAAGGTGCTGTACAGGAGGTGAATTCCTATATCCACGAAACAGTGCAGGTGGCCCAGATGGAGGGTGAGGTCAGTGATGTGTATCCCAAAGTGGGCGAATTGGTAGGTACTGGTTCTCCCATCATGTCGATTGCTGTGATGGATGATATGTGGGGCACTTTCAATGTACGCGAAGACCAGTTGAACGGCTTGCAGGTAGGCTCAGAGTTCCAGGCTTTCGTCCCTGCTTTCAACAAGGAAGTGAAGATGAAGGTGTATTATATGAAAGACCAAGGCACGTATGCTGTTTGGAAGGCAACTAAGGCCAACGGTCAGTACGACCTGAAGACCTTTGAAGTAAAGGCACGCCCCGTAGAAAAGATGGAGGGTCTGCGCCCTGGTATGTCGCTGATTATTAAGGAATGAAGTATCTTTTACAGATATGGCAGATAGCATTGCGCGAGTGTAAGATCTTGTATCGTAACCGTATCTATGCTTGCTGCATGGTCATCTTCCCTATCTTGGCGATGTTTTTCTTCACCTCGATGATGGATGATGGTCTGCCTACGAATATGCCCGTAGGTGTGGTAGACCTTGACAATACCACTACCTCGCGCGCACTGGTTCGTAGACTGGATGGTTTCCAGATGTCGGAGGTGATAGCGCATTATCCCTCAGTGGCTGAGGCGCGAAGGGCTGTTCAGCAAAACGAAATCTACGCTTTTCTCTATATCCCAAAGGGTACTACCGACAAGCTCCTGGCCAGCAGGCAACCCAAGATATCCTATTATTATAATATGGCCTCGATTATGTCGGGTTCGTTGCTGATGAAGGATATGAAGGTGATTTCGAATCTGGGCTCTGGCGCTGTAGGACAAGCAACGATGCGTGCCAAGGGGTATACCCAAAAGCAGATAATGGCCGTATTGCAACCCATTACCATCGATCTGCACCAGATAGCCAATCCTTGGACGAATTACAACATGTATCTGTCTACGGTGTTTGTGCCTGGTGTGATGATGCTGTTTATCTTCCTTATCTCAGCCTATTCGTTGGGAATGGAACTGAAATTCTCGCGAGGGGCAGAGTGGCTTGGCTTGGCAGATAACAATATATTGGTGGCAATTTTAGGCAAATATCTGCCCCAGAGTCTGATATGGGTGGCTCTGATTTTCGGCTACGAATTCTATGTGTTCTGCATTCTCCATTTCCCATGTCATAGTCCTGGTATGCTGATATTGTTGGGATTGTTGGAGGTATTTGCCGCTCAAGGCTTTGGTATTTTTGCCTTCGGACTGATGCCATCGCTGCGTATGTCGATGAGTGTTTGCTCGCTGTGGGCTGTGCTCTCGTTCTCGATAGCTGGTTCAGCCTTCCCCGTGATGGGCATGGATGCGCCTCTGCAATCGCTGTCGTGGCTCTTCCCCCTGAGACATTATTATATGGTTTATCAGATTTGTGTGCTCAATGGTTTCCCACTGCTTGAGGCCTGGTTCCACTTCGTGGCACTGGTAGGCTTCATCTTGTTGCCGTGGTTCGTTGTCAACAAAATCAAAAATGCGATGCTTACCTATGTCTACATACCATAATTTCATAAAGGCCGTGCATGATGCCGCTTACATCTGGCGAGAAGAGATGAAGCAGGTGTTCAGGGATGAGGGCGTACTTATCTTCTTTATCATCGTACCCATCGTCTATCCCTTGCTCTACTCTTGGATCTATAATAATGAGGTAGTGCATGAGGTACCTGTCGTAGTGGTCGATGATTCGCATAGTACCCTCTCGCGTGAGTTGGTCAGAAAGCTTGATGCCTCGCCCGATGTGAAGGTACTCTGCCATGCTGCGGATATGGATGAGGCGAAATCGCTTGTAAGCAGACAATTGGCAAAGGGTGTCTATTATATTCCCGGCGATTTTGCCACAAGATTGAACCGTGTGGAGCAAGCCACGCTCAGTGTGTATTGCGACATGTCGTTGATACTGACCTATAAAGCCCTTTATCAGACAGCTGTGGCCGTCACCCAGCACATGGGCGCTGAGATACAAAAGAAACTATCAGGGAAATATACGGTGCGCGAGGAACAGATCCAGACAAGGCCGCTTGACTTTACTGACGTGCCCATCTTTAACCCGGCAGGTGGTTATGGCACTTTTATTTTGCCCGCTGTGCTGATGCTGATTCTGCAACAGACGCTCGTATTGGGTATCGGACTATCCGCTGGTACTGCGCGTGAAAAAAGTAAGTATGGCAACTTGATACCGATTCATCCTGCATATTCTGGCATCTATCGTATCGTGTGCGGTAAGGCCTTGTGCTATCTGATGGTTTATGCTATCATGGGTGCTTATCTTACGATGGTGGTGCCACGTTTGTTCTCGTTTGTGACGTTGGTACATTGGCAGGATTTGTTGTGTATGATGATACCCTATGTCTTGGCGTGCGTCTTCTTTGGCATGACGATATCGTGTCTGGTAAGATATCGCGAGAATGTCATGCTAATTGTGGTATTTGTATCCGTACCATTGCTTTTCCTGTCAGGTGTTTCATGGCCGCAATCGGCTATTCCTGGCTATTGGCAGGGTATCAGTTGGCTCTTCCCAAGTTCGTTTGGCATCAGGGCCTTCGTAAGGATGAGTACCATGGGTGCCTCCTTTGGCGATGTGGTAAATGAGGTGAGATGTCTCTGGATACAGTCTGCTGCCTATTTCGGTGTCGCTTGTCTGGTTTATGGTCATCAACTACGTCTCTCCAGGCGTCACAATCTCCAAAAGGTAGTAGGCGTCATGCTCCTATTGCTTCTGCCCTTACAGGTATGCGTTGCTGGTAATCCCAAGATGAAATATCCTGGTGGAAAGTATTATATCTGGCGCTATACCCTTAAGGATAAACAAGGTACCTCGTACAATCTCGACCATCCGGGACGATGGTTGTCTCACAGATCAATAGAACGTAGGAAGCGACAGGGCATTGCTGTCGATTCTACCGATTTGCCCGTCAGTAATAAGTATCTCAGACAGATAGAGCGTACCTCAGACGAGGCGTTGAAAGAAAATTATAAGCGCACAAATGAATGGCAATTGATTGGTACGAGCCGATGGAACAATACCGTTTTGGTACGCTCGAATGATACCATCGTTTTTAATCGTGTAGGTGCCCTCGATTTTATCAAGAAAGCAGAGATGGTATGGGAGTCGCCTGATAGTATCGACCGTGTCAGAAAACTAAAGGCGCATGAGGATTTCAGCGCTTGGGACAGTATAAAAGGCGACACTTACGGCAACGGCAAAGAACAGATAGAGATGCTGGTGGGACAACGCCTGCATAACATTGGCTTTCGTGGAAAAGGCATCACCATCGCTGTATTGGATGGAGGTTTCCAGAATGTCAACGCGATAAGAGCCTTCAATCATTCCAATATCGTAGGTGCGCAAGATTTCGTTTATCCTCAGAGTACCAGTTTCTATCAAGAAACAGACCATGGAACAAAGGTGCTCTCTACGATGGCCACGAATGAGCCTGAAGTACTGGTAGGTACAGCCCCAGAAGCACGCTATTGGTTGCTGAGGTGTGAAGACCAACAGACGGAGCAGCCTGTAGAGGAGGACTATTGGGCGATGGCTGCGGAATTTGCCGACTCTGCTGGGGTGGATATCATCAGTTCGAGTCTGGGCTATAACGATTACGACAATCATCCTGAGTATTATCATCAGCGTGATTTAGATGGTCGCACGGCATTTATTAGTCGCACAGCCTCCATGTTGGCACAGAAAGGCATCATTCTTGTAAACTCGGCTGGTAATTCTGGTATGGGACCATGGAAGAAAATCGTTTTTCCGGCTGATGCCAACGATATCCTGACTGTTGGCGCCATTAATCCAGAACGCAAGAATGCCCCTTTTAGTGGGGTAGGACCTACGCAGGACGGTCGTGTAAAACCCGATGTAATGGCATTGGGAAGTCCGGCATCACTGATATCTGGTCGTGGTAGCATTGTGAGGGATATGGGTACCTCGTTTTCTACGCCTATCGTAGCAGGACTGGTGGCTTGCTTGTGGCAAGCACTCCCGCAGAAATCGGCCTTGGAAATTATCAGATTGGTGCGCCAGACCTGTAATGGCTACGAGCATCCTGATAATATTTACGGCTTTGGCATCCCCAACTTCTGGAGAGCCTACATGATAGGACGACTCGACCAATGAGCAAGAAAAGCGTCACACTCTACGAACTCAACAACTTGGTAAAAGAGGTGATTGAGAGTGAGCTGTCCAATGAATATTGGGTAGAGGCAGAATTGTCGGAGTGTCGCGAGAACAGAGGCCATTGTTACATGGAACTGATACAGAAAGACGAGCGTACAGCAACCCCCATCGCCAAGGCGAGTGCCAAGTGCTGGGCATCGAAGTGGCTCGTTATCCGACCCTATTTTGAACGTACTACAGGACAACGACTTTCAGCTGGCATGAAAGTGTTGCTAAAGGTGTATGCGCAGTTTCATGAAGCCTATGGTTTTTCTTGGATCGTTACAGATATTGATCCTACCTATACGATGGGCGATATGGCCCGCAAGCGTCAGGAGATTATCCGACAACTAAAAGCAGAAGGCGTGTTCGACTTGCAGAAAGAGTTGTCGTTGCCACTTTTTTGTCAACGGATAGCTGTGATTTCCAGCGAAACAGCTGCGGGCTATGGTGATTTCTGCAATCAATTGGCTGATAACCCTTACGGCTTTCAGTTTAGGACATGGCTATTTCCTGCGATTATGCAGGGCGAGTGCATCGAAAAGAGCATTATCGAAGCCTTGAATAGAATCAATGCCGTTTGTGATGATTTCGATGTAGTAGTAATCATAAGAGGAGGTGGTGCTACGAGTGATATGTCAGGCTTCGACACTCTCGCTTTGGCTGAGAATGTAGCCAACTTCCCCTTA
>Ga0310697_10003358_pt1 | contig 16266 bp, 14 predicted proteins | sample 172DNAGHGlowgp2_FD_203883 | JGI IMG/M metagenome (GOLD analysis project Ga0310697, IMG submission 203883) | Sheep rumen microbial communities from Palmerston North, Manawatu-Wanganui, New Zealand - 1728 DNA GHGlow gp2 (v2) (version 2) | ecosystem: Host-associated > Mammals > Digestive system >... | reverse complement strand
GAACGAGGTGGGCACCGCGCCGCTCATGTGGTTTGAGCGTGACGGTAAGGTTCTGGTGAGCATGCCAGGTGTGCCCTTTGAACTCAAGGCGATGATGGAGCGTGCCGTCATCCCGCAGTTGCTGGCCCGCTACAACGACGGCGAGGACATCGAGTTCCGCACCTTTGTCGTGACGGGCATCATCGAGTCGGCTCTGGCGATGCAACTCGACGAGTTTGAGCGCCAGATGCCGCATGGCATCCATTTGGCCTATCTGCCCGAGGGTGGCATCATCCGCCTGCGCTTGACGGGCACCTCGACCGACCGTGACCAGATTAATGCCGACATGGACCGCCTCTCGCATCAGTTGCACGACATCCTGGGCGGACACATCATCGCCGACGGCGACAAGCGCTTGCCCGAAATTCTAGGAGACCGCCTGCGCGAGAAGGGCTTGACCCTATCGACCGCCGAGAGTTGCACTGGAGGCAATATCGCCCATGAGATCACCAGCATAGCCGGCAGCAGCGACTACTTTAAGGGTGCAGTCGTGAGCTATGCCAACGAGGTGAAGATCAACCTGCTGGGCGTGAATGAGCAGGATATTATTGAGCATGGCGTGGTGAGCGAACCCGTCGTGCGCCAGATGGTGGAGGGCGCGTGCCGAGCCATCGGGACAGATTGCGCCATTGCCACCAGCGGTGTTGCAGGTCCCGGCGGCGGTACACCCACCAAGCCCGTGGGAACCGTGTGGATGGCCGCCAAGTGCGGCGACCGTGTTGTGGCCCAGGTCAAGCAGTTGCCTGGAGACCGAGACCGCGTGATTACCCGAGCCACCCTCGAAGCGCAACTGTTACTGCTCTCCCTAATGAATTAGAGCTATACAAGTTTTTAAAGAGGCCCAGCCTCTTTAAAAACTTGAGGATTAGAACTACACATATCCATGAGATTGAAGAAGTACATACTACTGCTGTTGCTGGCGCTGTTTGTCATACCCGCAGGGATGGCCCAGTCGTCGGGTGACGACAAGGATCAGAGCATCAAGCCAGGTATCCGTCGCTTGCACCCTGAGCGTGAGCGGGCCAAGGCTCAGAAGAAACTCCTGGAGCAGATGTCCCGCAAGGCTGAGCCCAAGGACGATCCGTGGGACACCAGCGACGAGGTGTGGGGAACGGTAGATGTGCCTCGTGTCAACGCCAAGGATGATCATGCCGTCGAGGGGCGCCGCTTGCAGCACACCACCAAGACTCCAGCCGAACAGGCCAAACTCGATTCCCTGCTCAGCACCGATTACTCGATAACCGAGTATGGTTTCCGCCGCATGACCTGGCGTGACTTGCCAGTGACCACTACCGTTGAGCGACTGGCGCCCTCTTTTGTCGTGAGCGAAGCAGGGGACTATGTTTCCAAGTATGTCTCCTATGAGCTTACCAGCAATGAGGTGTTTTTCACTTTCTCGATGGCTCCGGGGGACAGTGTCCCGGGTCCGCTGCGGTTGTGTGTGCACTATTGTGCCGATGACCCGATCGACTTCGACCAGTTGATATTCAGCATCGATGGTTATGACTACCCCTTCTATCCGATGAATACCCGTCAAGGGGAATTAGACGGCGGGCTGTACTGGCAGTGGAGCGACGACGTCTTGAGCATTCCCTACAAGGATTTGGTCTATGCGCTTGCTCACAGCCATTGGGCTGCCATCAAGCTCATGAGCACACGTGGTATCCATCATGTGAAGATGCTCACCGACGGCCAGCGCGCCGACTTTGCCGCTACGCTTGATCTCTATCGCCTGCAAGGTGGCGATTTTGCTCCTCCCAAGCATGATTATCGGTGAGGGTTATGGATATTGGTAAAGTGCGCTTTTGAACATATAAGTACTCATAACCAGCAGTTTGCATAACTTGTTGCATAACTTTTTTCATGATTTTTTGGAATAGATTTCAAAATGTGCTTACCTTTGCAGTGATTTTAACTAATCATTGATTGTTTTATTAAAGGTTTAATTCATTTTTTATGATCAACGTAGAAAACATTGGAACTTGGGCTGGTCTCGTATGGAACGCCCTCAACGATGCGCAGAAGGCCCTCACCCTGAAGGAGCTGCGCAAGGCTTCTAAACTCAAAGTGAACGAAATGCACTGCGCCCTGGGTTGGCTCGCCAAGGAAGGTAAGCTCAACTTTGCCGAGGGTAAGGATGACATCGAGGTATCGCTCATCTAAAGCATCGTTTATCCAGATCCTGGATTAAGAATCAATATCCCTTAATATAGCAGCGATGGCGTGGAACTTGTTTCTGCGCCATCGCTGTATCGTGACGATACCATCATAATCGAAAAACCCAGGCTCGTAGGCCTGGGTTATCGTTCTGTAAAACAAACCATTACTAAGCACTTAAAGTCATACGCGGCTTCACAGCTTGCGATAAACAATTTTACATTCCATAGCTCATGAATTTGCTTGAGTGCACAAAGGTAATCACATTTTTTAAATTTACAAAACAAAATGATATAATTTTCAAAAAAAAATTATTTCGTTCTGTAAATAGTCGCTTTATTCCAGCGATATTTTTTTAATGAACTCACGGCACGTGGATGCAGGTGGTGAAAATGGCTTAGTGACCGAAGTGTCTAATTTTTTTACAGAAAAATGTCTATTTTTTTTACACATGTAAAAATATTGCCCAGGATATTGTGTGAATCTGATGGCTGTTGAGTAAGTTTGTGACATATAATATATTGTAGAACTATAATCTGGAAATAATTATGAAAAAGATTACCTTACTACTTATCACAATCCTGATCCTTGCCACCATGCCGGCATGGGGCGAGTCGGTTGATATGCGGGCCGCGCGGTCGGCGGCCCAGGACTTCTTGTCCAACTGGGTTGTTTATACTCCCGCGGCAGTGCCCAACTCGGGGGCCGCCGCTTCTCTACAGCTATTGCATGTCGAGAAGAGTGACCTCAACGTGTCGCGCAATGCCTATTACATCTTTGGTACCACGACTACCTTTGTCATTGTCGCTGGGGATGACCGTGCTGAGCAGATTTTGGGTTACGGCAACGGCAATTTCAACATGGATAACATCCCTTGCGGCTTGAAGGCCATGCTCGATAGTTACAAGGAGCAGATCGACTACTTGATGGAGCATCCTGGGATGGTGGTGCCCAGCACGTCACAGAGCCTAACTTCGACATCGTCAACGTCGGTACAGCCGTTGCTCACATCCCAATGGGACCAGAGTGAGCCATATAATTGGCAATGCCCCACCTATCAGGACAAGCCATGCTATACTGGATGTGCATGCACCTCGTTGAGCCAGGTGATGTATTACTGGCGTTATCCCGTTGAGGCCACTCCCGTCATTCCCTCCTATGTCACCCGTAGTAATAGGATTAGAATGAGTCAACTGCCCTCGATAACCTTTGACTGGGATAATATGATTGATTCCTATAATGGGTCTTACACGACTGCTCAGGGCGACGCGGTGGCTCAGCTGATGCGTTATGTGGGCCAGGCCGAGGCAATGGATTATGGCCCTGATGGTAGTGGCGCTTATCCGTCAAGTGTTGTTTCGGCCGCAAAGCTTTTTGGCTACAGCAGCGATGCCAAGCTGGTTTATAAGTCGGGAGACGAAGATGAGGTCTATTATACCGATGCCGAGTGGGATGGGCTGATCATGACCGAGCTCCTTGCCCATCGCCCCATTGTCTATATTGCATATGACCGAAATGGTAACGGGGGGCATGGTTTCAATCTCGATGGATATGACGCCCAAAACCAGATGTACCACATCAACTGGGGGTGGGGCGGTTATTATGACGGGTATTATGCCCTGAATGCGTTCAGTGTAGGAGGCTACGAGTTTAACTACCGCCAGATGATGGTGATTGGTTTGCGCCCATTGCGCGCCGAGTTGAGTGTGACGCCCACTTCATTGTCATTCACCACACCCGTGGGGACGTCTCAGTCAGAGACCTTTACGGTCACGGGCAGCAACCTCTCGGGATTGGTGACGGTGCAGCTCGACGATCCCAGTGGCAGCTTCTCGATTGACAAAAATAACATTACGGCCACTGCTGTTCATAGAGGTGCCGAGGTTACGGTAACCTTTAATCCCGCCCAGAAGGGTGAGCACGAGGCCAGAGTCATCATCAGCAATAACGGCGTGGAGTCCCAGATTGTGACCCTGAATGCTGTTGCCACAGTGCCTACTATCACGGTGGATCCCTCCTCGCTGACTCTGTCGGCAAGACCAGGTGTTGCCGCGTCGGGGACGTTCAACGTGAGTGGTGCTGGCTTGACAGGCAACTTGTCCCTGCAACTCGACGACCCCAGTGGTTGCTTCTCGATCAACAAGAGCGTGATCAAGGCCACGGCAGGTAGTGCAGTCGATGTTGTAACGGTACATTACACCCCCACGTCAACAATGCCTGCCACAGCTGTAGTGACCATTGGGGGCGGCGGGGCCGAGCCGCAGACCGTTACCCTCAAGGGTATGAGCGGTAAGCCAGGCGAGATTGACGTGAGCGCCACATCACTCGATTTTGGCAATGTTTATAATGGTTATGGCAAAAACCTGCATTTGTTTGTCTGTGCCCAGGGATTGACCCAGAACATCACCCTAAGCATCACGGGTGAAGACAAGATCCATTATACTGTTTCGCCCAGTGTCATCACGCCAGCCCAGGCAGCCCAGGGGGTTGACGTGACGGTGCGTCTTTTCCCCTATGCACAGCGCATGCTGTATGCCAGTCTGTTGCTTTCTAGCCCCGAGACCAATGATGTGGAGGTTGCCTTAAAGGGCTATGGCATCAAGACGTCGGCCTTTATCAATGTCGATCATGACACGTTGTCGATGGAGAGTTGTCTTGGCGGTATGGCTGCTAAACGGTTGAAGGTGACTTACCGCCGATTTAGCGGTTGGCTGGCAGCGCCAAGTATCATTCCTGGCGATTTTACCCCAATTGATCTGATTGACCTCCAGTCCAATCCCGCTTTCAGTACAAGCATCACGGGTGACGACAGTTTTATGGTTGGCCACTCTTCCGTCATTGCCACCAATGGCGTGACCGACACCTGCATCGTGACGGTTTATTATAAACCCGAGCAAGTGGGACCCCATCATGCCCAGCTCACACTGTGGAGCAACGTCGCCTATCCTGTCACAGTTGAACTGGAGGGCCATACCGTTGCTTTGCCCGAGGTGCATGACCCCGTGATGTTGCCTGTTGAAACCACACAGGTCACTTCCACATCGTTTGTCGCCGGCTGGATGGATGAGACGCCCGTTGAGGCTGTGGCGGGATATGTGGTCGAGTGCTCTACCGATAGCACTTTCTCTTATCAGAACGACGACGATTATTATTACTGTGATGCATCCCCCATCGACCGGAACTGCCACTTTGAGGGCTTGGCTCCAGGCAAGACCTACTACTACAGGATGTATGCCCACTACCAGGATGGCACCTGGAGCGAGTGGAGCAATGTCGAGACAGTGTCCCTCCCTCTAGAAGTCGCCGTGGGCGATGTGAATGGAGATGGACTCATTACGGTGGGCGATGTCACCTTGCTGATCGACCGCCTCTTGAATGGTGATCCCGTTCTTGCCGTTGGCGCTGCCGACCTTGACGGAGATGGCCAGATGGGCATCGGCGATGTCTCGGCACTGATCGATCGCATGCTGGCTCAATAACTGCTCACGCTGCATCATGATGTGAACCCCAAAAGTTGGACAAAAACTTTTGGGGTTCACATCATGATGCGGCCACTTGCTCATTGCCAGTGTTGATGCCTTATAATCAACAAATAATGAAAAAAGTGTTGAAAATGTGTTGTGTAGTTCAAAAAATGGTGCTATCTTTGCAGCCGATTTCGCGGCACATGTCTTGCTGGCGATGATGCTCATGCGTTAGTCAAGTCAAGAGTGTGACACTTGATCGTTGAAACTTCGATGTCAAGGCTATGATGCTAAGTGCCTGGCAGTCAAGCGTAGGACGATATTAAAACGAGCGCGACACCCAATAGTCGTTCAACCCCGTGATGCCGGTGGGCTTCTCACACCGGTGGGGATGAGCGCCCTCTCCATGCTGGGATGTCCACACCCGTATATTGTGCTGCGCCTGTGTTTTTCTGTGTACAGGCAAGCATGTAGCGCGCGAGTCAACAGTGACAAGAATGTAAAACAAAATAACTAAACAAGAATTAGAAATTATGTCTAAAGTTTGTCAAATCACCGGAAAGAAGGCGATTACGGGCAACAACGTATCGCACTCCAAGCGCAGGACGAAACGCAAATTCAACGTTAACGTCTTTAGCCGCAAGTTCTTCTGGCCCGAGCAGGGACAGTGGATTCGTCTGACCGTTTCGGCTTCAGGCTTGCGCAATATCAACAAGATGGGTATCGACGCCGCTCTCAAGAAGGCTGCCGAGGAGGGACACCTCACCGAAATCCAAGTTATCAACAAGTAAAATTAGGAGCAACTGAATTATGGCAAAGAAAGCAAAAGGTGATCGCGTGCAAGTCATTCTCGAGTGCACCGAGCAGAAGGGCACTGGCGTTCCCGGCATCAGCCGTTATATCACGACCAAGAACCGCAAGAACACCACCGAGCGTTTGGAGCTCAAGAAATACAATCCTTATCTGAAGCGCATGACGGTTCACAAGGAAATCAAGTAATAACAATCCTTTAAAGACTATATAACAATATGGCAAAGAAAGTAGTTGCAACCCTTCAGACTGGTGAAGGACGCTCATGGAGCAAGGTCATCAAGATGGTCCGCTCTGAGAAGACTGGCGCTTACGTGTTTGAGGAGCGCATGGTCCCCAACGACAAGGTACAGGACTGGCTGAAGTAATCCCGAGGCCAACCACAATATTTTCCTGCCCGCCTGCCGAATCACAACTCGGCTTGCGGGCAGGCTTCGTCATATAAAAGGCCGTCGCAACGTGCTGTGGTTTGATTCTTTTTCATTACCTTTGCGCCGCACTAACTAAACCGATGGACAATGAAGCAGGACAAATACATCTTCACGCTTGAGATAGCGGTGCGTGACTATGAGCTCGACAGCGAGGGCATCGTCAACAACGCCATCTATCTGCACTATCTGGAACACACCCGTCACGCCTTTGTCAAGCGGGAGGGCATACCCTTTGGCAGCCTGACCAGCGATGGGCTGGTTCCCGTGGTGCGACGCATGGATATCGTTTACCACACGCCGTTGCGCTCGGGTGATGTGATGCTGAGCCGGCTGTGGATCCAGCGTAAGGGGCCGCGCTTCATCTTCAATCAGGACATTTACAAGCAGGATGGTGAGACGCTGGTGGCAAGCGCCGTGGTTACCATTGTGTGTATGGATAAGGACGGGCGCATCAACCGCGGTGATGACCTGGCAGCCCGCATCGGCCAATACCTGGAAGAATCATGACGGCTACCCCTTATTCGCAACTGGTGTACCGCATCGCCTTGGCCAGCATGCAAGGCATGGGCATCGATCTGGCGCGCAAGCTGCTCGATGTCGTGGGCAGCGAGGAGCGCTTCTTTGCCATGAGCGAGAAGGACCTGCGCGACCTCACCCGAGGGCGTAGCAAGATTTACAGCGATGCCTACCGCGGTGACTGTCTGAATCGAGCGGTGCGAGAGGAGGCCTTTGTGCATGAGCATGGCATCAGCGCCGTGTATTATACTGACGAGGCCTATCCCCGTCGTTTGCTCGAAGCGCCCGATGCCCCGGCGATGATCTACACCCTGGGCCAGTGCGACCTCGAGAGCCGTCATGTGATCAGTGTCGTGGGCACACGCCACGCGACGCAATACGGCATCCGTTTTTGCGACGCGCTCATCGGTGACCTGGCGCAGCGCCTTCCAGGCCTTGTGGTGGTGAGCGGACTCGCTTATGGCATCGATATTGCCGCCCATCGTGCCGCCCTCAAGCATGGCGTCCCCACAGTGGCCGTCCTGCCGCGTGGACTCAACCGCATCTATCCGGCGGTCCACCGCAACGATGCCATCGCTATTGCTAAGCGCGGCGGGATGCTCTTGACCGACTACACCAGCCAGGACGCGGTGCAGAAGAGCAATTTCCTGGCCCGCAACCGCATCGTGGCAGCGTTGAGCGACTGCACGGTCGTTGTCGAGTCGGCCGGGTCGGGTGGCGCCTTGGTGACCGCCTCGCTGGCCATGAGCTACAATCGCGACGTGATGGCCGTGCCGGGCCGTTGCGGTGACGAGTTCTCGGCGGGTTGCAACAAGCTCATTGCCACCAGCAAGGCCGCCCTGATCACGGGTGCCGACGACCTGATGGCGGCCATGCGCTGGGAAGGTGCCAGCCAGCAGCCACGGCAATTGGACCTGTTCCCCGAGCTCACGGTCGAGGAGCAGGCGGTGGTTGACGTTATCCGTCATCAAGGCGAGGTGCACATCAATGCCCTGGCCGATGCCCTCGGCCAACCCGTCTATAAGCTCATGAGCGTCCTTGTCGAGCTCGACTGCAAGAATGTTATCGCCACCCTCCCTGGCTGCCGCTACACGATAGCTTGAGTGCCCGCATTGCTGGTTTCTGGTCGCTAGTCGGCACTTCCCACTCTCCGCTGTTCGCTACTCGCTAGGTGTTGGTTGGCTGGTTGCTGAAGGGCGAACAATTGGTTCTGGAGGATTTTCACCTTTTTTAATACAGTAGTGTGCTGATAGTTCGGCAAAAAGCAGTAATTTTACAATTTCTTTTTTAATCAAAAACTGAACTTTTAAATTGCACAACGATATGAATACCAACAGAATCCCCGACTCAGAGTTCATCATCAATGATGATGGCTCGGCATTTCACATCCATGTGAAGCCCGAACAGTTGACCGACAACATCATCGTGTGTGGCGACCCCGGTCGCGTTACCATGATTGCATCCCACTTTGACACCCGTGCCTGGGAGACTTCCAGCCGCGAGTTTCACGCCATTGGTGGCACCTATCACGGCAAGCCGATCATGGCGCTGTCACACGGCATAGGCCCGGACAACATCGACATCGTGATGACCGAGCTGGACGGACTGGCCAATATCGACTTTGAGACGCGCGCGCCGCGGGCCGAGCACCGCACGTTGAACATCGTGCGTATTGGCACCTCGGGGGGCTTGCAGCCCTATGTGCCCGTTGGGACTCCCGTTATCGCCTCCAAGGCTATCGGCTTTGACGGCGTGATCAACTACTATGCCGACCGCAACAAGGTTGCCGATCTGGACTTTGAGAAAGCGTTCTGCGAGTTTGTGAAATGGAATCCGCTGTTTGCCAAGCCCTATGTCGTTGACGCCGACCCCTGGCTTGTCAAGAAAATCGGTCGTGACGACATGGTGAGGGGATATACCATATCGGCAGTGGGATTCTATGGCCCCCAGGGCCGTCGCGTGCGCCTGGACCTGGCCGAGCCCGAACTGAACAGCCGCATCGAGCAGTTTGAGTACAACGGCGGTCACATCACCAATTATGAGATGGAGAGCAGCGCCCTGCAAGGCATGGCCCTGATGCTGGGCCATCGTGCCATGACCGTGTGCTCGATCATCGCTAACCGCGTGGCCACCGACGTCAACCCCAACTACAAGACTGCCGTTGAGGATCTGGTGCGCACCGTGCTAGACCGCTTGACAGAATAATCAAGGGGCTGCGTTCTTCGTATTGTGCTCTTGTGAGACATGCAGGCCTGTTGCCATCGCTGGCAGCAGGCTTGTGTTACTTCAGGATGGGGGTGAAAAGAAAAAAATCCTTAAAACGAAATATCAATATAATATTAGGCTATCACCATGCGTTATAAAAATGTAACAATAATAAAACAGGACTGCCTATGCACAGAACGACTACTTCTACTGAGAATCAAAATGACGTTATGACAAGAGTTAAGGGTCCCAAGAAGGCCACCATCGAGTTGCTTAAGCAGTTTGCTAGAGCCTACGAGTATAACGTCGAGTTGCCACGAGGGCTGGAATCAATGATTTTGAACTGACAATAATCATTCATCCCCTCTCCTTAAGGAACACTTAGAAAGCCTTTCCCCTCCCCTGATAGCGGTGGAAAGGCTTTATTTTTTATTGTAGTGCTTGCCGTTTTTTAATCACTTGACGTATGGTGATGTTGCCCATGTCGTGATAAAAGTGTACATTTGCACAAAATATCGAATATCATCATGATGAATTTCATTAAACGCATCCTCTCGGGTGCCATATATATTGCGCTGATTGTGACGGCCATCCTGTTGCTGGACAATTCCCCAGTGATGTATCTGCTGGTGTTCCCCTTGCTGATTGTGCTGGGCATTGGTGAGATGATCACGATGGCTAAGGAGGATGACTCGCAGTCGTGGCTCGTCAATATCATCGACATGCTGGGCGGGGTAGGGGTGTTTGTAGCATTCTATATGCACTATGAGGGCGAGACAATGCAGTCTCGCGCCCTGTGGCTCTTGCCCATAGCCACCTACCTGATCCTGCGCACGGTTGTGCAACTCTATCGTCCACGGCAGAATGCGGTGCACAGTCTGGAGCGTTCATTCTTCTCACTGGGCTACATCGCTTTGCCCATTGCCCTGCTCAACTGCATCATGAGCATCACGGCACCGCGCCTGTTGCTGGGCATGTTCATGTTCATCTGGCTCTATGACACGGGAGCCTACTGCATTGGCATGCTGCTTGGCCGTCATCGCCTGTTTGAACGCATCTCACCCAAGAAATCCTGGGAAGGTGTCATCGGTGGTGTAGTTGCCTGTGTGGCCGGTGCCTATGTGACCCACACATGGTTTGACGAGTTCTTCCAGGTGCCTGACTTGGTCACTTGGCTGGGGCTGAGTGCAGTCGTGGCAGTGTTTGCCACCCTGGGTGACCTGGTGGAGTCGCTCATCAAGCGCACGGTAGGCGTCAAGGACTCGGGAAACATCCTGCCTGGCCATGGCGGCATCCTGGACCGTATCGACAGCTTGCTGCTGGTAACGCCTGCTGTGCTCTTCTACCTGTTGCTCATAGTTCCCAATATCCATTAATGATTACATGCGTGGTCTCATTCCGTCACTGGTTCTGGCGTTGATGTTGGCCTTGGCTTTCTCTTGCAGTGGCAAGAAACCTAAAGCCGAGCAGCCGCATCAGTTGCCCGATACACTCGTGGTGGGGACGATTTACAGTCCCACGGGTTTCTTTATCCTCAAGGGCGACACGATGGGTTATGACTATGACCGCATCTGCGACTTTGCGCGCTCACGGGGCATCGCCTTGCGCTTCAAGGTGGCGCGTAGCTTGCCCGACCTGTTGAAGATGCTGGAAAAGAAGGCGGTTGACGTGCTGGCATGTGAAATCCCTGTCACTGCCGAGTATAAGTCGCGTGTGCTGCACTGTGGCGCTGTCAATGAGACCTATCAGGTGCTGGTGCAACATAGTGGCGAGGGTATGATCTATGACGTGACGCAGCTCATTGGCCGTGAAGTGTATGTCGAGAAGGGCTCCAAGTATGAATCACGCCTGCGCAACCTCGATAACGAGGTGGGGGGAGGCATCATCATCCACACGGTGGAGGGCGAGTCGGCAATGCCCACCGAGTTGATACAACGGGTATCGAGAAGGCAGATCGACTTCACGATTTTTGACAGCGACATTGCCCAGATGAACCTCACCTACTATGACAGCATCAACATCCAGCTGAGGGTGGGCTTTGAGCAACGGTCGTCGTGGGCCGTGTCCCGACGCGACCAGTGGCTGGCCGACAGCATCAACCTGTGGGCAGCAAGCAGTAATGCTCAGGAGTACTCCAAGCAGGCACTGAAGCATTATTTCGAGATGAACCGTGGCCCCAAACCCGACTCGGTCAAGGTCGATACCCTTGCCGTTACCCCTGCTGGTGCCATTTCACCCTATGACCCCCTGTTCAAGCAGTATGCTAAAGAAATAGGGTGGGACTGGCGGATGCTTGCCGCCATTGCCTACTCCGAGTCGGGCTTCAACCCCAATGCCACGTCGTGGATGGGGGCCAGGGGATTGATGCAGGTGATGCCCAAGACGGCCAAATCCTTTGGCGCAAAGGAAAACGAATTGGATAATCCCGAGGTGAGCATCCGTGTGGCTTCCAGGATATTGAAGGAACTTGAGGGCATCATGAGGAAGCGCGCCAGTGGTGCCAATCGCATCAAGTTTATCCTCGCATCCTACAATGCCGGATCGGGTCACGTGACCGATGCGATAGCACTAGCGCGCAAGCACGACCTTGACCCGCGCACGTGGGACGAGAATGTGGAGCAGGCCATGTTGTGGAAGATGGATCCCGAGTACTATAACGACTCGGTGTGCTCCAATGGCTATTGCCGCGGTACCGAGCCAGTGGACTATGTGGTCAAGGTGCTCAACCGCTATGAGTACTACAAGAAGAATTTCAAGAAATAAGATATTCAATCACTCTATAAATTAGATATCGAAATGAGAAAGAAACATTTAATTGTCGCTACCATAGTAGCGCTCTCTGCATCGATGATGATGCAGTCGTGTATTGGCAGTTTTGCCCTTTTCAATAAAGTAAAGAGCTGGAATGAGCATGTGGGCGACAAGTTTGTGAACGAGATCGTCTTTGTGGCGATGTGGATTCTGCCCGTCTATGAGTTGTGCTTTGCTGCCGACCTGCTGATCCTCAACAGCATTGAATTCTGGTCGGGAAACAATCCTGCGCTGGCTCAGTCCAAGGTGATTGACGGCAAGGATGCCCGATACCTTGTTGCCAGCAACGAGGCTGGTTACACGATTACCAACCTGACGACCAAGCAGGTTACCCGCTTCAACTTTGATGCTAAGGACAATTCGTGGTCGCTCGAGAACGACGACCAGGAGGTGAAGCTGTTCACCTTTGTTGACGACAACCACGTTGATGTGCTCACCCGTGACGGCAGCTACACCCGTGTCGAGCTGTCTCAGCCCGGTGTGCTGGCCTATCAGCAGTTGGTGGGCGTTGGCGGTGTTGCCTTTGCTATGAAGTAAAGCGCCCCTTTTTCACATTACATTAGGCCGGTCCTGCATGGAGGATCGGCTTGCTTGTGCGTGTTACGGGTAAGAAAGGATGGGATGTTTTACCGATAAAAGTGAATTGTTGGTTGAATATTCATTATTTGCTTGGAAAAATAATAATTGTGTTATATATTTGCGGTAGTATATTAACTATCATTGAGAAAAACCTATGAAATACTATATTGTTGACGCTTTTACCGATGTTGCCTTCGGTGGTAACCCAGCTGGTGTTGTGTTGCTGGAGCAGGGCGCATCTTTTCCCACCGATGAGCTGATGCAGCAGGTGGCTGCCGAGTTGCGGTTCTCAGAGACCGCCTTTGTGCAGAATAACGGTTCTAACGAGTTCACCGTGCGCTACTTCACGCCTTGCAGTGAGGTGGACCTGTGTGGCCATGCGACCATCGCCACATTTGGTATGATGAGCAGTCAAGGCATCATCCCGCGTGGTGTCGTCTGCCGCAACCACACCCTTGCAGGTGAACTGGAAGTGAGGGTAGATGATAAAGTCATGATGCAGATGGCGCAGCCCAAGGTGATAGCCCCCCTGGTGGATGTCCCTTACCTGCATGACATCATGGCAGGCATGAATATGATAGACTGGCCCGAGATGCCCGTCGAGGTGATTTCGACTGGCCTGCCCGACATTATCATGCCTGTGGGCAATGTCGAGAGCCTGAATGCCTTGAAGCCCAATATGGATAAACTCACCGAATTGAGCCGTGAGCTGAACGTGATAGGAGTCCATGCCTTTGCCATCAGCGATGATGGTTATACGGCCCATGTGCGCAATTTCGCACCCCTGTATGGTGTCCCCGAGGAATCGGCAACGGGCACGGCCAACGCTGCCCTGAACTATTACCTGTATCGCCGCAACATCGTCAAGCATGACCAGGAGTGCCGTTTCATGCAGGGCGAGGTGATGAAGCGCCCCTCGGTAGTGGCCACCGTGATGACCAGGGAAGGCACCGTCTATGTGGGCGGCCACAGTGCGATAGTGGCAGCCGGTGAGCTGCTCATCTAGTGGTCAAGGCGCTGATAGCGACAACTACTTGAAGAACTTGCTGTGGCGCATAAACAGGTAGCCGCAGGCCATCAGCACAATGGAAATGACGAGGGCAAGTGGAAACCCTAGCCACCACTCTTCCATGCCGTTGGGCACATTCATGCCATAGTAACCAGCTACCACGGTGGGGATCATCAACAGGATGGTCACCACTGTGAGTGTTTTCATGATGCGGTTCAGGTTGTTGCCGATGACCGACGAGTAGGTCTCCTGTTGCCGCTCCAGAATGTTGCTGTAGATGCTGGCCGTGTCAAGTGCCTGTTGGGTCTCGATCTCGACATCCTCGAGCAGGTCCTCGTCGTGGGGCAGTGTGCGCAGGCGTTTCTTGAGACGCGCCAGCACGGTGGTGTTGCCCTTGAGCGAGGTGATGAAGTAGATCAGGAACTTGCCCAGCCCCATGGTGCGCATCAGTTCATCATTGTCCATCTTCTGTTCCAATCGCTCCTCGGCGGCATTCATCATCGAGTTCATCTGCTTGAGGTACTTGAGGTACCAGACCGCAGTTGATAGCATCAACGACAGCAACAGGTCATAGCCCTTACAGTTGCTGATGTGACGGCGCACGCTCCAGCGGATGAAGTCGTCGGGCACTTCGGTGTCAAAGTAGTTGACGGTGATGAACACGTCGTCGCGTATCAGGAATGCCATAGGGGCGGTCGAGAACACCGTTTCACCGTCGGGGTCGATACTCTTGTTGGGCACGCGCACAAACACCAGCATCCAGCCGGTCTCATGATCGACACGTGGGCGCTCCTCGATATCCTCGGCATCGTGGGTGAAGTCCATGGGCACATCAAAGCGCTCCTTCAGTATAGCCAAATCATCCTCGGTCGGGTCATTGACCTTGATCCAGCACCCCGACTTCCACTGATTGATCTGGGCAAATCCGTCCTTGCATTTCCAATAGCTGATCATCTTGTCGATTGTATTTGACGTTTCTTCTTGTGGCGCAAAGGTAGCATTTTTTAGACAAAACGCCAACTCCCAGGTAACAATGATTGCCATGGCGCTGTTCTTGTATCACAGGCTGCCAGCCCGTAATACGGGGACAATTCAATTTAACAGCGAGGGCTGCGGCAACTGGTGTCGCAGCCCTCGTTTGGGGTTTCTCGTTAAAAACGTCGGGCGGGATTAGCAGCCGAGGCGCTTCTCGAGGTTGGCGCGGATGGCCTTGATGAAGTCGGCGCTGTTCACGGCCTTGGCCTCAACACCTTCCATGAGGTTAACGAGGTCCTTGGTCACGATGCCGGCGTTCAGGGTGTCGAAGCAAGCAGCTTCGAGCTGGTCGCCAAAGTTCATGAGGTCCTTCAAGCCGTCCTTCTCACCGCGCTTGCGCAGTGCACCGCTCCATGCAAAGATGGTAGCCATGGGGTTGGTCGAGGTCTCCTCGCCATTGAGGTACTTGTAGTAGTGGCGGGTTACGGTGCCGTGGGCAGCCTCATACTCGTAGTTGCCGTCGGGGCTAACCAGGACGCTGGTCATCATAGCCAGTGAACCGAATGCGGTGCTGACCATGTCGCTCATCACGTCGCCATCATAGTTCTTGCAAGCCCAGATGTAACCACCCTTGCTGCGGATCACGCGAGCAACAGCGTCGTCGATCAGGGTGTAGAAGTACTCCAGACCCAACTTCTCGAACTCAGCCTTGTAGTTCTGCTCGTAAACCTCCTCAAAGATGATGCGGAACTGAGCGTCATACTTCTTGCTGATGGTGTCCTTGGTCGAGAACCACAGGTCCTGCTTGGTGTCGATGGCATACTTGAAGCAACTGTGAGCAAACGAACGGATGGACTTGTCCAGGTTGTGCATGCCCTGCAGCACGCCTTCGCCCTTGAACTCGTGGATAACGATCTCCTCGTGCTTGCCGCTAACGCCGTCAAAGACCAACTTGGCGGTACCAGGCTCGTCGGCACGCAACTCAACGCTCTTGTAAACGTCGCCATAGGCGTGACGGGCGATGGTGATGGGCTTCTCCCAGTTCTTCACAACGGGGTGGATGCTGGGGATGGTGATGGGAGCACGGAAAACGGTACCGTCGAGAATCGAACGGATGGTGCCGTTGGGGCTCTTCCACATCTCGTGCAGTTTGTACTCGTCCATGCGCTTGAGGTTGGGCGTGATGGTGGCGCACTTCACGGCAACACCATACTTCTTGGTAGCCTCGGCAGCCTCGACGGTGATCTTGTCACTAGTCTCGTCACGCTTT
>Ga0310697_10003355_pt1 | contig 16272 bp, 6 predicted proteins | sample 172DNAGHGlowgp2_FD_203883 | JGI IMG/M metagenome (GOLD analysis project Ga0310697, IMG submission 203883) | Sheep rumen microbial communities from Palmerston North, Manawatu-Wanganui, New Zealand - 1728 DNA GHGlow gp2 (v2) (version 2) | ecosystem: Host-associated > Mammals > Digestive system >... | reverse complement strand
GGTGCCGCCCTTCTCGCGGACGTCGTCGATGAACTTGCGCAGATACCAGCCGTAGGTGTAGATGACCTGGTATTTGCGCGTATTGGGCATGAAATAGTTCTCGGTCTCGTCGGTGTTGCCCGGGATCTCGGCGCGGAACGGAGAACGGTTGATGGGACCGAAATCGTTGTGGCCGAACTGGATCACGACATAGTCGCCGGGCTGGATGCTGTTGTAGACGCGGTCCCAGAGGCCCTCGTCGAGGAAGGTACGGGCGCTGCGGCCGGCGCGGCCGGCGTTGACGAGCGTGATGCGGGACGGATCGAAGACCGTCTCCAGCACGCTGCCCCAGCCCCACATGCCGTCCGGCGCGGAGTCGGAGTTCTTGATGGTGCTGTCGCCCGTCACGATGAGGGCCGGCTTGCCCGGCTCGCGGGCGATGTCCAGTTTGGGCAGGTCGAGCGGCTTGAGGTAGTCCTTGAGGTCGCTCTGCGCGCAGGCGGCGATGCCCTGGGCCACGCAGTAGGCGTTGTGGGCGGCGCCGAAGGCGCTGGAGTGGATGTTGTCGTTGTAGAACATCGAGTTGACCTTCTCCTTGCTCCAGCGCTCGAAGTCGCTTGCGGAGATCTCTTCGAGGTCGATCACCGGGACGTTCTTCTCGGCCGCGATCTCACGGATCCAGATATTGTAGGAGTCGTTCTTGCGGCGGACCCGGCCGTTGTCCCACTGGTTGCGCGGGGTCAGTGTGGAAAGCAGGGGGGTCGCTCCCTTGGCGCGGGTCTCGTCGATGTAGCGGCGCAGGTATTCGCCGTAGCTCAGGACCGTCTCGGTCCGGCCGTCGCGCAGGGTCACCTGCACGGTCTCCTTGCCGGTGCCGGGGATGGAGGAACGGCCGCCCGGGGAGTCGTAGGGACCGCTGTCGTTGTGGCCGATCTGGATGAGGACGTAGTCGCCCTTCTCCACACCTTTGACCACGTCGGGCCACCAATCGCGGTAGAAGGTGCGGCAGGAGAGCCCGCCGAGGGCGTGGTTCTCGACGGTCAGGCGGTCGGCGTCGAACCAGTCCTGGGCGTAGTAGCCCCAGCCCCACTGGCCGTTGTCGCCGTTGCCGCGGGTGCCGGTGCGGGTCGTCGAGTCACCGACGAGGAAGAGCACCGGGTTGGTACCCTTGCGGGAGCTGCCGGCCACGGGACGCGCCGTCTTGGCCAGGTCCAGCGAGTCCGGGGTATTGTCGCGGTAGCTGTTGTCCTGGGCCATGGCCTGGGGACGCTGGCCCTGGCCCTGCGGCGGACGCTGTCCCTGCTGCATCTGCTGCATGCGCTGCATGAACTGCTGCCTCTGCTCCGGGGTCATCTGCTGCATGAACTGCTGCATCTGCTCTGGCGTCGGCTGGCCCTGCGGCCCCTGCTGCATCTGCTGCGGCGGACGCTGGCCGTTCATCGGGATCTGGTCGCCCTTGGGAGGCTGCTGCGGCTGGCCCTGGCGCGGACGCTCGGGGGTGCCGTTGGGGTTGCCCACGGCGCCCTGCGGCACCGTCTGCATCCGCTGGCGGCCGATGATCACCGAGTCGAGCAGGACATCCGTGAGGAGGTTCCTGGGCTCCGTGACCTTGATGCCCTTGACGGTGGTGCCGCGGAACTTGCCGTTGAGCTCCTCACCGAAGTAGAATCCGGTCTCGGGCGGCTGGTTGTAGCAGACATTCTCCGTGGCGATGCTGGTGCGGTAGACCGGATCCTCCAGGAAGGTGTGGAAACGGTATTTCGTGGGGATCGTGGAGACATAGAGCCGGAGCTCCTTGCCGTCCGCGGAGCGCAGGAGCACTTCCTCGCGCCAGTCGCCGAACAGGTCGCCGGAGATGCCGGGGTTGGACTTGGAGCCGTTGTTGGACTGGGTCCCTTCGAATTCCTGCAGGACTTCGATCTCCTTGGTCTGCGGGTTGAATTTCTGAACATGGGTGCGGTCCATCAGCTCGCGGCTGAGGTCGCCGTCCCACCAGATGGCGAAGTTGACGGAGTTCGGCTGCTTGCCGATCACGTCGCCCTTGTAGTTGCGCATGCCGCCGGAGGCGCTGGACCACATCTCCCAGCCGGGATTGGTCGGGTCGATGTCGGCGGCCATGGAGCGGCCCACGTCGGTGTTGGACGGGATCCGGTAGATGATCTTGCCGGTGGCGGCGTCCACGAGGGCGGAGCCGACGCCGCGGCTCTCGTGGCCGATCCAGACCTGCAGCTTCTTGCTGCCCGGGATCATGGCGCCGAGGTGCATGGCGTCGCCGTGGCCGAGGTGGTTGCTGTAGAGGCCTGTGCCGTCGTGGTCTATGCAGCAGGAGCCGTAGATGATCTCGTCGCATCCGTCGCCGTCCACGTCGGCGGCGCGCAGGTTATGGTTGCCCTGGCCGTCCCAGGCCTTCAGTGCCTCGTCGCTATGCGAATCGAAGAACCATTTCATCTTGAGTTCCTTGCCGTCCCAGTCCCAGGCGGCGAGGGTGGCGCGGGTATAATAGCCGCGGCACATCACCGCGCTCGGGCGGACGCCGTCGAGGTAGGCGACGGTGGCCAGGTAGCGGTCGGAGCGGTTGGCGTTGCGGTCGCCCCAGGAACCGTTCTCCCCGCGGTCGGGGACGTAGTCCACCGTGGCCATCGCGGCGCCGGTGCGTCCGTTGAAGACGGTCAGGTATTCGTTGCCCTTCATGATGCGGCCGAGGGTCTGCGACTTGTGCTCGCGGTAGTCTGCGTCGGGGTTGCCGATGACCTTGCCGGTGCCGTCCACGGTGGCGTCGGAGGTCTTGCAGATCAGCTCCGCGCAGCCGTCTCCGTCGAAGTCGTAGACGAGGAACTGGGTGTAGTGCGCACCCGCCCGGATGTTGCGGCCGAGGTTGATGCGCCACAGGCGTTCGCCCGTCAGCTTGAGGCAGTCGATGTAGACCTCGCCGGTGTAGCCGTTGTGGGCGTTGTCGTGGGCGTTGGACGGATCCCATTTCAGGAAAATCTCGTATTCGCCGTCACCGTCCACGTCGCCGACCGAGCAGTCGTTGGCCGTGTAGGTGGCTATCTCGCCGTTGGGCATGATGCGCGAAGCGGGTGTCTCGATCGGGATGGGGATGTAGCCTTCCGGGGCGCCGGCAGGCAGCAGGAAGCGGCCCGCCTTGCCTTGGCCGGAGGCCGGCCGGACCTCGTAGGCGGCCGCTGCGGCGGAGGCGTTGCCGTCGACGAAGAAGGTCACGTCCGCGATGGGTTTGTCGTTGACCTTCACGCCGTCACGGTAGACGTTGAACTTGATGTTCGCCGGATCCTGGGTCAGGTAGCGCCAGGTCACGAACACCTGCGTGGGGCTCTGGCGCACGGCGATCACGCCGCGACCGAGGTCCTCCATCTTCAGCCTGCTGAAATCATAGGCCGTCTGGGCCGACGCCGTGAGCGCGCCCAGGCAGAGGAGCAGAAAGGAAAGGATCTTGTGTTTCATATAGTACTGACGGTTATTGGAAATCGAACCAGACTTTCATCCGGAGACCTTCGTCGCCGGACTTGATGCGGATGTTGCCGGGCTGGCTGTGCGGGCCCTGCTGGGCGATGGGCTTGAAACTCTTGATGGCCTGGATGTCCAGCAGCAGGGAGATGTCTCCCTCGGGCAGGGTCGGGAAGAACCGGGAAGGGGGCATCTGGGCCTCGTCCGGGTTGTAGACCTTCACGAAGAGGCCGTCGGTCTCGCTGTAGAGGGTGAGCGGGGCCTTGCCCTCGAGGCGGGCCCAGTAGATGTTGCCGTGGTAGCCCTTGAATTCGGGATACTCCAGCTTGCCGCGCACGGCCCGGCCGGTCACGGTCTCGTTGTAGTCCTTGTGCCAGAGGTCGATGTTGTGGCCGCGCTGGCGGTTCTTCCACACGCGGTACGGGCCGCGGCCGAGCCACTGCATCCCGCTGACGTTCTCCTTGGGGTAGTCGAAGGTGAATCCGAGGTCCAGGACCTCGGTGTCCATGAAGCCATCGTCGAAGCCGCCCCGCACGCCGCCGTTGTCGCGGTTGAGCAGGAGGGCGTCCATACCCAGCTTGCCGTCCGGCTTGAGACGCCAGACGATGGAATCCACGGCGCCGAGGTACCGGGCCGTGAAGACGGCGTCGTCGCCGTCGCGGCGGACCTTGCCCTCCGTGAAGCGGTACTTGATGCCCACGGGCCGCATCTTGCCGAACGGGACGGCCTTGCCGGCCACGCGGATCTCCCCAAGCTCGCCGGTGTTGGCGTTGAAGTCCACGGAGACCTGTCCTGCGCTCAGGGTGACGGTCGAGTCGCGCTGCGCCGTGCGGGCGGCGGGGCCGCCGCGGAACGGGCTGTGCGCGGCGAGGTAGTCACCGGCATAGTGGATCGGCCAGGTCCAGGTGCAGATGCTCTTGCCGTCCTCGCCGAAGGCTTCCAGCTCCAGCAGGTCGCCGTCGAAGAAGCCGGCCGGCAGGTCCATGTGCAGGATGCCGGTGGTGTTGGGCGCCAGCGCAGGCATCTTGATGGAGCCGCTGGCGACGACCGCGCTCTGCGCCCCCTCGGCCGGGGTGCCGAGCCGCTTGACGCGGTACTGCATGGTGGTGCGGTCGAGGTTGGTGAAGAGGTACTTGTTGGTGACGTAGAAGTCGCCGCGCCAGGAAGGGGTGATCAGGAGCTTGCGCAGCTGGACCGGCGCCCAGATGTCTCGGATGGCCCAGAAACTGCCTTCCTTCTCGCGGTAGGGGCCCAGGACGCCGTCGTTGCCCTGGTCGAAGTTGGTGTCGAGGGTACCTTCCCGGTCGGTGCGGACGATGGCCTCGTCCACGAAGGCCCAGATGAAGCCGCCGGCGAAGAGCGGGTGCTCGGACCAGCTGGCCCAGAAGTCCTCGAGCCCGGCGCCGCCGCCCTGGTCGGAATTGGTGTGCATGAACTCCGTGGGCATGAAGACCTTATAGCCGTTGGTGAAGCGGGCCACGCCGGTCAGGTAGGTCGGATAGTGGTGCGTGTCGAGATCGTCGAAGTCGGCCCAGGGATGGATCACGTGGCGCTTCTGGGGGTCGAACTTCGTGAAGAGGGGATCGAGCCGGGTGTTCCAGCCGCCTTCGTTGCCGTTGTCCCAGATGATCACGGACGGGTGGTTGACGTCGCGCCGGACCATCTCTTCGACGAGCTGCGGGCCCACGACGTCGTCGTAGCGGCCGTGCCAGCCGGCCAGCTCGTCCAGGTAGAAGATGCCGAGCGAGTCGCAGGCGTCCAGGAAGTGGTCGTCCGGGGGATAGTGGGAACGCACGGCGTTCATGTTCATCTGCTTGACCAGCGCCGCGTCGGAGCGGCTGATGGCCGGGGAGGAACAGCGGCCGCTCTCGGGATGGAAGACGTGGCGGTTGATGCCCTTCAGGACGACCTTGACGTCATTGACGTACAGGCCGTCCCGGGGCCGGAGCTCCACGGTGCGGAAGCCCACGCGGGTGTCGACCTCGTGCAGGACCTTGCCGGCGGGGGAGAGCAGCTCGGCCTTCAGGACGTAGAGGTTGGGGTGCTCGCACTCCCAGGGGCTGACGCCTGCCCATTGCATCTCGTGGCGGACTTTGCCGTCATTCGCCGGCACCGGCCGGATGATCTCCTGCCGGGCCATCGCCGGGGCGGTCAGGGACGTCAGCGAGTAGCGCACGGAAGCGCCTGCGGGCGCGTTCTCAAGCTCCAGGTCGACGGCCATCGAACCGTCCGCGCGGGCGTCGATGGCGTGGTGCGCGATGTGCTCGGGCGCCGTGGCGGTGAGGTAGACCGGGCGGAAGATGCCGCCGAAGTTCCACCAGTCGGCGCGGCGCTCGGCGCTGTTGACCGAGTTGTTGGCCGACTCCTTGTGGACGGTCACCTCGAGCTTGTTGGTGGCGCCGTATTTCAGGAGCCGGGTGATATCATACGAGAAGCGGTAGAAACTGCCCTGGTGCACGGGGCCGGCGGACTGGCCGTTGATGCGCACGTCCGTGTCGGTCATCACGCCCTCGAAGACGATGCGCACGTTGCGGCCCCGCCAGGCGGCCGGGACCTTGAAGTTGTAGCGGTACTCGCCGTATTCGTTGACGGGTCTGACGCCGAAACCGGCCGAAAAGCCGTAGGTGTACTGGCCGAAGCCCTGCAGCTCCCACTGCGAAGGGACTTCGATCGTGGTCCATTTGCCGCTGTTCTGTCCGTCCGAGCAGCGGAACTGCCAGGTCCTGGTGTCGTCGGAGCCGGTGCCGGAGAGATACAGCTTCTGGGTCTGCTGGGCGGAGGCCATCAGGCAGCAGGACAGCAGCGCGAGAAAACAAGCGAAACGTTTGAGCATATAATTGGTTGTTAGTCCGGGAGGGCATACGCCTTCCAACTTGTAAATATACAAAAGATTTGCGGACATTCCATGCTTTCCGGGCCGCTTGTCCCCGGATATGCCGGACCCTGGTTTTTGCTGTTTTTGTAAAACTTTGATTCTAAGGAGAATATAAAACAGCTCCGGGGCATTTCCCCCGGAGCTGTTTTATAAGAGATTAATAATCAGCCGGAACCGGAAACGGCGCTACAGCGCCTTCCCGTTGACGGTCGTATTCTCGAAGAGGACCTCCCCGACGAGGCCGGACTGCAGGACCGGCTCGCGCTGCACGCCCTCGAAGGTGCAGTTGCGCAGCGTGATGCCGTTGATCTTCGTCTGGTCGTCCAGGCCGTCGAAACGCACGCCGTAGGTGGATTTCTTGCAGGTCACGTTCTCGAGCGTGACGTCGCGCACCTCGGGGATGAAGCCGCGCTTGGCGACTTCGTTCTGCTCGTACTTGAGGTTGATGCGGAGCACCGCCTCGCGGCACTGGCCCACCTCGACGTTACGCACGTGGATCCCCTCGATCACGCCGCCGCGGGCGGTGGAGGTCTTGATGCGGATCACGCGGTCCAGGTTGGGGGAGTCCATCTTGCAGTTCTCGACATACAGGCCCCGGTAGCCACCGGAGATCTCGCTGCCGATCACCACGCCGCCGTGGCCGTTGGCCATCTGGCAGTCCCGGACGATGATGTTCTCGGACGGGATGCCCCATTTGCGGCCGTCTTCGTTGCGGCCGCTCTTGATGGCGATGCAGTCGTCACCCGTGTTGAAGACGCATTTCTCGATGAGGACGTTCTTGCAGGACTCGGGGTCGCAACCGTCCCCGTTGGGGCCGTTGTTGTTGATCGTGACGCCCCTGACCGTCAGGTCGTTGCACATCAGCGGATGGATGACCCAGAACGGGGAACGCAGCAGGGTCACCCCCTCGATCAGCACGGTGGTGCAGCGGTTGAAATGGATGGTCTGCGGCCGCAGGCCGTCCACCTCGGTGTAGGTGCGTTCATACAGCGGCGCGCCGCTCTCGCCCCAGGCGAGCAGGCGCACGCGCGAACCCTCCATCATCGGGGAGTTGGGGTCGGAGGGGTTGAGTGGCCAGGGCCGGCGCTCCGTGACGCGGCCGCGGCCCCACCAGTTGTCGTTGGCTGCGCAGCCGTCGATCGTGCCGCCGCCCGTGATGGCGATGTTGGTCTCGCCGTACGCATAGATGAGCGGATGGGTGTTGTTGCAGTCGATGCCCTCCCAGCGGGACGGGACGGCGGGGAAATACTGCTTCACGTCGGTGCTGAACTTCAGCACGGCCTTGTCCGAGAGGTGCAGGTTGACGTTGCTCTTGAGGGTGATCGGACCGGTCCAGAAGGTGCCGTCGGGCACGTTGACCGTGCCGCCGCCGGCCTGGTTCATGGCGAGGATCGCGTTGGCGATGGCCTCGGTGGCGAGCTTCGTGGAGTCGCCGGGCACGGCGCCGAAATCCGTGATGGACACGCTCCGGTCCGGGAACCGGACCTGGGTCATCGAGGCGAGGATGCGGTCGGCTTCCGCCCACGGATTGCCCGGGGCTTTTTGACCGCAAGCTGCTGCGAGAAGCGTCGCAGCGGCCAGCGGAAGGAATCGAAACAGGGACTTCATGCTTCGGAAATTACTTGTTGAACTGGTTGAAGAGCGGGATCTTCGTCAGGTCCACCATGACGAGGTTGAGCCGCTTGGCGTCGGAATAGTGGCCGGACTGGAAGCAGATCTTGGTGCCATCCGGGCTGAAGAAAGGCTGGGCGTGGTCGGGCTGCATCTTGAGGTCGGAAGCGATCTGGATGCGGATGCCGTTCGCGACGTTGACGATCCAGACGCTGCCGCCGAAGGTGTCGCCGCAGGCCCACTTGTTGTCGCGGGTGGAGTTGCAGTGCCAGAAGCCGCGGCCGGTCAGCTGGGAGGAGCGGTCCTTGTCCATTTCGACCTGGCCGATCACCTCGACGTCATCGGTGCGCAGGTTGATGCGGAAGATGCCGCTGGCCTGCTTGCGGAGGCGGTCCTGCCAGCCCAGGACATTGAAGTAGACGTAGTCCTCGGTGCCGAAGGTCTCGTGGGTCACCCAGTCGAGCGGGGTCTCCTTGTAGAGGGGCTTGTATTCGTTGGTGTTGGCGTCGCAGTACCACATGCGCTGGCCGGCGTCGCCGCCGGTCTCGCAGCAGAAGAGGATCTCGTTGGGGCGGAAACGGCTGGCCTGGATGTGACCGACGCGGAACGGGACGTTGCGGATGAAGCTGACCTCTCCGGTCTTGAGGTTCATCTTCCGGAGACCGCTCATGCCCTGGCCCACCTTGACGGGCTGGTCCTCGCGCGGCTTCTGGGCCACTTTCTCCTGGATGGCGAGTTCTTCCTCGTTGGGAGTGACCCGGCGGGAGACGGTGATGTAGGCGAAGGTGTCATCGCTGTTGACGCACCAGCCGCCCGGCGTGCCCATCTCTTCAGAAGTGGGGAAGGTGCCGATTTTCTTGATATAATCGTCCATCGAGCGGGTCTTGTTCGGCTGTTTCTTCGCATCGGCGAAGAGTTTGTCGAGGTCCATCACATACATGACCCATTTGGAGTCATCCTGCATCCGGGGCATCTGGCCCTGGGGAGGCTGCTGACCCTGTCCGGCCTGCGGGCGTTGCCCGCCCTGCGGTGCGCCCGGGCCCATCTGGCGCTGGGTGCCGCCCTCGCGGCGGTTGATATAGAGGGTGTTGGCGGTGTTGCCGAGGAACACACTGCCCACGCTGCCTTCAGTGACCTGCATGATCTTGCCGGTGGCGACCTCGATCATGAAATACTGGGTTGAGCCCATACGGCGCGTCGTGCCGTCCGGCAGGGTGATTTCCTGTGCGCCGGGGGCGCGGTCGGAGGAGCGGAACAGCAGGTACTTGCCGTCCGGGGTCCACATCGGATCGGTCTGGTAAATGAACTTGTCGTTGCCCTCCGTCTTGGTCAGCACGTTGAGCTCGATGCCGGTCTGTTCGTCTTTGATCTTCTGGGTTTCAGAGGCCGTCCACTGCCCGAACTGGGCGCTGGCGGTGAAGGTCGCGGCCGTCAGGAGGGCCGCTGCAAAGAGGATTCTCTTCATGATGTTGATAATTACGGTTTATTGGTTTTGAATGAAATCTGGCTGCAAAAAATGTACCCTGTGCCGGGCTACTGCTGTACGCCGTTGATGAAGGTGTCGCGGACGGTCAGGTTGTCGATCGCGTTGCGCTCCCAGTCGGGGCGGGGGGTCTGCACCTTGACGCCCTCGAAGGTGATGTCATTGAGGGTGTACTGCTCGTCCACGCGGCGCACGTTGGCGAAGCTGCGGCACTCCAGGTCGAGGTCCTTGAAGACGATGTGCTCGCCGTAGGAGCGGGGGATGTCCTCGCGGCCCTTCAGGTCGAAGAACTGGGTCCAGGGGGCGCAGCTGACCACGGCGGCGCAGCTGCCCTTGACGTTCTCGATGCGGATGTACTCGTAGTGCTGCGGGGTGTCCGGGCGCATCTTGAGCTGGAGGAGGGTCTGGCCCTGCTCCACCGTGCAGTTGCGCACGATGATGTTCCTGGTCTGGATGCACTCGCTGCCGCAGGTCACGCAGCTGCCCGTCGTGTGGTCGAAGAAGACATCCTCCACGAGGATGTTCTCGTTGGCGCCGTTGACCGGGTCCTGGTCGGCCCAGGGGCCCTTGCCGCCCTTGAAGCAGACGGCGTCGTCGTTGACCGTGATGCGGCAGCCCTTGACGAGCACGTTGGTGCAGGCGTCGAGGTCCACGCCGTCCGCGCTCGCGGAGCGGATCGGGGCCACGGGCGAGAAGAGGCGCAGGCCGATGACCTTGACGTGGTCGGACTTGTAAATGTGGCAGGTCCAGAACGGGCTGTTCTGCAGGGTGGCCTCGGCGATGGTGACGTTCTGGCTGTGCGAGACGTGCAGCAGGCGCGGGCGTTGCTCATCCTTGTTGGTGCACTGCGGGTTCCACTGGCGGCGCAGGCGGAAGGCCTGCCAGTAGGGGCTGCCGTTGCCGTCGATGGTGCCGGGCCCCGTGAGGGTGAAGCCGTCCAGGTGGTCGACGTTGATCAGGGCGGAGAAATACTTGCAGATCTCGCCCTCGATGCGGGTCTCGATGATCGGGAAGTCGCCGATGAACTCGCTGCCCAGCAGCACGGCGCCGCGGCTCATGTAGAGGTGCGTGCCCTGCTTGAAGAAGAGGGCGCCGGTCTTGTAGATGCCCTCCGGGATCACGACCACGCCGCCGCCTTCCTCGGCAGCTTTGTCAATGACACCCTGGATGAGGGCGGTCTGCTTGGTATTCGGGTCGCTGATGGCGCCGAAGTCCCGGATGTTGTAGGTTTTGCCGAGGGTCTCCGGAGCGGGGACCTCGCTCTGGAGGAACCATTCGGGCACGGCCGTGCCGTCCGGCCAGAGGAGCGGCTGCTCCTTGACTTTCTTGGGGGTCTTGGCCCCTGCCGGCAGCACGATGGCCAGCGCGAGCAGGGTGATGAGGATTCGTTTCATTTGCATACAGGCGGTTATGGGTTTTTATTGGTTTTCCGTGACTGTGAAACCCCGCAGCTGCGTGCGTGAGAGGGTCGTGCGGAAGCCGAACCAGCCGCGGGTGAGCGGCTCGGGGTCGGTGTAGTCGAAGAGGGTCTGCCCGTCGATGGTATAGGTCACCCGGCCGCCCTGGCAGGCCAGCCGGATGTGGTACCAGTGGTTGGGCTGCAGCAGGTGCGCCGGGTCGGTGTATTCCTGCAGCAGGGCGGGGTTGGGCATGCCGTTGTAACGGCGGAAGCGGGTGGTGCTGTTGTAGTTGCCGCCGTAGCCGACATAGTAGAGCTGCAGCGTGGCGCAGTTGGCGAATTTGCCGCCGCGCTCCGCGCTCCGCGCGAAAATGTCCTCCGCGGCCGGGTCCGTGGCCATCCAGAAGCAGTTGAGGTCGCTCAGGCGGTCGCCTTCGCGCTCCTGCATCACGCGGGCCTCGTACTCGATCACGACGTCGCCTTCCATCGGCTTGCGGTACCACAGCGTCAGGCCCTTGGGGGCGAGGATCTCGACGCCCTCGCCGACGAAGTCCACCTTGTAGTCCGGCGATTCCGACTCGACCATCCAGTAGCTGTCGAATGCCTTGATGTTCAGTCCGTCCGGGTACTTCTCGTAGCCGGACAGCAGCCAGGCGATCCCGGCTCCGAGGAGCAGGACCAGGATGCCGGAGGCGATGCCGATTTTCGTGCCTTGTGTCATCTTATTGCAGGAGGGTTTCCTTGAATTCAATCTCTACGATGCGCAGTTCGTTGTTGGGCTCGCCGGCGCCCTTGGCCTTGAAGAGGTCCAGCTCGCCTGCTGCCGGCGCCACCACCTCCACGATGCCGCTGAAGGCATCCTGCTCGGTGGCGGAGCCCTTCAGGCGCAGGGTGATCTCGCGTGTGGTCACGGGTTTGACGGGGAGGTGGACGTAGCCCAGGCTCTGGGGCGTCTCGCCGCTCCAGATGAGCTCCTCGCCGGCCCAGATCTCGATCGGGTAGGAGCGCATGCGCCAGCCGGTAAACTTGACGCAGACGTCGTCGATCGTGGCCATCCGGCCCAGCCGGTAGGTGATCCAGCCCGTGCTGAGCTTGCCGTCGTTGGTCCACTCGCTGAGCTCGTTGTCGTCCCAGCTTGCGGCGACCTTGTCGGCGTTGGCGCCGGCCGTCGCACCGACGATCTCCACGTCGACCGCCCGGTCGATGTAGGAGGGCGTCTGCGGGGTCTCCCCGCGGTCCAGCCGTGCGGCCAGGTGGTCGCCAGGAATGTAGGTCGACAGACCGCCCCTCGTCTCGAACGGGATGGTCTCCAGGGAGATGGAGGCGCCCTTCAGGCCTTCGGCGCTCGCCGTGAGCGTGATCTTGCCGGCCTGCGTCGTCGAACGCAGGATCGCGCGGTTTACGCCGCACTCCACCGGGAAGTCCTTCGCGAGGATGTAGTTGTCCGGTCCCTGCGCGATGCCGCCGCGCCACTCCGCGGGGCCCTGCAGGTCATAGTGGATCATGTCGTTCGCCAGCGGGCAGCGGCGGCCCTGCGCGTCGACGACCTCGATCTGGACGAGGGCCACGTCGGCGCCGTCGGCCTTCCAGCCGCTCGGGTTCTCGATCTTCGTCAGTTTCAGGGCGGCCGGGGCGCCGGCCGTCTCCATACTGTACCGGGTGACTTCCTTGCCGCCGTTGTAGCCCACCGCCTCCAGTTTTCCGGGGGCGAAAGCCACGTCCTTATAGGTGAAGAGGAACTGATACTGCTGCTCGGGAGCAGGGAGCTCCTTACCGTTCAGATAGAGCTTAACGGTCTCTGTATTAGACACCACATAGACCGGCTTCACGGTCCCGGCATCGTAGTTCCAGTGGCCCACGATGTAGATATGCGGTTTCTCGATGTCCACCCAGCCGTCCCACATCACCTGATGGGCGAAGTAGGTGTCCTTCGGGATGCGGAGCGGGTCGACGTTGCCGCTGCGGCGGTAGTTCTCCACGCCGCGGAAGTGCGTGTTGGAGTCGGAGAAGATGATCTTGACGCCGCCGCTGCTCACGCGCGAGCCCGTGCCCGGGCGCTCGCGCCAGTAGTCGTACCAGCGCGCCACGTGCTCGACCACGAACTGGTCCTGGTTGTGGTTGTAAGGAGCGGAGCTGCCGGGCACATAGGCGTTTTTCTCGGCGGACCAGACCATGTTGCCGCCTTCGCCCTCCTTGTGGCCCGGGTAGGACCAGTCGTCCCAGTATTTGCGGAGCGCCTCGTCGCGGCAGTACTCCATGGCCCAGAAGGGGGAGTGGGCGCTCTTGTTGATGTAGAGCATCTCGCCGCCGTACTCGGCCTCGCGGATGTCGAGCATCTCGCGGCTGCCGATCGCCCGGCCGCCGTAGAAATCATATTGGTCGCGGATCTCCCGCATTTCCAACATGTGCTCGCGGCTGATCGATTCGTTGCCGCACTCGTAATAGATGATCGAGGGGTTGTTGCGGTTGTAGATGATGGCGTCGCGCATCAGCTCCTTGCGCTGCTCCCACTGCTGGCCGAAGCAGTCCTTCTCGGCATCGCCGGCCTGCATCGACATCATCAGGCCCACGCGGTCGCAGGACTCGACATCCTGCTTCCAGGGCGTCACGTGCATCCAGCGCACGGTATTCGCGTTCTGCTCCACCATCAGGCCGTTGGAATAGTCGCTCAGCCATGCCGGCACGCTCATGCCGAGCGCCGGCCACTCGTTTGAGGTGCGCTGCGCGAAGCCCTTGACCTGCAGCACCCGGTCGTTGATCCAGATCTTGCCTTCGGCGAAACGCGTCTTGCGGAAACCAGTCCGGGTGGTGACTTCGTCCACGACCTTGCCGTCCACGACGAGGCAGGTCTTCACATCATACAGATAGCCGTAGCCCCAGCTCCAGAAATGCAGTCCCTCGACCGGTGCCTCGGCGCAGAGCGTCGCCGTCGCGCCGGCCGCTACCGTCACGGGCTCGCTCCCGAAGGTCTTCAGGACCGTGCCGTCGCGGTCAATCAGGGCCACGCGGTACTCCGCCGTCTGCGGCTTGCCGGTCTCGTTGCGCACCTCGGACTCCGCGTGGAGCAGCGCCGTGCGCGCCGCCACGCGGATGTCGGCCGCGTAGATGTATACACCCGTCGTGCCCAGGTTGCTGTAGAGCGGGAGGGTCTGGTAAAGCTTATCCGTCACATGCAGCCACACGTTCTTCGGCAGGCCGCCGTAGTTGGCGTTGAAATTCTTGTTGGACCACTGGTACTTGACGCCCGTGCTGCGCTCGGCGTAGTCCCAGTTGTTGTCCACCCGCACGGCGATCACGTTGGCGCCGGGCCTGACGTACGGCGTCAGGTCGAAGCCGAACGCCATCACGCCGTTCTCATGCTGGCCGACCATCTTGCCGTTCACGTACACGTCCACGCCCTGGCGGGCGCCTTCGAATTCGATGAATACCTTCTTGCCCTTCGTGTCCTTGGGGAGCACGAAATGCTTGCGGTACCACATCACCGTGTCGGTGAGGACGTGGATGTCCACCTTGAAAGCCTCATCTTCGTTGAAGGCATGGGGGAGCGTGACCTTCTGCCAGCCCCGGTCGTTGAATCCGGGGGCTTTGGCGGCGGGGAAGTCGCCCACCTTAAGGAGCCAGTCGGAATTGAAATTGTATTTCTGCCGGGCGCCGGCACAAAGGGTGGCGAAGATCGCCAGCGATGCTATCAGGAATCTGGGTTTCATGCAAATGTGGTTATAATCCCTGCTAATTTAGGGATTTCTCCGCACAAAAACAAAGGGAGGCGCTCCCGGTGGAGCGCCTCCCGATAAAACATTCAGTAACTGGTTTAAAGCTGATTACTTCATCGTGCTGCGGAAACCATAGCCGTTGGTCAGGCCGGTGGTCGTGCAGGTGGTCTCGTTCATCGGGGACAGGTAGATCGGAGCCTTCTTGGCGGCATAGTCGGCATCGGAGTAGCCGCACAGGAATTCACTGGACCAGGCAGCTTCTTTGCCTGCATCATAGCCATAAACCTTGGTCTTGGGATCCAATTTGTTGTAGGTATCAAAACCCCAATTGGTCTTGACATACCCACGATCTTCCAGGGCCTTGGCTTCATCGGATGCGGGATCGATGTAGCGGAACAAACCCTGGATGGCGAGGTTCGTATTATCCTGGACGATGGTGGATTCAGGCTTTCCGTCCTCGACGGCCACGCTCACCCAGTCATCGTGCTGACCGCGCCAACCCGGGACCAGGAGACCATACTCATCGGTTCCTTCTTCCAGGCCCTCAGGGGTCTGCATGGTCAGGCGGTAGCCGAGCAGTTCCTTGGCATTCATGGTTTTGGTCCAGATATAGGCAGGGAACTGGAGACCGTTGTCGAACTGTACATAGCCGTTCTGCTTGAGCTCGGCCATCTGGTCCACCAGCTGCTTGCGGAACTCGACGGCCACCTGCGGGAGTTTACCGGTGCGGATCAGGTCCCAGCGGCGGAGCGTCTCGCCGACGAATTCAAGTTTGCGCTCCTCGATCACGGCCTCGAACATGTCGCCGCCCACGGAGTTGAGCAACTCGGTGAATTTGGCATCACGCACGTCAGCCGGGAAGGCGCGGTCGTGGATCTTGCGGAGTTCGGTCTGTGCCTTGCCGGTGTCTCCGCTCACGGCATAGGCTTCGGCGAGCATCAGGATGACGTCGGCCTGACGCATATACACGTAGCTGATGCCGGAGTAGAGTTGGCGGGCATCCGGATTGGGATGGCGGTTGAGGTCATACTTGTTCATGCCGATACCGATCGTGCATTTGTTCGAAAGATCATAAGTGTAGATCATTTCAACACCTCGACCTGAAGAACCCGTCACATTGAGGGAAACATCGCGGCGCATATCCTGGGGGTCGAACATACCGTAATACACGGCAGGGTATGAACAAACCTGCGCATTGGCCTTGGGTGGATATGCCGGAGAGCCGCCGTTGGAGCCTCGGCCGAAGTTGTAGGCGATACGGCTGCCGCCGTTTTCAGCCTTGAGGGTCCACTCGTAGATGCTCTCTTCGGGCATTACCTGGCACGTAATCTGGTTGAAATAATACTGGAACGGGTTGTTGTAGGTGCGGTTCTGTTTGTCGGAGCGCGGGTCCACGGTGGTCAGACTCACACCGGCGGGCTGGTTGACAGCCTTCTCGAGGTAGGGGATAGCCTCGGTGTAGAACTTCTTCCAGTCGCTGCGGCGGCCGTAGGCGGCGTTACGGGCGGGGTCGGTACCCCAGACATCATAGCTGATGGCTTTGCCTTCAGCATCCACGTAGAAGTCTGCGCCAAGGTCGGTGCGGCGGGTCTGGTAGCCGGCGAGCATGAAGCAGAGGCGACCGATCAGACCGTCGGCGTAGTTGCGGGTCATCTGGTCGGGCAGGTGGTTGTTCTCGTTCATCGCGTACATCAGTTTCTCGGCCTTCTCCATCGCGGCAATCTCGCTCTCGAGGATGAAGTCGCGG
>Ga0310697_10003354_pt1 | contig 16273 bp, 13 predicted proteins | sample 172DNAGHGlowgp2_FD_203883 | JGI IMG/M metagenome (GOLD analysis project Ga0310697, IMG submission 203883) | Sheep rumen microbial communities from Palmerston North, Manawatu-Wanganui, New Zealand - 1728 DNA GHGlow gp2 (v2) (version 2) | ecosystem: Host-associated > Mammals > Digestive system >... | reverse complement strand
AACCACGAAAAAAAACACCTCAGATGAAGAAAAATTTTACCAGTTCAGAAAATGTTTGTAACTTTGCAGCCGGTTTGAATGCCTGAAAGTGAACTGTTGATGCTCTTTTTGCTTTGGGATTCAATCCGTTGGATAAATAGAATAAAATACAACAGCTATGGCAAAGAAGAATAAAGACGCACGTGTGCAGGTCATTCTCGAGTGCACCGAGCAAAAAAACAGCGGTGTGGCCGGCATGAGCCGTTACATCACCACCAAGAACAAGAAGAACACCCCTGAGCGCCTCGAGCTCAAGAAGTACAACCCCTTCCTCAAGAAGGTCACCGTTCACAAAGAAATCAAGTAACAAAATAGGAGAGACAGACTATGGCAAAGAAAGTTGTTGCTACCCTTAAGACCTCGACCGGCAAGAGTTTTGCCAAGGTCATCCGCATGGTCCGCTCGGAGAAGACCGGCGCCTACATGTTCAAAGAGGAAATCGTTGCCTCCGACAACGTGCAGGAATACCTCAAGAAGAAATAATCTCCCCTCTGTGGGAATTCTGACGACAAACGCTTCCGATGCAGCACGCTGCACCGGAAGCCTTTTTTCTGTCCTCTCCCTCCGTCACCTCCTGAGGCACAGAAATCAACGACAAAATGACATCGCGTGGTTGCCGATTAAGTTATTTTTCGTATCTTTGCCGGATAAACGTCCGGCGGCCCGTGCCGTCAAGTGTTTGTTATTTAATGATGTATATGAAATACAAGGAGTATAAGCAGCTTAATTTGACCCAGGTCGGCAACGATGTGCGCCGCTACTGGGAGGAGAACCGCATTTTCGAAAAAGGCCAGCGCCTGAGCGAGGGACACCCCTCCTTCGTCTTCTACGACGGCCCCCCGTCGGCCAACGGCAAGCCCGGCATCCACCACGTGATGGCCCGCACCATCAAGGACGTCTTCTGCCGCTATAAGGCTCAGCGTGGCTTCCATGTCGACCGCAAGGCCGGTTGGGACACCCACGGCCTGCCCGTCGAACTCGGCGTCGAGAAAAACCTCGGCATCACCAAAGAGGACATCGGAAAGAAAATCTCCGTCGACGAGTACAACCGCGCCTGCCGCGAAGAGGTGATGAAATACAAAGAGCTCTGGGACGAGCTGACACGCCAGATGGGCTATTGGGTCGACCTCGAGCACCCCTACATCACCTTCGACAACCAGTACATCGAAACCCTCTGGTTCCTGCTCAAGAAGCTCTACGACAAGGGCCTCCTCTACAAAGGCTACACCATCCAGCCCTACTCCCCGGCCGCCGGCACTGGCCTCTCCAGCCACGAGCTCAACATGCCCGGCTGCTACCGCGACGTGAAGGACACCACCTGCGTGGCTATGTTCAGAATTATGTCCGACCAGTCCGACTTGTCTGACGGGTCTGACAAGTCCGACATCCCGACTTACGCCATCGCCTGGACCACCACCCCCTGGACACTCCCCAGCAACACCGCACTCTGCGTCGGCCCGAACATCGACTACGTGCTCATCGAGACCACCCACCCCTACACCGAGCAGCCCTGCCGCATAATCATGGCCAAGCCGCTGGTGGGCAGCATGTTCCCCGAGGGCAAGTGCCCCGACTACAAGATCGTCGCCGAGTGCAAGGGCCGCGACCTCGAGGGCCTGCGCTATGAGCAGCTCATCCCCTGGGTAAAACCCACCGAGGTGAGCGACATGGGCTCCTTCCGCATCATCCTCGGCGACTATGTCACCACCGAGGACGGCACAGGCATCGTCCACATCGCCCCCACCTTCGGCGCCGACGACGCCCGCGTCGCCAAGAAAGCCGGCATCGGCGAGCTCCTCCTCTTCGACCGCGACGGCCACCAGCTCCCCATGGTCGACAAGCGCGGACGCTTCGCTCCCATCGAAGACCTCGACCCCGCTTGGGTCAAAGCCAATATGAACACCGAACTCTACGGCCAGTATGCCGGCAAGTTCGTCAAGAACGCCTACGACCCCTCCAAGACCGACAAGGACATCAGCCTCGACGTCGAGCTCGTCATCATGCTCAAGGGCGAAGGCAAACTCTTCAAGAGCGAGAAACACACCCACAGCTACCCCCACTGCTGGCGCACCGACAAGCCCGTCCTCTACTACCCGCTCGACAGCTGGTTCATCCGCACCACTGCCCTCAAGGACCGCATGATCGAACTCAACCGCACCATCAACTGGAAGCCCGAAGCCACCGGCACCGGCCGCTTCGGCAACTGGCTCGAGAACATCGTCGACTGGAACCTCAGCCGCAGCCGCTACTGGGGCACCCCGCTGCCCATCTGGCGCACCGAGGACGGTCGCGAGGAGTTGTGCATCGGCAGCGTCGACGAGCTCCGCCGCGAAATCGACAAGGCCGTCGCCGCCGGCCTCATGAAGGAAAACCCCTACGCCGGCAACGACTACGACCTCCACCGCCCCTACATCGACGCCGTTGTCCTCCTTAGCCCCTCCGGCAAACCCATGCGCCGCGAACCCGACCTCATCGACGTCTGGTTCGACAGCGGCGCCATGCCCTACGCTCAAATCCACTACATGGGCGGCGACCTCCGCCCCGACCAGTTCCCAGCCGACTTCATCGCCGAGGGCGTCGACCAGACACGCGGCTGGTTCTACACCCTCCACGCCATCGCCACCATGTGCTTCGACTCCGTGGCTTTCAAGAACGTCATCTCCAACGGCCTCGTGCTCGACAAGAACGGCAACAAGATGTCCAAGCGCCTCGGCAACGCCGTCGACCCCTTCGAGACCCTCGCCAAGTACGGCCCCGACGCCACTCGTTGGTACATGATCACCAACTCCCAGCCCTGGGACAACCTCAAGTTCGACGTCGAGGGCGTCGACGAGGTGCGCCGCAAACTCTTCGGCACACTCTACAACACCTACTCCTTCTTCGCCCTCTACGCCAACCTCGACGGCTTCGACTACAGCCAGAAGGACATCCCCATCAGCGAACGCCCCGAAATCGACCGTTGGATCCTCTCCGAGCTCAACACCCTCGTCAAGACCGTCGGCGACGCCTACGAGGACTACGAGCCCACTCGCGCAGGACGCGCCATCGACACCTTCGTCGATGCCTTCCTCAGCAACTGGTACGTCCGCCTCAGCCGACGCCGCTTCTGGCGCGGCGACATGACCGACGACAAGGTCAGCGCCTACCAGACCCTCTACACCTGCCTCGAGACCCTCAGCCGCCTCATGGCACCCATCGCCCCCTTCTTCAGCGAACGCCTCTTCCTCGACCTCAACGGCGGCCGCGCGGCCGACAGTAGGAGCACCGCCGAGAGCGTCCACCACCTCCCCTTCCCCGAGGTGCACGAAGAGATGATCGACAAGAGCCTCGAGGAGCGTATGCAGCTGGCACAGAAGGTCTGCTCCATGGTCCTCGGCCTCCGCAAGAAGAGCAACCTCCGCGTCCGCCAGCCTCTCCAGAAGATTGTCCTCCCAGTCAAGGACGGCGCCATGCGCCAGCAGATAGAGCGCGTCCAGCACCTCATCTGCTCCGAGCTCAACATCAAGGAAATCGAATTCCTCGCCGCCGACAACGACCTCCTGGTGAAGAAGATCAAGCCCAACTTCAAGACCCTCGGCCCCCGCTACGGCAAGGTGATGAAAGCCCTCGGCGCCGCCATCGTGGCCTTCGACCAGAAGCAGATCAACGCCCTCGAGGCCGACGGCCGCTGCGTCGTCAGCGTCGACGGGCAGGAGTGCGAGGTGACCCTCGCCGACGTCGAAATCGCCACCCAGGACATCCCCGGTTGGGTCGTCGCCAACGACGGCAGCCTCACCGTCGCCCTCGACATACAGCTCACCCCCGACCTCGTCGACGAAGGCATCGCCCGCGAGCTCGTGAACCGCATCCAGAACATCCGCAAGGAGCAGTTCGACGTCACCGACCGCATCGTTGTCACCATGCAGAGCGGCGAGTGGGACAACGCCGTCGAGCGCCACCGCGAGTACATCTGCGCCGAGACTCTCTGCACACGCCTCGACCTGGTCCCCGCCGTCCAGGACGGCACCGAGATAGAGATTGTGGACGGAGTGAAAGCCGCCATCCGTATTGAAAAAAGCAACCAACAATAACAACGTGATATGAACAACGTAGCAAACCTGCCCGACATGCTGGGATGGCATATCGGCAACCCGCTCGGAATGGGCAGCATAGCCATGCTGCTGACTGTTGTCGTACTGGTCGAGGCCATGAGCGTCGTCAACTACTTTATCCGTCATCGCGGCAAGGACCGGCTCTACCCGGCCCTCTACGCCCTCTTCGGAGTGTCGCTCCTGGCTGTGTTCTATTACGCCTTCCAGGCCGACCTGCCGACCATCTACAAGACCGTGAAGTCCATCGGCTGGTTCTGCTACAGCTCCAAGGTGGGCATCGGCTGGGCCATCGTGGGCGTCGCCCTCGCCACCCATGTCTCGCTCGGTCTGCTGAATGCCGTCATGCAGATTACCGCCCAGCTCTCGGTCGACGCCGGTATGGTTAAAGGCAAGAAGTGGAAAGAGTGGAAAGGCGGCCTGGTGGTCCTCTTCGTGGGCCTGACCGTGTCGGCCATTCTCTACACCTTCAACCACACTGCCGCGGCATGGGCGCTGGCGGTCAGCGTGGCCGCCGTGGCCGTCTACAGCCTCGTCAAGCTCGTCCTCGACACCAAGCGCAGCGGCAACTTCTGGTACAGCCTGCTCATTGCCGTCGTCTTCTTCCTCGGCTCCGTGGCGGTCACCATCATCATGGTCGAGGTCCTGCACGCCTGCGTCTACCTCGTTGTCTTCCTCGCGGCCTACCTCACCCAGGCCAAGGCCCGTAAGAAGAAAGCGCCCAAGAAAGACTGAATCGGATGGAAAACATTGCGGAAACGATAAAACGGCTGGCCCGCGAGCAGCGTGCCGAGGTGATAGAGTGGCGCCGCTGGATGCACCGCCATCCGGAGCTGTCGCAGGAGGAATACGGCACCATGGCCTTCGTGGCCGAGCGGCTGCGCGGTATGGGGCTCGAGCCCGTCACGGGCATCGGCCGCACCGGCGTCCGCGCCATGCTGCGCGGTGCTCACGAGCCCGACAGCTACTGTGTGGCGCTCAGGGCCGACTATGACGCCCTGCCCATCACGGAGTGCACCGGCCTCCCCTTCGCATCGGAAAACCCAGGCGTGATGCACGCATGCGGCCACGACATGCACACCTGCTCCCTCCTCGGCGCGGCCAAAATCCTCGTCCAGCTCCGCGAGCAGATGCACGGCAGCCTGATGTTCATCTTCGAGCCCAGCGAGGAGAAGTATCCCGGCGGGGCGCGCATGATGATGGAAGACGGCCTCTTCAGCGAGGTGTTGCCGGACGAAATCTATTCCTTCCACTGCCTCCCGGAGATGGACTGCGGCAAGGTGGGCATGCGCAAGGGCAAGTATATGGCCTCGACCGACGAGCTCTACTGGACCGTCAAGGGCAGAGGGGGCCACGGGGCCACGCCGCACCTCAATGTCGACCCCATCCTCATCGCATCGCACATCGTTATCGCCCTGCAACAGGTCGTCTCCCGCAACGCCGCACCCATGTCGCCCACGGTGCTCACCATCGGCAAGATAGAGGATGTGGGCGGCCGCACCAACATTACGCCCGAGACCGTCAAGATGGAGGGCATCATACGCTCGTTCGACCCCGAGTGGCGCCTGCGCACCCACGAACTGATACGCAAGATCAGCTGCGGTGTGGCCGAGGCCATGGGCGGCGAGTGCGACCTCTTCGTCGACGAGGGCTACCCCCCGGTGATCAACGACGACGCCTGCACCCAGCAGGTGTACGACAACGCATGCGCCTTCCTCGGCCCCGAGAACGTGGAGTGGATAGACCTGCGTATGACCGCCGAGGACTTCTCCTTCTACCAGCAGAAGATACCGTCGTGCTATTTCCGCGTCGGCATCCACGAGCCGGGCACCCCTTTCAGCAACCTGCACCGCCCCAACCTGATCGTCGACGAGCGCAGCCTTGAGCTGGCCAATGGCCTCGTGGCCTACAACGCCATGATGGCCCTGGCTAACAGAATAAAGAGGAAGAATGGACAAGATACGTGAACTGGAGACCAAGCCGATAGGGCAGCTGCTGTGGCAATATGCCCTGCCGGCGGTCATCACGCAGGTGGTGGCGTCGGTCTATAATATCGTGGACCGCGTCTTCCTGGGCCAATACGTCGGGGCCCTGGCCATTGCGGGCCTGGCCATCACGATGCCCATCATGAACATCATCCACGCCCTGGGCTCGCTGGTGGGTGTGGGCGCTTCGAGCCGCATGAGCATCGTGCTGGGACGTAAGGACGTGCGCTGGGCCGAGAAGATTCTCGGCAACAGTATGCTTCTGACCATCTTCTTCGGGGCGCTGTTCGTCGCGGGCGGCTACCTCTTCATGGACAGCATCCTGGAGCTCTTCGGTGCCTCGCCCGACACCATCAGCTATGCGCGCGAGTACATGCAGATTGTGCTGCCAGGCATGTTCTTCACCTGCATGACCTTCAACCTCACGGGCCTTATACGCGCCAGCGGCTACCCCAACAAGAGCATGTGGATTATGGCCGGCGGCGCAATACTGAACATATTTCTCGACGCCCTGTTCATCATGGTGCTGGGGTGGGGTATAGGCGGCGCCGCGTGGGCCACGACGCTCTCAATGTTCACCACGGCCGTGGTGGCGGTGCTGCACTTCGTGAACGCCAAGTCGTTCATCCGCTTCAAACGCCACGCCTGGACGCCTAAGCTCTACATCTTCCGCAACGTGCTGCTCATAGGTATGAGCCCCTTCCTGATGAACTTCGCCGCCTCGTTTGTGGTGGCGCTGCTCAACCGGCAGCTGATACGCTACGGCGGCGACATGGCCGTCGGCGCCTACGGCGTCGTCAACACCTGGTGCTCGTTCCTCGTCATGTTCATCCTCGGCATCTGCCAGGGCATGCAGCCCATAGCGGGCTACAACTACGGCGCGGGCCACAACCACCGTCTGCGCGACGTCTACGTGCTGACGATGAAGGTGGGAGTGGCCGTGGGGGTCTTCGGCGCGGTGCTGGCCATGGTGGTGCCGCGGCTGATACTGAGGGCCTTCACCGACAGCGACGCCCTGCTCGACATCGGGGTGCCGGCCATGCGCTACCTCAACGTGATGATGCCGCTGATTGCCTTCACCATCGTCAACTCGCAGTTCTTCCAAAGCATCGACAAGCCCTGGATTGCCATCACCACCTCGCTCTCGCGCCAGGTGCTCTTCCTCATCCCGCTGATGTACGTGATCCCCCACCTGATGGTGCAGGCCGGCGGCGACGGGCTGACGGGGGTGTGGACGACCTGTACGGTGTGCGACGTGCTGGGCGCTGTCCTGGCGGGGCTGCTCATGCTGAGCCAGCTCAAGGTGTTCAGGCCGGGCTATGTGGCGCCCGAGCACAAGGCGCAAAAGGAGGCCGGCCCCACGACAGAACAAGACAATCGATAAAGGGTGAAAGTATACGAAAATATCTCGCTGAAAAGCCATAACACCTTCGGTATCGACGTGAAGGCGAGACGGCTGGTTGTGGTCGGCACGGACGAGCCGCTGCCTGCCCTCGAGGAGCCGTACCTCATTCTGGGGGCGGGGAGCGACGTGGTCTTCACGCGCGACTACCCCGGCACGGTGGTCCTCCTCGACCCGGCGGCCGCCGACGCGGAGTTGCAGGCCGACGGCACGGTCGTGGCGCCTGCCGGCATGGTGCTCGACAGCCTCATACAGTGGACCCTCGAGAGGGGCGTCTACGGCCTGGAGAACATCAGCGCCATCCCCGGCACCGTGGGTGCCTCGGTGGTGCAGAACGTGGGCGCCTACGGCGTGGAGGCCAAGGATGTGGTGTCGAGGGTGGAGGCCTACGACCTGCGCGAGCGGCGCACGGTCGCCTTCAGCGCCGACGAGTGCCGCTTCGGCTACCGCACCTCGCTCTTCAAAGGGGAGCCGGGCCGCTGGCTCATCCGCCGCGTGCACTACCGTCTGTCGCACACCTTCGAGCCCAATCTCACATACCGTGCCCTCGAGGCGCTGCCCCACGCCACCGCCGCCGAGTTGCGACAGTCCATCACCGACCTGCGGTGGAGCAAGCTCCCGAGGCCCGAGGAACACGGGTCGGCGGGCAGCTTCTTCAAGAACCCTGTGGTCGACGAGGCCGTCTGCCGCCGCCTCAAGGCCGAGTACCCCGACATGCCCGAGGCGCATGCCGCCGAAGGGGGCTACAAGCTCTCGGCGGGCTGGCTGATAGACCGTGCCGGCTGGAAGGGGCGCACGATGGGTCGCGCCGGGGTGTGGCCGCAGAACGCGCTGGTGCTCTACAACACCGGCGGCTGCACGGGCGCCGAGGTGGTGGCCCTGGCCGAGGCCGTACGGCAGGACGTGCAGCGGCGCTTCGGCATCGCCCTCGAACCCGAAGCAATTATAGTATAACGACAACAAAGACAACGCAGACAACACCGAAACGCCAACATGGCGTTTCTCATAACAGAACCAAAGATATATATGATAGACCTTTCATTATACAAGGAAGAGTGTTATGATGTGGTTGGTGCGTTGTACAACGTCAAGAAGGAGCTGGGGGCAGGGTTGAACGAGAAGATATACCAAGAGGGGCTTTCCATTGAGCTGACGCAGATGGAAATCCCGTTTGAACGCGAGAAAGCAATCCACCCGGTTTATCGTGGGAAAGCGATGGAATCAATATTCTATCTTGATTTCCTCTGCAAAGGCACGGTTATCGTGGAGTTGAAGGCCGTCAACGCGTTATGCAAGGAGCATCGCGCCCAGTTGTTCAACTACATGCATCTGGTCAAGCCGATGGTGGGTGTGCTGGTCAACTTTGCACCGGTATATACCGAAATAGAACGCTACTACTATGACCGCGAGGCCGATGAAATAGTGAACAATGAGGGCCGAAGGATAAAAGACAAATACATGGAAGACACAGTATACCATAGACACAATTAAGGGAAAACGCATGTTGCGTTTTCCGGGTTGTCTATGTTGTTTATGTTGTCGTAAAAATAACAAGATATGGAGAAAACAGAGAAATTCTGGCAGTGGTTTCAGGACCACAATGAGCAGCTGATTTCGCTGGGCGACCTGGACGAGAAGGGGCGCCGCGAGCTGGAGGCGGAGCTGCAGAATAAGCTTACCGAATACTGTGACGGCCTTACGTGCGACATGGGCGAGGCCACGGCCGACGGGCGCACGCTCACCTTCACCGCCGAGGGCGACACCGACCTGTTCCGCTATGTGGTGGAGCTGGTCGACGCGGCTCCGGACCTGGACTGGTGGCAGTTTGTGGCTTTCAAGCAGCCTCTGGGCACCGACCTGCGGGTGCGGTTCGACAAGATGCTCTTCGAAACCAAGAAGATGTACTTCCAGCAGCTGGAGTGCGAGGAGGAGCCAGAGATGCTGGGGCTGCGCATTGCCGTGGCCGACGGGCAGCGCCAGGACGAGGACTTCCAGGTGGGGGTCTACGTGACGCTGGAGGCCCTGCTGGGCGAGTTCGACTGCGCCACGGTGATAGGATATATGGATACGGTGCCGGTGCCGGAAGAGCCTTTCAAGTCCGGCTTCCAGCCGCTGGACGACCTGCCGCAGTTCGTGGACTGGTTCAAGCGCAAACGCGACGAGTAGCCTATAAACAATCAAACATACAATCATCATGAAATCACGTTACAACACAATTCTGCGGTCCATGGCCGCTCTGATGGCTGCATTTGCGATTACGGCATGCGGTAACAAGCAGGACCCTGTCGCCGACACGACCCCCACGGTCGCCGAACCCCTGTGCGACAGCGTCTGCCTCTACAGGCCGGGCGACTACGGTTCCACGAACTGGCGTATTCCAGCCCTGCTCTGCCTCGACGACGGTACGCTGCTGGCTGTCAACGACAAGCGCAAGTACAACGAGACCGACCTGCCGGAGGATATAGACGTGGTGTACCGCCTGAGCCGCGACAAGGGCTACACCTGGACGGAGCCGCAGACCATGATAGAAGGGCGCGGCCGCGGGAAGGGCTACGGAGACCCGGCCCTGGTGCAGTGCGCGAACGGCGATGTGATATGTGCCTTTGCCGGCCACAACGGCTACTTCCAGTCGACGGCGGCCAACCCGATATGCATCTTCTACTGCCGTTCGACCGACCGTGGCCAGACGTGGAGCGACACGGTGAACATCACCGAGGTGGCGTGGGATGCCAACTCGAACTACCACGCCTCGTTCATAGCCTCCGGCAACGGACTGCGCCTGAAGCGCGGCGAGCATGCCGGCCGTATCCTCTTTGCCGCCTCGCTCCTCAGAAACGGCGAGAACGTCAGCGACAACTACATCCTCTACAGCGACGACAACGGGCAGACGTGGCAGCGTTCGCAGATGGCCTTCCGCGGAGGCGACGAGTCGAAGCTCATAGAGCTCGTCGACGGGCGTGTCCTGATAAGCGTGAGGCGCAGCGGCGCCCGCGGGTGGAACACCAGCGACGACGGTGGCGAGACCTGGGGCCAGCAGGGGGTGTGGAACGAAATTACCGTCAACGCCTGCAACGGCGATATGCTCCGCCTGGACGATACGACGCTGATACACAGCGTGCCCAATTCGATGCAGAGAGAGAATGTGAGCCTGTATGTCTCGAACGACGAAGGTCTCTCGTGGCACTCGCCGCGGCTGCTCACCGCTGGGCCGTCGACCTACTCGTCGCTTACGATGCTTCCCGACGGCACCATCGGCTGCTATGTGGAGCGCGGCACCAACGGCCACATGGAGCTGTGGTACTACCGCTTCAACCGCGCCTGGCTGGAAAAACGTCCGTGAGGAGACCGTTTTTGGGCTGCCCGGATGCCGCTTTGGGGTAGAGAGGGGGTAGAGAAGGGGTAGAGAGGGTGCCTCCTTTTGAGGCCGTGCGGCGGCGCTATTTTTTCAACATCTCGCGTTTTTTAGCGGACGGTAATAAAAAAAATCGTATCTTTGCATCGCGATTTATTGGGTGATGAGTAGTGGGTGAGTGTTATTATAAATAAGACAAACAGCATAAAATGACAAAGATAGATGTATTGTTAGGCCTGCAGTGGGGCGACGAAGGGAAAGGCAAGATTGTCGATGTCCTCACTCCCGGCTACGATGTGATAGCACGCTTCCAGGGTGGACCCAATGCCGGCCACACCATTGAGTTCGGCGGCAACAAGCATGTGCTGCACATTATCCCCAGCGGTATCTTCCATCAGGAAAAGATCAACCTCATAGGCAACGGAGTGCTGATAGAGCCTCGTATCTTCAAGCAGGAGATAGAGGAGTTGGAGAAGAAGGGTATCGATGCCACGCGCAACCTGTATATCAGCAAGAAAGCCCACCTTATACTCCCGTCGCACCGCATGATGGATGCCGCCAACGAACAGGCCAAGGGCAACATGAAGATTGGCTCCACGCTCAAGGGTATCGGGCCGGCCTACACCGACAAGATAGCCCGTTGCGGCCTCCGCGTCGGCGACACGCTTGCCGAGGACTTCCGCGAGCGCTATATCATGCTCAAGGAGCAGCATCTGCGTATGGTGCAGACCCTTGGTTTCGACGTGACGACGTTCCGTATAGACGGTCTGACCCTCGACCAGTACGAGGCGCAGTGGATGGAGAGCCTCAAGACGCTGCAGCGTTTCCGCTTTGTCAACAGCGAGTATTTCATCAACCAGTGTCTCCGCGACGACAAGAAGGTCCTTGCAGAGGGCGCCCAGGCCATGATGCTCGACATTGACTTCGGCACCTACCCCTTCGTTACATCGTCGAACACCATCACCGCCGGTGTCTGCACCGGTCTCGGTGTGGCGCCCACGGCCATAGGCCGCGTCATGGGCATCACCAAGGCCTACTGCACCCGTGTCGGTGCGGGTCCGTTCCCCACGGAGCTCTTCGACGAGACCGGCCGGAGGCTCTGCGAGCTCGGTCACGAGTATGGCGCCACCACCGGCCGTCCGCGCCGTTGCGGATGGATTGACATGCCGGCCCTCCGCTATGCCTGCATGATCAACGGCGTCACCGACCTCTTTGTGACCAAGCCCGACGTGATGAACGACTTTGACCAGGTCTGCATGTGCACTGCCTACGAGGTGGGTGGCCAGCGTACCGACGAGATTCCGTTCGAGTACAACACGATGCCCATCAGTCCCGTGTGGCAGTCGTTCGACGGATGGCACCAGAGCCTTGAGGGCATCAGCGCCTACGACGACCTCCCCGCCAACCTCAGGACCTACCTCGCCGCTGTTGAGCGCCAGGCCGGTGTGCGCATAGCCGCCGTGAGCATTAGCCCCGACCGTAAAGACGTCATCTTCCGTTGAGAGTTACCGTGACGGTGCAATAAAACGGCGTCCGGCAATACTAAACAACCAGACAACGCAATAAAACAAGGCCATAATATGAAAAAGACACTTCTGATTGTTCTCATGGTGCTGCCACTTCTCGGCGCAGCACAGACCAAAATCAAAGAGACCGCTGTCCCGCGGAGTGTGATTCTCGCTTTGGAGCGTACGTACGACTCCTATAAGGTGCGCACGTGGTATCAGGCCCCGGGTCAATATGTTGCCGAAATAGTCATCGATGGACAAAATGGACGCGCATACTTCACCGCCGGCGGCGACTGGCAGTACAGTGCCTTCCCCGTCAAGGTCGAAGAGTGCCCCACCATGATGAATACATATTTTGTGAACAACTATCCCGGCTATCGTATCAAAAGCATCGACTATGTCGAGGAGATGAACGGCGACAACTATTACCGCATGATGATTATCCGCAAGGGCATTGCCGAGAACGCCTGCGAGATGATTTTCGACACCCGTGGCAAGCTCATGAAGAGCAATGCACCGGATCCGGACGCCGTGAAGCGTGACTACTACACCCAGAACAACCCGGATGCCTCCGACGAAAAGATAAGCCAGAAGACGGGTACCGAGACCAGCCGTCGTCGCGACCGGCCCGCCCCTGTGGTCGACGAGCCTCGGGTCGAGCGTTTCGAACCCTCGCAGCCCATAGTGGAGAACTTCAACAAAAGCTTCGGCAAGCGTATCAAGTCGGGTCCCGAATGGGTTCAGCGCAACGATATCTATGCTGTGGCCTACTATACCAATGTCAAGAAAGAGCGCCTCGAGGCTGTCTACGACATCCGCACCGACCAGCTCCGCCTGACCGGAAAGACACTCCCGAAGGAGAAGTACAACAAGACGATTCTCAAGTACCTCGACGAGAAATTCAGCGGCGAGAAATACAAGATCGAGAAGATGGTGGTGTACGAGTACAACTCCAAGTTCCGCGGTCCCGACGGGAAGAAGCCCAAACCCTATACCTATGTTGTCGTGAGTCAGAAGATAAAGGGCGTCCGTGAACCGAAGTTCACCCGCCTCGAATTCGACAGCCGTGGCCAGTTCACCGGCCTCCTCGCTCAGCCCCAGGACGACAAGGACGTACAGTAGGAGCAATGTTTTGAAAAGACTGGTACAACCGCCAGCTGCTCGCAGCTGGCGGTTGCCTTATATTGCTCCGCGCCACCCATGTGTTGTCAACTGTTGTTATGTTTTAGATTTCACACTGACATCAACAGCGATCCCGCTATGCCATGATTCGAGTCTCTGGTTCTTCCTCCTCTGCCTGGCGTGGATATTGACAGCTATGGTATTCTCACCATAGTGCCAGGATATCGTTGCCTTATAGTTACCATATACCTCAGCATATAGAATGGATATACCCAGCATATAGAATGGATATACCTTTGCATATAGAAAGGATATACCTCAGCATATAGAATGGGTATATGTTAGCATATAGAAAGTGTATACCGTCCGTGGTACGGTAAGCGGTGGGTGGGGGTGGATGGGCGACAAGGGGGATGAAAAAAAAGAAAGACCTTATGGGGTCTCTCTTTGGTGCCCGGAACAGGAACGCTTTAATTATTTCCTATTAAGTATAAATAGTTGTTATTTTAGGTTTTATGAATTATTATGCACTCAAATAACACATCAAAATCCAGTAAAACGTAAAAAATATGGCCAAACTATGGCCAAGGTTTTTTACATTATTTGAATGCACAATCCTTTATCAGTTTCCGACCAGCCTCTGTCTGCACATACTTCTGTCGACTGGATGGTGCTCTTCTTTGGTTTGAAGTCACAATATTGTGACCTCAAACCATAATTTCTATATTTGAACTGTCGCAAGCTATACGACATAGTGGTATTTGAGGAGGTTTTACAAATAAACATTTTGGTATTTTTGCAGAATTCTTCGTAAAAAATTTTGGTATTTTGGGATATTTTCTATAAATAAATTTGTGTAAACAAAAAAGAAAGTTTATTTTTGCAATTGAAATATGAATAATGCTAATATTGATATGAATCTGATTTTCAAAAGAAAACTGTATGGAAGATTGCTCGAATGGAAGCGAGTTCGTGATGGAAAGTCTGCCATTTTGATTGAAGGAGCACGACGTGTGGGGAAATCGACATTGGTCGAACAATTTGCCAAAAACGAGTATGAATCATACATTCTCATTGATTTCAACGTGGCATCAGCTGAAGTGAAGTCTTTGTTTGATAATCTGATGAATTTGGACTTTATCTTTTTGCAGCTACAGTCGCTGTACAATGTGGTATTGAAAAAACGTAAGTCAGTTATCATCTTCGATGAAGTACAGAACTGTCCCCTTGCCCGTCAAGCCATCAAGTATTTGGTGAAAGACGGCCGATACGATTATATCGAAACCGGTTCGCTTATCAGTATCAAGAAGAACACAAAAAATATCACACTCCCAAGTGAGGAAGAACGGGTAACACTCCATCCTATGGATTACGAGGAATTCCGTTGGGCTATGGGAGACGAAGCTTCTGTACCACTGCTCCGAACCTTCTACGAAAAAAAACTACCACTCGAGCAGTCGTTCCGTGACAAAATACGTGATTTCAGGCTTTATATGCTCATTGGCGGTATGCCCCAGGCCGTCAGCACATACATTGAAACAAACAACTTCAACTTGGTTGATTCAGCCAAGCGTGGGATTATTCAGATTTACCGTGACGACTTTCAGAAACTTGACCCAACAGGACGACTGGAAACGCTTTATATGGAGATACCGTCACAACTAAGCCAGTCGGTTAATCGTTATAAACCATATTCCATTCTCGGCAACGTGGATGGGGACAAACTGATGGAAATGATGAAAAACTTAGAAGACAGCAAGACCACGCTTTTCTCATACCATTCCAATGACCCCAACGTGGGTATGTCTCTCACGAAGGAGCTCTCAAAGTACAAGATCTTCTGTGCTGACACTGGCTTGTTTGTCACGCTTGCCTTTTGGGACAAAGACTATACGGAGAACGACATTTACCAAAAGTTGCTAAACGACAAACTCAGCACCAATCTTGGCTACATCTATGAAAATATGATAGCACAGATGCTTGCTGCATCTGGCAACAAACTGTTTTATTACACTTGGCCCAGAGATGCCACCCACAACTATGAAATAGACTTTTTGTTGTCGAAAGGCTCCAAACTATACCCCATTGAGGTGAAATCTTCGGGATACAGCACTCACAAGTCTCTTGATGCCTTTTGTGAGAAATATTCTTCACGAGTTGGAGAAAGGTATCTTATCTATACCAAGGATTTCCGGAAGGACGGGCCAACGACACTGTTGCCTGTGTTCATGACGCTGTTCCTGTAGGGATGGTGCCCCAAATTTTGGTGCTCCTTCACAGAAAAAGGTGTGCAGAATTGGAACAATGTTTAAGGGGTGTCAAACGACACCCCTTTTTCATTCCCTTTCTCGAAAAGGTGGCCAAAAGGTGGTCAAGGGATTACCATCCTCATTTTGCATAATACCCGCCTGTCTTATCAGAATCTCGATGTTCTATCAAACCCTCCTTCATAAGTATGGCTATATGCCTACCCGTCGTGGCGACACTCTTTCCTGATATATCGGCAATACCTTTACGTTGGATGCTAGGGTTCAATCGAATAATAGTGTAGGTGTTCTTTCCACTATCATTTAGTGTATCATTTAGTGTATCATTTCGACTATCATTTACCCTATCATTAGTCCCCCTCACAGGTATAGGAAGCACCAATTCAACCTCATCAATCTCAAATTTTGTGATTTGCTGATTTAGGTTGTCACTTTTGTGTCCTGCGACTGGATCAAGTTGACGGGTTAATAATTATCGACTGTTTTTTGTTGTCATTCACCGGGGTTTTC
>Ga0310697_10003353_pt1 | contig 16275 bp, 14 predicted proteins | sample 172DNAGHGlowgp2_FD_203883 | JGI IMG/M metagenome (GOLD analysis project Ga0310697, IMG submission 203883) | Sheep rumen microbial communities from Palmerston North, Manawatu-Wanganui, New Zealand - 1728 DNA GHGlow gp2 (v2) (version 2) | ecosystem: Host-associated > Mammals > Digestive system >... | reverse complement strand
ACTTACCTTGCAAAAGTTCATCATATTGTTTTTCAATTCCGGTTTTTCCTACAACACTAGTGTTTGTATAACCTTTATTGTAAAGAACAGTCATTTCGTCTTTATCAATATCACCTACGTAGCCAATGATGTGAGAAAGAGAAAGAGTTGTATATGTATAGTTTCTTACTGGTTTAGAAACCCATGAAACTCCGGGTAAATCATTTTTATTTTCTGCAATGTTTGAAATAATGCTGAAAGGAACGTTTGTTCTTACCTGAATTGTAGAATAAGAACGGCGCACATTTTTTGGGATTCTTGCATCAATCTGCGATTTTGAAATTCCAAGATAACCTGCAAGCTTTACCATTACAGTGTCATATTTTGAAGCAGGGATTTCTCCGGGAATAACTTCAACAGCAAAAGAGTCGTTGTTTGTTACTAAAGCCATATCGGCATTGCGGTCATAAATTTCTCCGCGGGAAGCCGGCAGTGTACTTATCTGGCTTGAAATTGTTTTTGACTGAATTTTGTATTCTTCACCATTTGTAATCTGCATTGAAAAAAGACGAAAAACATAAATTATTAAAGCAAAACAGGTAATAAAAAAGAGGATTATAACTTTTCCATTTTTTGAAATGTTTTGCTGGCTGTTAATCATTATCAATCATATCCTTAGTATCATGAATAGAAAGCTGTGATTTAAAGAACGAGAGGAACTTAAATACCACAGGAGCCAGAATTATGTTTGCACAAAATTCAAAGAGAAACTCGTAAGATATGATGCTGTAAACATTTAATGAAAGTTTTGGGAAAAATAAGGAAATTAAAAAGATTAAAAGTTTTTTAGTAAGGGTTGCAATTCCAACAGAAGCCATTGGAATTACTAAACCGGAAATGATGATTGTATTTGAGAACAAGCCAGTAATATAACCAATCAGTGTTCTAAAGACACAGTTGAATCCAAATGGAACGCCTGTTATAAAATCAAGGAAAAGTCCCGAAATAAAACCTGAAACTTCTCCGTATAACTTGCCGTTTAAAAGTGAAAAATAAATACAGCATATAAGAACTAAATCAGGAACGACAAGTAAGAATGAAATATTTGACAGAATTGAAGATTCTATAATTGTTGCGGCAAATAAAAACAAAGTACTTATTAAAAGTGATCTTACCATTATTCTACCACCTTTCTGTCATTAAGCTGCTTCTGGTTTACAACAATTACATTTTCGAGTCTTGAAAAATCGATGATTGGAATAAGCTCAATATTAAGCGAAGAGTTGTAATCAAGACTTATGATTTTTGAAATTGTACCAATAGGGATATCTTTGAGGTAATTGTCGTTTTCTCCGGAGGTAACAATTATGTCTCCGTAAGAAAGCTCGCTTGCAACATTTTTTCTGATATATTGAAGTAAAAGCGGTTTGTCCTGGCTGCCGGTTCCATTTACAAGTCCAAGGTCACGCTGGTTCTGGATTCTTGCAGAAACAATGTAGTTCAAGTTATATACAGGCATTACCTGGCTGGTAAAAGTTCCAACCTGAACAACTTTTCCAACAAGCCCTCTGTTTCCATTCTGGAATGCAATTACCGGCATATTCTTTTTAATTCCGTTTACACTTCCTTTATCGATTGTAAGGTATGTGTAAACGTTATCAAAATCACGGGAGATTATTTGGGCAGGATAATTTTGTTCATCAAGAGAAACAGCAAAGTCCAGCTGTTCACGCAGGCGTTCATTTTCCTTACGGATATCGGCATTTGAACGTTGCATCTGTTCATAGTTTTCGAGCTTTATAACAAGATCATTATAATCTTTTTTTAGTTGTCTTAATTCTCTTACTGCATTAAAGGTGTCGCCTATTCCATGAGTAACAAAATGAATGCCCTTTTCGACAGTTGAAATGGCGGAAAATCCTATTTTTTTTAGATTAAGAACAAATCCACCGCTGCTAAAATTCAGAACGATATTTGAGATTAGTAATAATCCAATCAGGAGGAATTCAGGAAATCTAAACTTAAAACTGTTCTGTTTTTTAGACATCTTAAGACCTTTTATTAAGTTGCATAGCTGCTGGAAACTATACTATTCGTTAAGGCTGTCGTAAATAGAACGTTCAGAAGACATATTCTTAAAGAGACTGAATGCTTCACCGGCTCCAAGAGCAACACATTCAAGAGGTTTTTCTACAAGAATTACAGGTACACCAGTTTCCTTAGAAATAAGACGAGGAAGCTCACGTAACATTGAACCACCACCAGTCATTACAATACCTCTTTCAATAATATCAGAAGCAAGCTCTGGAGGAGTTTCGCTAAGAACAATCTTTATTTCATCAACAATCTTATTTACAGGATCTTTAAGAGCTTCGCGAACTTCTACGCTATCAATTTCAAGGCGGCGTGGAAGACCGGTAATAGCATCTGTTCCTTTGAGCTCCATTTTTTCAATAGTCTTTTCAGGAGCAGCATTACCAATCTGAATCTTAAGGCGTTCTGCAGCTGGCTGTCCGATTATAAGGTTATGTACGCTGCGTACATGCTTTACAATGGCTTCATCAAACTTATCTCCACCAATGCGGATAGAATGTGTAACAACCATGCCTCCAAGAGAAATAACGGAAACTTCTGTTGTACCACCACCAATATCGCAAACCATGTGTCCGGCAGGTTCATAAATAGGGATTTTTGCACCAATAGCTGCGGCTAAAGATTCTGGAATTACTTCTACTTCCTTTGCACCGGATTTAAGAGCTGCTTCAATAAGAGCACGGCGTTCAACATCAGTTACGCAAGATGGGATACCAATTTTCATTCTGATAGATTTGAACATCTGATGGCGCGGGATAATTTTTTGAATGAAGTATTTTATCATTTTTTCTGTACTGTCAATGTCTGCAATAACACCGTCAGCCAGAGGTCTGATTGCTATAATATTTCCAGGTGTACGGTCAAGCATGCGTTTAGCTTCTGAACCAACTGCTACAGTCTTCTTTGTACCGCGTTCTACGGCAATTACAGAAGGCTCATCAACAACCATACCTTTATCTTTTACATATATGAGGGTATTACAAGTACCAAGATCGATACCAATATCGGTAGAAAATTTGTCAAAAAATCCCATCAAAATCCTCCCATGATTTTTTGCGATTTAGTTTTTAATAATTAATCTATTATACAACTATTTCAATAAATAATAAAGAATATTCTTATATTATTCGCTTTATTCAGATAATTTTTTTAATGCACCGGCGTGATTTGGCTGAATTTTTCGTGCTTTCCTCCATTCTGCACGGGCTGCAACAAGATTTTCCTGCTTTTCATAAATCAAACCAATACCATAATGAGCATCTGCAGAATTTTCATCTTTTGCCAAAACCGCATTAAATTGTTCTAGTGCATTTTCAAATTCATCTGTGTCTATATAAATATTTCCTAAAAGAAGCCTGCTTTTAAGAATTATTTCATCATTTGAGCTGTTGTTTATGATTCTAAAAAGATATTGGGATGCAGCACCTGTTTCGCCGGCTTTATAATACTGCTCTGCAATGCTAAGCAAAAGAAAATCAGATTCGCGCACCAGTAGGGCTTCGGTAAAAGCAGAAATACTTTCATAAGTCATACCAAGTGATGCATAGCTTAATCCCAGGTATTCTGCAATATCATCGGCGTAGTAACCGTTTTCTCGTGCAAGGTTGAGATATTTAATTGCCAGGTCTGCATAATAATATGTGGTGATTGTATTTTTATAAAAGTAAGCTTTTCCAAGCATATATTGGAGCTGAGGTAACAAGGACTTACTTGCATCATACATTGCCAGACGCAGATTATTTATACTTTCGTCAAGATATTCCTGAACCTTGTAGGTATCAATCTGGGAAACTGCAAGATAGAAACAGGCGTAACCGTAATAAGTTAAAGCAGTATTATTGTAAGGCTTATCCTGCAGAAAAACTTTTCCCTGTTCATAAACACCTTCATAATCGCTTTGTTCCCAGCTTTGTTTTATGGTTTTTAGGGTGATTTTATTTTTGTTATAAGATTGAAATAAAAAGATTCCAAGACTTGCAATTGCTGCTATAAAAAGAAGAATGCCCGAAACTATGATTGTGTTTCGAAGAATGTGATTTTTTCTTTTTGCAAAGGTTTTTATCTGTTCGTTCTTGGCTTTATTTTTCATTTTTATAAAATAAACAAACGGGACAATAAGCCGGGTTCTGTCTAAACAAATCACGAGGATTTATTTAATGACCATCTATCCGAACTTTGTATTACTACAAAGCTTTAGCAGCCTACCCGCAGTATAAGCTCGGAATAACAAACTGCTGCTCGGCCTTGCTCCAAATGAGGTTTACCCGCATTATCTGTTACCAGATAACCGGTGGTCTCTTACACCACCTTTTCACCCTTACCTTTTTCAAGGCGGTTTATTTTCTGTTGCACTTTCTGTCGTCTTACTGGGCTATGCAAGAAATTATGCAGCTGCCAGCAGACGCCCGGTTCTTATCCGGCATTTATTCCGAAGGAGCCCGGACTTTCACTCATAATTATATCTTATCATCAGGATATAACCACGCGGTCATATCCCGTTTGTTTACAGTATTTACAGTAAAAGAAAAAAGTTTTACTCTTCCTCTTCTTCCTGGCGTTCGTCATCATCTTCATCAGCGTCAGATGCATCTTCGTCAAGATCTTCATCTTCATTTTCAAGATCTTCATCGCCATCGTCGTAGAGTTTTTCTTCTCTTTCTTCTTCGTCGTAGCCCTCTTCATCATCAAAATCATCATCAAGGTCTGCAAGGCTACCTGCATCATCCATACTGATAATTGGATCAAAGTCTTTTTCGTTTCCAGTATCTTCGTAGAAAAGAATTCGGCTGCAGTATGGACAGAAGTTGATATTATCTCCTTCGCGAACAATGTTTGCAAACTGAGCCGGAAGAATCATATTACAACCGGTACAAACACGATTGCGAACAGCTACGATACCTTCTGAATTGCGCTGAATGATTCTCTGGAACTTAAAGAGTATTTCCTGATCAAGGTCCGGAGTAATTTTATCTTCTTCTTTTTTAAGAGAAGTAAGTTCTGAATCGTATTTCTGTAATTCTTTATTAAGGTTTTCTTTTGAAGCAGCAAGATCACTTTCCTGAGAATTAATCATTTCTTCATTAATCTTCAAAGTGTCTTTAATTTCTTCAAGAAGTTTTTCTTCTTTCTGGAGTTCTTTGCGAACTTCTGTTTCTTTTTCTGTAGCTTCTGAAATCTGTTTTTCCAAAGCTTCGTATTCACGGTGAGTCTGGATATCATCCATTCCCTTTTCACCCTTTTCGCGTGACTTTACAGCTTCGTCTAAATCGAATTTCAACTGAGCAACTTTTGATTTTACTTCTTCATACTCGTTGTTCTTTTCGATGTATTCTTTCTTCATTCGGGCAAGAAGTTCTTCCTGTGAACCAAGCTGTTTTGGAGCTTCTTCCTTTTTCTTTTCCAATTCGTATTTCTTTACAAGGATTTTCTGTAATTTCTTTAATTTTTCAAATATGTCCTGTGTAGCCATTCGGTTTTCCCCTAATAAAATATCATAAAATTATATAAAAGATAGATTATCGGGTCAAGCCCGATAATGACACTCTCTTTTGTCCTATAATGACACTCTCTTTTGTCCTATAATGACACTCTCTTTTGTCCTATAATGACAGTCTTTTTTACTCCATGTAATCCCTAAGACCATTTGCACGTCTTGGGTGGCGGAGTCGGCGCAAAGCTTTTGCTTCAATCTGACGAATACGTTCACGGGTTACATCAAAGTAAAGACCAACCTCTTCAAGCGTAAGCGAATATCCGTCTTCAAGACCAAAGCGCATCTTAAGAACTTCCTGTTCACGTGGTGGTAAAGTTCCCAAAACTGTTCGCAGCTGTTCCTGAAGCAAGGTAAAGGCAGTTTGTGTTGCCGGATTTTCAACTTCCTTATCTTCGATGAAGTCTCCGAGTAATGAATCTTCTTCCTCACCAATTGGAGTTTCAAGAGAAATTGGTTCGCGTGCAACATTCTTCACCTGTTTAACACGGCTTAATGGCCAGCCAAGCTGTTGTGCAATTTCATCATCAGTTGGTTCACGACCAAGCTTCTGCATAAGCTGGCGGCTTTCGCGAACAACCTTATTAATCTGTTCAATCATATGAACCGGTACACGGATTGTTCTTGCCTGGTCAGAAATAGAACGTGTAATTGCCTGACGAATCCACCAGGTTGCGTATGTAGAAAACTTAAAGCCCTTGCGATATTCAAATTTTTCTACAGCTTTAATAAGACCAATGTTTCCTTCCTGAACAAGGTCAAAGAAATGAAGACCTCTGTTTGTATATTTCTTTGCAATGGAAACAACAAGACGAAGGTTTGCGTTGATAAGCTTATTCTTTGCCTTTTCCATCATTACACGGCCGCTTTCGATTTCCTGGGCCATTTTAATGATGTCTTCTACATTGTTTTCATAATCGTATTCAAGCTTGTGAAGCTTTCTGTCAATTTTTTGAATCTGAGTGTAAATCTCGCGGATTTCATCGGCACTCATATTCAATTCTTCTTCGAGTTTTACTGCCTGAGAACGGATTGAGATTTTTTTACCAAGACGACGAAGTTCAGAAGGATTAGAAATGCGCAATTCCTTCATCTTCTTTTCCTGTTTCTGATGGTATTCTTCAATTTTTATAGTAGCTTCGCGATATTTTTGAGTAAACTTGTCGAGTTCTTCTGTCTGAATGTCAATTTTCTGAAGTTCAGGAATAATCTTTTTGCGCAGGGCCACAAGCTGATCATTATCAAAAATAGCACTGGACTGCTCTGCTTCGAAAAGCTGCTTTTTAAGAGCAATATACTGCTTCATTTCCTGAAGAACAGGTTTAATGTGTTCTCCGTAAGCACTCTTAAGACGGCGTTTGTCTGCCATTTCTTCATTGAGTTCCTTACGGGTCTTTCCAGGTTCGTGAATATCAATTCGAGTAAAGGCTTTAAGTGCAATGTTGTAGAATTCCGGAATCATAATTCCAGAGCCTTTAATTACATCTTTAATGATATTGTTTCCGTCTTCCATCTGTTTAGAAAGCTCAACTTCCTGGTCTGCAGTAAGAAGATTTTCTTTACCAATTTCTCTTAAATAAAGACGGATAGGATCATCTACGCTTGAATCCTTGTCGCTGTTTACAAGACGAGATTTCTGGCTGTCTAATTTTTCAAGGTTTTCAATTTCCTTAATTTCATCATTTGCGCCTTCTTCATCATCATCTTCCTGTTCAAGAATGATATCATCGTCATCATCTTCGGTTACATCAATATCATCCTGTGCAGGCATATCAGGTTCATCAGAAATTAAATCGGGTTCTACAAGTTGTATATTTTTTTCGTTAAGAAACTTAAGAACAGTTTCCATTTGTGGAGAGTTTACAAAATCCTGACCAAGAATATCTGTAGCCTCGTCCCAAGTTACAAAAGGTTTATCTTTTGCAAAATCCAGAAGTTTTTGTACAGCAGGGTTAATGCTTGTTTCTTCCATTTGATTTTTCACCTACTTTGATAATAATTGAGCCTGTTTATCAAGCTCCATTTTTTGAGTAAGAAGATTGTTCATTTGAATTCTGTCATCATCTGTAACAATAACAAAGTCTCGGATTCTTTTTACCAAAGCTTCGCGCTGTTCATCAATCTTATTTCTTTTTATGAACTTTATAGTATCCTGTATATAGGCTCCGCAGTTCGACTTTTGATAAACATTGTCCGACAAAGCATTCGTGATATATTGGGTTAAACCCGTTCCGTTACAACTTTCGATAATGTCAGGTATAGATAACGCTCCCTTTTGAAGACAATCTTCATAGATTCTGAATAACTTTCTGGCATCGGGATTCTTAAAATCTTCTTCATTAAGACTGGAACGTAAGGTTTGGAATTGATCTAAATCGGCTGTTATGGCAATTAACCCACGCAATTCTGCATCAAGGTTTATCTGCTGCTTATTTTCCTGATTATTATTCTGCCGGATTGTTATACGTTCTCGGGCTTGATTTCGATTTAAAAAGTCCCTTTTTACAGCCTCCGGTTTCAGATTAAACACCTGAGCTAATTGCTCAAGGCATGACTCCCTCTGAATATCTGACTGTAAACAATCAATATAGAGAAAAAACTCCAGAGCAGCCTTAGTTTTCCCCTCAGGCGTGTCAACAGGGTATTTTTTCCCTACTTTATTCAAAAGATAGTCACTATCTAATATAGCGTTATTTACTTGTACCGTCAAGTTCTCTGCGCCATATTTAAGCATAATTTCGGCAGGGTCTTTTCCGCCTTTTAACTGAATTACTTTTACTGTTAAATCGTGTTCGCGGCAAAGCTTTATTGCTTTCCAGGTTGCTTCCTGCCCCGCTCCGTCCGAATCAAAAGAAAGATAAACAGTACCGCCTGCAACAAAGCCCGAAATCATTTTGATATGTTCTTCGGTTAAGGCTGTTCCTAAAGTTGCAACTGCATAGTCCAGTCCGCACTGATGATATGCAATTACATCCATGTTTCCTTCGCAAAAGATAATCGATTTTTTCTGGCGGATTGTATTTTTAGCAAAATTAAAACCAAATAAAGTTTCGCGTTTTTTAAACTGAGGTAAATCTCCGGAGTTCAAATATTTTCTTTGAGATTCATCTGCGGGAGGAATTACACGGCCGCCAAAAGCAACAACCTGACCTTTGCGGTTAAAAATTGGGAACATTAAACGGTCAGAAAAAAAGGAATAATCAGGATAATTCTGACTGAAAAGACCTGATTTATTCAAAAAATCCTGGCTGAAATTTTTACCAAGCAGAAACTTCTTTAACCATTTGCGGTCTGCAGGGGCATAGCCAAGCTTAAACTTTTGAATTGTTTCGGTGGTAAGGCCGCGTTTTGTAATATAATCAAGAGCTTTTTTACCCTGAGCAGTTTCCATTAAAAAGTAATGAAACATGCTTGCAGTTCTTTCATAAAGCTCTATGTTTTTTTCTACAGTATCATCTCGTTTGTAATCGGAAGGAGTGCCGCCGTCTTTATAACGGATTGGAATGCCGGCTTTTTTTGCCAGGTTTTCTATAGCTTCAACATAAGAAAGCTTTTCCATTTCCATTACAAACTTAATTACATCACCCGAAGCATGGCAGCCAAAGCAGTGATAAAACTTCTTATCGGCATCCACATGAAAAGAAGGAGTTTTTTCTCCGTGAAAAGGACAGCAGCCCCAAAAATCATTTGGTCCGCGAGACTTGAGCACAGTATAATCGCCCACTACCGAAACTATGTCGGTTGTATTGCGAACTGCATCAATTGTTTCCTGTGCTATAAATCCTGCCATCCTTTTTTTACCGCCTGATTTATTTTTTTGTGCTCAAATTATGACTTGCTTTATGCTCATCAAAGGTAGAAGTAAATACGTGCCTTCCTGCCTGAGAATCTACAACCTGGAAAAAATAATAATTTGTCTTTGGAGGATTTGCAGCCGCACTCAAAGCAACAAGTCCCGGATTAGAAATTGGACCAGGAGTAAGCCCTGCCCATTTATATGTATTGTAGGGATTATCTATTTTTGTATCTTCAAGAAGAACCCTGTCCGGATGAGGTCGGCCTTGAATTTCTGTTATGATGTATACAATTGTAGCACATGAGTACAAGCCAATATTCTGTTTAAGGCGGTTTGTAAATACACTTGCTATAAGAGGAGCTTCATCGGCAACACGGTATTCACGCTCAACTATCGAAGCAAGAATTACAATGTTATAAAGCTCCTGTGGAGTTTTTTCGGACAAGCCATCTATTGCTTTGATTTTTTCAAAAAAAGTTTCAATCATAATTTCGGCAGCATCGCGGGCAGTCATTCCAAGTGTGAAAAAATAAGTTTCGGGAAATAAAAAACCTTCTGCACTTTCTCCTGTAATGTTGTATTTATTTAAAAGTTCAGGAGAATAACATACAGCCTTAAATTCTTCCTGCTTACAGATATTATTATCTTCAAGGATTTTTCCAATCTGCGAAATTGTTTTTCCTTCAGGAATTGCAAGCTTTATATATTCCTGTTCTCCGGAGCATAAGGCATTTACAAGCTGGGCATAATTCATCTGGTAATTCAAGTGATAAATTCCGCTTTTAAGAACAAAATCCTGTGGCACCGGCTGATCTTTAAAAACAATATTCAGGAGTTTTGGATATCTTACAAAGTAATAAAAGAATTTTGCATTTTTAATGAGGCCTTTTTTCTGTAATTCCTCTGCAATTGTAAAGGTAGAAGTGCCCATTGGAACTTCAAAACGAACGCTTTGATTTTGTAAATCATCAGACACTTTTAACGGGGAAATTTGAGAATACAGATAATATCCCCCTGCTGCTATTACGAGAAGAATAAAAAACAGAAGGATTAGAAAAACTTTGCCTTTTGTTTTCATGAATAGAATTTTTTTACCTCATCTAAAGATAACGATTGATAAACAGCAGCTTCCAGGGCCTGATAAAAATATTCAAGACCTTCGGGTAAAGACTCCTGATTATCTCTTAAGAATTTAGCAAGACCTGCCACTTCTTTTGAAGTAAAATTATATGATAAAGTGAATTTTTTTTCATCTGGTTGGCGCATTGGAATCATAATTCAATTTCCATGTCCTCTTTTGCAAGGTCAATATAAATGTCTTTGTGGGCAATATATTGAGCATACCATCTTGCAGCCTGAAGAATTGAATCAAGCTTTTTGTCATCATAAGTTGGTTCATGATGGAAAAGATAGAGATTTTTTATATTCCAGTGAACGGCAAAATCAACTGCATAACAGAAGGCAGAATGACCCCAGTTCTGCTTGCGGTAAGCTTCTTCGGTAGTATACTGAGAATCTATTACAAGACAATCGGCATTGCGGAAAACCTGCTCGTGCATTGGAGAAATATCAAAGTCAGTTGAATTAAGTTCTACGTCTGTAGCAAAAACAAACTTTTTATTTCCTTCGGTAACTGCATAGCTGTAAGAAGTTCCAGGATGCGACATTGGACAGCATACAATCTGGGTATTTCCGATATTTATTGGACAACCCGGACTCAAAGTCATAAAGTTCATTTTTTTAGTTAGGGCTCCAAAGGGAACTGGATAATATGGTTGATTCATCTGATCTACAAGATACTGCTTGGCTTTTTCATCGGTTGAATAAACATTAAACTCGCTGTTTGGATTATAAGCGGCATCAAAAAATGGCAGGCCCTGAATATGATCCCAATGAAAATGTGTAAAGAAAAGATTATAGATATTGTCTTTTGGAAGATTGCCCGATTTTCCAAGAACACGAATACCGGTTCCTGCATCAAAAATAAGTTCATTGCCAAGGGATTTTACTTCTACACAGGTAGTGTTTCCGCCGGTAGTACCAAAAATCCAGGAAGGAAGGGATGAAACAAATTTAGCACGTGCTTCTTCATTCTTTAAATCATCCATCGTGATTCTTTGAACAGCTGCCATTATTTTTGACTGGATTTGCTGAGGCGTAAGCGGCGTAGGTAATGACCCTCTAACTCCCCAAAAATGAATAAGCACTTTATCCCCTCTTTCGTTTAGTTAATTATTATTATTGTAAATTAAAGGGGTGAATTTGTCAAATTGTAAAATATAAAAATATTAAAAGTAAAATAAATCTATAATGATTTAAAAAACTTCAGATACGGAGTGGAAAGTGACTGGCAGCTGCATCTGAGAATTTTTGGCGCATGCCATAGGAAAAATCTGAGGATTTACGAAGTAAACCGCAAGATTTTTACCAGAAAAAAATTGCTCAGCCGCAGATGACAGGCACTTTCCACGGGAGTAGCTGAAGTTTTTTCTGATAAATTCATTTTTTTTAATATTTTTAGAATTGCATACTTGACTAAGTTTCTGATTTTCAATAATATATAATAACTCTTGCTGCTTTAGCTCAGTTGGTAGAGCACGTGATTTGTAATCTCGGGGTCGTGGGTCCAAGTCCTACAAGCAGCTTTTAAGGGGAGTTCGCATAGCGGCAATTGCAAGGGACTGTAAATCCCTCGGCTCACGCCTCCAGAGGTTCGAGTCCTCTACTCCCCAGTAAAATGACTGCCTTGTGCAGTCTTTTTTTTTGCCTATTTTAAGATACTTTCAAAGAAAGGCATGTACTCATTAAGAATGACATTTTTCCAAAGATAATTTTTATGAACATAAAGTGCAGCCGCTTTTATCATTTCGTCGATTTTCTGTGGATTGTATAATTTAAGTGCAATAACTTCGCTAAGCTTGGCAATGAGATTTTCAGGTGTATTATTCTGGTATAAAAATCCTGTTTTGTAATTAACAATTTTATTCAAACCGCCGGTTGCATTTGCCACAGGTAAAGTTCCATATATCTGCGAAATAAAATCTTCAAGACCGCAGGGTTCAAAAAAGCTAGGAAGAACAATAAAGTCGCCGATTGCATTTACAAGACGGGCGGCTTTCTGGTTATAGCCATTTAAGAAAATTACTTTTCCTTCAAAGCGTGAACAAAGATTAATAAGTTCCTTTTCTAAAGAAATTTCCCCCTGCCCTGCAATCACAAATTTTACGCTTTCGTAGTTATTCAAAATTGCGGGAATTGCTTTAATTAAAACAGAAATCCCCTTCTGGTTTGTAATGCGTCCGTGGTAAGAAATAAAAATCTGCCTGTCTTTTTCCTGGGGGCGGATATTAATTTTTCCGTAGGATTTCACACCTTCAATCTGCGAATACTGAATCTGTTCTACACAATAATCACGACACTTAAACTTTCCGTCTAAGTCTCCAATTTCTGGATTAAACTCAAAAGGCAGATGAGATTCTTTCATGTCAGAAGGATTATAACGTTCATAATCAATTCCGTTTGTAATGCCTTTTATATTTGTGTAGCGGTTAAAGAAAATCGGGCTAAGACCTTCTGTTTCGTCAATGTTAAAAGGATCTATAAGTTCTTTTGCGTAATGTTCAGAAACGGTTGTAATATGTGCACCTGCATTTGCCGCAAGAAGGAAAGGTTCAACTTTAAAATCATTCAAGGCGCCCGCAAGTTCTGCTTCAGGCAATCCTGTATACCAGGCTGCTTCTCCAATACTTGAAAAATTATGATGATATGCAGGACCCGCATTATGAATTGTTACAACAAAGGCTGTCTTCTCAAAAACTGTTTCTTTTTTTGCAAAGCAAGGAACAAGCGAACAGGAAGCATCCTGGCAGTGAATAATATCGGGAAGCTCGGCAGAATTCACTTTGTTGCCATAGGCACTCACAGCCTTGCAAAAAAGCGTATCCATAAAAGGTGTATCTTTATGTCCAAAGCCTTTTACAAAATCGGGGTTCTTTTCCTGTTCTGCTGCGGTATAGGTATAAATGGCTTCTTTTTCTTCAAAGCAGGCGTGATGAACAAATATCACATCAAAATTTCCCTGGTTACAGACAGCTTTTTTATAAGTTACACTCTCCTCTTTTGCACACATTGGAATATTAAGAGCAGCAACTTCTGTAGTTTTGTGATTTTTAATAAGCTCAAGCGAAGTACATTTGAAATATGGAATGAATAAAGTTACAGAATGTCCGGCTAAAGCAAGTTCTTTACAAAGAGAAAAAGAAACGTTTTTTACACCACCGGCTTCGGCAATACCGGCACATTCCATACTTACAATCCAGAATTTCATAATATATCTGCCTCACTTGAATTATAAGAATAGTCTGTAATGGCAAGAACGTTTATGTCAAAATCGGGATACTCCTTGTAAAAAGCAAGGGCACTAACAAGCTCAGAGATGGTCAGGCTTTGAGGAGAAAAATATGGAGTTTGTACAAACTTTGAAATCAATAAATCAGAAGCACGCTGAGCAAGATATGAAGCAACGCCTTCCAGATAAATTTCAAAATCTTCCTGATTAGAAATTCTGTTTTCCTGTAAAAGTCTTACTATAAGTTCCGGCTCATATGAAAGTGAAATTTGAAAAGTAAAAGAAAAATCTCCGGAACCACGGCGGCCATTAATTGTTTTTGTGCCGTTATAGGGTTTATATTCAAAGCTTTGCAATTCTGCATTTTTAGGAATGAGGAATTCTTTGTGCCAGGAGAATTTACCCGGAATTACAAGATTTTTACTTACTCCACCTGTTTTTGATTGAACCACACCAATATTTCCGGGTTTAACTTTTATTTGAGTCCATCCTAAAAAAAATACAAATCCACCAAAAACTAAGAGTATTAAAAAACATATAAAGTTCTTCATCAGAAAATCCCGAAAATTAAATCTCTTTGCAATAAAAATTAAATTACAGTAATATTATAACAATAGGAACTTTATGACACAAGAGAAAGAATCTCAAGGCTCTCAAGAAAATCAGAATATCTCAAAAAAGAAGCGTTTTTTTCCTTATGCAATTTTGGGAAAGCTTACAAGAAATTCGATAATTCTTGATTTTTTAATCTGCCTGCTTTTGTTTTCTCTCTATCTCATTGGTAATTTTCAGTATTTTACCGACAGAACCCAGCTGAGGATTCTTTTAGTTTTGAGTATTACAGCTGCAGCCTTGTGCATCCTTTCTTTTCTGGGAATTGTCGTTGAAGTTGTTTTTGTTTTTATGAAAGGCCGTAAAAGCTCTGCTTTTTTTTCGATTTTGCTATATATTTTTACGCTGATTATCGGAGGCGGATTAATAGGATTTTCTACAGTTATAAGACGAATTGCAGTTGGTATTTAAGATTTTATGAAGATAAAGATTGATAGTTTGCTGAAAGAATTTAATTCTCATTTTGAAGACGCAGGCTTTAAGGCATATCTTGTTGGCGGGGCTGTGCGAGATATTTTTCTTCATAAAAAACCACATGATTATGATGTTGCAACAAATGCCACTCCCCAGGATGTCATGAAGCTTTTTAAGGTTGTTATTCCAACGGGTTTTGAGCATGGTACAGTTACAGTGCATTTTAAGGGGCTCGAAATTGAAGTTACAACCTTCAGAACCGAAAGCGGATATTCAGACGGAAGACATCCCGATTCTGTAAACTATGCAGCAACAATTGAAGAAGACCTTGCCCGCCGTGATTTTACAATAAATGCAATTGCTGCCGATTTGAAAAACGGAAAGATAGTTGATCCTTTTGACGGCAGACGTGATATTAAAAAAAAGATAATCCGCACAGTTGGTAAAGCTCATGACCGCTTTATGGAAGACGGATTACGGCCTGTAAGATGTGTGCGTTTTGCATGTAAGCTGGGATTTAGTATAGAAAAGTATACATTTTCAGAATTATTCGAAAAGGAAGTTCAGCAAAAAATCAGTTCAATTTCTATTGAGCGCTTCCGTGATGAGTTTGATAAAATCCTTACCTGCCCAAAACCTTCGCTAGGATTAAAGCTTTTAGAAGAAAGCGGAATGCTTGCAATATTTATTCCCGAGTTTCTTGCGGGGCGTGGATGCATTCAGTCTGACCAGCGAGGCTTTCACGACTTTGATGTATTGGATCATCTTTTTTATGCCTGCGACGGTGCACCTCTTGAAAAAACAAATGTTCGCCTTGCAGCCCTCTTTCATGATATCGGAAAGCCAGCCGCTAAAAAGATTATAGACGGAAACATCACATTTTATAATCACGAAAGAATTGGTGCCCAGCTTACAAAGCAGATTCTTACAAGGCTAAAATATCCTAATGCAGTAATTGATGATGTCTGCCATTTGATAGAGGAACATATGTTTAATTACGAATCAAACTGGACAGTTCCTGCAGTAAGACGTTTTATAATCCGCGTAGGACAGGAGCACCTTGAAGATCTTTTTGATTTGCGCCTGGCCGATATGTATGGAATGCACAACCTGCCTGTAGAATATAAATACAGCGCTGCTATAAATCTTCTGGTTGAATTAAAAGACCGCATAGCTTTAGAGCTTGAAAAAAATAATGCCATGAGTCTTAAGGATCTTGCAATAAACGGCCGTGATTTAATTAATGCAGGCTTTGAACCTGGTAAAAAACTTGGGTTAATCCTTAATCACCTTTTAGATTGCGTAATTGAAGATCCGGAGATGAATACGAAGGAAAAGCTTTTGAAAGTGGCATCGTCATTGCGAGCGTAGCGCGGCAATCCACGCTTTATATTTCCATGTTCATAACTTTTCGCACTTCATTAAGTGTCTGAATACCAATCTCTCTGGCGCGGTTAGCTCCGTCTAACAAAACCTTGCGGATATATTCAGGATCTTTTTCAAGGCGGGCACGTTCTTCGCGTAAAGGTCTTAGTTTTTCGT
>Ga0310697_10003351_pt1 | contig 16283 bp, 13 predicted proteins | sample 172DNAGHGlowgp2_FD_203883 | JGI IMG/M metagenome (GOLD analysis project Ga0310697, IMG submission 203883) | Sheep rumen microbial communities from Palmerston North, Manawatu-Wanganui, New Zealand - 1728 DNA GHGlow gp2 (v2) (version 2) | ecosystem: Host-associated > Mammals > Digestive system >... | reverse complement strand
AAGCCGAGGCCGTCTTGAAGGTGGGCGACACCGTCTGCATCGACGACATGCAGGTGGTGGGCGAAATCCTCGCCATCAGCGATACCGACGCCACCATCCTCTTCGACAGCATCCGCCTGCGCACCAGTCCCGACAAGCTCCGCAAGGTGAGCCGCGCCGAAGCCCGCAAGACGCAACGCAATTGGCAGAAAGGCATCGCCGCCGACCTCAGCGAGAAAGCCGAACACTTCGACCTCACCCTCGACGTGCGCGGCCATCGCGCCGAGGAGGCCTTGGACATCGTCGACAAGTATCTGGACGAAGCCAAACTGCTCAGCATCAAGGAGGTGAGTATCCTTCACGGCAAGGGTAACGGCATCCTTCGCAAGCTTATTCGTGAGAAACTCAGCCATATCCGTGAGGTGGAACATTTCTGCGACGCTTCGCTAGAAACGGGTGGGACGGGAATTACTCGAGTGTATTTCAGATAAATTTTTATTTACAACTTTTTTTTACAATCGGAGGAGGAGTAGATGCGCTGAAACATTACGCTGGTACCTTGCAAAAGACTTTTTTATCTATATATAGTATTTTTAAATATCTATGAATCAGAAATATAGAGTAGTCAACAATATTTTTTTTATTTTATTAATAATAGTAGTTGTGGGGGTAAAAAAAGTAGTACTTTTGCAACACTGAAAAATGGGGATGGAATCATCGTGTTTCATTCGTATATTACTGTAATTGAGGAAATTATAAATAATAGTTAAACGCAAATGGAAAAAATGTTACAAAAGAAAAAAAGTCTTTTGCAGAAGACAGGGATGATGTGTCTGGATGCTAGCCTACTTATGTCATTCAACCGTAAAACGTTGCCATGTGTCTGGAAGCGCACCTTATTAATTATAGGGATGGTGCTGATGGCTATGGGCACTTATGCACAGGAAGCCACTGGCGGTTTGTATATGCACAAAGAATGGCAGCCTGACTACACCAACTGCCCCGACGGCTATTGCGGCCACATCCGCCTCGAAACCTTCGTGACGGGTGAATCTATGGTGGTTGACGTCAATGTTCCTACCGATATCGTAGTCGTTGTGGACCAGTCGGGTTCTATGGATGATGACTTTGACGGTAACGAAACCAATGTACAGGCTAACAAGAGAATCACTGCTTTGAAAAATGCCTTGAGGGCTTTCCTCGAAACTGTAAAACAAGATGCAATAGATACACAATGTGACCACAAAGTTGCTATTGTTGGTTTTGCGGCTGGTAATTACCAATATCAAAATGAATATTATTATAATACTGAGGTGCTTACCCCTTCCGTGGTTAATTACAGGAATCTTACTACTGCCAATTATCAAAATGCTCTCGTTTTGGCAACCGATTATGCTACGACAAATTCTGTATTAAATACAGCTGTTAATAACATTTCCGCTGGCGGTGGTACTTATATGCAATTTGGTCTCGAGATGGCATATAATGTTTTGGCCAATAGAACGGAAACTACTTTTGTTGACCCAAACAATGAAGTACATAATCGTGCCCAAGTTGTGGTATTCTTCACGGATGGTTATCCAGGAAGGTATTCAATGCCATACGCTTCGCCTAGCCTCTTTACTAATGATTGGATTTGCGAAGGTTATTTTAGAGCTAGAGATAGTTTTTGGGATAGTTGGACAACAATGACATTTGACCAAAAAACTGTTGCCGATGCCGCAGTTGCTCAAGCAAATAACATTAAAGGTTTGGGGGCCTCAGTTTTTTCCGTGGGTATTTTCAATGGTGCTGACCCCGATGCGGCCTACAGAACTACTTCAGGTAGATATACTTCAAACGGTAGTGATGGTACTTATTGGAATACGGGTAAGGCTGGTGCCAATGGTTTGTTGCATTTCATTTCAAGCGACTATGCTGAAGGTGAGGCAACATCGTGGACTAATCTTACCACCAGTACAAACAACGTTGCAGGTTATAAGAACAACGGTTTCTATTTGGCAGCCGACAATGCTGATGATCTTGAAAATGTTTTCAGCCAAATCGCAGCACAAACGGGCGGTGCTGCCATTTCGATGGGAGCGTCTACCATAGTGCAGGATGTCATCTCTCCTGACTTCCAACTGAATTTCCCCGCAGGTACCCAACCGAGCAATGCCATCATAGCCTACGCTCCCAAATGCACTGGAAAAGTTGGTAACACACTCCAATTCGAAGAAATCAACGATAATGGTACCTTAACGCTTACCAATGGCGTGGTCACTGGCGGCGGTGAAAACAAGCTCCCTACGGGTCTCGTATCTCTTGTCGATGACAAGACCTTACAGCTCACCAACTTCAACTTCGACGAGATGTGGTGTGGTGCACAAAATGACCACGGTGTGACTACATATCATGGCCGTAAGCTGGTGCTGATGATTCCCTTGGTGGTTGAAGAAGACACTTGGGGCGACGGCATCCAGACCAACACTCCGATGTCGGTCATCTTCCCCAACGGTGACCAGCTAAACCCCATAGAATACAACCTTCCCGTGGCTGATGTGATGGGTGAGGTGTGGACAGAAGTGGTCGTTAACAAGCCTCCTACTTTCAATGAGAATGCTAATCCCATCCCGCTTACCACGCCTGAGGATTTGGCTTGGTTCATCAGTTGGGTGAACGGACGCGCTGGTTATGAGGATAATTCAGACGTGGATCCTCATCCCAATGCCAATGCCATCCTGATGGCTGATGTCGATATGAGTGCACACGGCTGGGTGCCCATCGGTATGCAAACCTATGATACTCATGCTCCCAACGCTTACGCAGGCACTTTTGACGGCAACGGTCACGTCATCACGGGCCTTAAGAACAACGCCCAAAAGAAATTCATGGCAGGCGAGGCGACGTGGGTGTTCCCTGGCATGTTCGCTAAGGTTGAAGGGACGGTGAAGAACGTCTTTGTGCTTGACTCCGACTTTAGAGGCAAACAGCGTGAAGGTCATTTCATCCACCACGGCATCATCGTCGACACCCTGCTGGTGGGCGGAAATGTCTTCAATTGCGAAGCTGCCGGACGCATCTCTTGCAAGGAAGGTGATCCAACTGCAATCAACTTGATTTTCGGTGGTTTGGTTGGCCTCAATCAAGGCACTGTCCATTCTTGTATGGCCATGCCCGAACTGACGGGTTATACTTTGGGCGGTATGATTGGTGAGAATAGGGAAGGCTCTTTCGCCAATGGCTTCACCAATGGTATCTACCATTATATGGGCTCTAACGAAGCTGCTACGGCAAAACCTGTTGGTGGTATTGCGGGTATGAATCCTACTGCGGCCAACATCAAGAATTGTTATGTACGCTTTAGCCGCGACAATAATACAGGTCTCGACAATGTTGATGCAGCTGGAAAATTCGGCCGTATCGTTGGCGAAGGCAACTTCACCGAGTCAAGTTGCTACAGTCCTATGTACGCCATTATGGGCAATGATGGCTCAATGGGTGCGGTTCCCGGCAATGCTCCTATAAGCGGTTCAGGCATCCAATACTCCACCACTTACGCCCCTTCGCTGATGCGTGAAGCCCACAGCAACGACAATATGGTCAGCAGCGCCTCGGATTGGCCGGTTTGGACTAGTATTACCTATTCTAATGGAACCATCGTTCCTCTTCTCGTGGGCGGCACTCCATTGGTTGATAAGCTGAACGATGGCACAACCACAGGCCAAGCATCTTGGAAACGCACTACTGCGGGTGGTTATCATACTTCACCCAATGGCGGCAACATCAATGACGACTATCCCATCTTGCAGTTCGACGACTTCAAATGCGCTGCTTCAGCCGATGGTATCCGCATCGATTATACTGCTACCTTGGATGAGAGCCTCGATCGTCATAATGCAGGCAATATGAATGTGGGCACCAATATGCCAACGAATGATGCCTGGTACGATGCTTTCCGCCCACGCCAATATAGTGTTACCCAGGCTCCCGCTATCTATGGCGGTGCCATCAACCTGTATGCCAACGAAGACAATGTTACAAAGAGCACTTCAGAGGATGCTCACACCATGGTTTACATTGATGAGAACATCAGCCTGTTGCAGAACACCTCCTCAAACATCGATGCCTACACCTGCCAAACCTTGAAGAGCTTCAGCCAGTCATGGCCGGGCGATGGCACGGGTGAACGTTGGCATCTTGTCAGCTCCTCGTTGCAAAACAGCAAGTTCGGCTGGACTTATGGTAATAACGATATGGTGGCACATAACTGGGATCCTAATCCATGCGAATGGTGGTTAGAATCCCTCAATGACGACGAAGCAGTCTTCCCAACCGATGCTAGATCATTCGCCATTGGTGATTTCTATTGCTTCTACGAGCCTCGATACCACTGGATTAACTTCAGACGTAATAGCTTGAGCCACTGGCACATGAATGACTATTCATTGAATATCCCATACGATAACGAAGACCAGTTCATTCGTGGCAAGGGCTATTTGATGGCAATTTCCATGGAGTACTTCACTGACCACTATTTGGCAGCAGAAGTGAAGCATGAGCAGTTCGTTCAAAACCGTGGCACATTGAATAATGGCGAATTCACCATTCCTGTCACATGCACACCGAATATCGCTTGGACCGGACGTCAAGGCTACAATTTGCTTGGCAACCCTTATCAGAGCTATTTGGACTTCGACGAATTTGTCCGTGTAAACAGCGAAGTTATGGGCAACAGTGTCGCCGCTAACACCTTCGCTGTCTATGATCCTGAAATTGACGCATGGAGGCAGTATAAGAGCAACTCGTCAAAGTGCTCCTATGCTGAAGGCACGCGTTATCTCAATATGCACCAAGGTTTCTTCATCCAAGTGATGGAAAGCGACGAAGTCACCTTTAACAACGATATGCGTACCAATGAAGTTGGTGAAGACTTTGAAGGTTTCCGTGGTGAGCAATACAATTACCCCTTGGTCAACTTTATCATGACCGATGGTAATGGCAACAAGGATATCGCCGTGCTTGAGGTGGGGCGTCCGGAGAACGACGGTGCCAAGAAACTTTTCGTCGGTACCTCAAATAGCTTCCTCTACCTCAGACACGACAGCGAAGACTACGCCATCCTCTTCCGCGACCTGGCAATGGGCGCTCAGCCTTTGTACTTTGAGGCCAAGGAAAACGGCACCTTCACCCTCAGTTGGAACACGGCCAACGCCAACTTCTCAAGCCTCACCCTCGTGGATAACATCACGGGTGTGACCACCGACATGTTGGCAAACGACAGCTATACCTTCGAGGGCAATGTCGACCACTACAAGTCACGCTTCAAAGTGATCTTCGGTAGGTTCACTGGTATTGATGAGGATATGGATACGGCTTCCGAAAACTTCGCCTACTTCGATGGTTCGGAATGGATTGTCGAGGGTCAGGGTTCACTCACTGTGACTGACATGATGGGCCGTACTGTTTACAGCACTACGCTGAGCAACGAACAAAACCGCGTCAACCTCAACGAATTGTCACAAGGTGTCTATCTGATGCGCATTGCTGACAGCAATAATACGATGGTTCAAAAGATTGTGGTGAAGTAAAACGAGCGATTAACAATAGTAAACAAAGAATAATAAAAACACACCATACAATGAAAAAGAAGATAGTAACAATCGTAATTGCACTGATGTTGTCCTGCATTCCTGCCATGGCGCAGGTGTTCATGTCGGATGAAGATCTCCAAAATAGCCGCGTTGGCACTACAAACCTAGGTATGGACTTGCCTGGCACTTATAACTCAGGTGAGGACTGGTATACTCCCGTGGGTAGCGGCGCAGTGCTGTTGGCTGGCTTGGCTGGTGCCTACTTGCTAGGGAAACGCCACAAAAAAGAGCAATAATCTATCCAATAGATATTGAAAAATGCGTCTCGAAAGACGACGCATCATCAGAATCATTTGTTTTAATTTTTTTGTAGCCTTGTCGAGATGACAAGGCTACTTTTTTAGATGACAAGAAAAACGGAGTCAGGACGACCTGACTCCGCTTTTCTTCTTTTTGTACAACGCTCTTATTTTTTCTTGAACAGTGAAAGGATAAGGAGTAGCACAACGGCACCCGCTGTTCCGACCAACAACTGACCCCAGAAGGTGTCGCTTACTGTCAGACCGAGTTTGCTGAAAATCCAGCTGCCTAAGACACCGCCGACAAGGCCGACGATGATGCTAATCAAAAGGCCAAAGCCTTTTTTCATGATTTTACCGGCAATGAAACCTGCCAGTGCTCCGATGAAGATAGATACAATGATTCCCCACATAGTAATTTTAGATTTAAGGATTTAGTATTTAAAGATTAAAGTTGATTAGTGTTTGTTCATTAAACCAGCGATTTCGTTGTTTTGCTGTTCGATGTAATTGAGAATATCGTCGCGGCCGGTCTTCTTTTCCGCTGAAGTGATAAAGATTGGCGGTAGTTCTTCCCATTCTTCCAAAAGTCTCGCCTTGAAGGCTTCCACATTCCTTTCAAGCTCTGCATTCGAGACCTTGTCGGCTTTGGTGAACACGATGCAGAAAGGCATTTGGTTTTCGCCCAACCATTCTACAAAGCCCAAATCGTTGTTTTGCGGCTCGATGCGCGAGTCGACCAAGACGAAAGTACACACCAGATTGCGGCGGCGACTGATGTAGTTGTTGATCATCACGCGCCATTGCTCGCGAGTCTTCTTCGAATGCTGCGCATAGCCATAGCCCGGCAAGTCGACGAGATACCAGGCATCGTTGACGATGAAATGGTTGATGGCCACCGTTTTTCCAGGCACCGATGAAGTCTTGGCTAACCCCTTGCGTTGCACCAACATGTTGATCAGCGACGATTTGCCCACATTGGAGCGGCCAATAAAGGCGTATTCGGGAATGTTGTCGTTCGGCAAAAACTCAAAGCGAGTGTTGCTCATCAGGAATTCGGCTTTTTTGATGTCCATAAGTGCGGTGTTTTTCTCAACTATTTTGCAAAAGTAACAAAAAAAGCCGAAATCCATTGTTTTTGTTGAAAAATATTGCTTTGAACTCGAAAAAAATAACAAGATTTCAACAAGATATAAACAAAGTTATGAACAAATTTTGTTGATAACTTGTATTGAATTTGTGTAGAAAAGTGTTTGTAAGTGGGAAAAAGTGTATATCTTTGCAGCTGGAAAATTGATGACAAACGACAATGAGTTACTTGGTAGGACATTATAACTGCAAATTGGATTCGAAAGGCCGTCTTTTGGTGCCTAGCGAATTCAAAGAGCAATTAGGAAGTCAAGTGGAGGAAGGCTTTGTCCTTCGTCCCGGACTTCATGCCACCTGCCTTGAACTCTACACGAGAAAAGACTGGGACGAGGTGCAAGATCAGCTGCGTGCTGCATTCAGCCAATTCAAGGCGAAGCAGGAGGCTGTGTTGCGCAAATACAATGCTGGAGCCCGTTTCGTGCGACTCGACGGCAGTGGCAGACTGCAGATCCCCAAGGACCTCATCGAAAAAGGTGCGCTCGTGAAAGACCTTGTCATCACTTCGGTCACGACGAAGATGGAAATCTGGGACAAGAACCTCTACGAACAGTCCATCGACGAGCTTGACGACGAGGAGTTCTTCAACCTGCTTGGCGAAAACATCAAATAGGGAGGATAAACATGTATCACAATCCGGTCATGTTGAAAGAGTGCATCGAGGGCTTGAACATCAACCCCGAGGGCATCTATGCCGACGTTACTTTTGGCGGTGGCGGCCATTCGCGCGCCATCCTTGAAAGGTTGACGACGGGTCACCTCTATGCTTTCGACCAGGACGAGGATGCCGAAGCCAATGCCTTTGATGATGAACGCTTCACATTCATTCCCCAAAACTTCAGGTACTTCAAGAATTTTATTCAACTTTATAACGGCGGTCGTCAGATTGACGGCATCATCGCCGACTTGGGTGTTTCTTCGCACCAGTTCGACACACCTGAGAAAGGCTTCTCCACCCGCTTCGACGGTCCTTTGGACATGCGCATGAGCCAGATGACCCCCAACGACGCCGCCACCGTGGTGAATACCTACGACCATGCCGACCTGACGCGCATCTTTCGTCTCTATGGCGAGATGCAACAGCCCCAACTCATGGCCTCCGACATCATCATGGCACGCGAGGCTGAGCCTATCGAGACCACGGAACAGTTGAAAGCGGCGGTTCAGCGTCGTCTGCCACGCGGCAAGGAAAACAAGGTGCTGGCCCAGCTCTTCCAAGCCTTGCGCATTGAGGTGAACCAAGAGCTTGAAGCGCTCAGCGCTTTCCTCGCACAATGCCCAGATGTTTTAAAGCAGGGTGGCCGTCTTGTGGTGATGTCGTACCATTCGTTGGAAGACCGTCTTGTGAAGAATTTTATGAAGACGGGTAATGCCGAAGGCAAAGAGGAAAAAGACTTCTATGGCAACCTGCTGACACCTTATACTATCATCACGCGCAAGCCCATTGTCCCCTCCGATGAGGAGATGGAAAACAACAACAGGGCTCGCAGCGCCAAACTCAGAATCGCGGAAAGGAAATAACGACATGAAAGAACAGAAAGAGTCAAAGAAAAAGAAGAGCAGTAAGAGAGTGATGTCGGTCCTGGGCGGCACTTTCCTCGTAAAGGAGAAATTCACTAAGCAGTTCCTATTCCTTGCGTATGTTACCATCTTGCTGATGGTCATCATTACCAATACCTATATCGCCGAGGAGAAGAACCGTGAGCTGGTCAAGGCTAACAAGCACCTCAATGACTTGCAGGTGGAATACATACAGGTGAAGTCAGCCATTATGGAGGCTTCAAAACAATCGGTGCTGGTCAAAAGGCTGCAAGGCACAGGGCTGAAGGAAGCCACTGAGCCCTTGAAGCGCATCAACATGAACGTCGAACCCGAAAAGAAAGAGGAGCCATGATTGATCCGAAAACCGATACGCTTTGGAAGACCTACTTGGTTTATTTCCTCGTCCTTGTCTTTGGCATCGCCATCATCGCGAAAATCATCGTGGTGCAGACCAAGGACAATAAGGAGTTGGTGAAGCTCGCCGAGCAGCGCGAATACCGCGTCGATACGTTGGAGGCATCACGAGGCAACATCTTTTCTGCTGATGGGCAGCTGATGGCCACCACCATCCCGCTCTATGATGTCTTTTTCGATTACAAGGCAGTTGACTCGGTTGTTTTGGCCGAAAACATCGATTCGCTTTGCGTACAGATGGCAGAGTTGCTTCCCAAGCGTAATGCTGCCCAATGGAAGGCTTTCTTCGCCGAAGGCAAGGCCAAAAAGAACCGTCACTACAAGATAGCATTGAACATCACCCAAGCGGAATTGCGCAAGATGCAAAGTTTTGTCATCTTCAACCGTGGTATCTACAAAGGTGGTATCATTGTCGAAAAGAAGATCAGACGTGAACATCCCTATAAGAACCTGGCTAGCCTCATGCTTGGCATGGCCAACGAGAAGAAGGGCTACTTTTTCGGTCTTGAGGGCGCTTACAATGACTACCTCAGAGGACAAAACGGTAGACAATTGGTGCGTAGGATTCACCATGGCGGTTGGATTCCCGTTGACTCAGAAGACAACACCGATGCCCAAAACGGCGACGATGTCATTACTACCTTCGACATCAAGTTGCAGGATATTGTGGAGAGTGCGCTCAACAACACTTTGACCGTCAACAAGGCTGAACAAGGTTGTGCCATCCTGATGGATGTGGAGACGGGTTATGTCAAAGCCTTGGCCAACTTGAGCCTCAACCATGAGACGGGTAAATATGAGGAGCTGTACAATGTGGCTTTGACTGAGCGCTACGAACCGGGATCAGTATTCAAGATTGCTTCGATGGTCGTGCTGCTCAACAACAACGAAAACATGAGCCTCAGCGATAAGGTGAACATCGGCACGGGCCCCATCAAGTTCTCGAACCGCACGATGAAGGATGACCATAGCTTTGCCAAAGGTGGTATCTGCACTGTGCAGGAGGTCATTGAGCAGTCGTCGAACAAAGGCACTGCGGTGTTGGTCACCAAAAACTTTGCCGCTCATCCCGATAGATATGTCGATGGCCTATATGCCTTGGGCTTGAACAAGAAAATCGGTACGGGCATCTCGGGTGAGGCCCAGCCAGTCATCAAGCATCCGAACGACAAGACCAAGGATGGTCGCAAGCTTTGGTCGAATGTATCCTTGCCATGGATGTCCATCGGCTATGAGGTGAATGTCACCCCGATGCAGCTCTTGATGCTTTATAATGCCATAGCCAATGGAGGCCGCATGATGAAACCCCAATTTGTCACCGAAATCCGTCGTGGCGAACAGACTGTGGAGAAGTTTGACCCCATCGTGCTCAATGAGCATATTGCTTCGCCAGAGGCCATAGAGAAAATACAGACCATGCTGGAGGGTGTGGTGATTAGAGGCACGGCAAAGCGCCAGTTTGCTGGTTGCGTTGTGGGTGTGGCAGGCAAGACGGGCACTGCACAGTATTACGACAAGGTTCAAGGCTATGCCTACCACGAACCGGGCATTGGAAGAAAGTTGTACAACACCACTTTTGTGGGTTATTTCCCCACCGACAAGCCACGCTACAGCTGCATCATCATGGTTAGCCGCGCCCGTGGCGCCAAATGGGCTGCTGGTGGCGTGTCGGCACCAGGTTTCAGGGAGATTGCCGAAAAGGTGTATGCCACGCGTATCGGAATCATGGAAGATGACAGCGTCGTGATGAAAGCAGATAAGGCTAAGGGACCTGTCATTGTGCGTCACGACAAGGAGTCGCAGTATCTTAAAGGCATTGCCAGAAACTACAGTGACTATGCCATCAACGGCGACTGGGTGACGGTGGAGAGTAACGAGAGCGGACAAATCACCATGCGTGAAGCCCAACTTACCAACAATGTTGTGCCCAATGTTGTTGGCATGGATATCACCGATGCCGTTTATCTCCTTGAGAACATGGGCATCGGCACTGAATTCACAGGTCAAGGTATCGTCAAGGAACAGTCGTTGCATGCAGGCGATACCGTCAAAGCCAATAGCACAATGCACTTAAAACTTGAAAAATGATGAAACTCAAAGACATATTGACGAATTGCAACCTTTTGGAGATCGTTGGAGAGAAAGATGTTGATGTTGCTGACATCACTTTCGATTCCCGTAAGGTTAGTCAAGGCACCTTGTTTTTTGCGGTCAAAGGCACGCAGGTTGATGGACATGATTACATCGATGGTGCCATTGAAAAGGGCGCTTCGGTGATTGTGTGCGAGAAACTGCCTCGCAAGACCGTTGAAAATGTCACATACGTCAAGGTGGACAACTCGGCATACGTGTTGGGCGTCGGTGCCTCCAATTTCTTCGGTAATCCTTCGGAAAAGCTGAAGTTGGTAGGCGTGACGGGTACCAATGGCAAGACTACCATTGCTACCTTATTATATAGACTCTATACCGAGGCGGGTTACAATTGTGGTTTGCTCTCGACGATTGAAAACATTGTCAACCGTGAGGTCGTACCTTCTACACACACCACTCCTGACCCTATCGAATTGAACACCTTGTTGCAGCAGATGGTTGACAAGGGCTGTGAGTTCGCTTTTATGGAGGTGAGTTCCCACAGTGTTGCGCAAGACCGCATCGCGGGATTGCATTTCGCTGGAGGCATTTTCACCAACTTGACGCACGACCACTTGGATTACCACAAGACTATGGCCAACTATCGCAATGCCAAGAAGAGGTTCTTCGACATGCTGCCACAAAGTGCTTTCGCCTTGACCAATTTGGACGACAAAAACGGTGCGTTCATGCTGCAAAACACGCGGGCTCGCAAGTTGAGCTATGCCTTGAAACACGATGCTGACTTCAAAGGCGTCATCATGGAGAGTCATTTCGACGGTATGTTGCTCAAGGTGAACGGCACAGAGATGTTCACTCAACTCGTCGGAGGTTTCAACGCGAGCAATCTTTTGGCTATCTATGGCGCTGCAACAGCCTTGGGCTTTGATAAGGATGAACTATTGGTCGAAATCAGCAAGTTGCGTGGTGCCAATGGTCGTTTCGACATGGTGCATTCTGAACAAGGTATTGTTGGTATTGTCGACTATGCCCACACGCCTGACGCATTGGAGAATGTTCTACAAACTATCAATGAGGTGCGTTGCCACAAGGAGACGCTTATCACCGTGGTGGGTTGTGGTGGCAACCGTGACACCACAAAGCGTCCCGAGATGGCTGCCGTCGCTGTGAAACTCAGTGACCGTGTCATCCTCACCAGCGATAATCCGCGCTACGAAGACCCTGATGAGATTATTCGTCAGATGAAAGCTGGTGTGGCCGAAGAAGACCGTGGCAAGGTGTTGAGCATTACCAACCGTCGCGAGGCTATTCGTACTGCAGTTGCCTTAGCCAAACGAGGCGACATCATCCTTTTGGCGGGCAAAGGTCATGAAAACTATCAGGAAATCAACGGAGTAAAAAACCATTTCGATGACAAGGAAGTGTTGTCGGAAGCATTGAAGGAGGCATAAACCATGTTGTACTATCTGTTCAATTATCTGCAACAATGTGATTTTCCAGGTGCGGGCGTGTTCAACTACGTCACCTTCCGGGCTGCTGTCGCCATCATCCTCTCATTGGTTGTGGCCGTGTGGTTCGGCAACTGGTTCATCAAGATGTTGAAGCGTAAGAAAATCGTTGAGACTCAGCGCGACGAGTCCATCGATCCTTATAACACCAAGAAAGTCGGTGTACCTACCATGGGTGGTGTCATCATTATCACCGCCATTCTTGTCCCTGTGCTGTTGGTTTGCAAGCTTCACAGCGTTTACACGCTCTTGATGATTGCCACTACATTGATTTTAGGCATCTTAGGTTTTGCTGATGACTTTGTAAAGACCTTTAAGGGTAAAAAAGACGGACTGAAACCCGCAGTGAAGTTAGGCGGACAGATTTTGCTCGGTCTCCTTGTTGGATTGACTCTGCGTTTCAGTCCTGCGGTGCAAATCAACGAAACCGTCCAGTTGAAGATTGAGGACAATAAGGAAATTGTGGTAAAGAGTCCCAACGTGAAGTCTACAAAAACCACCATACCGTTCTTGAAAAACCACAACCTCAATTATGCCGACCTTTTTAAATGGGCAGGTCCAAAGTGGATGTACAACCTCGCTTGGGTTTTTCTTGTACTGCTTACTGTCTTCGTCGTGGCTGCAGTCAGCAATGGCTCAAACCTCAACGATGGCATGGACGGCATGGCCTCGGGCAACTCGGCTATCATCGGAATTACCTTGGTTATTTTGGCCTATATTTCCAGTAATGCGGTTGCAGCAAGCCATTTCAATGTGATGTATATACCAGGGAGCGAGGAGCTTGTTGTGTTTATGGCCGCTTTTGTAGGTGCGCTCATTGGTTTCTTATGGTTCAACTCCTTCCCAGCCCAGATTTTCATGGGTGACACAGGCAGCTTGACCATCGGAGGAATCATCGCTGTTTCGGCCATCATCATGCACAAAGAGCTGCTGTTGCCTTTGCTCTGCGGCGTGTTCCTGTTTGAGATTCTTTCCGATTTGGATGTAAAGCGTTTCGTCAAAACGGGCAAGAAGCACCGCATCTGGAAGAAGGGCCCTTTGCATGACCATTTCAGAACGAGCTACAGTGATTTCAAGAAAGCTTGGCCCAACTCCACAGTCACCTTCAAGGGACGTGGCGAGGGTTTCAATACCGTCCATCATGAGGTGAAGATTACCATTCGGTTTTGGATCGTCACCATATTGCTGGCTGCATTCACACTTATTACGTTTAAAATCAGATAAATTTAAAAATCAAAGATTCAAGATCTAAAATTCAAAATTCAAGAATCACACTTTTTAACTGAACAACTCTAAACTCTCAACTGACTCTAAACTCTAAACTCTGAACTCTAAACTCTAAACCGAAAATGACCTACTACGAAGAATTGACCAACACAAGATTAAAATGTCCCACCACTATGGTAGACGGCATATCATCAAAGGTTTTGCAAATTAGGAAGGAAAGCATCAAGCTGAGCCTCAGTGACTTGAATACTGTCGACCATCGTCAGCAGTATATTGCCACCGTTGACGGCGTGATGTATTACGACGACTCGCGTGCCGAAAACGTCAACGCCACTTGGTTCACCTTCCAGAACATTGTCAAGCCCGTCGTTTGGATTGCGGGTGGCGATGACAGTATGGCTGATTTCAAGGACTTGAAAAAGGTCGTGAAGCAGAAAGTGAGAGCCATGGTTTGCGTCGGTGAGGGCAATGCCAAGTTGAAGAAGGCTTTTCATAAAGATATTACCGATTTGTTTGAGGTTGAGAGCATCGACGAAGCTGTCAATCTGGCTTCATTGCTTGCCCAGGACGATGACATTGTGCTGTTTTCGCCTGCCTGCAAGTCGGCGATAGGGGAGACCTATATCGAACGAGGCGACCAATTCACAGAAACTGTTAGGAGAATGGAGCATGAACGCCATCAATAAAATAATGAAGGGTGACAAGGTGATTTGGATTGTCGCCTTGATTTTGAGCATCATCTCGCTGATTGTGGTGTATAGCGCCACCAGCGTCTTGGCAGTCTCAAAATACGATGGCAATACGGGTCGCTTGATGATGAAGCATCTGGGTATGCTGGTTTTCGGCATACTGATGATGATTGGAGCCTCGCGCATCAACTACAAGCGCTATGCGAAGCTTGCCTTGTTGCTAATGATTCCCAGCTTGGCTTTGCTGCTCTACACCTTGGTGTTCGGACGCAACATCAACGATGCCAGCCGTTCCATCAACCTTGGTGGTTTTTCATTCCAGCCCAGTGAGATGGCCAAAATCATCCTCATCACCTACTTGTCGCGGCAAATCATTATGATGGAAAACTCAGTTTACCTTTTCAAAGACTTCCTGATTAAATTGGCTGCGCCCATCCTGTTGACGGCTGCTTTGATATTCTCTGAGAACCTGTCGACTGCTGTCATCTTGATAGCGGTATGTCTGGTACTGCTTTTCATCGGTAGGGTAAAGATCCTGCACATTTTGGCCCTTATCGGGATTTGTATTGTTGGCATGGCCGCTTATTTGGGTTTCGATGCCGCCAAGACCAGCATCCTGAACAATCGTGGAGTGAAGGCTCAGCAGGAGGCTTTGGCCAAGGGTGAGGTGGGTGTTGAATACAAGGCAAGGCAGAACCGAATCCAGACATGGGCCAACCGTCTGAAGTCGATGGGAGAGGACAAAGAGAAAGTCGATCCCTTTGATGATAAACACTTGCAACGCACATACGCTGACATCGCTGTGGCTTCGAGTTCCGTCTTTGGAAAGGGACCAGGCAAGAGCGAGCAGCGCAATTTCCTGCCACACCCTTATTCCGACTTCATCTATGCGATCATTGTTGAAGAATATGGGCTTATTGGCGGTATCATTGTGTTGCTGCTTTATGTGATCCTTTTCACTCGGGTGTTGCGCATCGTCATCAAGCGCCCGCTCAGTTTTGGCGCGCTGATGGCTTTCGGATTGGGTTTTTTGATCATCTTGCAGGCGATGATTAACATGGGAGTTTCCATCGGTTTGCTGCCAGTCACGGGACAGCCGCTACCTATGGTTAGCATGGGTGGTACCTCGTTGATGGCCACAGGCCTTATTTTAGGCATGATATTGAGCGTTACGCGGAGCATGGAAGACGAAGAGATGAATAAAGAACAAGAAATACAAGCACTTACAGAACCAACTGATGATGAAAGAGAACCTGAAAGTCGTGATTAGTGGTGGTGGCACGGGCGGTCATATCTTTCCCGCCATTGCCATTGCGGATGCCTTGAAGCGGAGATTTCCCAAGGCTGACATCCTGTTTATTGGTGCGCAAGGTCGCATGGAAATGGAGCGTGTGCCCAAGGCAGGCTATCCCATCGAAGGTTTGTGGATTAGTGGCTTCACCAAGGACCTCTCAGTACTCGGCTTGCCTTTCAAGCTTATCAGCAGCCTGACTAAGGCGCGCCGCATTTTGAAACGCTTCAAGCCGGATGTGGTTGTTGGTGTAGGTGGTTTTGCGAGTGGCCCCACGCTTAAAGCTGCCAATTGGCTGGGTATTCCCACTGTTATACAAGAGCAGAACTCTTATCCTGGCAAGACCAACCGCAATGTAGGAAAGAAGGCCAAAGCCATCTGTGTGGCGTATGACCATCTTGACCAATGGTTCCCTGCCGAGAAGATACATTTCACTGGCAACCCTTTGAGAGCCAATATCGCCCTCAATGGCACCCGTGAGGAAGCTGCCGAGTTCTTCAACCTCGACCCAACGAAGCCTGTCG
>Ga0310697_10003348_pt1 | contig 16289 bp, 8 predicted proteins | sample 172DNAGHGlowgp2_FD_203883 | JGI IMG/M metagenome (GOLD analysis project Ga0310697, IMG submission 203883) | Sheep rumen microbial communities from Palmerston North, Manawatu-Wanganui, New Zealand - 1728 DNA GHGlow gp2 (v2) (version 2) | ecosystem: Host-associated > Mammals > Digestive system >... | reverse complement strand
CGTCCCTGCCGAGGGAGGCGTCCCCCGTTTCACCAGCCTTGAGGGGCTGGTCATGACCGGATATCAGGGGTGGTTCAACACCCCTGGCGACGGGAAGGGTCTAAAATGGAAGCATTATGAGAAAAACGGGAAATTCATGCCTGGACAATGCTCCATCGACCTCTGGCCGGATATGACGGAGTACAGGGACCGCTATGACACGGAGTTCCGCCTGCCCGACGGGCGCGTCGCGCAGGTTTTCAGTTCACACGACGCGAGCACATCCCAGTTGCATTTCCAGTGGATGAAGCAATACGGAATCGACGGAGCCTTCATGCAGCGTTTCGTCACAAACCTTAAATCTACATCCGGGAAAAAAGAGAATTCTACGGAGATCTTGATGATGGGCGTGGAAAATGCGGAAAAGACGGACCGGGCCATCTGCGTGATGTATGACCTCTCCGGGATGAAAGCCGGTGATGACAGCTATGTGATTGCAGACTGGAAACAACTATGTACCCAATACAAAATAACCCAGCGTGAGCAGAACCACTATCTTTATCACCACGGGAAGCCCCTGGTCGCAGTCTGGGGCGTGGGCTTTTCCGACGGCAGGGAATATGGTCTGGAAGAGTGTGAGCGCATCATCGATTTCCTGAAGCAGGAGGGATGCTCGGTCATGCTGGGTGTTCCGACTCATTGGCGTACGCTCAAGGGTGACGCCGTTTCCGATGCCCGCCTGCTCAGCCTGATCCAGAAAGCGGATGTTGTGCATCCCTGGCTGGTGGGCAGATACGACAACACTTCCTTTAAAAACTTCCAATCGCTTATCAAGGAGGATCTTGCCTGGTGTGCCGGGCATTCACTGACCTATATCCCCACCGTCTTCCCGGGTTTCAGCTGGTATAATCTTAAAGGTGGGGCATCCCCGCTCAACCAGATTCCCCGGCTGGGGGGGCAGTTCCTGTGGAACCAAATCTATTTCAACCTGAAATCCGGTGCGAAATGCCTGTACGTGGCTATGTTCGACGAGATAGATGAAGGAACAGCCATTTTCAAGTGTGCGAACGACGTACCGCAAGGCGCCAGCCCTTTCCTGAGTTATGAAGGTGTGCCTCCCGACCGCTACCTCTGGCTTGTCGGCCAGGCTGCGAAGATGACACGCGGAGATCTGCCGATCTCCTCCCAGATGCCAGTACAACAATAACTATTTCATATATCACCATGAAAACAAAACTGCATTTTCTGATCCTGACGCTAGCCGCACTTGCGGCTGCGTTCACGGGTTGCAGGAAGGAAGCCCAGGCGGAGACGTATTACGCGCCTTCCGAGGTGACCCTTCAAGCGCCACAACTGGATCCTTCGGACCTGTCCGTGACCTTGACTGCCGTGTACAACGGTGACGAGACGGGCATTGCCAGTGCCGAGTTCCAGGTCACCGACATCGCGACCGGCAACAAGTCCTCCTATCCGGCCGACCGGATGGAAAAGGGCGCAGCCACCGTCAAAATCGCCAAGCTGGAGAAAGACCATGACTATCGTTACAATTTCGTGATCGTTACTCCGGGACAAAACCACATCCAGGCTGCTGAAGACGGCTATTGCTCGCTCCATGTGCCGTACGATTTCGTGTTCACGACGCAGACTACAGAAACGGCCAAGATCTTGAACATCGCCTTCAAGGGTTCGGCCGCCCTGGTCCGCTCGATGGCCCTGTATCTCATCAGTTCCGAAGGACAGGAAGTGACGGATGTTCCGCAGATCATAGTGCACGACGGTCTTGTCAAAGCCTTGTTTCGTCTGTCAGACTGGCCTGGAGAGCTCTATCAATGCCGCCTGGACATGACCCTTTACGACGGGAGCGCCCTCAGTTCCCAGACGGAGAATTTTTCCACATTCCCCATGCCTGAGACGCTGATGCAGTTGCCGGTGGCCTTCAGTGCGGATGGGGAATGGACGCTCACGGCCACCTACGACGGAGACGACAAGACCGTATTGAAGGCGGCGGTGCGTATCTTCAACAAGGCCGGCGAATTGGTGGAGACCCTGACTGCCGCCTGCGCCGACCGTCAGGCTGTCGCTGTCAGCAAGGGTCACGACTACGGCAAATATTCTTGGGACTGCAAGCTCGACCTGGTCGACGGTTCTACGCTCGAGGCCGGCCCGCTTTCCTTCACATACGCCAAGCCGCGTGAGTTTGCGACTCTCGACGCTCCTTATGCCGCGCTCGTGGAGGCGGGAATCAGCACGGCCGATGCCGAAGGCCCGTTCAACTTTACTTATCAGGGCTATGACTGGGAGGTTTCTTACCTGCGGGCCAGGACGGACAAAGGCTACCTGATCAACGGGAGCAGCCGCAAGGGCTATCTCTGCAACGTCACGCCTTTCCCGAAGGGCATCAAGACGGTCTACATCAACCTGACCCAATCCGACCGTATCCTGTCCAACTATGAGTTCTACGCCAAGGTCAACGCCGCAGACGAATGGACCTTGGTGCAGGGTGAGCAGCCGGACAAAAAGATCTTTAGTTTGGATCTGTCTGACGGCGACTGGCATTTCTTCAAGTTCCAGTCCAAAGGCTTGAAGGAAATCCGTCTCTCAGGCTTCGCGGTCGAATATTTCACCGAAGATCCCATTGATTATTAATCCCGACAGGCTATGAAAAAGAATCTGTTATTGACTATTTGCATATTGCTTGCCAGTGCCGTCGCCGCGTTTTCGCAGGGACGTGCCGTGACGGGCGTTGTGTTCGACGACCAGAACGGCGAGACTGTGATTGGAGCGTCCGTGATTGCGGTAGATGCCAAGGGCAAGGTCCTGACCGGCGTCTCCACCGATGTCTCCGGCACGTTCTCGATGAATCTTCCTGAATCGACGGCTGAGCTTCGGGTCAGCTGCATCGGCTACGACGACGTCGTTCTCGTACCCGGCAGGAACAGCGAACTCAAAATCTATATGAAGGCCGCCAGCAGTGAATTGGATGCCGTGGTCGTCACCGCCCTCGGTATCACCCGCGAGGCCAAGAGTTTGAACTATTCTCGTCAAGCGGTGGATGCCGCCATGATGAACGAAGTGAAGGCCGACGACTTTGTCGCTTCCCTGGCCGGTAAGGTCGCCGGTGTCAGCGTCACTCCTTCCGGCGTGGCGAACGGCACCTCCCGTATCGTCATCCGCGGTACCAGTTCCCTGACCGAGAACTCAATGCCCGTGTTCGTCGTGGACGGCATGGTGATCGAGAATCAGCCCGGTGATAGCGACTTTAGCATCGACGGTGGATCCGGTACGCTGGACATGGGCAATCCGGCCGCAGACATCAACCCCGATGATATCGAGTCCGTCGAGGTCCTCAAGGGCCCTAATGCAGCCGCCTTGTACGGCTCGCGCGCCGCGAACGGCGTGATCCTGATCACAACCAAAAAGGCCAGCCTTCAGAACCGCATCAAGATTACCTACGACGGCAACTTCCAATTCGAAAAGATCAACCAGCTGATCGAGTACCAGAACGGCTGGGGCACGGGTGAGAACAACTTCAAGCTCGAAAACAGCAACTATACCCTCCCACAGAACAGCGACCGTACCAACGAGACCCTTCCCGACCTGACTGGATACAATGAGAAGGCTGGTGCGAAACTCCGCAGCTGGGGCGCCCCGCTCTGGGACCAGCCCATCATCGGCCACGATGGCAAGCGGACCACGCATTCGGCTCATCCGGACAACGTGAAGGACTTCTACAATATTGCGCACAAGTATTCCAATTCGTTCACCATTGACGGCGGCAGCCGGGAGAACAACTACCGTGTCTCTTACACCAATGTCTTGAGCAATTCTGTAGTCCATGGCATCAACGAGAGCAACCGGCACGTCTTCAACGTCCGTCTCTTCAATACTTTGACCAAGTGGCTCACCCTGGACACCAGAATGGCTTATACGACGGAGACCGTCAGGAACCGCCAGTACATGAACGGGTCCGACAAGAACCCGATCTATGCTTTCGTGACCCTGCCGCGCGACATCACCGTGGAGATGCTCAAGCATTACAAGGATGATAGCGGAAAGGAGATGATCCCGATTGGTGAAAGAGGTTACAACCCCTATTGGAACATCTACGAGAACACCAACTCCGACACCCGTAACCGCATGGTAGGATCTGCTGTGCTCGAGGCCAAGGTCCTGCCCGGACTGACCGCCCAAGCCCGCGCCGGTGTCGATGCGTATGGCTGGGACGGGACTGAGTTCTACAACATCGGCGGCCGCGCCGATATCGACGGAGGCATGAAGAATTGGAACACAGTCTATACCGCCACCGATTTTTCCGGCCACATGCGTTATGAGAAGAAGTTCTCCGACATCTTTTCCATCAATGCGCTCGCGGGAGCCAGCACCTATTCCCGTTCTTCCGAGAAGAGGACCCAGGAGGTCGCCAGCCTACTGGTCGCAGGCTTCAAGAATATCTCCAACTCCGGCGAGTATCCGTCGGTCAGCCAGACCATCACGCAGAAGAAGATCAATTCGGTGTACGGTTCTGCTTCCTTCGGCTTCAAAAACTGGCTGTTCCTCGACCTGACAGCCCGAAACGACTGGTCCAGCACCCTTCCGGTCGAGAATTGCTCCTACTTCTATCCCTCGGTGGGCGGGACGTTCATTTTCAGCGATGCGTTCCACATCAATTCAGCCGTCATTTCCTTCGGTAAGTTGAGGGCGTCCCTGGCCTACGCGGGCGCGGATACCAGCCCCTACCGTACGGGACAAACCTTTGCGTACAGCGGCATCTACAACGGGCAGCCCCTGCAGACCATCAGCACGACGCTGAACAACCCGCAGTTGAAACCCGAACAGACGAAGTCCCTCGAGCTCGGCGCAGAGCTAAAGTTTCTCCACAACCGCCTGGGTGTGGACTTCACCTATTACAATGCCACCTCCTACAACCTGATCACCAGCGTGACGCTCTCGACTTCCAGCGGATACAGCAAGCGCTACCTGAATGCGGGCGAGATCAACAACCACGGTTTCGAGGTTATCTTCACCGCAAATCCGGTGAGCCGCCCCAACTTCAAGTGGAACATGACCGTGAACTACGCACAGAACCGCTCCAAGGTGGTGAAGGTGTCCGACGAGAGTCCGACCGTCGCCATCCTGACCTCTTCCAACGTCACTGTCAACCTCGAGGAAGGCCGTCCTTACGGTGTCTTGCGCGGACGTACAACCCAGACTGACGCGAACGGTCACATGCTTGTGGATGCCGATGGCAAGCCGCTTGTGACCGACAACCGCCAGGAGCTCGGGATCGTCGAGCCCAAGTGGACAGGCAGCTTCATCAATTCCTTCAACATCTACGGAGTGAGCGTGAACTTCCAGATCGACGCCCGCATCGGCGGTGTCCTGTATTCCGGCACCTGGAACCGTGCGATGACCGCCGGCGTGCCGGCCGCCTCGTATGCCGGTCGCGAGGAATACTACCTGAGCAGCATCATTCTGGGCGAGAGCGCCAAGAAGGCTTCCTTCGGCTTCCAGTGGGATGACGCTTACTTCGAAGATGGGACCAAATGCGAAATGTTCGTAAACCCCAGGTACCAGGTGGGAAGTTGGGACTCCAGGAACGTGTTCGACGCTTCCTTCATTAAACTGCGTGAGATCGCTGTGGGATATGCCATCCCCCGCAAGGCCCTCTCGAAGCTGCCCGTCAGCGGAGTGAAGTTCTCTGTGGTGGGCCGCAACCTGGCCATCCTGTATCAGAACACCCCCAAGGGCATCGATCCCGAAGCGGCCGTTTCTTCCGGCAATGCGCAGGGCGTCGAATATGGCGGCATGCCGCCCGTTGCCTCCTTGGGCTTCGACCTCAAACTTACTTTCTAAACAGGGGAGGATACAAGTATGAAAAAAACGATAATGCTTCTTCTTTCCGTCGCAGTCCTGACGACCGTCTCCTGCTCCAAGGGATTCGAAGAACTGAACACCAACCCGAACCAACTCTCGGAGATCAACCCCGAGTACCTGTTCAATACGAGTGTCTACCGGACGCTGGACGCATCCTGCGGCAGCATCAAGAAAATCATGCTGGACAACTACGTCCAATATTGCTACGGACAGACCAACCAGCTGGGCCGCTACGGCAACGTGCCGACGTCCAACAGCAGCTATTACAAGAATTTCTACAACTACGCACTGCTTCCCTTGCAGTTTATCATCGACGAGAAGACCGAGACGGCTGAATTCGCAAACCGCGTCCGCATAGCCCGGATCTGGCTTTACTACCTGTATTCCCAGGTGGAGTCGATCTGGGGACCCGTCCCGATGTCCCAGGCCTTGAAAGGGACGACTTCCGTCCCTTACGACAGCGAGCCCGAAATCTACAAGACGATTCTGGAGGGCTTGAAAGAGTGCGCGGACGGAATGGATCAGGACGGGGACGTGTTCATCGCCGATCCCGTTTTCGCGACATCTTCCGGAAAGAGCGACCTGGTCAAGTGGGTCAAGTTCGCCAACTCGCTGCGCCTGCGGCTGGCGGTGCGCATTTGCAATGCGGACAATACCCTCGCCACCACGCACATCGCAGAACTGATGGGCGACGAAAGTCGCATGATGGAGAGCAATGCCGACAACTGCATCGTCAAGTGGGGTGACAACGAGCAGACCCGTAATTACTACTATGACTATTTCATCGTCCAGACCGTCAACCTGGACAAGGCCAATTCGGCCGGCGAATGCTTCTTGATGCATACGGCCCCCTACAATGATCCCCGTCTGCCGAAGTTCTTCACCGAGTGCAAGTCCGCCCAGATGCCCGAGGGCTTCCATTGGGCGCCTTACTGGGGCAAGCCGAAGACCGACCATACGCCAGTCAGTGGACTGCTGGATTCGGCCAACCCCCACGCGGGCATCCCGGCAACGGCATATTCGCTGATGTTGGACAGTTACTTCGCGGCCGACTACGGGCAGATGATTATGAGCTATGCCGAGCTCTGCCTGCTGAAAGCTGAAGTGGAGCATCTGCACTTAGGTACCGGTAGCAAAGATGTGCGTGTCTATTACGAGGACGGCATCCGCGCTTCGATGCAGCAGTTCGGCGTCACAGACGCAGCAGCCATCTCTGCCTATATGGTCGAGGACGGCATCGAATACGGTTCCTATTCCGATATTGAGGGCACACCGGAAGGCGAGAAATACTTCATGGATTACCTGGGCCTTTGCTCGGGTGCCATCAAGGAGGACGAAGAGGATCCCATCTACCACCAGATCATCATGCAGCAGTACATCGCCATGTTCAACCAGGCCCTGGACGCATGGACGCTGATCCGGCGGTCGCAAGTGCTCGACATTGTGCCTCATTACCAGCCTGAACTGGGCTACGGCGCCGTCAATGCCGGCAGCAACGAGGTTGAGTTCTCCTATGTACCTCAGCGCATGATGTACCCCTCCTCCGAATTGCAGGACAATGCAGTCGAGGTCGGGAAGGCTATTGCCTTGCTGGATGGCGGCGACAAGATGGATACCCGACTCTGGTGGGCCAAGCCCCAGCGTATCAACAAGAACCTCCAGCAACTGGTGGAAAACTACAAACAATAAAAACCGGAGACCATGAAAACGAAAGCTATCATTCTTTCTGCTCTGGCAGCCCTGTGCGCCCTTGTTTCTTGCGAAAAGCAGGAATACCCCGCGCCGGACAAATCCAAATATGTATATGATATTCCCGAGACGACATTGGAGAAGCCGGCCGTCCTGGGTGCTTATTATCTGAACTTCACTTCTGCCGTGAGCAGCTCGAAAAGTGCGGAGACTCCGTATCTGGGTTTCTATAAGACCGTGGATTACGGGGTGATGGAACAGCACATCGCCTGGGCTGACAAGGCGGGACTGGACTTCTTCATCTTTGACTGGAATGCCTCAGCCTCCGACAACGCGCTTATCGACGCGTTCACCGCGAAACGGGGCGACGCATCGGTCAAGTATATCCTCTGCTACAATGTCAAGCATCTGAATGTCACGAATGAAAGCCCGTTGAAGAAGGGCAGCGAGGCTCATCGTCAGTTCATCGCCGATTTCGTGGACGTGCTGGGTGATTACCTCACTTCCGACGCCTACTATCGCCTCGACGGAAAGCCGGTCATCATGCTGACCGCGACGAACCTCTCCAGCGATGCCCTGCTGAGCGTGGACTTCACCAGCACGGTGCAGTCCCTCAAGGAGGATGTACAAAGCTTCTTTGGCGTGGATGTGTTCGTCATCGGCCAGAATACCACTGGCTGGGTGGCTCCCGTCAATTATGCAGAACACCAGGTGTATTCCTTCGACGCCGTTGTGCTCAAGGACTGGAAGACCCGTTCCTACGACCTGTTTTACAGCTTTTTCAGTTTCCTTGACATCAACTGGAACAACTGGAAGACGACGCTCGCCAAGCGCTCGGTGGACTTCATCCCCTGCGTATATCCTTCCTATAACGACCGCAAGAATTCTTCCGGAAGCTACTATTACACCTTCGGAAATGAAGGCACCGATACCGATTACATCACCTTCTGCAACGTTGCCAAGCGCAATATCGGTCCTCATAACCTCGTGTTCATCAATTCCTGGAACGACTGGAACTACGGCACCAACCTGGAACCTTCCGACGAGAAGACCCAGGGTACTGACGCCGAGCATTTCCTGGACGTGACCCGGACGCAGTTCAGGAAATGATGGGGAAGATATTGCTACCGACTCTATCCGCACTGTGCATCTGCTGCGCCGCCCTGGCGCAGCAGAGTGTCACGGTGGATCTGAGCGACAAGCCTTTTATCTACGAAGGGGAGGGCGCCACCGGTATCCAGACCCTGCTTTGTGACGGAATCTTGGTCCTGCAAGAGAACGGCACCAACCCCAACGAGAATAATTACGTGAAGGAGGGGGCGAAGCGGATCAATGCGGACCTTTCCTGCAACACGACTCTCAGATGCTACTCCGGTCATGAGCTGACCTTCGAGACGACCGGAGGCGAACCCATCACGCGGATTGAATTCGGTTTCTGGGAGCATAAGGGCAAATCCTATGATCCCGGTGAGGACAAGGTATTCGTCAAGCGTGGAGGGGGCGCCTATTCTGCCGGCAGTGATCCCTTGTCAGCGGTGTGGACGGGCAGCTCTCCCCGGGTCCGGTTTCATTTCCGGAAGCAGGCCCGGTTCACATACATCAAAGTCACGTATAAAAAGTAAATGATCCGCAGACGCGTCTTCCTGCGGGCGGTCCAACCCCTTTTCTTTGGAAACTTATTTATGATGAAAGAATTGAAAGCAACAGTGCTTGCGGCCCTGCTCCTTCTATGCCTCGGTTGCTCGGGAAGGAAAGAACCGGTTGATTATGTCAATCCTTATATGGGCAACATCAGCCACCTGTTGGTACCGACTTATCCCACGGTCCATCTGCCCAACGCGATGATGCGCGTGTATCCCGAACGCGCCGATTACACGGGAGACCGGGTCAAGGGCCTTCCTATGATCGTCACGAGCCACCGGGGGAAGTCCGCGTTCAACCTTTCCTTCACCCAGGGACCGGCCTCGGAAGCGCGGAAGGTATACAAGTATCATTATGATCTGGAGCAGGTCAGGCCTTACGAGTACTCGGTGTATTTCGAGGAGGAGGAAGTCTCTGCGGATTTTGCTCCGTCTCGCCACAGCGCTATTTACGAGTTGCGTTTCGAAGCCTCCGGGACACCGTCCCTCGTCTTCAATACGGATCAGGGCAGCCTGAACTGGGAGGACGGCGCCGTCAAGGGGTTCCAAACCATCGACGGACGGACCAACGTCTACCTTTATGCCGTGCTTTCCGAGCCCGTGCAGGCTTGCCGGATCGAAACCTCAGGCAAAGGTAACTATCTTGTACTGACACTTCCCGATAACTGCCGGACGGTATCGGTCCGCTACGGTGTCTCCTTCATCGATGTGGCCCGGGCGGAGGCCAACCTGCAGGCTGAGATCCCTGCTTTTGATTTGAAAAAGACTGCGGCGGAAGGACGCCGGATATGGAACGAAACCCTGGGCAAGATCCGTATCGAAGGGATGGATGAAACGCAGAAAACCGTGTTTTATACCTCCTTGTACCGTACCTGTGAGCGCATGGTCTGTATCAGCGAGGGCGACCGCTACTTTAGCGCTTTCGACGGAAAGGTCCACCAGGATGAGCGTCCGTTCTATACGGACGACTGGGTCTGGGACACCTATCGGGCGGCCCATCCCCTGCGCATGCTGATCGAGCCCGTGAAGGAGTCGGATATGATCTATTCTTTCGAGCGGATGTCCGAGCAACTGGAGCCTCACTGGATGCCCACCTTCCCCGAAGTGACGGGCGACAGCCGACGCATGAATTCCAATCACGGGGTGGCCGTCGTTGCGGATGCCATGGCGAAAGGATTGCAAGGTTTCGACGCTGCCGCCTTGTATCGGTATTGCAAGGCCGGCATCACCGAAAAGACCTTGGCGCCCTGGTCTGGCGTGAAAGGGGGGGGCTTGACGGCATATTACTGGGAGAATGGCTACATCCCCGCCTTGCGCGAAGGCCAGGAGGAGACGTGTGCCGAGGTACATCCTTTCGAGCGCCGCCAGCCGGTGGCCGTCAGTCTGGGCACGGCCTACGACCAGTGGTGCCTGGGGGTCTTGGCCCATAGTCTGGGCCTGGAGGAAGACGCTGCCCGTTTTGATGAGGGGAGTCTGAATTACCGGAAGATATGGAACTCCGATACGCGTTTCTTCCATCCCCGGGACGATCGGGGCGCCTTCCTGGAATCCTTTGATTACGTCCGTTCGGGAGGCATCGGCGCCCGTAATGCCTACGATGAGAACAACGGCTGGATCTACCGCTGGGATGTCCAGCACAACGTCGCTGACCTGGTTTCGCTGATGGGCGGGCCCGAAGCCTTTGTCTGCGAGCTGGACCGCATGTTCGATATGCCGCTGGGCGCGAGCAAATTCGATTTCTACAGCCAGTTGCCCGACCACACCGGAAACGTTGGTCAATTCTCGATGGCGAATGAACCATCCTTCCACATCCCTTACCTATACAATTATGCCGGGACCCCTTGGAAGACGCAGAAGCGAATCCGCACTTTGTTGGACCAGTGGTACCGCAACGACCTGATGGGCGTGCCGGGAGATGAGGACGGCGGCGGCATGAGCGCCTTCGTGGTTTTCTCCATGCTGGGTTTCTATCCCGTGACGCCCGGCCTGCCCGTGTACAACATTGGTTCTCCCGTATTCCGGCGGGCCCGGATCGACCTGGGAGACGGAAAGACCTTCGAGGTGCTGGCCCGAAACTATGCCCCTGGCCGCAAATACATACAGTCCGCGCGGCTGAACGGGGAGGCACTCGACCGCTGCTGGTTTACCCACGAAGAACTGATGCGGGGCGGCAGCCTCGAACTGACGATGGGCGACAAGCCCCGGAAAGACTGGGGCGTGTCTGTCCCTCCGCCTTCCTTTGTCATGAAACCCTGATGCCATGAAAAAAATCCTTCTTGCCTTTTTGCTGCTGATCGGTCCGCTTTCTCTGCCGGCCCAGCAGATACTGCGGGAATCAATCGCGGAGAATCCCGACCGCGCGGCCGGCGACCTCCACGTTTACGAGACCTTCAACACTTCCGTGACCCCTCCGCCGGCGGGGTTCGAGCCCTTCTACATTTCCCATTATGGCCGCCACGGCTCCCGCTATCACACCTCGAAAAGCCTGACCGACAAACCGGTCAAGAAGTTTGCCCAAGCGGAGGAGGAGGGGGTCCTTACCGAAGACGGGAAACAGTTGCTCTCCGTCCTCAGGCAGCTGCAGGGCGAGCACGAGGGGATGAACGGTTTCCTGACACAGGAAGGTGCGAAACAGCACCAAGGCATCGCCGAAAGGATGATATCCGCTTATCCGCAGGTTTTCTACCATTCCGACAGGCCCATCGTATATGCAGTCTCGAGTCCCGCTGGCCGTTGCATCCAAAGCATGGCTAACTTTTGTACGGTGATCAAGGGCCGCGCTCCGCAGATAGACATCCAATACTACGCCGGAGACCGGTACATGGACTACATCTGTCACCCTTTCGACATCGCGTACATGCACGACCGCAAGCACGCGATCTGCGATTCCATCCTGCGGGCCGATCTGCCGTACGAGCGCCTGTATGAAAAGACCTTCACTGATCCCAAACGCGGGCGTAAGATTCTGGGTAGCAGGATGTATTTCAAGTCTGTCTTCGATGCCCTGTGCATCGCGCAGGACCTGGATGCCGACATCGCCCCCTTGCTGAGCAGCTATTTCACCCTCGACGAACTGACCGCCTGCAACCGTTCGGACAACGCCCGCTATTTCGCGACCTGGTGTATCAGCGAGGAGTTCGGGGACACCTACGTCCAGGGGGTTGGCGGGCCGTTGCTTCGCGATTTCATTGAAAAGGCGGACCAGGCCCTCGCTGGCAACGGCCATGCGGCCGACTTGCGCTTCGGCCATGATTCCGGGCTGACGCCACTTCTTGCGCTGATTGGCGTGGAGGGCTTCCATGTGCGGCACGAGGCCCAGGCCGGGGATGACTGGCCGGTCTGGAAATATATGTGCATGGCATCCAACCTGCAAATGGTGTTCTTCCGCAACAAGGACGGTTATGTCTTGGTGAAACTACTGCGCAACGAGAGCGAGACCACCATTCCCGCTCTGCCGGCCGTGACGGGGCCGTACTATCTGTGGGAGGATTTAAGGACTTATCTGCTGAGCCGGATCGCTAGCCGTTGAGGAATTCCGTAAAGGACTTCCCGTAACTTTCCCCGAGCAGGGAAAAATATTGACCGGTGAAGCGGTCGAACTCGCTGCGGGCTGTCCCTGCCCGCTTGAGTTGGATCAGGGTGCGGCACTTGGTGCGGACCGCATCCTCGTCGATGCTGTCGAAGGAGAGGATGGCATCAGATACTTTCAGTTGTGCTTCCGGTCCGAGGCGGCCGGAACTGTTGAGTTCGCTGAGCGCCAGGATGACTTTGTCTGCATACTCCGCCTTGAACTTGTCCAGCCACTCATAGCGCATCTCCGGAAGCAGGGGGCCGGATTGGGCGTCGGATATCAGGGCACGGGCGTCGGACCCGGGACTCAGATGCCCGAGGGCGGAGATATAGTCGCATAGGTCTTCCGTCACGCGAATGGACCAGTATCCGGACTCGGAGACAATCCCGATACGCGGGCTGACGGAAGCGAGTGCCTTCCGGATTTTCTTGAACATCACCCCGCGGTTGTTGAAATAACTTTCCTCCGACTTGTCCCCCCACAGGATATCCTTCATCTCGGCATTGGAGATACCTTTGCTTCGGGCGGTGTAGAGCACCAGCAGGGAGAGCAACTGCTTCATCATCGGGGAGAAGGAAGCCGAGATGTCCTCTCCATCCTTATCGATGACGTGGAACCCGCCCAGGAGATGGATTCCGGGCGCAGGAGTGTACGGCACGATTTCGAAATCATCGATGCGTTTGTCAGCAGGGTGCTTCCGTCTGCGTCTGAGGGAACGCATGGCTCCGAATGTGCTGGCGCAGAGGGCCAGGAAACCCAGGGCAGGGAGGAGCAGACGCGGTTGGTGGGATTCCTCCTCCACGGGTGGCACGAAGGCCGGCAATTCCAGCCGATAGATCTTGGCAACAAAGGAGTCTGTGCCATCGCGGTGATTCAGCATGGCGTAAAGTGCATTGCCGGTCCATGTCAGGGTGGCGTAAGATTCGGTATCCTGGAAGGTGTAGGGGATGGGGTCGGCGAGGTCTTCAGACGTGCCATCCCTCAGGCAGACTCGCTTCAGTTGCAACTCGCTCTTCCGGGTGTTGGGGTTGAAGAACAGGGCGACGGCCGTATCCAAGCCGCAGATCATCAGCTTCTGGGCTGGGACGAGGGCTTCGGGATTCTGGAACGATCCAACCCGGCTGACGGTATAGTCCGACAGGCTCAGACGCCAGATATCGTCGTATGTTCCGATCCCGAGCTCCTGCTGTCCTTTCGGGTTCCCTTTTCCGCCCAGGATGAACGCGCAACTGTCACTCAGGCCGACGGCGCTCAAATATCTTGGCGGGATGCCGGTATCCTGTACTGAACGGACGCCGTCGGGGGAGTAGCGGAACAGCTTTCCAAGATAAGCATGGAAACCGTAACCGAACAACTGGACAAGCTGCCCGTCCAAAGGATTCAGGAAACTGTTGTGGTGGCTGAACCGGGAATGCCGACGCCGGGTTATGTCTCCCCCGGTCCACTCGGACTTTTCAAAATCGAAAACTGAGCGGACCGGATCCTCCTGGTCGAAATCCACATAAGCCAGGGATCCGTCGTCGAGGACCTGAAAGTCGTTTGTCAGCACGTCTTTCTTGATGGTCTGGGCAAAGGGATAGACTTCGCTGTCTCCGTCGTCCAGCTCGAAATCGATCACGCGATTCCCGTTGATGAAGTACACCCGTCCCCGTGCCGGATCGTCTGCGATAAAGAACATGTCGGGGGAGTGGAAAGAGGCGATTTCATTCCAGTATCGGTGGGAATCGGTCAGCCAGGCTGCATTAACAGCCCGGAGTCGGATTCGACCGTCTTTCCGGTGCAGTTCCGCTTCGGAGAGCAATGACCAATGACCAAGCGTTTTCGGCTTCCGGCTGAGGCTGAGGTTCCTGAGCGTCATGGGGGCCACGTCGGTCGTTGAGATGCCCCGTAGGGAATTGGCTCCGAAGAAGAAACTGATGCAGTGCCGTCCGTGGGGATTCAGGGGGGCGCTTGCCACCTTTTTTCCGTTTGCCAGACAGAGTGCGGTGCCGTCCTTGCGGTGCCGGATATTCAGGGAGACGGTGTTCCATTGGTAGATCTGCCTGTAGTCTAAGAAGGGCATCAGGTCTCCTCCGGCTTCGGCTGTGGCGATATAGGGCTGCTGGTGCACGGGGTTGGAGAGCAGGATGTCCAGGAAAGGTTCGTCGTCCAGCAAAATACGGCAGACATAGCCGAAAGCCTCCCGGCCGGACTCGATTTTCAGGTCAAAGGAGAGCGACAGGCTGTCTATCAAGGGGATTTGCTCCAGGGAGAGCGAAGTCCTTCCATCCGGTTCCGTCTCATACGACTTGAACGCGAGGCCAGGCTCCAGCCCGGGGGCGGCAGCCCCGACCCGGGCGAAGAGAAGGAACGCGGTAGTAAGCAGTATGTGGGACAGTTTCTGCATGGTTCGGGCCAAAGTTAGCAATTCTTGCCGAAAAACCTTATTTTGTTCCGAGAAGCTTGATCTGCGGATGAGGCGATTATACACACGGATTGGCCATAGGTGTGCCCAATGGAAAGGTTTTTTGTCCATTGGGCGCACGGTTTAAGCGACTGGAGTGTTATCTTTGTGCTGGGGCCATTAGACATCATGGACATGAAACGTTTTCTGATCGACGCGAATCATTTTCTGACCGTTCTCGCTTGCGGAATCCTCCTGCTTTCCTGCGCCGGGCATCCAGGTCGCAGGACGGCCGTGGAGACGCTGCACGCTGCCGAGGCGGACCAGGCGGAGTTCGGTTTCATCCCGGATGCGGATGAAGGGCGGCTCTGCGCTGCGGCGGAATGGTTTGAGCGCCATGGCTCTGCGGCGGATCGCATCTCGGCCTGGACGCTGCTGGGCGGTGTCCAGGAGCAGGAGGGCGCGCTTCACAAAGCTGTCATTTCGTATGAAAAGGCGCTGCGTGCCGCTCGGGAAGGCCGCGACCCTGCTGCCCAAGGGCGTATCGGCCGGAGCTTGGCCCATGTGTACAACGCTTCCCGCGAATATGTCCCTGCCGCACGCGAGTTGTATGCTGCCTGGCAGGCTTACCGCCGCGCTGCTGCCGGAGCGGATGGGACCGGCCCGGACGTTGCGGACTTGCAGGCGGCCGGTCGGGCCACCTTGCTGGAGTACGGCCAGGCGTGGTACAATCTGGAGGACCTGGAGCAGGCTGAGAAGGTGTACAAGGCCGTCCTCTCCGAAGCCCATGATGCAGCCGATACGCTGACGGAGGTAGGGGCGCTGCGGAGTTATGCCGCCCTGGCGCTGCAGAAGGACCCGCCCGATCCGGCGGCGGCCGTCGATATGCTGGCGCGGGTCGCCGACGACCTGCGTCATCCGCTGAATAGCGCCGATCAGGGCGTACTGGCGTTTTCGTATGCCCTGCTGGGCCGGTCCGGGGAGGCGCAATCGCGTCTGCGCAGGGCCTTCGCCCAGGCGGAAAACCGCACAGAGCGGGATCAAGCCCGTTTCCGCGCTTATCAGGTGGCGGCCCACGAAGGACGCAGCGCAGAAGCTTTGAAGGCCTTGGAGAAAGTGGTCCAGGCGGGCAATGAGGCGGATCTTGCCGCCA
>Ga0310697_10003346_pt1 | contig 16295 bp, 11 predicted proteins | sample 172DNAGHGlowgp2_FD_203883 | JGI IMG/M metagenome (GOLD analysis project Ga0310697, IMG submission 203883) | Sheep rumen microbial communities from Palmerston North, Manawatu-Wanganui, New Zealand - 1728 DNA GHGlow gp2 (v2) (version 2) | ecosystem: Host-associated > Mammals > Digestive system >... | reverse complement strand
TAGCGAACTGTGTCCAATGGTTCGAGTAGAGCCTTTGGCACACGAGTGATGCCTGCATCAATGGTGCAGATGAGAATGTCCAATTTTTGCCCCTTCTGATACATATTTTTGCTCCATTGAATGATTCTATTGTAAAAATAACGAAAAAAGAGTCCCGTTTAGTGCAAGCAAAGATTATTTTTACGAAAAAAAATAGTAGTGTGAGAAAAATTTACTAAATTTGGGGTCGATTCGAATCAATATGATTTAAAAAAACGTGCACTTAAGCTTTTTATATGTCATTATCAATACTAATACCTGCCTATAATTACGATTGCACTCAACTTGTTCGTGCTTTGTATGAACAAGCCATTAATCTTACGATTGATTTTGAGATTATCGTTGCCGATGATGCTTCTACGAATGCAGCTACCGAGCGCCAGAATGCAGAAATCGGTAAGATGCCTCATTGTCAATATATTAGATTGAAAGAGAATCATGGACGTGCGGCTATTCGTAATTTCTTGGCAGAGAAAGCCAAATACGATAACTTGATGTTTATGGACTGTGATGGAAAGGTGGTTTATCTTCATTTCCTTTCAGCCTACATGAAAGCCATTGAAGACCATGATGTGGTGTGTGGTGGAATGATGCACCCGTTGGATATGGTTCTCAAGAACAATAATTTGCGTTATCAGTATGAGGTGAGGTCAGAAAAGATGCTGAAGGCCGACAAACTCAATGCAGACCCAAAGGCTCGCTTCATTTCTTTTTGCTTTGTGATTAAGAAGAAGGTGTTCGACGATGTGAAATTCGACGAGTCCTTCACCGACTATGGTTATGAGGATGTGCTCTTTGGCATGCAAATCAAACAAAAAGGTTACAAAATCTTCTTCATCGACAATCCTTTGCAGAATGAGGACATAGAGTCGAATCCTGTGTTCGTGGAGAAGACCGAGGAGGCGCTTCGAACCTTGAAGAAGCATGAGGCGTTGTTTGGCGACAATGTACGTCTGCTTCGCACGGTACATCGTTTGAAAAAAACGGGTACAAGTGGCATCGTAAATCTGTTTGGCAAGATGTTGCGTGGTTCTATCCGCAACAATCTCTGTGGCAAGTCGCCAAGTGTTGGCCTATTCAATTGGTATAAGCTTTTCTATTACTTGAGCTTGTAGTGAAAGCCTCAAGAAAGAAGAATCAATGGAATGTAGTTTACTTCTATCGCTCGGAAAATGTTGATGGTTAGTAATCTACATTCTTTTTTCGTTTATACTCACTTGTCAAATGGAAAAATATGTGTAACTTTGCACCGTTTTTCGAAAAATAGCATGTATGGATGTTTTTCATACAGGTAAAAGGATTTGCAAATTTAGAATATGACAGCAAAAGAAATACGTGAGTCTTTCAAAAAATTCTTTGAAAGCAAAGGACATGCCATTGTGCCAAGTGCGCCAATGGTTATCAAGGATGACCCTACATTGATGTTCACCAATGCAGGTATGAACCAGTGGAAGGACATTATTTTAGGTACAACAGACCCAGAGCCTCGTCGCCGTGCTGACTCTCAGAAGTGTCTGCGTGTAAGCGGTAAGCACAACGACTTGGAAGAAGTCGGTCATGACACTTACCACCACACCATGTTTGAGATGCTCGGTAACTGGTCGTTTGGTGACTATTTCAAGGAAGGTGCTATCGATATGGCTTGGGAATATCTCGTGGATGTGCTCAAACTCGATCCAAATGACCTTTATGTAACGGTGTTTGAGGGTTCTCCAGAAGAAAACATCGAGCGTGATAACGAAGCGGCTCAGTTCTGGTTGAAGCACGTGCCTGCCGACCACATCATCAATGGTAACAAGCACGACAATTTCTGGGAAATGGGAGATACAGGTCCTTGTGGTCCTTGTTCAGAAATCCACCTCGATTCCCGTACGCCTGAGGAAAAGGCAAAGGTGCCTGGACGTGAACTCGTGAATAAGGATGACCCACAGGTGATAGAAATCTGGAACCTCGTCTTCATGCAGTTCAATCGCAAGGCAGATGGTACTCTGGAAAAGCTTTCCATGAATGTGATTGACACAGGTATGGGCTTCGAACGTTTGGTTCGTGCCCTGCAAGGCAAGCATTCCAATTATGACACAGACGTGTTCCAGCCAATCATCAAGGTACTCAGCGATATGTGTGGCATCAAATATGGTGCTGAGGAAAAAACGGATGTTGCCATGCGTGTGGTTGCAGACCACTTGCGTGCCATTGCTTTCTCCATTGCTGATGGTCAGTTGCCAAGCAATGCCAAGGCAGGATACGTGATTCGTCGAATCCTTCGTCGTGCAGTCCGCTATGGCTACACGTTCCTTGGACAAAAGCAAGCATTCATCTACAAACTTGTGCCTACGCTCATCAACGAAATGGGAGATGCTTTCCCTGAACTTCCTGCACAGAAAGACCTCATCATGAAGGTGATGAAGGAAGAAGAGGATTCGTTCCTTCGCACACTCGAAAACGGCATCAAGTTGCTCAGTGGCGTGATGGAAGAGACCCAAGCAGCTGGTAAGACTGAAATCGCTGGCGACAAGGCTTTCACACTCTTCGATACATTCGGTTTCCCTCTCGACCTCACAGAATTGATCTGTCGTGAGAAAGGCATGACAGTCGATGAGGCAGGTTTCAATGCAGAAATGAAGAAACAGAAGGACCGTGCTCGCAATGCTGCACAGGTGGAGACTGGCGACTGGGTGGTTCTTGCTGAAGGTGAAAGCCAGTTCGTAGGCTATGACTATACAGAATATACTTGCCACATCCTGAAGTATCGCGAGGTGAAGGCAAAGAAGAGCACTGCATACGAAGTGGTACTCGACACGACTCCTTTCTATGCAGAAATGGGTGGTGAAGTGGGTGACCAAGGTGTGCTCGTCAATGAAAACGAAACAATCAACGTGCTCGATGTGAAGAAAGAGAACAACCTCAGCATCCACATTGTAGATAAGTTGCCACAGCAGCCTGAAGCAGAATTCATGGCATGCGTGGATATAGACAAGCGTCGTGCTACGGAGGCGAACCACTCTTGTACCCACTTACTCGATGAGGCACTCCGTCAGGTGTTGGGTACCCATGTGGAACAGAAGGGTTCACTGGTTACTCCAGACTATCTGCGCTTCGACTTCTCACACTTTGAGAAAGTGACTCCAGAGCAGATTCGTGAAGTGGAGCATTTGGTCAACGAGAAGATACGTCAGAATATTCCTCTCACAGAATATCGTGATTATCCAATTGAGGAAGCCAAGAAATTAGGTGCTATTGCACTCTTCGGTGAGAAGTATGGTGACCGAGTGCGTGTCGTTCAGTTTGGCACATCGGTTGAGTTCTGTGGTGGATGCCACGTGAAGTCAACAGGACAGATTGGTATGGTTCGCATCACTTCCGAGAGTTCTATTGCTGCAGGTGTGCGTCGTATAGAGGCAATCACAGGTAAGGCAGTGGAAGATATGCTCGACAAATTCCAAGATACTTTGTTCCAGGTTCGTGCTTTCTTCAACAATGCTCCCGACCTTGTTGGTGCTATTCAAAAATCCATTGAAGAGAATGCTGAATTGAAGAAGAGTGTGGACGAATTCAAGGCAAAGGCAGCACAGGAAGTGAAAAAGGAACTCATCAGCAAAGCAGAGGAAGTGAATGGTGTGAAAGTGATTTCGGGTGTGATTCCAGCCGACGCTCAGGCTGCCAAAGACATCGCTTTCCAACTTCGTGCCCAGTTCCCAGAGCGTTTGTTGGTGGTGTTGGGTTCAGCAGGTGGAGCAAAACCAAATCTCACAGTCGCTTTCACTGATGACTTGGTGAAGGAAGGCAAGCACGCTGGCAAGATTATTCGTGACGCAGCAAAACTCATCCAAGGCGGTGGTGGTGGACAACCTCATTTCGCTACGGCAGGAGGTAAGAATCTTGACGGATTGAAGGATGCTGTCAACAAGGTAATTGAATTGGCAGAACTTTGATGAAGAGTGAACAGTGAAAAATGCCATTGGCTGGCATCGCTTCACGGATTTTCGTTTAACGAAGTTAGTACGCTCCACTTTTCACTTTTCACTCTTCGCTTTATTCTCCTCCCCTCGGGGAGGACGGGTGGGGGCTTTAATTACTAAAAGAAGCGGATTTGGAATCGTCCAAATCCGCTTCATTCAATTAGGTATGTTATAGTAGTTAGATATGTTGTAGTGCTGCATCAAACCTCCTGCATCTTCTTGAATTTTGCCCAGTAATGCCCCCTCTTGTATTTTTGCATGGAACCTTGAGGTACAGAGAGCTTGATGTTGTCATAATCATCATTGAAGAAAGTGTCGAAACTGAGCTTTGGCGGTTCTTTAGCCAAACTTATGATTTTGCTCAAACCATAGATGTCCTCAAAAGCCTCTCCTTCAATCTCTTTCAATGTGGAAGGGAACTTGATGGATTTCAGTGATTCACATAAGCGGAAGGAACGAGCGCCAAGACGTTCCACTCCTTCAGGGATTTCAATCGTGCGAAGATTCTTACAACGTTCGAAAGCATGTGGTTGAATCACCTTGATGGATTTTGGCAATTTCACCTTCTTGAGAGCATAGCATTTACGAAAGATACGTTCAGGAATCTCATCGTCAGCTTCCACATAATAGCTCGAAACATGCATCTGAACATAAGAATCGCCACCTTTCACAATTCTGACATCCGTCATGTCTAACTCATGGAGAGTGCCATTCGTATGAACTCCTAAATAGTTGTAACCTGCCATATCGCGGAGCAAGCGTAAATCAGTACCATTGATTTCTCCGCTGAGCGTCAGTGATGAAATCTTGTATTTATCATCATTGCTTATAAAGTTGGGGAGCGTTCCAGCTTCTTTTAAGTGAATGTTTTTGGACTTGCCTGGAGTAATATTTTGAAAAATGTTCGATAAAAAATCCATAGAAAATTGGCACGTTTTTATTTTGGTCTGCAAATATAAGAACTTTTTTTGTTTTGATTTCTCTTTTTGTGTGGTTATTTCATTCTTACTTGTACATTTTTGTTGTCAAAGTATAAAAAATGTATTTTATCGTAGCAAAACATGTGGATTCGAGTGGAATTACACCCACCCTTTCATAAAGGTAAAAATGAGGGCTACTCGTCTTCTTCAGCATCTAATGTTTGGTTGGTACGCCAATTCACGAAATGGACGGTGTGAGTGGCTCGAGTAATGGCAGTGTAGAGCCAACGGAAATAATCAGGACCTAACATTTCCTCGGTCATATAGCCTTGGTCAATGAAAATCTGACTCCACTGACCTCCTTGCGCTTTGTGGCAGGTGACGGCATAGGCATACTTCACTTGAAGCGCATTGAAATAAGGGTCTTCTTTCATCTTCTTCATGCGTTCACTCTTGGTGGATACGTCGGCATAGTCTTCGAGAACGCGAGTAAAGAGGCTGTCCTGTTGCTCCCGTGTGAGAGCTGGAGCCTCGGAATGCAGGGTGTCGAGCAGGACGGTGGCATCCACCAAAAGATCGTCGTAGTCGGGAAACGCCAATTCGCAATCGGCGAAGTGGAATCCATACATGTCGCGGAAGTTTCTCACTCGCTTGACGACTGCCACATCCCCGTTGGCAATGAAGTTGCCATCCTTGCTGTCGAGCCAATGATAGTTGTTTTTTGCCACCATCAGCAAGTCGCCTGATGATATTTCTTCCTCTCGTCCGAGAATTTGATTGCGGATGCCGTTGTTATAAACGATGGCTCGTTTGTTACTACGAGTCACAACCATCGTGTCGTCGAGTCCAAAACGAGCATAGCATGTGCTGATCGTGTCGATGAGTTCATCTCCAGGAATGTTCTTCACGTCTGCAAATCCCTTGAATCTGATTTTAGGCAAAACAAACACGTTTTCCGTATCAATCATCTCTCGCAGACGGGTGGCGTTCCACAGGATGCCCGAGGCGTCTTTCTGACGGACAACTTGAGTGAGCGTCTCGCAGCGAGTCGTCATGCCATAGCCTCGCAAAACGCTTGGTTGGAGTGCTGGACTTTCACCATCGCCCACAGGAGGCAGCTGTGCCGTATCGCCTACGAGAAGAAGTTGGCAACCTTGGTCGCCTGCATACACAAATTGAATCAAGTCGTCGAGTAGGGAAGAGCGCAGGAATGCGGAATCTGCCGTGTCGCTAATCATGGATGCCTCGTCCACGATGAACAGCACATCGCGGAGCATATTGAAGTTGAGGGAAAAGATGGAATCCTGGTCGATGGACTTCTGCCGATAGATTCTTTTATGGATGGTGAAGGCTGGGTGGTTGGCATACAAGGAAAAAACTTTTGCGGCTCGACCCGTGGGTGCCATCAGCACGCAGGGACGCTTCAGTTGCTCCAGGGTATGAACCAAAGCACCCACAAGGGACGTCTTTCCAGTTCCTGCATATCCGCGCAAAAGGAAAACTTCACGAGCGTTCGGAGAGAAGATAAACTCAGCCAGTGAGTCTAACACTTTTGCTTGGTCTTGTGTTGGTGAATGACCAAAATTCGACAATATTTGCTCTTTTAGGTAGTCTTTAATCATCTTTTTGCAAAAAAAACGCGATTGTAAGTACGGCTTTTCAAACCTTTTTATTATTTTTGCAACCGAATATTGTTTCATCACGTGAATCTAACCTTAAAGAAAGAGACATCGAGAACAATATTTTTTCAATTTCATCTGCGAAATTACAAAATAAAAATAAAAAATACACAATGAAAAGACCAATTGTTAACGCTATTCTGTTAATTCTGACTCTTGGATTGGCATGGGCTTGCTACCAGAGTATTCACAGTGACATTGCTTTCGACGAAATCAAGGCACAGAGAGAACAACTTGTAAAGAACCGCCTTTGGGAGATTCGTAGTGCTGAAGAGCAGTTCAAAATGGTAAACGGACACTTCTGCGGTACCATTGACTCACTCATCGACTGGGTGAAGAACGAAAGAGCTATCGACCACATCGTGAAGGAAGGTGAACTTTCGGATGATCAGCTCGAATCGGGTATGACTGAAGTGCAGGCTGTACGTCAGGGACTCATCAAGCGTGATACTGTTTGGGTATCTGCTGCAGAGCGTCTCGGCATCGCTAATCCTGACTCTATGAAGTATGTTCCAATCGGCCGCGAAGGTGCTCTCATCCAGCTCCGCAAGAAGGATGCTTTCAACCTCAGAGCAAACGAATGGGAAAATCTTGTTGAATTCCGTGCTTCTCTCGACGACTATATGTATGGTGTTGATGACAAGCGTGTGAAGAACCTCAAGGCTGACCTCAAGAAGCTGAGCAAGAACAAGGCTGACCTCTTCGAAGACAACGCTGACGACGAAAAGGGCGAATGGTACGGTCTTCGCGTGGGTGACCTTCAGGATGCCGGCAACAAGATGGCTGGTAACTGGGAGTAAATCAAGGATAAAAAGGTATCAGGGATTTTAAGGATTTAAAAGGATTATGGAACCTTGAAACCTGAAACCTGAAACGGCGCTTGCGCCCTGAACCTTCAGCTCGGCGTAGCCAAACTTGAATCCTCAAACCAGCACGAAGTGCATTGAAACTCCGAAACTAAAAGAACTTAAATGGTAGATAACCCAACGACAAATAATAAGAGTTTGTCCATCCGTATCAGTTCGGATGGACTTTCTTTTTGTGTATATGCACCTGCGGAAGTGCAACCTTACACCTATAAAGTATATAAGGTGCGTCCTGTTATTTCCTTAGCGGCAAACGTGAAGGATGCTTTGTTGACCGAACCCTTGCTGAAGGAACACTACCAGCGAGTGAACGTGCTGATTAGCACACCTGATTTCACGACGCTGCCAGCAGAGGACTTCGACCGTGAGACCATTGATGACGTGTTTCATTTCGTGTTCCCAACTTCTGTGCAGACGCGTGTGTCCTATAATGTGTTGCGTCGTTCGGGAATTGCCATCATCTTTGGACTCGACCGCAATGTCTATCAGTTGCTGCTTGATGATTTCCCACGTGCTCGATTCTATGCTTCTGCTTCCACCTTGGTGGAATTCTTTAGCGAGAAGAGCTTGATTGGCTCGGGAAAGCGAATGTTTGTTTATCTGCACGACCATGAGATGAACCTCTATTGCTTCGACCAAGGCAAGATGCTTTTCATCAATTCTTTCCAAGTGCAAGGAATTGGCGATTGCCAGTATTTCATCATGAATGTCTGGAAGAAATTGGGCTGGGATCAAGTGGATGATTCCATTTGTGTGGTGGATGACAATGACTGGAGTCGTCCTCTCGTGGAGAAAATCCGCTATTTCATTAAGAGTGCAACGCTGATTGACCGTACAGAAGATTTCCGAAACACAATAACGCGAGGCAATCGTCTCATTCCTTACGACCTGCAAACGCTCTTAGTTTGCGGATTCTAACCCCCCTCTAACTCCCCCAAGGGGGAGAGAGTAGTGAGGAACCTTTAGCTCGGCGTAGCCAATTAGTAGTGAGTAGTGAGGAATGAATGCCATCCGGATGGAATAACTACTCACTCCTCACTGCTCATTACTCATTAAATTATTTTTTATGCGTATCATAGGCGGAAAATACAAGCATAAGCGTTTTGATGTGCCTCATACCTTCAAGGCACGTCCTACGACGGACTTTGCCAAGGAAGGACTGTTCAACATCCTTACTAACGTCTATGTGGATTTCAGCGAGGAACCTACGGCACTCGACTTGTTTGGTGGCACGGGTTCCATTGGGCTGGAGTTCCTTTCCCGTGGCTGTCGGAAGGTGGTCAGCGTAGAGAAGGACTTCAAGCACTATCAGTTCTTGATGAAGGTTGCACGCGAATTGGGCGACAAGAATTGGATTCCCATCCATGCTGACGTCTTCAAGTTCATCCAAAGAACCTCAGAGAAGTACGACATCATCTTTGCCGACCCACCATACGCCCTCGACAATCTGGCTGACATCCCACGTTTGGTGTTCGAAGCCGACATCCTTGCCCCCGATGGCATCTTGATTTTAGAGCATGGCAAGGACTACAGTTTCACCGATGCCCCTCATTTCATGGACCACCGCTCGTATGGTTCCGTCAATTTCAGCTTCTTTTCATTGGAACAGCAATAGAGCAATCATCCATACAATCATCACGACCATTCATGTTTTTTCAGAACGTTAATGGTCGTGTTTCATTTGTTCTTTTGCTTCTACCGATGTCCTGCTTTGCTTGAACTCGCGCTTTCCTTCGCTTTTACTGAACCTTTAGTTCGGTGTAAGCCAAATGTTGAGCCCTCGTTGTTGTTCAAGCGAGCCCTCGCTTGAACGCAGCCGAGGGCTCGCTTGAATGATAACGAGCCCTCGCTTATTTAGTTGAATCAAAGTAGAAGTTCAGTGAATCCCCTATAGCGCTTCAGTGAATCCCCATAAGCACTTCAGTCAATCCCCTACAGCGCTGCATAAAAAGCATTTCTTTGTTCCTCTGCCTCCATTCCCTATAGCTTGCGAAAGAACCTTAAACACTCCGCTTGCTCTGTTATTCAATTCGTTGCACCCACGTTACTTTTCCGTTTTTCAAATATTTGACACACCCTCCACGTTTTAGTAATGTACTTTAGAACAAATAGCCGAGACCCACACAGGCCGTGTTGCTGCGAGTCCAGAGCTCATTACGGGAACGAAGAACATAGTTGACAAACAGGGAAATGACGTGTTTGCCAACCGACATTTCGGCACCTACTCCACCGTAGAGGCCGACACCGCCCCAGCTGTCCGACTCAACAGGAAGGAGTGAACTCATTTCTTCCTGCTTTACACCGAGAAGCAGATTAAGGCTAACACCTGCGCGAATGAACGGACGGATTCGGCTATCGGGCAGGAAGCGCCAACCCGCACCCACCAGTGCCTCGGCATTGGCATATTTCATCTTTGCGTCGAATTCGTCCTTCCACGCATCAACCCTTACAACCACATCCCTCACTACCTTTTCCATGCCTGTCACATTCCAATAGCTCAACAGCACCTTCCCTTCCATGAAGAACGACTTACTGAAACGTGGTAAGGTGACATCGACCCCCACGCCTACCTGAGGCACGACTCCCTTCATGGTCAGGTCGTTGGCAAAATTGTAGATGCTCTTGTCAGGATGCACACGGGTGAAGCCCACGCCAGCGTCAAGAGCCAACCGGCACTTCAAGCCTGCGGCTGTCTGTTCGTTGTAGCGAAATCCCTCCACGTCTGGCTCCATGAAGCGGTGCGTATCCATGAAATACGTGTGAATGGCATTCATCAGCTTCTTGGGTTTAAGCTGGCTTTGCTGCAACTGCTGCACAGCCTGCGGACTTGCTTGCAGCATCTGAATAGCACCAAGCAGGTTGGCTTGCTGCTCGCGCTTGCCAGCGGAGAGCACAGCATCGTTCATAACAGCCACCTTGCCCGAGGCATCCACCATGTAAAAGTAATTCACATTGCCCTCACGGTGGTGGAACAAGCTGATGTCGCCTTCCTGCACCAGATACTCTGCGAAGACGGTTTTCTCGCTGCCACCCACTGGAAAAGTGCGAGTCACGTAGCAGATGTTCTCGTTCTTCAGCTGATATTCCTTGATTTCTCCTGGCTTGTAGGACTGATAGGAGGTGTGTCCATCTTCCTTGAAGAGACATTCGCGGCCATTCTTCGTATCGGAACGGTAGTCGATAGTTCCATGAATGGTGTCGTTTCCATTCGTAATGACAAATCCTCGCTGGGGATTGATCTGTGCTATGCTGGATGTTGCTGCCATTGTCAGGCACAAAAGAAGTAAATGCTTTTTCATCATCATATTCAATATAAGATTTCTGCCAAGAAGTGACACTCTTTATCATTATTATTTATGACAAATATTTTTCTTTTCAAAAAAACTGTTCGTCATTATTATCTAATACAGGCACACAGATAGGAAAAACGATTCTATGAACATCATTTCTATTACTCCTAAATTCCGCAGCACTTTAGTTTAACTTTCTTTATAAGTTCCTGAGCAACAAAAAGTTGATCAGGGTTTTGTCATGCCAGATTTTTCACTTACCTTAGTGATGCAAATAAAAACAAGCAAAAAACATCAATGACATGGCAAAGGTAAACATAAAATTTGAGAAAATCACTCCCTTTGGTGGATTATTTCACGTAAGAAGGCTATTTTCACGTTACGTGGGTCCAGTTATCGACAATGAGCTGGGATTGCGCTGCACCTCATTCGGATATCAGTACAGTGAGATTTTCGGATCTCTTTCGAGTGTTTACTTCTGTGGCGGTGACTGTGTTGAAGATGTGACAAGCCATCTGATGCCCCATCTGTCACTAGATCCTGCTCTGCGCACCTGCAGCTCCGATACTATCCTGAGAGGTATTTCAGAACTGGCCACGGCCAATACGACCTACACCTCCGATACAGGCAAAAGCTACGATTTCAATACTGCCCCCAAACTAAACAGCCTGCTCGTCAAGGCATTGACAAGCACAGGCCAGCTTGTGGCAGGTGAATCATACGACATGGACTTCGACCATCAGTTCTTGACAAAGGTGGCACGCGAATTGGGCGACAAGAATTGGATTCCCATTCATGCCGACGTCTTCAAGTTCATCCAAAGAACCTCTGAGCATTACGACATCATCTTTGCCGACCCACCATACGCCCTCGACAATCTGGCTGACATCCCCCGTTTGGTGTTCGAAGCCGACATTCTTGCCCCTGATGGCATCTTGATTTTAGAGCATGGCAAGGACTACAGTTTCACCGATGCCCCTCATTTCATGGACCACCGCTCGTATGGTTCCGTCAATTTCAGCTTCTTTTCATTGGAAAAGCAATAAAAGCACATCCTTCACATAATCATCACGACCATTCATGTTACGAAAAACATGAATGGTCGTGTTGGATTATAGCGACTGAAAGGTTTCGAATGTACTGATTATCTTCTTTGATTTTTCAGACTTTATCCTTTGCTTTTACTGGCGTTTTCCTTTGATTCAACTGAAATGTCGAGCCCTCAACGTTGACACGGCGAGCCTTCGCCATCGCAACGCCGAAGGATCGCTATTTCGATGACGAGCCTTCGGCAACTAGTTGAATCCAAAGGAACGCTTCAGTCAATCCCCACATGCACTTCAAACAACCCCCAAAAGTGGTGCATCAAAAGCATCCCTTTGTCGATTTGTCTTCAAGTCATGCAAAGTCCTAAAAAAGATGATACAGCAAACAAATACAATGTTTTTGTTATTTCTTGTCAGGCATCTTGTCGTAGAGGGCTTTCCACCATGTGTCGTCGCCTTTGAGCCATTTGGCAAACCATGCGAAGATGGTGTTTTGCCATTGCTTGCGCTTTTGGTAGTCGAGGATGTGGTGGTTCTGTCCATCCACTAAAACCATTGCCGTTTCCTTGCCGAGGAGCTTGAGGGCTGTGAACATCTGGATGCTTTCGCCAACAGGTACATTGGTGTCAACCGTACCATGAAGGAAGAGAAGAGGCGTGTGAATCTTGTCGGCATTGAAGAGCGGACTTTGGTCCACATAGAGATGCTTGTCCGTCCAAGGATAAGAATTCGCCATCGACACTTCGCTGTAGCTGTAGCCCCAGTAGCCTTCGCCCCAGTAGCTGGTGTGGTCACTGATGCCTGCGTGGGAAATGGCTGCTGCAAAGATGTCTGTCACCGTTTGCAGATACTGAGTCATGAAACCTCCATAGCTGGCACCAATGCAGCCTATCTTCGTGGCATCCACCCATGCGTGCTCCTTGCAGAACGTCTTGGTGGCACCGATAATGTCCTGTGCCACGCCTTCGCCTGCTGTATTCACGTGGCGGGAAGAGAATTCCTGTCCGAATCCTGTTGCACCGCTTGGATTCACAACCAGCACCACATAGCCCTGAGCTGCGTATGCGTGCTGAGGATAGCGACTCTCGAAGTTGCGACTTGTTGGTGAGCAACCGCCATAGTAGTTCACAATCATTGGATAGCGCTTCGAAGCGTCGAAATGAGGAGGCAGATAGTAACGGCAGCAAATCGTGTCGCCACGGTCGTTCAGGTAGTTCCATGCCTGGCATTCTCCGAGTTCAATACCCTTCAGAATGTCCTTGCTAAGGTCCTCGAACAGTGAGGATTTCAGCGATTTCGTATTGAACGTGTAGATGCGGTCGGAATTCGAAGCACTTTGTCCTTTCAGAATCAACATTGGTGCAGCATCAGCCACGTCGAAATTGGTCACTAACTCTTCTGCTGATTGAAGGCGCTGAATCTTTCCTGTTTGAGGATTCATGCGGAAAAGGTTCATGCAGTCCTTATCCTCTGCGTTGAAATAGATTTGATTGTCGGAAGCCGACCAAGTCATACGGCTCACATTTGGATTGAAATTTCGTGTCATAGCCTTGATGTGCTTGGTGCTCACATCCATCAAGAAGAGTTGTTGGTCAATCATACTTGGCACCCTTCCTTCGGGCACTACATTACCGATACCGCCGAAAGCCTCTGGAGAGCCTTGCAGCAACACTTGCGTTCCGTTTGGAGAGAAGAGAGCAGAACCCATGAATCCGTCTTTCATCACCAGAGTGTCTATGCTGAAATCCTCGGCGTTGATGCGATAGAGCGAACTCACTGTGGTTGGACGCTGGGTGAGTCGGCTTTCCGATTTCATCACGAGCAGATATTTTCCATCTCTTGAGATGTCTGACAAATACACGTTATGATAACCGTATGTGATAGGTTGACTCAGTCCACTCTTCAAATCAAATTTCACCAATTGATTCCGATTTCTCCATCCTGGTTGGCGGTCGTCGGGCTCTACCACTTCGAAGATTTCCTTCTTCTCCTTGGGTCCTTCCTGCTCTTTGGAGATGATGAGATAATCTTCGGTAGGAGAGATGGTGAAACTACCAGAAGGCAAGGATTCACAAAGTACGCTTTCTTCCTTCGTCGAAGGATTCACAACGACGAGTTCCCGCTTATCTCCTCTTATATAATAATAGCGATTGCTACGAGGCATCCAGCGGATTCCACTTCGCGTATCTACAACTTGTTTGGTTTTCAAGTTCCATAGTTTGGTGCGGCTCACGCTTTGTCCACCTTGTTGCGTGTTGCTATAGTTCACGATGGCGTACTTGCCATTGGGCGAAATGCTCACATTGGAACACTTCCATCCATGCAACACATTGTCTAATGAGTAAAGTCGTCCTCCCTCTCTCGTCAACACTTCCACAATGCCTTCTTTGGGCGATTCCACAGACACTTTCAGCGAGTCCCTGCTGTCCTTCTTGGATAAGTATTTGATGACGACCTGATGTGAGTTTGGTTCCAGCACAACTTCAGGACTCATTTGCTTCACACCATCCACGTAAAGCTGATGTTTCCCAATCCCCTTGACAGAGATATGAGCCGTCGTGTAGGATGTGTTTTGCAAGGTGAAACCTATCAGGTGCAGCTGGTTCTCACCGTTAGGCAGAACAGCGTCGTGCATCACTCTTCCTTTTTCCACTGCATCCAGATTGAGAGGGAAATCAAGCAAATTGTCTGTACCAAACTTCCGTGCACTAAGGTCGATGGAGTCCATCATCACTGGTTGTTGCACTTTGAACGGTCCCGCATAGCGATACTCCTTGATGTCGATTTTAGTCTGAGCAGCAGCGGTGAGTGCTACTGTTCCCAAGCAGAGCATTGCCAAGAGTTTTTGATTCTTTTTTTTCATGATGATATGATTTGAAAAAAGCCATTTCGGAACTCTCTTGTCATGGAGAGTTGAGAAATGGCTTCTTGTTAATTCGAAGGAATGATTACTTCAAAATCTTCACGGTCTTCTTGCTACCGTCGGTGTATTCCGTCACTTGGATGTTCACACCCTTCTGAGGCTGAGCAGTTTCGATGCCTTGCACGTTGTAGAACTTGTTGCGAGCAATGTTCTTGCTTGTTTCGACTTGCTTCACCGATGTGATGTCTTCAATGAGGTTGTAACCTTCAAAGAAATCAATTTTGCTATCTTTGTACAAGAATCCTCGACCGTCGGCATTAAGTTGTGCCCAAGGTCCCCAGCTGATTTGGCTTTCGTTGAATGTTCCTGAAATGTCGTTACTTTCAACGGTTGTCATCAGTCTGTTCAGTGCGAATGTGTAGAACATGCCGTAAGTGGAGTGGTAGAACGCACGCTGGTTCGGAATGGTAACGGTCTTTGTGCTGAGGTCGTAAGTCATCACTGCCGACTCGCCCATGCCTGAGAAGCCACCCACATAGATGGTGTCGTTTTCAATATTGTGCACGATGTAAGATTTATAAGTACCATCCTGGTCAGTGTCGGTCATGACACCAGTTGCCTTCTGGATTCCTGCTGAGAAAGCCAAGTCGAAGTAGTAATCCTTGTATTCACCTGCATCAATGAAGAATCCCCAAGGCGTATCAAAATACAATCCACCATCGATGAAACTACCCGTGATTTTCGCATCACGAACAGGGAAAATGTCCTCTGCTTCCTCATTGTAGTCCCATGCAGCGATGCTCACTTTGCCGAAATTAGAATCAGTGAATAGCACCTGACTGTCCATTTCGAAGTTGCCATCCTCGTCCAACTTGGCAGTGATGTCGTTCACATCTGAGTTTGTCAGCCATTGTCCGAATCCCGACATGGTGATGGTGCCATCGCCGTTGTTCTCGATGTCGATTCCATAATAGAAAATGAAAGGAATGGTTTTGCCTTCTTCGTCAACACTTGTGCTTTCGTAAACCACCATAGCAGGTCCAGAAAGTTCACTAACAGCAGTAGCCTTCATCACCTTGATTCCAGGTGCTTTGCGCATGCCTTTTTGCTGCGATGCAGGCATCCGCACCTCGCTCAAACTTTTAGGTTCAAAACTTCTGCCGTGTTGGTTCAAAGGATGGAGGTTCTGAGCGTTTACGGAAATAGCAGATGTGAGTGCTATTGTTGATAAAAGAGTAAAGAAATGTTTCATAAACTTTTAATTTTTGTAATAATAATTAAAGGTAAATACGTTTGATTTCTGATAAAGATTTTTTCTTTGATATGGAATCAATAAAGGATTGTTCCAATCATCTGCAAATGTACTAAAAATTCCGCCAAAGAGAAAGTGAAATACTTCTTTTTTTAGACAAATGTAAAAAAAGAGGAAATGTGTGCACACATTTCCTCTTTTTGCTGAGTGGAGTAGAAGTAAAGAACTCTATGCTTTGTCGTTGCGAATCGTCACGTCCATGCGGTTGAATGGGAACATGAAGCCGCGCTCCTTGAGCTCCTGATAAACTGTTTCGTTCATGTAGAAATAAACGGTCCAGTAGTCGCTGCCCTTGCACCATGTTCTTGTATTCACAACCAC
>Ga0310697_10003345_pt1 | contig 16297 bp, 14 predicted proteins | sample 172DNAGHGlowgp2_FD_203883 | JGI IMG/M metagenome (GOLD analysis project Ga0310697, IMG submission 203883) | Sheep rumen microbial communities from Palmerston North, Manawatu-Wanganui, New Zealand - 1728 DNA GHGlow gp2 (v2) (version 2) | ecosystem: Host-associated > Mammals > Digestive system >... | reverse complement strand
ACGCAGCCTGCGGTAAAGCGTGGGAGTCGACGGCTTCAGGACAGGCCCTGCGACCGGCTGCTCAGGCAACTGAGCCATGAACCGTTCGGCAAAGTTGTCGAAGTAGCCTTCGGGCACCCGGAAAGGATTTTCCGTTCCCATACGACTCCTGAGATATTTTTCTTCGTTAGTCATATCTTGATGTTGATTTTTAGTATAGACGTGCATAGAAGATGGAAGTTTAATCACGGTGCTTAAAAAATTCAGTTATTTTTTTCACTGCTATATGATAGGATGCTTTCAGGGCTCCTTCAGAGGTTCCCGTGATACGGCTGATCTCGCTATACTTCATCTCGTCGTAATAGCGCAGTGAGAAAACCGTCCGCTGTACCTCGGGCAACTGGGCGATGGCCTCCTGCAGTTGCGCTTCGGTCTGATCGCCATCGAAATACTCGTCGGCCATCAGCCGGTTGGCAATGCCCGTATCCAGATCGTCGGCACTCACCTCAATCATGTTCTTCTGCTTCCGCATGAAATCGAGACTCTCGTTGATGGCAATACGCGACAACCACGTAATCAGCTTCGAATCGCCATGAAACCCCGAAAGACCGTTCCACGCCTTCATCAGCGAATTCTGCAACACATCGTTGGCATCTTCATGGCTCAGCACCATACGACGAATCTGCCAATAGAGCTGTTCACTGTATTGGCGTACCAAAAGTTCAAATCCCCGCCGCTGAGTCTTCTCGTCAGCAAGCAGGGACTTCAATTGGCCATCGTCAAGTTGAACCATACGATGTGATTAGCGCAACGTGACTTTCCTTACGACTTTTCCCACTTTCAGGATGTAGCATCCTTTCGGCAGGTTCAGCTCAATGCGCTGGGCAGAACCTTCAATCTTATAGGAAGCGACATGCCGACCCGTAATTGACACAATCTCCAGCGTCATGCCGGCAGCACCTGTCACTGTCACACTGTTGCCATTCATGTTGATGGTAACCTGCCGTTCCTGATCCACTTGCTCTGCCACACCCATGTCCATCTCCATCACCATCGCGCTTGCCGTGGCCGGAACAGACATTAGGAATGACAACACAGTGCAAATAACGAGTATCTTTTTCTGCATAAGCCTATGTCTTACATTTATTATTTCTGCAAAAATAGGAATAATCTTTCAATTTTCCAAATATACTACCCTGAAAAATGCATTTCTTGGCGATTTTTTTACAATTATTCACAGGTACAACACAATTTGTACCTACTTAGCCCCCATAGGTGTGAGTAGTTACTTGACGATCTCATGCCGTGGGGTGCTGAGTAGTTACACAAATTATGAATGAATTCAGTACGAATTATAAGACAATTCATGCTGAATTGCGCAACAATTCAGCATGAATTACGAGACGATGCAATTCAGCCTGAACTACATGACAATTCAGCATGAATTACGGAACAAACGAGCGTGGTTAGTCGTACAGATGGAAGATGCGCTCCATGGGCTTCCACTTCTCATCGCTGCGGGCTTCAGCGGCACAGCCCTGAAACTTGGCTACGAAAGCCTCCCACTCCGCCTGACGGGGCAGCGTGGCCAGCCGGTCCATTGCTTCCTGCCAGGAGAACTCGACCGGCGTGTCGACAATCATCGTCAGGTGATTGCCGATGATGTAGAGTTCCATCTCCAAGATACCCACTTCGCGGATGCCTTCGCGTATCTCCCTCCATTGGTATTCTTCTGAATGCCACTTCTTGTATTCGGCAATCAGCTCCGGTTGATCGCTAATCTCCAGATACTGCACGTAGCGTTTCGTCTTTCCGCCAGACAGTTCTTGAACGTATCCTTCCATCAATTATCAGATTTGATTTCAAAATTCAACAAGAATGCGGAACACCTTTCCTGGGTTCTCACTCCACCAGTGCATAGTGTCGAGTGCCTCCTCGGGCTTAATCACCCGTGTAATCAGGTTATCGACGGGACAGGTGCCACGCTCCAGATAGTGAATGACGGCACGGAAGTCGGAGGGCTGGGCGTTGCGCGAGCCACGGATGTCGAGTTCCTTCTGCACGAAATACTTCGTCTGGAACGACACTTCGGCCTTGGCATAGCCGATGCATACCACACGCCCCGTGAAGGCCACCTCGTCGACGGCCATCTGATAAGTGGGCGTACTACCTACAGCCTCGATGACGACGTCCGGTCCGAAGCCGCTGGTCATGTCGAGCAGCCGCCGGTGAACGTCTTCACTCTTTGTGTTGATGGTATAAGAGGCCCCCATCTTCTTGGCCAGAGCCAGTTTCTCGTCGTCGATGTCGGCTGCCACCACCGTGGCACCACGCATGGCCGAGCGCACCACGGCACCCATGCCCACCATGCCGCAGCCGATGACCAGCACCACGTCGATGTCGGTAACCTGCGCTCGGCTCACGGCGTGGAAACCCACACTCATGGGTTCTACCAGCGCGCATACCTTCGGTGTGAGCAGTCCGGCGGGAATCACCTTCTCCCAAGGCAGCACGATATATTCCTTCATGGCGCCGTTGCGCTGTACGCCCAGCGTCTCGTTGTGCTGGCAGGCATTCACGCGCTGGTTACGGCACGAGGCACACTTGCCGCAGTTGGTATAGGGATTGCACGTGACGACCATACCGGGTCTCAGCCCTTCAGGTACGCCCTCGCCTACAGCCTCAATGACGGCTCCTACCTCATGACCGGGAATGACGGGATTCAGAGCCATCGTGTTACGGCCCATAAAGGTGTTGATGTCGCTTCCGCAGAAGCCCACATAGTGTAGTTTCAGCAGAATCTCGCCCTGGCCGGGAGCCTCGGGCTTTTCCATTTCAATGACATTCAGCTCTTGCTGATGTGTAATCTGTATTGCTTTCATTTTTGGTTTATAAGTGATTTATATTTGTATCCGTAATAGGCACAGACGGCGAAGCAGACAAGTGGCACGAGGTAGGCCACCTGATAGAACGCCTCGTTCTGGTGCATGATATAGGCGGTGAGCTGTGGTACACAGGCGTTGCCTACGATGGCCATCACAAGGAAGGCCGAACCCGACTTTGTCTGGTCGCCCAGCCCGTGCAAGGCCAGTGAGAACTGCGTGGGATAGATGATGCTCATGAAGAACGAGACCGCCAGCATGGCATAGAGACCCACATAACCGCCAAAGACGATGATAACCCCGCAGAGCACCACATTGGCCAAGGCATAGAACGTGAGCATCGCTGTCGGCGAGAACTTCGCCATGAGTATTGTGCCCACCCAACGTCCCAGGAGGAACGCCAGCATGTAAAGGCCGAAGAAGGTAGTAGCCGTCTGCTCATCGATGCCAGCGTAGGTGCAGCAGTAGACGAGGAAGAGACTGTTGATGGCTGTCTGTCCGCCGTTATAGAAGAACTGCGCAATGACACCCCAGCGCAGGTGAGGACGACTGAGGGTCTTAAAATCAATGAGTTTGCCTTTCGTCGCAGTACTCTCGTCGCCCACCTTCGGCAGTTTCACCACCATGAGTAGCACTGCCACGGCTATCAGGACGAGAGCCAGGATCAGATAAGGAAGTTTCATCGCGTCGGTCTCCATCTGAATGTAGCCTTCCCATCCGCCAGGATAGTCGGCAGGGATGGTCTCACGCGTAAAGCTCTGGCCACTGAGCACCAGCTTGCTGAGGAACATGGCCGAGATGAACGCTCCCAAGCCATTGAACGATTGTGCCAGATTGAGCCTTCTCGGTGCCGTTTGTGGTTCACCAAGCACGGTGACGTAGGGATTAGCCGCCGTCTCTAAGAAGCACATGCCTGTGGCAATAACAAAGAAGATGCTGAGGTAGACACCGTAGCTCTTCACCTGGGCTGCAGGGAAGAACAGCAGTCCACCGCAGGCGGCGATGAGCAAACCAGCAATGATGCCCACCCGGTAGCTGAACCGCCGCATGAACATGGCAATGGGAATAGGACAAATGAAATAGGCCAGCCAATAGGCACTCTCGGTGAACGAGGCTTCGAAGGTGTTCAGTTCGCACGTCTTCATCAGCTGGCGGATCATCGTGGGCAGCAGATTGCTGCTGATGGCCCAAAGGAAGAACAGACAAAAGATAAGCCCAAGGGCGAGATTATTCTTTTTCATTCTGACATATTTTTAATATATGGTAGTTCGGGAAGGTTCTCAAAACCGTAGAATCGCTGGGCATTTCCGCCAAGGAACACAGCTTTCTCGTCATCGGAAAGCTCCATCGATTTCTCAACGAAATCATAGCTCATGCGATAGGTGATGGCGGTGATGGTGCGCGGATAGTCGGAGCCCCACATCAGACGCTCCCACCCTACTAAGTCGGCTGCTTCACGGATGCGGCGGATGGCCGTAGGATAAGGATAGAACTCAGGATGATAAAGCCAGGTGATGCCCCCCGACTCTATCATGACATTCTTTCCTTCACGTGCCAAGAGCACCTGACTACGGAAAGAGGACGTCGTAGGCATGCCGAAATGACCGATAGCCACCTTCAGTCGCGGGCACTCCTGTATCACTTCGGCCATCTGGGCAATCTGCCGTTCGTCGTCAGCCAGACACATGGAAAGGATCATGTCCTTTTCTTCCATCAGTTTGAAGACAGGCATCAGCGACGACAACGGCTCGTGAATGCGATGGCCGGGAAAGGCGATGCCCTTCAGTCCTGCGTCGGCGACGTGCTCTGCCTCGTCTGTGTTCCAAGCCATGCCCATGCAGAAGAAGCGGTCAGGCCAGCGCTGCTGCACCTGAGCCAGATAGTCGTTCTGACAACCGTCAATCACTTCCTGCACCACGACGGCAGCACCTACCTGTGCATAGTTCATATTGGAGAGAAACACCTCGGCCGTATTCTGACCGTCGATCATAAATGGCGGCAGCATCTGCACCTCTTCATCCATGAAGATACTACGGCCGTTCTTCAGCGACAAGATCCGTTTGCCGTCGACCGTCGTGTCTTGTTTCAGCCACAGATGGCTGTGTGCGTCTATTCTTATCATCGCTTTCGATTACTTCGTGACTCTTAAAACTGGAGCTATCTTGTTGCAAGGTTCCGGCAAATCGACCTCAAGACCTTCGGCCGTCTGACGGGCTTTCAGCTTGCCATACCCTAACAGCCAGACGCTGCTGATGCTCTTCTTGAAGTCAGGATTCTTCTTTGCCAGCGACTTCACGGTCAGATGCCCGTCCTTTGGCCATCCCATAGCAGTGACATAAAGATACTTCTTTGTCTGGTTGAAGCGGATGTCACGTTCATCCATGCTGTTGTACTGTCCCTCATTGAATCCCTGCGAATTGATCTTGATGTCTTTCTCGGCCACAGGCCCTTCGCCAAACTTCACCCAAGGACGTGTGCCGAAGATGCTCTCGCCATTCTGCGTCATCCATGCCTCCAGTTCATCGAGGAAAGCAGCAGCCTTCTCGTCATAGGTGCCATCGGCTCTTAAAGGAATGTTAAGGAGCAGGTTGCCGTTCTTCGACACGATGTCGACCAACTGTTTCACCATGTTTTGTGCCGTACGGTAGCCTTGCTTGTAGCGGTTGGTGTTGTAGTGCCAGTCGCCGATGCAGTTACACGTCTGCCAGGGCAATTCAATCAGTTGGTTGGGAGCACCGCGTTCTACGTCCCAGGTGAGTGCCTTCTTCTGGTCCTCGTTCAGAATCTTTCCGAAGACCACGGCACGTGGGTTCTTATTATAAAAATGTGTAGCAATCTTGAGGCCGCAGTCACTCAGCGGATAGAACGGCAGTACGGTCACGTCGAAGTAAATAAGATCAGGATTGTAGCGGTTGATGGCATCGAGCGTACGGTTATAGAAGTTAGTGACAAACTCCTGCGATGGCGGACAGGCTCCGTGGCTCCAGTCCCACTGTCTGTGAATGGCCCCATTGTCCCATGACCCTTTGCTCATGGGATGGTTCTGCCGGTAGAGCAGCTGAGGGTCGAGTCCTTCCCACCACTTGCCTTTGCCGTCGGCTTTCGTCAGATTGCCGTCGTAATAGACGCCCGCTTTCGGTCCTTCAAGGTCATACCGTTGTGCCGGCTCATACCAGGTCCATGCATGGTCGGCATGGAATGAGATGCCCAGTGGGAGACCGTGTTTCTTGGCTGCCCGTGCCCATTCGTCAAGGATGTCACGCTTCGGTCCGATGGCCTTCGAGTTCCACGGCTGGTATTTCGAGTCCCAAAGGTCGAAGTTGTCATGATGGTTGCCCAGTACGAAGAAATATTGCGCCCCGCAGCGCTTGTATCGCTCCACCAACTTATCCGGATTCCACTTCTCTGCCTTGAAGAGCGGCAGGATGTCCTTGAATCCGAACTCAGAGGGATGTCCGTAGTGCTCCACATGGTACTTGTACTTGCCGTTCCCTTCCATATACATCTCGCGAGCCATCCAGTCGCCGGAGCCTTCTACACACTGTGGCCCCCAATGAGCCCAGATGCCGAACTTGGCATCCCGGAACCATTCGGGTGTCTGGTGGGTTTCGAGCGAAGCCCATGTGGGTTCATACTGCCCCGTCTGCATCTGCTCGTCTTGTTCTGATACTGGCACACGATAACTGGTCTGAGCCCCTGCTGTAAAGATTGTGCCGAGCAGGGCAGCCAACAACGCTACTTTCTTCATGGTTTTTCTGTTATTGTGTTAAGAATTGGCCCACGTCACTCGCTGCTGTGTGCCGATGATGTCTTTTATCTCGCGCACCAAGTCCCAGTCTGGCTCCTCATTGGCCCACTGGATGTTACGACGCACGTTTTCGGGGTTGGCCGAGGAGAACAGCGTGGAGGCAATACGCGGATTGCTCACCGAATACTGGACGGCCAGACGCTCAATGGGATAACCTTTCGCACGGCAGTGCTCAGCTGCTCGCTGACAAGCCTCTACGAGAGGTTTCGGAGCCGGATGCCAGTCGGGCACACCCCGTTGTGACAACAAACCCATGGACAAAGGAGAAGCGTTGACGATGCCGATGCCCTTCGACTCAAAGAAATCGAGATAGTCGGTCAGCGCGTCATCGTTCAGCGTGTAGTGACAGAAATTCAGAATACTTTCCACGACGCCTTCAGCCGAGTGCTCTACCACCCACTTCAGGTTCTCCAGTTGCAGGTCGGTGATGCCCACGTGACTTACCACGCCCTTCTCACGCAGTTCGACAAGGGCAGGCAGCGTCTCGTCGACCACTTTCTGCAATCCGCCGGGCAATGCTGCCTGAAACTCAATATCGTGTACATTAATTAAATCGATATGGTCAATTCCCAGGCGCTCCATGCTCTCATAGACGCTGTCAGTCACCCGTTTGGCCGAGTAATCCCATGTGTTCACGCCATCCTTTCCATAGCGGCCCACCTTGGTACTCAGATAGTATTTGTCACGGGGGATATTCCTCAGTGCCTTGCCCAGCACGGTTTCAGCCTTGTAGTGACCGTAGTAGGGACTCACGTCGATGAAGTTGATACCACCCTCGACAGCTGCCTCGACAGCCTCGAAACTCTCTTTCTCTTTCGTTTCACGAAACACACTGCCCAGCGATGATGCGCCGAAGCTCAGGTGGGAAATCTGCATTCCCGTCCGTCCTAATTCTGAATATCTCATTGTCGTTTTAAAGATTTGATGATCTGCTCTTCTGGGGAGGGTTCCAACGAACTCCAATGAATGGTCCATCGGCTCCACTTCCTAAATTTGGTTGCAAAGTTACGAATAATCTTTATCCCGTCATATCACAAAACGCGCTATTAGTAGGACAAAATTAATAAATAGCAATTATTTGCCAAGACAGATATAGGCTCAATATGATTCAGCGCGAATTACGTGACAATTCAGGCCGAATTGTCACGTAATTCAGCACGAATTGCAAGCTAATTCAGCACGAATTGCAAAGGGGGAAAAATAGACCGTCAAATTCAGGCCAAACCGATTATCTTGTCTGCTGCCTGTAAGCCTGTGGCGTTACACCTGTGAGTTTGCGGAAAAGGCGTATGAAATAGGAATGATCGCTGAAGCCTAAGCTATAGGCCACCTCCTTGACCGGCTTATCGGTGGTGAAGAGCATCAGTTGTGCCCGCTCTATCTTTTTTCGGTTGACATATTGCAAGGGGGAAGTACCGAACTCATGTTTAAAGAGACGGATCAGATAAGGCATAGTGATGCAGGCCACACTGGCCAGTTCGCCCACCTCAATAGTCTGGTTGATGTGATCGTGTATATAAGTCATCACCCGCTTCACCCGTTCATCATTGGTCCATATTCTGGGGGTTGCCTCACGCATAAAGCGCGAGAAAAGCGTTAAAATGATCCCTCGCAGTTCCATCTTTTGCCAGAGAGCCATATCATGATAGCGCTGCACATAGTCAATAAACTTCGTGACGTTATCGTAGGCTTGTGGATTGCTTTCAGGGAGCTGAGCCAGCGGATGCTGCCTGCACATGCGCTGAAACAGCTGTTCGTCACCCTCGCAGGCAGATACCTCCATGGGGAAGTCATAGAGCTCCATAACGTTTGTCTCGTGTTTCAGCTCTTCGTAGACGTGAAGATAATAATGGGTGAAAAGTCCTGTACACTCGTATGAATGAGCCGTATAGGCAGGAATCATATAGAGATGACCGGGGCGCAGCTCAACCGTCTGCTCCGACAGATGCAGCAAAGCCTCTCCCTCAGTGACATAATAAATACGGGTAAAAGGCGAACTGACATTCTGCCAGTTCCAGTCGCCATGATGGTGGGCCATGCCTACGTTGAGCATCAGCAGGCTCATGGATTCTAAAGGTATTTGCATACGGCTTTTGTTAAAAATACGACGACAAAGGTACGAATATTTATTCATTTAAGCGATAAAATCAATAAGTTTTGATAAACATTGTGCATTCTTTTTGCAGTTTAAAAGAAAATTGTTACTTTTGCACCGTAAAATATAGATATCTATGATAGAAATTATTATTACAGATACATCATTGAGGAAAGCTGCGGAAGACGGGATGGACGCTTTTGTGAAGGTGTTCATTACTGCGTTGCGCGATGCCATCGGCGGTGAACTGACCACTGAAACGATGGCCGAGCTGAACAACGACCAGATCACCCTGCTGGCATGGGACACCCTGCACGAGGAAGTGATGGACGGGGGCTTCGTACAGCTGATTCATAATGGATATGGGACATTCATCTTCAAGAATCCTTTCGCCAAGGCGCTGAATAAGATGTGGAAGATGCGTGAACTGTCGAAGCTCATCTATGATGCCCACACGCTTTATGTCAAATATGGGGCAGAGATTGAGAAGGACTGTACCGATGATGAGTTCATGGCGCTGTTCGAGCAGTATCCCGAATTTGATGACCTTGATGATCAGTTTATTGAAAACGAAGAGCAATATACGGAGCAGATAGCCCGCTATATAGACGAGAACATTGAACGGTTTGCAACAATCAAGCAATGAACAAGGCAGAACAAGAGCTCAGGAAGAAGAGTCCTGTGCAGATCAAGAATAAAAAAGCCGCTTTCGAATACTTCTTCATTGAAGAGCTGACAGCGGGCATCGTGCTCACCGGTACGGAAATCAAGTCGATACGTGCCGGCAAGGCATCATTGGTCGATACCTATTGCACCATCATCCGCGGCGAACTGTGGGTAAAGGGCATGTCAATCAGCCCTTATTTCTATGGCTCGTACAACAATCACGAACAGAAGCGTGACCGCAAGCTGCTGCTGACACGGCGCGAGATTTCACGATTGGAAAGCGCCACCAAGCAGACAGGCTATACCATCGTGCCTACACTGGTATGGATTGACGAAAACGGACGTGCCAAAATGGATATTGCCCTCTGTAAAGGTAAGAAGGCGTACGACAAGCGGCAGACCCTGAAAGAAAAGGAAGACCGACGCGAAATGGATCGTGCCATGAAAGTATACAAATAAGACACAAATGAAGACTGAACTAAGCGAGATCGTCCGGGAACGCATCCTGATTCTTGACGGTGCCATGGGTACCGTGATTCAGGAGTATGGGCTTACAGAGGCCGACTTCCGTGGAAGTCTGTTCGCTGATGTGCCAGGGCAGCTGAAGGGAGACAACGATGTGCTTTGCCTGACGCGCCCCGATGTAATCAGCGATATTCACGAGCGCTATCTGCAAGCAGGGGCTGACATCATCACGACCAACACATTTAATGCCCAGCGCATCTCGCAAGCCGACTACCATCTGGAACAGGCGGTGCGCGACATGAACCTGCAAGGTGCCCGACTGGCCAGGCAGGCAGCCGACAAGTATTCGACTGCCGGACAGCCACGCTTTGTGGCAGGCTCGGTAGGACCAACCAACAAGACGTGCTCCATCTCGCCCGACGTGAGCAATCCTGCCGCCCGCGAACTGAACTACGACCAGCTGTTGGGTGCCTATACCGAACAGATGGAGGCACTGATAGAGGGCGGTGTCGATGCTATTCTCATTGAGACTATTTTCGATTCTCTCAACGCCAAAGTTGCTATCGATGCGGCTATACAGTCGATGCAGCGGCTTGGCCGGCAACTGCCAATCATGCTTTCTGTCACGGTGAGCGACTTGGCCGGCAGAACTCTGAGCGGTCAGACGCTCGACGCTTTCCTTGCTACGGTGAGCAACTACCCGGTCTTCTCTATTGGTTTGAACTGCTCGTTCGGCGCACGGCAGATGAAACCGTTCCTCAAGGAACTGGCCCGGCGGGCACCCTACTACATCAGCGCTTATCCGAATGCCGGACTGCCCAACGAGATGGGACTTTACGACGAGACACCTGATACAATGGCTCCACAAATAGCCGATTTCATCGACGAGGGACTGGTGAACATCGTCGGCGGATGCTGCGGCACGACACCAGCCTTCATTGAGAAGTACGGGCCGTTAGCCAAAGGGAAACAGCCGCACGTGCCTCAGCCCAAGCCAGCGCGTCTCTGGCTGAGCGGCCTTGACGTGCTGGAACTTACTCCGCAAATTCCCTTCGTCAATGTCGGTGAACGATGCAACGTAGCTGGTTCGCGCAAGTTCCTTCGACTCATCAAAGAGAAAAAATATGACGAGGCCATTTCTATCGCCCGCAAACAAGTGAGCGACGGTGCATTGGTCATCGACATCAATATGGACGACGGCTTGCTCGATGCCCGTCAGGAGATGGTCACCTTCCTGAATATGATTGCAGCAGAGCCAGACATTGCCCGTGTGCCCGTGATGATTGACTCGTCCGACTGGCAGGTCATTTTGGCAGGTTTGAAGTGCGTTCAAGGAAAGAGCATCGTGAACAGCATTTCACTGAAAGAAGGCGAAGACCTCTTTATTCAGCATGCTCGTGACGTGATGCGATATGGTGCAGCTGTGGTGGTGATGTGCTTCGACGAACAGGGACAGGCTACCAGCTATGAGCGGAGAATAGAAATTGCCGGACGGGCATATCGCATTCTAACCCAAGAAGTTAAGATGAATCCGTGCGACATCATCTTCGACCCGAACATCCTGGCAATTGCCACAGGTATGGAAGAACACGATGCCTATGCACAAGACTTCATACGAGCCGCCCGATGGATTCGGGAAAATCTTCCCGGAGCGCATGTCAGTGGTGGCGTGAGCAACCTGTCGTTCTCATTCCGGGGCAATAACTATATCCGGGAGGCGATGCATGCCGTCTTTCTCTATCATGCCATTCAGGCAGGTATGGATTTTGGCATCGTCAATCCGGCCACAAAGGTGCTCTATAGCGACATTCCGAAAGAGCAGTTAGACGTGATTGAAGACGTCGTGCTGAACCGGAAAAAGGGGGCGGCAGAACGACTGATCGCGTTAGCGGCCGATCTCACTGCCCGTCAAGAGGCTGAGACTAACGCCGCAGGAGACCATTCGGTTCATACAGCCGCTTCAGAGCAAACAGCCCTTCCTGTCGAAGAACGGTTGTCGCAAGCCTTGATTAAAGGTATAGGCGACCATCTCGAAACCGATCTAGAAGAGGCTCTGAAGAAGTACCCGCATGCCGTCGACATTATCGAAGGTCCCTTGATGGCAGGCATGAACGAAGTGGGTCAGCTGTTCGGACAAGGAAAGATGTTTCTGCCGCAGGTGGTGAAAACGGCCCGAACGATGAAACAGGCTGTGGCCATCCTGCAGCCCTATATTGAGGCAGAGCAGCAGGAAGGTGCCTCGAAAGCAGGAAAGATACTGCTGGCTACGGTCAAAGGCGACGTACACGACATTGGCAAGAACATTGTCGGTGTGGTGATGGCTTGTAACAACTATGAGGTGATAGACATGGGCGTCATGGTGCCGGCAGAACAGATTGTGCGCAAGGCAAAAGAAGAACAGGTCGACATGATTGGCCTTTCAGGTCTGATCACCCCAAGTCTGGAAGAGATGGTCAACGTGGCCGCGGAGCTGAAGAAAGCCGGGCTGAACATTCCCATCATGATTGGCGGAGCCACGACCAGTGAATTGCATGTCGCTCTGAAGATTGCGCCAGTCTACGGAGGCCCGGTAGTATGGATGAAGGATGCCTCACAAAATGCACTTGTAGCGGCTCGCCTGCTGAATGAAGAGCAGCAGATGGCTGACGAGCTCGATCAGGAATATGCCCACTTGCGGGAGAAATATGCCGCTGAGCAGCAGCAGATTCTTTCACTCGACGAGGCAAGAAAACAAAAATTGGATTTATGGAAAGAGTAAAGACCATCATCTTCGACCTTGGGGGCGTCATCATCACGCTCGACCAACCCCAAGCTGTCTGTCGCTTCGAAGCGCTCGGACTGAAAGATGCAGCCCAAAGACTTGACCCTTACCGGCAAAGCGGCATCTTCGGCGCGTTAGAGGTGGGAGCGATTACGGCAGGCATCTTCCGTAATCAGCTGAGCAGGCTCGTCGGGAAAGAACTGTCGTTTAAGGCGTGTCGCCATGCATGGCTTGGATATGCCAAGGAGTTTCCACAACGGAATAAGGAAGCACTGAAGCGGCTGAGAGCTGAAGGCTACCGTCTGGTATTGCTGTCGAACACGAATCCGTACATGATGTCGTGGATACTTTCCGATGAATTCGACGGTGAAGGTCATTCGCTGGCATACTACATGGATGCCATCTACACCAGCTACCAGTTAGGCGTGATGAAGCCCGACGGGACTTTCTTCCACCGGGTGCTCATGGCCGAGCAGACGTCTCCTTCCAATTGCCTGTTTGTCGATGACGGCCCGCGTAATGTGGCCGCTGCCAGCCAGATAGGCATGCGCACCTTCTGTCCTGAGAACGGTGCGGATTGGACGAAGGAAATATACAAATACTTATTATTGAACAATAACTAAACTTGTTATGAGACAACTACTATTACTATTGGCTCTGCTGTTTGCTTTCACAGCTGATGCACAAAAAAAACGAGAGTTCCGAGGCGCTTGGATTCAATGTGTCAACGGACAATTTGAGGGAAAAGGAACGGCCCAGATACAAGAGACATTGCGCTATCAGCTTGACGAATTGCGGAAAGACGGCGTCAATGCCATCATCTTCCAAGTGCGTCCTGAGTGTGATGCCCTTTACAACAGTGAGCTGGAACCCTGGAGCAGATTCCTGAGCGGGCGACAAGGGAAGGTGCCCTACCCTTACTGGGACCCGCTGCAGTGGATGATTGACGAGTGTCATGCACGTGACATGGAGCTTCACGCCTGGATAAATCCCTATCGTGCCAAGACGAAGACAACCACACAGTTGTCTACAAAGCACATTGCCGTCAGAAAACCACGAAACTGCTTCAACTATGACGGTCAGCTCATTCTGAATCCGGGCATTCAGGAAAACACCGACTACATCTGTTCGGTCGTGCGTGACATCGTAACCCGATACGATGTGGACGGCTTGCACCTCGACGACTATTTCTATCCCTATCCCGTAGCAGGAGAATCGATTCCTGACCAGGCGCAATTCAGAGTCTCTGGCAAGCAGTTCCACAACATCAATGACTGGCGCCGCAACAATGTCAATCTCTTTATCAAGCAGCTCTATGAGACCGTCCACAAGGCAAAACCGTGGGTGAAGGTCGGTATCTCACCGTTCGGCATCTATCGCAACCAGAGTAACGATCTCAACGGAAGTAAGACCTACGGATTGCAGAACTATGATGACCTCTATGCCGATGTGCTGCTGTGGATAGAGAAAGGATGGCTCGACTACTGTGCACCTCAGCTCTACTGGGAAATCGGACATAAGACTGCCGACTACGCAACACTGATGCGCTGGTGGAACAATTATGCGGGGGGACGTCCCTTGTTCATTGGAGAAGACGTCGAGCGCACCGTGAAGGCAGCCGACCCGAACAATCGCCGCCAGAATCAGCAGATAGCCAAGCATAACCTGTACATGCAGTCGAAGAACGTGCAGGGTGTTGTGCTTTGGTATGCCAAGATGGTCGTAGACAATCCCGGCAACTACGGTACCATGCTGCGTAAGAACTATTGGCAGCATCCGTCGCTGATGCCCAAAATGCCGTTCATCGACAAGAAAAGACCCAGAAAGCCCCGTAAGGTGAAGGATGTATGGGTAGGCCCTGACCATATCCTGAGCTGGACACCTCCACGTGGAAAGAAATGGACAAACAAGGCAGAGAAGTACGTCGTCTATTGCTTCCGGAAAGGCGAGAAGATCGACACGGAGAATCCTGAAAAGATTATGGCCGTGACGAGCAAAACGAGCTACAAACTGCCCTACTACAACAAACGGCAGGAATATGTCTATGTAGTGACGGCACTTGACCGTATGCATAACGAGAGTAAGATTGTCAAGCGAAAGGTGAAGCTCTGACGTATAGAGCTTCACTCAGCAAGTTGACAGGACGTTTTTTCTGATGTCATTTCCTCTAAACAAAGAAGCCGCGTACAACTTGTACGTGGCTTCTTTGTGATCTGTTTGTGACTTGCAAGCATTGTGTTCGTGACTTCCGTACATCGTGTTCGTGACTTCCGAACACCGTGTACATGCGTTATGTACACTTCGAAAACGCGATGGAACACGGTCTTTTCTCACTTGGACAGCTTGCTAAGTCTGCTTCTTAGCCGTTCATGGACATGAGGAACTCCTCGTTGTTGCGCGCCTCTACCAGACGGTCGCGAACCGTATTCATGGCTTCGATAGGATTCATCTCGCTGATGAACTTGCGAATGATCCACATGCGGTTCAGCGTAGTAGAATCCTGCAGCAGGTCGTCGCGGCGAGTGCTGGACTGAACAAGGTCGATGGCGGGGAAGATGCGCTTGTTAGACAGCGAACGTGCCAGCTGTATCTCACTGTTACCCGTACCCTTGAACTCCTCGAAGATCACCTCGTCCATCTTTGAACCTGTATCGACGAGAGCCGTTGCGATGATGGTCAGCGAGCCGCCGCCTTCTATCTTTCTGGCAGCACCGAAGAATCGCTTGGGCTTCTGCAGGGCATTGGCGTCGACACCACCGGTGAGCACCTTGCCGGATGCAGGCGAAACGGTGTTATAGGCACGAGCCAGACGTGTGATGGAATCCAGGAAGATGACAACATCGTGTCCGCACTCTACCATGCGCTTGGCCTTCTCCAGCACGATACCGGCAATCTTCACGTGGCGGTCGGCCGGCTCATCGAAGGTTGAGGCGATGACTTCTGCATTAACCGTTCGGCTCATGTCGGTCACTTCCTCCGGACGTTCGTCAATCAGCAGCATCATGATGTATGCTTCGGGATGGTTGGCGGCAATTGCGTTGGCAATATCCTTCATCAGGATGGTCTTACCAGTCTTTGGCTGGGCCACAATCAGTGCGCGCTGGCCTTTGCCTATCGGCGAGAACAGGTCGACGATGCGGGTCGAGGGATTGGTTGTCGAGGGATCACCCGTCAGATTGAACTTCTCCTCGGGGAACAACGGTGTGAGATGTTCGAAGGAGACACGGTCGCGCACTTCTGCCGGATTGCGCCCGTTGATCATGTTGATGGTGGAAAGTGCGAAATACTTCTCTCCGTCGTGCGGCGGACGGACGGTGCACTCGACCACGTCGCCCGTCTTCAAGCCGTACTTCTTGATTTGCTGCGGAGCAACATAGATGTCGTCGGGTGATGAGAGATAGTTATAATCGCTTGAGCGGAGGAAGCCATAGCCGTCCTGCAAGATTTCCAACACGCCATTGCCGGAGATCATGTCCTCAAAGTCGTAGTTCTTACGGTTGGCTGTTGAGGCAGGTGCGCTTTGGAATACAGGTTCTGGTGCATGCTGAACCATCGGACGGTCGAAGATGTCGAGCGTAGGACTGGCAGCCTGGTCTTCGATAGGGATATCGAGGATGGTGATGAAGTCGGTACCGTCGCCA
>Ga0310697_10003344_pt1 | contig 16297 bp, 14 predicted proteins | sample 172DNAGHGlowgp2_FD_203883 | JGI IMG/M metagenome (GOLD analysis project Ga0310697, IMG submission 203883) | Sheep rumen microbial communities from Palmerston North, Manawatu-Wanganui, New Zealand - 1728 DNA GHGlow gp2 (v2) (version 2) | ecosystem: Host-associated > Mammals > Digestive system >... | reverse complement strand
ACGCTATGAGGAGCAGGCCTACTTTTGGCGCATGCTGAAGCTCGCAGGCCATAAGGACGTGACGCTCTATGAGATGCAGGGTTACGATCACGGCGACATGCCGCAGCCGGCCTATAAGATCCTGAAAGACCACATCAAGCGTATCACCGCCAAGATGACTTCTGCTCTGCCCAAGCAATCAGGAGATACACATTTTAACCGCTAAAAATGGAGATTATAATTAGACGGCGAGCGTAAGCCGACTGTCAGCAACGGCAACAACGGAGGCAATGACATGATGGTTGAAGACAATTATAAAAATTTAGCTATGAGACTTAACAACGGTTTTGAAATTCCTCAAATAGGTGTCGGTACATGGACACTGCGAGGAGAGACAGCAAGACAGAATGTGTGTCTGGCCTTGGAGGCTGGTTTTCGTCATATCGATACAGCACAAGGGTATGAGAATGAATCGGAAGTAGGACAAGGCATTGCAGACAGCGGTGTGCCAAGAAATGAGATTTTCGTGACAACTAAGGTGAATACGGGCATCATGCGAGAAGGACGGAGTGCTGTCCGTCAGTCTATTGACGAGAGTCTCAACAAATTAAAGACCGGTTACATAGACTTGCTGCTTATCCACTGGCCTGTGAAAGATTGTGTGAAGGACACTTGGCAGGTAATGGAGGACTATGTGCGTCAAGGCAAGGTGCGCTCCATCGGTGTGAGTAATTTCAACCCCCACCATCTGGACGATTTACTTACTTATGCTGAGATTCGACCCGTCATCAACCAGATTGAGGTACATCCGCTGATGACACAGGAGGAGAATATCGCTTACAACCATGAGTTGGGAATTCAGGTGGAAGCCTGGGGACCTTTCGGACAGGGAGACATTGACGTCGTAGGCCATCCCGTTTTGCAGTCGTTGGCACGGAAATACCACAAGACAGCCTCCCAGATTGTGCTCCGATGGATTGTCCAGCGCAACCTGATAACTATCCCTCGAGCCAAGCCTAATCACTTTGCTGAGAATCAGGAAATCATGGCATTCTCTCTATCCGATGAAGATATGCAGACCATCAGTGATTTGAACCAGAACCTGCGATCGAACGTGCTAAATGACCCAGAATCTTTTCCTTGGTAATATTATAACGATAGCAGAATTGACTTGGCGCACGATTGCAATGAAATAATGAAAAAAAAGGGGTGGGGTTTCTTGTTTTCCGAAAAAAAAGTGTAATTTTGTGGCTTAAAAATCGGAAAAATGAAGAAATCCTATCTTATTTATATATTATCATTATTGATTGCGATGATGACGGCTGGCGATGTGTTGGGCGCGAAACCTAAGAAGCAGCAGAGGCGTAGCCGTGCAAAATCGTCGAAAGTAGTGAAGAAAAAGGCTAAGAAAAAGACCTCTAGGAAAACGAAGGTGGTTAAGCCTGTGGTGAAGGCAGCACCCGATCCGCGCCTTAATGATCCCAACTACGATCCTTTCCTGCAATGTGAAGATACCTGTGGCCATATACATGGCATCGATCTGAGCCGCTATCAGGGGGATGTGTTCTGGGAAACGGTAGGTGAGAATACCAAGATGACTTATGTCTATCTGAAAGCAACGGAAGGCGGTGACCGTATCGATCCCAAGTTTGAGCGTAACATCAACCTGGCGCACCGCTATGGGCTGAAGGTGGGCTCCTACCACTTCTTCCGTCCGCAGACACCGCTGCAGAAACAGTTAGACAACTTCACAGCCCAGTGCCTGCCCGGCGAGCAGGATCTCATTCCCATGATTGATGTCGAGACGCTCGGTGGACTGAAGGTCGACCAGTTCTGTGACTCGCTGCTCACATTCCTCCGCATGGTTGAGGGCGCCTACAGACAGAAACCACTGGTGTATACGTTCCGCAATTTCTATAACTGGCACCTCGTTGGCAAGCTTGACGACTACCAACTGATGATTGCCCTGTATCTTGAAGAGGAGCCGGTACTGGCTGATGAGCGTGATATCACTATGTGGCAGTATACTGGAAAAGGTCGTATTGTTGGTATCAACGGCTATGTTGACAAGTCACGATTCCTCGGCAAGCACAGCCTGCGCGAAATCCGTTTCCGTCACCACTGATTTAGTAATTATAAATATAAAGTATATGATAATCAAGTGCCCTGAATGCGGTCATCAGGTTAGCGACCGCGCAAAAACCTGCCCATCGTGTGGAGTTGATATCCTCGGTAAGGTGACTCGTTGCCCTGACTGCGGTGAATATATCTTCAAGGATGATCATGAGTGCCCGAACTGCCATTGCTCTATTAATGCCGCAGCTCCGGAGAGTAATCCGAGTAGTCAGAATACTCAGAGTGGTCAGAATGATCAGATTTCTCAGAATAGCTTGATTCCTGCTGCTGTTCAGCCCGGTGTGGAGCCCCAGCCAAAGAAAAAGAGCCATAAACTGTTGTGGTCGTCGCTGATTATCGCCTTTGTATTGGCACTCATCATCGTGTTCCTAGGAATCTATTATTCTCAGAAGACGCAGATGGAGAATGAAATGCGGGCGTATGAGAATGCGATGATGAGCACAGAGCCTGCCGTACTGCAGAATTTCCTTGATATGTATATTGAGGCCCCTGTGGCCCATCGTGATTCGATCAAGGTACATCTGATGGCCTTGAAAAAAATAGACCGCGATTGGGATAATGCCCGCATCAGTCAGTCGAAGAAAGAACTCTTACTGTTTATCGATCGGAATCCTGATAATGTGCATGTACGTGAGGCCCGGTTAATGATTGACTCGTTAGATTTTATCACGGCTAAGATAGGCAACTCCATGGAATCCTTCAAGAAATATATGGAGGAACATGAGCAGGGCTATTATTACGACGAGGCCAAAAGCGAGTATGACCGTCTGGAAGAGGAGATGGAGCGTGCTGCTCAGTTGAAGGCGGAGCAGGATTCCATTGCCAAGGCTGCAGAGGATGCCGCTATCCCTATTGTTGAGTGATGTTATTCCTCGATGTGTGAGAGGGAGTGGGCAAAGGAGGCGAAGAAATTTGTCAACGTTTCTGAAGGCAGATAACGGAAGTATTTTGCTGAGCGACGAATATGACCGAGTATCGCATTGCTGTTGCTGGTGTGTACAAACACGCTGTCTGAGTCCTGAGTGAAGTAGAACTCCTCGGAACGGGTATTGGTGAATTCCGTCAGTTCCTGCGCGACACGTTCCACCCGCTTGTCAGGTTCACCTATCAAGAAAGGTATATCCTCCTTGTTGAATCCGAACATTTGTATGAGTAGAGCCCCTTCGAGTTCGGCCATTGGTGTGAATCCCAGTTTCTTCAGCCATTGGTTCAGTGTGACGAAATCTACACGAGACCCTTCTGAAGCAAGGAATTTTCCGAGTCGCACGAGATTATAGACAGGCACACCTTCATTCAGGATATGACGGGAGATATGGATGATGTTCAGTAGCAACTGTCGTGTGGCTATTTCCGACTTCTCGTCATCAAGAATAACCTGAAGTTTCTTGTTCAGTAGGGGATTTGTCAGATGATCGGCGCGCAGTAGTTCACTTTCCTCCTCTTGTTGATTGGGCTGAATTGCTTCTGCATTAGCCTTTTCCCATTCATTAATCTGCTTTTCCGTCAGGTGTAAAAAGAATTGGTCTTGGCATCGTAGTATACCAGCATAAACTGAGGGTACAGTCTTATGCATCAGAGCCAGTTGATAAAGTTTATTCCATTTACTTACAGACATGGGCTCTATCTGTTCCTGGCGGTTGAATTCACCGCAGCGGATGAGTCGGAAGAAATTGCGTTGGATAATATTCACCTTATTATATGATTATGAGTAGCGTCTTGGATAGCGGAATAAGATAGACATAAAGGCTGCTATCCCGATGGCAAAGGGATAGTAGAGATAGGGGATGATGCTCACAGGATTGATGGCTGCCAGACCTGCGGCAATCAGTAGTTGAGCACCATAGGGAATGATTCCTTGTACGAAGCAGGAGGAGGTGTCAAGAATAGAAGCGGCTTTTTTGTTGTCGACGCCATAGCGGTCGCCTATTTGTTTGGCAATGCCTCCTACGGTGATAATAGCCACTGTGTTATTAGCCGTGCAGACGTTGACGAGTCCTACTAAACCACTAATACACAACTCAGCACCCCGTTTGTTATGGATATGTTTCACCATTCGCTGTATGATATAATCGATGCCGCCTTGCTGTTTGATCATTTCCAGCATACCTCCCGCTAGCATCGTCACGATGATAAGCTCGCCCATACCGATCATGCCATCGCCCATGGCTTTCATCCATCCAAAGATATCGAAACTGCCCGCCAGGATGCCAATAGAGCCTGTGAGCACAACACCCAAAGTGAGTACAGCCATCACGTTCATACCGAAGATAGCCGTTATGAGGACGATGAGGTAAGGGATGACCTTCACCCATTCTATGGCATTCGTATGATGGGTGGCCTCGACATGGGCTCCCATGATGTAATAAATGACAAGTATGACCAGTGCGGCTGGAATGACGATAAAGGAGTTAACACGGAATTTGTCACTCAGCTTACAGCCTTGTGTAGAGGTGGCCACGATTGTCGTATCAGAGATGAATGAGAGGTTATCGCCAAAGAAGGATCCACCGACAACTACAGCCGTTATCAGAGCCACATCAGTACCAGTCTGTTGAGCTACACCAACGGCGATAGGTGTCAGCGCTACGATAGTGCCTACACTGGTGCCAATAGAAATGGAAATGAAGCAAGCGGCGATGAAAAGTCCAGCTAACAACATCTGCGAGGGTAGGAGGTGCAGGGTCAGGTTAACAGTGGCATCGATACTTCCCATCACTTTAGCAGAATTGGCAAAGGCTCCTGCTAAGAGGAATATCCAGATCATGAGCATCATCTGACTGGAACCTGCGCCACGACTGAAGATCTCGATGCGCTCTTTTAATGGTCTGTCTCGGATGATGGCCACAGCGTAGATGCAGGAAAACATGAATGCTACAGTAATGGGTACTTTGTAGAAGTCACCAGCAATGATGCTGGTGACTAGATATAATATCACAAATACCCCAAGGGGCGATAATGCGATAAGCCCTTTACTTTTCATCCCCCATTTCTTACCTCTTATTACAGCGTTACGCCGTTTTTAAAGATTGATATTTCACGATAGTCGTTTTCTTCGTTTTTGGCGAGTTGTCCGCTGGCTACAGCAAGCACCTTGTCGATGAACTCAGGCACTAGTTCTTGCATCGTACGTCCCTCTACCAATTGGCCTGCAGAGAAATCCACCCAGCGGGGCTTGTTCTTGGCCAACGTGGGATTGGTAGCAATTTTCATCGTAGGAACGAAAGTGCCGAAAGGTGTTCCGCGTCCTGTGGTGAAGAGAACGATGTGACAACCGCATGAGGCGAGCGCCGTAGAGGCCACCAGGTCATTGCCAGGAGCCGACAAGAGATTCAATCCCTTGTTAGTCAGACGGTCACCATATTCCATCACACCACTCACAGGGGCCTTACCACATTTCTGTGTGCAGCCTAATGCCTTATCTTCGAGTGTAGAGATGCCACCGGCTTTATTGCCTGGTGAGGGATTCTCACCCACAGGCTCGCCATGAGACAGGAAATACTCTTTGAAATTGTTGATCATCGAGACGGTCTGATTAAAGAGTTCCTCGGTACGGCAACGGTTCATCAGAATGGTCTCTGCACCAAACATCTCTGGCACTTCTGTCAAAACACTTGTTCCACCCTGAGCCACGAGCCAGTCGCTGAATTCTCCCACTAACGGATTGGCGGTGATGCCGCTGAAGCCATCGCTACCTCCACACTTCAGACCTACGCGGAGTTCGCTCACAGGCATATCCTCACGCTGATCCTGTTTAGCAAGGCTGTAGAGGTCGCGTAGAATCTGCATACCAGCCTCGATCTCATCGCCTTCCACCTTCTGTGTCACCAGCAGCTTGATGCGGTCTTTGTCGTAGTCACCCAACATGGCCATAAAATCATCAGGCTGATTGTTCTCGCAACCCAGACTCAAGACCAACACACCACCAGCATTAGGATGCAAGCAGATATCGCGAAGCACCTTGCGGGTGTTCTCATGGTCTTCTGAGAGTTGAGAACAACCATAGTTGTGATGCCAGGCATAAATGCTATCGATGCCTTGCAGTTGGGTCTCGTTACGCAGCTTCTCTGCCAGTTTCTCAGCAATGCCGTTCACACAGCCTACTGTTGGCACAATCCAGATCTCATTGCGTACACCCACATCGCCATTCTTACGCTTATATCCTTTGAATGTGCGGTTCTCTTTCTTGATAGATAGTTCTTGGCCAACGGGATTATAAGTATATTCAAGCGTGCCTGACAAGTTGGTTTTCAGATTATTCTCGTTCACCCAATCACCAGCTTTCAGATTTTCACGAGCATGACCGATGGGATAGCCGTATTTGATGATGTCCTCACCTTGCAGTACATCCTTAATAAGGATCTTATGACCAGCAGGCGTGTCCTGATTCAAGACGATAGTCTTTTCATCAACTGTAATGATTTCTCCTTTTTTCTTAGGCTGCAAACAGACAACAACACTGTCTGCCGGATTAATTTTTAAGTAAGTTGCTAATTCCATTTGTTTGTAATTTGTTTAGTATGCTTTTGAAAGTTTGGATCTTATATTGCCTTACGACGATAGAAATCAACGTTTTCTTTCGACAATATCTCTATGGGCATGTAGTTCACAGGATGTACTTCTCGCTTCAGGACGATGGCGTTGAACAAAGCATCGACACTGGCATAGCCCTGCTGATACGCATGCTGTGCTATCAGAAACGAGATACTGCCCTGACGAATACAGGCCTCGTTCTTGGGCACCATATCATAACCCATGATCTGGATATTCCTGCGATTACTCTTCTTGAGGAAATCGCCTACGATATGTGCTTTTGAATTAAACGTAATGCAATGATGGATATGAGGGTGGTCCTTGAAGAATTTCTCCAGGATACTGTCGTATTCCACACGCTCTTCATCCAATGGTAAGTCTACTTCAGTGATTTTTACATCAGGGAAGTGATCCACCATATAGTGTCGGAACCCTGTTTCACGGTTCGCCTGCTGTTTTGATCCCACCTTACCGTCGCGTGTCTGCTTCACCAGCGCAATCTCTTTCTCCTTAGCAGCAATGAGCATCAGCATACGGGCTGCGAAATAACCGCTGGCAAAAGAATCTTGTCCGAAGAAGGCAAGAGGTTTCAGATCGGGCATGTAGCTGTCGAGCAAGACGTAGGGAATACCTCTGTCTGTCAGTTTTTCCGTAAAACGGGCGGTCTGTTCCAATGTAGTAGGTACAATGATGACACCATCAAATTTTTCAGAGAAGAACTCGCGAACCATCCGTGTGAACGAGGCATTATTAAAGCGCTCATAATAGATGAATTTCAGGGTAATCCCAAAATCGCGACGGAAATCAGAACAGGCCTGTGCACCTTCCTCAATCTCGTCCCAATAAGCTTCCTGCTCATGCTTGGGAAGAACGCAATAAAAAGTATATTTCTTATTATAAGCAAGAGCAGAAGCATACATATTAGGTTTGTAGTCCATTTCTGCCAACGCCTTGTTGACCTTTTCGAGAGCAGACTTTGAAACATTTGGACGATTATGCAGTACACGGTCTACAGTACCTACGGAGACGCCAGCACGCTCGGCGATATCCTTGATTCTGATATTCTCTTTACTCATTTTGATTATTCCTTTTGCCGTGCAAAGGTACAAATAATAATTGAAACTACCAAATGATTTTGCTACGAAATCGTTTCCGTAACTTTTCTGCTCTTTTTCAGTATAGATTATTTGGTGGTTTCAGAAAAAAGTCGTAATTTTGTCGTCGAAAAAAGAAAAATAGTATTAATCTATAAAACAAAAGCAAAAAAGCAATGGCAAAAATCGTAACATTGGGCGAGATTATGCTTCGCCTTTCCCCGCAGGGAAACGACCGTTTCATTCAGAGTGAATCATTCCGCATCATCCCTGGTGGTGGTGAGGCTAACGTAGCTATCTCTGTGGCCAATTATGGTCACGAGGCTTACTTCGTATCAAAACTTCCTAAGCATGAGATCGGTCAGATTGCCGTCAATGCACTGCGTCGTTATGGTGTCAATACCCAGTTTATCACCCGTGGTGGCGACCGTGTGGGTCTGTACTATGCTGAGACAGGTGCTTCCATGCGTCCATCAAAGGTCATCTACGACCGTGCTCATTCTTCTATTGCAGAGGCTGATCCTCAGGATTTTGATTTCGATGCTATCATGGAAGGTGCAGCCTGGTTCCACTGGAGTGGTATCACCCCAGCCATCAGCGACAAGGCTGCAGAGCTTACAAAGCTCGCATGTGAGGCTGCTAAGCGTCATGGTGTCACTGTATCTGTCGACCTGAACTTCCGTAAGAAGCTATGGACTTCTGAGAAGGCTATCTCTATCATGCGCCCTCTGATGAAGTATGTCGATGTATGTATTGGTAACGAGGAAGATGCAGAGCTCTGTCTTGGTTTCAAGCCCGATGCAGACGTAGAGGGTGGTAAGACTGATGCCGCAGGTTACGAGGGCATCTTCAAGCAGATGATGAAGGAGTTTGGCTTCAAGTATGTGGTTTCTACGCTTCGTGAGAGTTACAGTGCTACTTTCAATGGTTGGAAGGCGCTTATCTATGATGGTAAGGAGTTCTATCAGTCAAAGCGTTATGAGATTAATCCCATCATAGATCGTGTAGGTGGTGGCGACTCTTTCTCTGGTGGCCTGATTCATGGTCTGCTCACCAAGAAGACGCAGGGTGAGGCTCTTGAGTTTGCAGTTGCAGCTTCTGCTCTTAAGCACACCATTAATGGCGACTTCAACTTGGTTTCTGCTGATGAGGTAGAGTCACTCGCAGGTGGTAACGCCAGTGGCCGCGTTCAGCGCTAATGTTTAATGATCAATATAAAGAATCATGGCAAAGTTTGATAAAATCGCAGTATTGAAGAAGATCGGTGATACTGGAATGGTACCCGTTTTCTATCATAAGGATCTCGAGACATGCAAAAACGTTGTGAAGGCCTGTTATGAAGGTGGTGTTCGTGCTTTCGAATTTACTAATCGTGGCGATTTCGCTCAGGAAATCTTCGGCGAGCTCGTGAAGTGGGCTGATCAGGAGTGTCCTGAACTGGCGCTGGGTATTGGCTCTATCGTTGATGCTCCCACAGCAGCGATGTACATCCAACTGGGTGCCTGCTTCGTCGTAGGTCCTTTGCTGAACCCTGACATCGCACCAGTTTGCAACCGTCGTCTTGTTCCTTATTGCCCAGGCTGTATGACTGTTTCAGAGATTGGCAAGGCTCAGGAGTTGGGCTGCGATCTGACGAAGGTATTCCCTGGCGATGTGGTTGGTCCAAACATGGTGAAGGGTCTGAAGGCACCGATGCCTTGGTCAAAAATCATGGTTACTGGTGGTGTTGCTCCTGAGGAGGAAAACCTTACCAAGTGGTTTAAGGCTGGTGTATTCTGTGTGGGTATGGGCTCTAAGCTCTTCCCATCTGACAAGGTGAAGGCAGGTGATTGGCAATACGTGACTGACAAGTGCAAGGAAGCATTAGGTTACGTGGCAAAGGCCCGCGCTTAATAAACTTAAATCCCTCTTGCTGCTTCTATGGGCGGGAGGGATTATTTTTCCTTATGAAGTTCTGGCTATTCATACTATCAACAATTCTCATTTCAGCCTGTACACACCCTGATAGGCAGACGGTCGACAAGCTGAATGCTCTTTCTTATGCCTATCATTACAAGGATGTTGACTCCACCGAATACTATGCGAAACAAGCCTATGACCTCTCTACCCACTATGACAAGGGACGTGCTGAGGCACTCAATAACTTGGCCTTTACGGATATTGTCAAAATGCAATATGACAGGGCCGAGCAACGCTTGAATGAAATTTCTCAAATCACTGATAATCAAACAGAGCTACTCGTTAGTTATGTACAACAAATGCGTCTCTGTCAGCGTCGTTCCAAGAATCGCGAGTTCTATGAATACCGTGAGAATGCTACAGAGGCCTTGAAGCGTATTAATGAAGAGCGCGACCAATTGAGTGAGCCTCAGCTCCATCGTCTGCGTTACGCAGAATCAGAGATGGCCATCGTCACTTCCACCTATTATTATTATGTAGGCTTGGAACGACAGTCTATCGATGCTATCCAGAATATTGATGCCAATGAACTCAGAAGCGATACCGCCCAATGGCTGAACTATCTTTATTATGTGGGCTCTGGTGGTATCATCACTACAGGCACGCAACAGGATATTAATCAGGAAGAGTTCGATCTGTTGTTACGATGCTTCATCCACGCACGTCAAGGTGATTATCCTTATTTTGCAGCCAATGCATTAGAAGCGCTTTCCGAACATCTGATGGATCCTGATTACCGTAGCCAGCTCCTGGCCGATAATCTGCCAGCCATGAAATTCATCAATCCGGAAGGCGCCGATGATGATATGCTGGCAGGATGGCTCGCAGAAGATGCACTCCATCTCTTTACACGTTATGGTGACATCTACCAGATTGCTGGTGCCTACCGAACCTTAGCCTCCTGTTATCGGCAGATTGACGACTATGAGTCTGCGCTCTATAACCTCGAACAAGCTCTCTCTGATTCTGCCATCTATCAGGCGCCTGACCTTGTGGCGAGTATCCGCGAACAGCTGAGTCTGGTTTATTCTGCTATGGATGAGAAAGCCATGAGTGACGAGAATCGCAATGCCTATATCGACTTGATGAGTGAGACCCGCCAAGATCGTCAGCTGGAGGCCCGTGCGGCTCAGTATGAGCGTAGCGCTAATCAGCAGAATATCATGTTGGTTACAGTAGTGATAGCAATCATTCTTCTAGTATTCCTGTTGTGGCTCTTCAATCGTCTGAATAAGAAGAAAAAGGGCGGCTATACCCAGCTTGAAGACGAACTTGAACAGCGCCAGGATGATGTATCAGCTAGTAAACTGCGCTTGGAAGACAACGAACGCCGTCATCTCGAGCAGCGTGCTAAGATCTCGCTTGTCAATGGCGTTACGCCTTTCATCGATCGTATCATTCATGAAATTAGTCGTTTGGATAGTCTTGATGCAGTCAACAAACAGGAGAGTCTCGCTTATATCCGTGAGCTCACCGACCAGATTAATGCTTATAACGATATTCTAACACAGTGGATTCAACTGCGTCAAGGCGAACTTAATCTCAAGATTGAAAGTTTCCCCCTGCAACCGATCTTTGACCTGATGTCACATAGTCGTAAGGCCTTTGCCATGAAGGGCATTACCCTTAATGTGCAGGTCACCGATGCACAGGTTAAGGCCGATCGCGTGCTGACACTCTTCATGCTGAATACCTTGGCTGACAATGCCCGTAAGTTCACAGCAGATGGAGGTAGTGTCACTGTTTCTGCCCAACAGACCCCCGACTATGTGGAGATCTCTGTGGCTGATACAGGCGAGGGAATGAGCGAAGACCAATTGGCGCATATCTTCGATCCTAAGCCTCTCGTCAATCATGGATTTGGCTTGTTGAATTGTAAAGGCATCATCGAGAAATACCGTAAGATCAGTCAGATATTCTCCGTATGTCAGATTTCTGCTGAGAGCACTAAGGGAAAAGGCTCCCGTTTCTCTTTCCGCCTTCCAAAAGGTGTTGTGCGTATGATCATTGTGCTGATCACCCTCTGTGGCACCCTGAATCCCATGAACGCTGTAGCGGCCAACTATGTTGATAAAGCGAGTGCCTTTGCCGATTCTGCCTATTTCTCCAATATCAGCGGCACCTACGAGCGCACTCTGATTTTCGCTGATTCTTGCCGTTACTATCTGAACCTCCATTATCTGCATCTTTGTCCTAAGGGCACCGACTTGATGTTGCGTCAAGGTGATCTCTCGCTGATGATTCCTGAGATCAAATGGTACCAGGATTCTCTAGCCACCAATTATAATGTAATACTCGACATTCGAAATGAGAGCGCTGTAGCAGCGCTCGCTCTTCACGAGTGGCAACTCTATCATTATAACAACCGTATCTACACACAGTTATATAAGGAGATGTCAGCAGATAACACATTGGCTGATTATTGTCGTATGATGCAGCAGTCGCAAACCAACAAGCGTATTGCTATGATTCTGCTCATCATCGTGTTGCTATCCATTTTGCCAGCCTATTATCTGTTGTATTACCGCCACCGTCTCTATTATCGTTTTCTTATGGAGCGCCAGCAGATGTCTAATCTTGAACTGATGGACGATGAGCTGCGAAGGCTGGAACTCGAAACGGCCAATCTACACGTGTCGAATGCTGTACTCGACAACTGCCTCTCTGCGCTCAAGCACGAAACAATGTATTATCCCTCGCGCATCCGACAGTTGGTGGATCAGGGCGAAGAAGAGTCACTTTCTGAGATTGTGGGCTATTACCGTGCGCTCTACGGCATGCTCTCGCAGCAGGCGATGGATCAGACGGAACGTTCTAACCTACATATCCGTCGATTGCAGAATGGCATTCTGGGCGATGAGAATCTCATCAGCTACTTGTTCTCCATCCTCCGTAAACAGGGTGGGGGCAAAGAGCCTTCCGAGATGTCCCCCATCCATGACGACAAGTATGTAGAGATCACGATGCCTATGCCCAGCCTTCATCTCAGCGACGATGAGGCGCAGACCTTGTTCACGCCTGTTTCGATACAAAACATTCCCTATCTGCTTTGTCGTCAGATTGTGCGTGATCATGGCGAGGCCACGAATCGTCGTATGTGTGGCATCTGGGCTGAGGTGCGCGACGATCAGTCGTTGGTACGCATCATACTCCCAGCCGCACCTAAAGTGTCAAATCAACAAATAGAATAGAAGAATTATGGATCAGTTTAAAGTCATCATTGTAGAAGACGTGCTCCTGGAGTTGAAGGGCACGCTTGGCATCCTCAAGAGCGATATTCCTGAGGCAGAGGTTATCGGTACGGCAGAGAATGAGCCTGCCTATTGGAAACTGCTCAAACAACAGAAGCCTGATCTCGTGTTGCTGGATTTGGGATTGAGCGGTTCTACCACCGTTGGCGTGGAGATTTGCCGTAGCACCAAGGAGATGTATCCCGACATCAAGGTGCTCATCTTCACGGGTGAGATTCTTAACGAGAAACTCTGGGTAGATGTGCTCGATGCCGGGGCTGACGGTATCATCCTGAAAACAGGCGAGCTGCTCACCCGTCGCGATGTCAACGCTGTGATGGAAGGTAAGACACTGGTGTTCAATGAACCCATCCTCGAGAAGATTGTCGAGCGTTTCAAACAGGCTGTCAGTGGTCAGCTTGCCAAGCAGGAGGCTATCGTAAGTTACGAAGTTGATGAATACGACGAGCGTTTCCTGCGTCATCTGGCACTGGGCTATACCAAAGAGCAGATTACAGGCCTTCGAGGCATGCCCTTTGGTGTGAAGAGTCTGGAGAAACGCCAGAACGAACTCATCAAGAAACTCTTTCCTGAGAATGTGGGCAATGTCAATGCCACCCGTTTGGTGGTTCGTGCCATCGAACTGCATATCATCGATATCGACAATTTGGTAGCCGATGATGAATAGTCAGGCAAAAGCCTCAAGCTATGGGATACTCATGTTCCTGCTGCTGATAGCGGAAGTGGTGCTGATTCTACTCTCATGGATTCTCTCCGCCATGAGGGTCGATGGGGTGCGGTCGCTGCTCTCGGGTGAGGGCATACGCTGGTTCTTCGGCAATTTCACGTCGATGGTAGCTTCTCCTTGGCTTGTCTGGCTCTTACTGTTGATGATAGCATTGGGGTGTCTTCAGAAGAGCGGACTCTACTGTCTGCCTCGTCACAGCTATCGCGACCGTATGGCCTTACGCATCACCATTGTGTTTTTCGCTCTTTATGTAGGAGTGATACTGTTGCTGACGGCTGTGCCTCACTCAGTGCTGCTGTCGTCAACCGGAAGCCTCTTCCCATCGCCGTTCTCACGCAGCATCATACCGGTTCTCAGCTTTGGCATCATTCTCATCTCCGTATCTTTCGGAATGGTTTCAGGACGTTTCCAGAACCTCGCAGATGTGCTTGACGCCCTCTCGTTCGGATGTCGAAAGGGCGCCCCACTGTTTATCTTCTATATTCTATTGATTCAGCTCTACGAATCCCTCCGATTCGTTTTCTAGCCTTTCTGATTCAGAAAAGCCTCTGCCCGTTGCAGGTCTTCAGGGGTGTCGATGCCTACGGTTTCGACATCCGTGAGTCCTACGCGGATGCGATATCCGTTCTGCAGCCAGCGTAACTGCTCGAGACTCTCTGCTTTTTCCAGCGAACTTTGTGGCAGTTTCGTTACCTCTGCCAGCACCTCCTTACGATAGGCATATACGCCCAGATGCTTCATAAAGGGGTAGGCGCCCAACCATTCCTGATGTTCCTTACCTCGGATGTAGGGGATGACACTACGGCTGAAGTATAGGGCAAATCCCTTGATGTCCGTTACGATTTTCGGAGAGTTCGGATTATCTACAGCCACGATGCTCTCAAATGGCTTCCCAAGTGTGCCTATCTGTGTGGATGGGTCATCAAAGAGCTGCATCAGCGTCTGTATCTGCGAGGGTTGGATAAACGGTTCGTCACCCTGCACATTGATGATGACGTCGGCCTTAGTGCCTGTTTTCTCGACGGCTTCCTGAATGCGGTCTGTGCCGCTTTGATGGTCGCTGCGTGTCATCACGGCCATTCCTTCAAATGCTTCCACACACGAAAAAATGCGCTCATCGTCGGTAGCCACATACACCTCGCTGAGCACGCTCTTCACCTGCTCATAAACTCTCTGAATGACAGTCTTTCCGCCGAGAACTGCCAGCGGCTTGCCCGGAAAACGTGTCGACGCATAGCGGGCGGGGATAATCGCTGTAAATGTCATACGGCTGCAAAGGTAATAATAATTTTTGATAGAAAATGAGTATTATCGTTAAATATTGTAGACGAGGCTTGGTGGTCTCAATTATAATTTGTATTTTTGCAAAGCAAATTGAAATCAGGATCAGAATGAATATAATAAAATATATATTTTCAACTATTATATTGACGTTGCCCCTAACACTCATGGCACAGAAAATCACGCTGGGCTCGTGTAATACGAAGGATGGTGGAGAGTATCAAGGCGAAATAGTGCAGGGCAAGCCTCATGGTAAGGGTAAGACCACTTACAAGAACGGCAACTGGTATGAGGGAGAGTACCAGAAAGGCAAGCGTCAAGGCTTTGGCACCTACACCTTCTTCGATGGTGAGAAATACGAAGGCGAATGGTTTCAGGACCAGCAGCACGGCAAGGGTGTGTTTTATTTCTCAAACAACAACCGCTACGATGGTCTCTGGTTCCGCGACTATCAGCATGGTCACGGCATCATGTATTATTTCAATGGCGACAAGTATGATGGCAACTGGTATATGGACAAACGTTCCGGTAAGGGCGTGTACATCTATGCCAACGGTGCCTATTACAAGGGCGAGTGGAAAGACGACCAGAAGAATGGCCAGGGCTACTTCGACTGGGGCGACGGCTCATCCTACGAGGGACAGTGGGTGAACAATGTCTGTCAGGGCAAGGGCACCTTCAAATATGCCTCCGGCGATGTGTATGTCGGCCAGTGGAAGAACAATATGCAGAATGGCCGGGGCATCTATAAGTTCCAGAACGGCGATGTCTACGAAGGCGACTATGTCGATGGTGAGCGTACGGGCACAGGCATCTCGAAATATGCCAATGGCGACAAGTATACAGGCCAGTTCTATGAAGGCGACAAGCAGGGTCAGGGGACGATGGTCTGGAAGAACGGCGATCAGTACGTAGGCTTGTGGAAAGCAGACAAACCCAACGGCAAAGGCAAGCTCACCACGAAAGCGGGCGATGTGTTCGAGGGTCAGTTCAAGGATGGCAAGATCGATGGCGAGGGTGTTGCCCGCTATGCCGACGGCTCTAAGTTCAAAGGCACCTTCAAGGCAGGCAAGCGCAATGGTGCTGCCATCGAGGAAGACAAGGAGGGCATGCGTTTCGAAGGCTATTACAAGGATGATGTCCGCGACGGCAAGTTCGTTGAGAAAGACCGCAACGGCAAGGTCGTCGCCTCTGGCACCTACACCCGTGGCCACCGTCAGTTAGATTAACAGAACAACAACTTAAAAATATAATCCTATGATTATTGATACGATTGATAATTTGGGCAAATACGTGGCATTGAACCCGTTGTTTGCTGATGTAGTGGAGTTTTTGAAAGG
>Ga0310697_10003343_pt1 | contig 16298 bp, 15 predicted proteins | sample 172DNAGHGlowgp2_FD_203883 | JGI IMG/M metagenome (GOLD analysis project Ga0310697, IMG submission 203883) | Sheep rumen microbial communities from Palmerston North, Manawatu-Wanganui, New Zealand - 1728 DNA GHGlow gp2 (v2) (version 2) | ecosystem: Host-associated > Mammals > Digestive system >... | reverse complement strand
ATCTTCTTAGAAGTCTCATTCGTTATCAAGAATCTACTTCTAGAGTAAACGACTGGGCATTGTCCAGGCACGGATACGGATCAACATAATCGCCGAGAAAGACAATCTTCTCGGTTTCAAATCCTTTCACAGCGTTTCACCAGAACTTTCGGCCGTGCACATCGGGTATAATTATCATTTCTGCCATACTGCACACATATAGCTAACACTGTTCAAAACGGACGATGCCACCCTGAACGGAATAAAAGATCAAAGCATCTGTAACTTCCTTGCCTGCAGCAATCAAAGCGGAACGGTAACAATCTATCTGTCCACAATATTTACCAGCATAAAACTGGGACTTTTCGTCCAGGACATTGTCAAAGCCTGGATAATTTTTGAAGTCGACAAGAATGCATCCCTTTTCTGTTTCCCAAACAAGATCCATTTCTCCAGTTACTACAGAATCTCCCGATTTCATGATAAAAGGAAGTTCATGATAAACTTTAACAGGTTTGCCATAAGTGGTATCCAAGAATGAGAACAGATTACCTATAGCACGGACAACTTCAGCAGGGACAGGAATGCTATCGTTAAGACCATAAGCTTCTATAGTCTTCTCAGCGACAGTTTCCGCGGCTTTTCTTTCAATGCCGCCAGGGTTGTTGATGCCAGGGTCTATTGTCGCAAAGATGTTATGAATGCATGTTCCAAGAACATCATACGAATCTTTGATTCCTTTAATGGTTATACGTTCAGCACCGATGCCGGCAGATGGGAACACTCTGGATAGTTTATATCTAATTAGAGAAGTATCTGGGGATGCGCCACTTGGAGAAATATATTTAGGATCTTTCTCTTCACATTGATCCGAGAGCTTGAACGACTTGGCAGCATCGGCTGCGGTATCGAAGGCTGGGTTATCAGAATCTTCTACACCGGCAAGACTCTCTACAAAAGCTTTAGAAGCACCTGTATTTTTGCCCCAAATACAATATGTTCCATTTGCGCATCCTTTTTTGGCATCCGTATCAAGTCCAAGGTTTGTCAGCCATTTCATCTTTTCAGGCTGCGCACAAGCCGTAATAAGATAATCTCTAGCCCTGGTTGCACCTACATATAACAATCTGGCAGATTCTTCCAGCTGGCTGGTCTTGAACTGGCCAAGATCTGGTTCCAGAGTCATGTTGTCCTTGATGTTATTTGGAATAGTACTGTTGGGGGCGGGCAGAAAATAAGGAACATATCTTACCAAATAGTCAGAATATAGTTTATCATCAGATACTGGTGTCAGGCGCTTATGGTTAACATACAGATAGCTGTTTTTCAGCAACCGCTTTTCTTCCAGCACATCTGCATCAAGGGAAAGAAGAATGACAATGTTCCATTCCAGCCCTTTGGACTTATAGTAAGTCAAAACGCTAACACCTGCTTCCTGAATATCAGATCCAACTGTCACGGAAGAAATCTGGGTCAAGAAACCGCCAAGGGTTGCAGCCATTCCGCTTTTAATGCAACTGTCTTCGTATGAACTGGCTTGAGCTCGAAGTGTCTCCAGGCATAGTTTTCTGGAGGTGCCGTTCCTCCATTTGGATGATAAATTTTCCAAATCCAGCTCAGCTATCACACTATCTACAATATAAGAAACAGGAGCACCTTTAAGCCGTTCTTTCATCTCTTTCAAGCGGATAAATAGATCCGATGTGCCTAATTTCTGTTTATTTTCAAGGAGGTATTCAACAGGAATATCTTCCAGCAAATAGGACAATTCCGCATCAAGAAGGTCTGAGGTGCATATAAAAAAGTTGAGAATAGCACGCAGAACGGCAATGGCCTTGTTATTGTCTCCAACTTCTTCATCTCTTGAAACAGGAATTCCAAAACAACGCAACTGGTCAACAACCTTGTTGCAATCTTCATTATCGTCACAAAGAATTGCTATATCTTCTGCCTTGACAGCCCGCATTTGTCCAGTTTGCTTGTCGCAGACCTGTTTTATATTATCATTCCTTCCGCCTAATATATCACAAACGGCTTTGGCTACGGCTGGGAAGAACTTTTCCTTAGAGTAGGACAATCTACCAGTTCCAGAACTGGCCACTCCAGCAAAGGACCAATGCCTTAGACCTCTGATATTGCCTCCCATATCCTCCCTATGAGGTTTTAGTTCAACTTGTTCCGCTGACAACTGATCCTTAAAAACAGGCACAAAAGACTTGTTCACAAGATTTACAAGTTCTGGAGTTGAGCGCCATGACTCTTTCAGGACTTCGTACGAGCAGCCGTCCTGTTGGCGTTGGCTTTTAATCTCTATAATCTTGGCAATAGTTGAGGTGAGAGCTGTATCCGTGCCCCTGAAACCGTAAATAGCCTGCTTAGGATCACCTACCCAGAAGCTACCCTTAGCCACAATCTCTGAAAGCAAATCAAAAATTTTGACCTGCGTGGGATTTGAATCCTGGAACTCATCTACAAAAACATAATCTATAGAAGAACAGATGTCTTCCTTAACAGATGGATCTTCTAAAAGAAGAATGAACAGCTTCTCCATATCGTTGAAGCTGACAACATTCATAGTTCTCTTTTCTTCTGCATTTCTTTTAAGGCATCTTTGGGATAAATCAAAAATCCTTTTCTGGACATCGGCGATGAGCTCTGTTTCTTCTTTGGACTTTCCTGAATTCTTAAAAATACGACTGAACAAGGCCTGGCTTTCCTTAAAGCTGTCATTCAGACATTCTACTGAAAATGTTTCAGCCTTGTTTATGATACTTGTCACAGCCGTTTTCCAAAAATCGTAATTGTACCTTGAAGTCCTGACCGCCTTGATTTCAAATTTCTCTGCAAACTTTCTGAAAACGTCCATATCTTCCTCCTCAACTACTTTGGTAAGCAGATTGGAGAGTTGAGAATCAGCGGCATCTTCATCCAAAGCCTTTACATCGGCACCGAAACCCAATTTGTACCAATATTTTTGTATGAATTGAAAAGCTACAGAATGGACTGTTCCTATAATGGTAGACTCAAGTTCAGAGGCCTTTTCATACATACCTTTGGAAAGCAACTTTTCTCTTGTTTTGACTTTCAGCTCTTCAGCGGCTTTTTCTGTAAAAGTCGTGAGAATTACCCTTGAAGGGGAAGTTTCACCTTTTCCAATGAGTTTAGCAAGTTTTTCAGTAAGGAAAAAAGTTTTGCCTGATCCAGCCCCGGCATTAATGTATTGAACATTCTTCATTATTCAAGTCCTCCTTTAAGCGTAATGTTAATGCTGCCATATGGCCGCTCTTTGATTGTTTTATCATTATAATCGGCACGGAGTGGATAAAGATCCAAAATATCTTGATTCTTATAATAGTCCAAATTTGTGAGTGGAGATAATTCTCCTTCTTCAACAATGCCATCGAGCAGTTGGTTATAACGGAACTTGTAGGAATGTCTTACTTGGAGGAAAACATCATTCAAACCAACTTGTTCTTCTGGCAGTGTCCTGTAGTTATCAACCATATCTCCCTGGAAAGGAACTAACTCGGTAATGAACTTGTATTTAGGGAACAACCAGTATCCATAACCGTAAACCTTCTTATTGTCAGCCTCAAGAGCTGCCTTATAGAGAACCAGCTGCATTATATCTCTCGCCTCCATCTTGTTCACATATGTTTTGCTCTCGCTCCACTTCATATCTACAATGACATAACTGTCTTCAGCATTTTTTAAAACAAGGTCCATCTTAGCATAAAACTTGCCTATATCAGGAAGAACTACATTGAATTCCATTTCAGTGCCCTCAATGGAGAACTTGTTCTCTTCTATGAAACAGAGAAGCTCCGACACGCTCTTTCTCAAGATACCCTTGTTTTTGTTCCACAAAAGTTTGTTCTTTTCAAGCAAAAGAGCGGCAGCCACTTGTTTTGCGGCTTGTTCAGCAAACTCGTCAAAGTGGTTGGCGTGTATGCGACTGATTTCTGTTAAATCCCTATTACCTTCTTTCACAAGTAACTCTACATATCGGTGAGCCATATTTCCCTGAACCAGAGCCATGTCTTGAAGCTGATCTTCTCCGTACTGATGAAAACCAAGCACTTTCTCTATCACATAGTCAAAAGGATGCTGTATCAGCATATCAAGACTGGAGTAGCTCTCCTTCCTGCGATTTGAAGGATCCTTCAGAGCACTGAACAGATTCTTATTCAGAGTATAGACCGTTTTGGCTTTATCGTCCTCCCACCGCTTCTCCTCCTTCAACACTTCTGGCGACAAAGGCAAAGACTCACCATTTTCAACGATAAAATCAAACTTAGCCTCCAATGAAACACAAACAGGATGCTCGACCGTTGGCGTACCGTTTTCCCATCCTATTGTTACAATCGTCAAACAATCAGATACGGCCCCAAGGGCATATACTGTTGACAAATAATCATAGCGGGAGTAAGCCTCAGCTGAAATCACTCCTACCTCTTTCCTTTCTTCAGCACTCAAGAAAGAATAAGGATAAGACCGAGCATCAGATGAACTTCCAAGCCAAAAAAGATGTTTTGGACTATCAAAAATATCCCTAACATCAGCAACACTTTCAAAAGAGCCAACTTCAGCATTGTTTACAGATATATGAATCGGTGAAAACAATCCTGAAACCCACTTGTTAATCTGGCTACAAAAAACATCATCAGAAGCGTTCTCCAAAAGCATTCCCATTAATCGGCAGCATTTTGCAACACTTTCATATCCAAGATCTTCACTATGAACAGAAGCATTTGTCACAGCCCAGCGGCATAGATGGTTCAAAAACTCCTTCAAATCCGTCTTTTTAACTTTTTCCTTTCCGTCTTCAATAAAAACTTTGTTCCACATATAAAGGAAGGAAAGAGTTTCTTGCTTTTCTTTTTCGGAGATAAGATTCCCGGCCTTGTCATAAACAGCAGACTCTATATAACCAGGCCACTTTTCAAGTCCACCATCTGATATTAAAGAACTTTCAAGTTTCTTGTCCAAAGCAAGATAGTAGACTGAACCATCTTTTTTTTCTTCCTGTATAAAAACATTTCCTACAGGGCATGCCGGAACTCTGAGATAAGAAAGAAGATTATCTACATCAACATCTTTTTTAAACAAAGACAGGGCTAGCAGAAAGAACTGATAAGATAGTGGATAACTATCTACTGCAGCCCCAAGAAGAGGAAGTCCAAGTGCTCTGTTAAAACTATTCAGCAAAGACGGTTTTCTACACACTAGCAACAAACCTTTCTTAGAAAAATTCGCAGAGGATGCAGCAAACCAGCGATAGGCATTGTAGGGTGTTTTGAAGTGTATGTAACGGAAAGACCCGTCACCTTCGAGATGTATATGAGTACCTGAATTATCTTTACCAAGAAGTACTTCCTGTATTTTGTGAAGATCAGTGCCTTCTTGTGCAGAAGCTAATGATTCAGCCCTCTCTACAACACTTATACCTTTATCTTTAAGTATCTCTAACACCCTGCGTATACATGGCTGCAAAGACTGCAAACTGACCACACACTCAATGCTCAGATCCAAGGAAATCTCCGATTCATCAACATAACTAAGCATCATTGTCCAACGGTCTGCATAGCCAATTGTGTCAAAATGCTTTTCTATTGCAGCAAGGGCTTTAAGTTTCTCTCCTGAACCATCAGTCTTCTCTGAATCCCATAGAGCCATCACTAAAGCATCTCTCCAGGAAAGCAGAATCTTAGCCGTGCCCAACTCGTCATTTTCAAAAGACTCTTTGAAAAACAATCTGGCGCCTTCTGACAATGCTTTTCGCATAGCTATTACATAGCATACAAGCCTCTCGGTATCAGATACTGTTTTCCCTTTATTGCCTGTAAAAAGCTCCAGCTCGTCCAGCAAAGCAGGAGAAGAAACTGCTTTGTCCGCAAAGAAAATACCAGACCTTTTATCAAGATCTATATAAGGTCTGGAGCCAAAATAAGGATTATATATCAATTTCATCGTTATCTTTATTTATGAACTACAGATGCTATTCCAAAGGTAACAAAAAGAAATTAAGTTGATTTTTCATCCTATATGGATTTTGACTGTCTAATGGTTAAACATGGCTAAGCGGCCAGGGTCTGTTCCTGGCCGGCAGGTGCCAAAGTCTGTTGTGCAGTTTCAGCAGAATCAAGCAGAAACCTGAATTCCAGAGCAATCTGGTCAAATGAGTTGCCGCTTGCCAACTTGTTTGGGTAAAGTTCACACTTGCGGCAAATCTTGCCTTTTTTGTCCAGAGTAATCCGGTAGTACTTGCCATTTGCCTGGTTACATTCCACACGGGCGCGGACAGGTGTGCCGCCCGCAACGTCCAAAACGCCGTACAGCATACAGGTCTTGCCAGCTACTACGGCTTTGGTAGCGTTGTAAGTTGCCTGGAAAAACTGTTCCTTTTCGTCAGCAGTTACAAAATGAAGTCTAAGGTTAAGCCTTTTTTCTACCGGTCTAATGCCGGTTGGAATGTTTGTCTTGTTGTTGTTTTTCATATTGACCTCCTTTTCTAAACGGTTAAACAATCTGTTTCTGACGTGGTGCACATATATCTACTATGGAACACACGAAATCTTTCACGGAAAATGACAATATTTTCAAAAATCTTTTGGTGTCCGCCACGATGTGAAATGCAAGATTCTCTCATGACACAAGTATATACTGATGTGATCAGCAATTATTGCACAGGTCAACTGAAAAAAACTGATAACTGTCGAAACAAAACTATCGCCGATGAAAAAAGACAACACATACACTCCAGGCTTGAAGGAAGAGTCTCTAGAAGACCTGTATATTGAAACGGGTGTTCTGGCAGGAGCCGCCACATCGCTGTTGACGATGTTCTACTTCTGGATTTCAACCGGTTGCCTTGCCACTACGTTTGCTCTTGCAATTGCTGGCATTATCCTCAACGACAAGGCATTGAAGACAACTTTCCTGACTGCCTGCGCGGCCACAGTGCTGATGCTTCTGGCCTGGACGCTCCTGATGAATCTAACGGAGCTGGCAGCGGATCTTATACTGATTCTTTAAACGCTTTACAGCAAAAAAGTTAATCTTTACGGCTGATACAAGGTCAGCTACTGGAATCTCCTGCCACACACTCCTTATATATAACTTATATATAATAGGTATGCGATAATCTTTAGGCAGAGGTGAAATTATTTGTAAGAAACTCTTCCTCCGGGAGTATATAAGTATGAATGTTTAAAAAAGGAGGTAAAATATGGATTATAGCAGATTTACTTATGATGATTTTGTGAAGGAAGAAACCTACAATGCTGTCACTCAGGACTGTTATGCCTTCAGGAGGGGGACGGACGTGAAAAACGGCATTAGCTTGGCTCTTGGCAATATGGTTTCAGGCTATCCGTTTGAGATGGACGGAGTGATGTGGAATAACTCGGAGTGTGCCTACATTGCAGGAGCTTTCTCCTTGGACACGCCTGAGCACAGGGCTATCCGAAGGCAACTTGCAGAGTGCACCAACGGCTTCCTGGCCAAGAAGGGTATCAGGAAACCTAACGAGCACATTAAACGTTCTGACTGGGAGGTTTTTAACATTCAGTGGATGCTCCGGACTGTCTGGGCCAAATGCCAGGGTAACGCGGACTTTCGCCGCCTTCTGCTTAGCATTCCGGCAGACGCGGTCATCATTGAAGACAGCACCTTCCAGGCCGGCAGGACAGCCATCGTCTGGGGCACCCGCAACATCGAGATGAAAAAGAAGCTGGTGAAGTATAGAAAGGAACTTAAAACTCTGGGAATGAGCAAGGCATCCATCAAGCAAGAACTTGATGCCAAGCGGCTCGACGAGTGGTCCTGGGTGGGAGCCTTTGTGGGCAAGAATGTGATGGGCAAGATACTGATGTGCTGCCGGGACAACCTTCGCAATGGTACTGAGCCTCTGATTGACTATGCCCTGTTAAGGAGCAAGAACATCTGCATTGGGATCTAGTCGCCCGTTTGAGAGGGACTCTTCAGATCAAGGCTGCAAAGAGTCCTGCCACGGAACTCTCGGTAGTTCACCTTTTTCAGCTGCAGAGAAAAAGACGGCACATCAACTTCAGACAACAGTTCCTGAAGCTTTTTCTCAGCGACACGGACATCTCTGTCCACTCTCCCAAGCGTCACGTGAAGCTTGAAATCCGACTCTATCACGCATCCGGCATCTTCAAGGTCTTTTCTCAGGGACTCAGTAATGCTGAGGAACTCCCCGGGCAAATCGCTGCAAGTAAGAAACACCACTCCGCCACCAGACCTTTTAGCAAAGGCGTCCAGCCTGTCAAATGTCAGACTTGGCGCCTCAAACGACGCAAGGTGCCGCTTCATTATCGCTGAGACATCTACTCCGGAAGGTACCGCATTCAAAAACGCAAGCGTGATATGATAATACCCGTTCTGCCACCGGACCGGCAGATAGTTTTCCCGCATAACCTGTTTCAGATCTCCCAGCCAACTGGCCGACTGCCTGAGAGGCACTTCTATTTCTATGTATGTCTGCATCTTGGCCATTATTCTTCAGTTACAGGTCTGATAGTCAGTCCATAATAGCGCTCCATCGGCAAATCTGCAATCTCGTCTGCCAAATACATCATCCAGGCTGATGAAGGGCCATTATCAGAAGATGATTTGCCTTTGTCAAGTGACGAGGTCCAGTATAAACCGCCATCGTTGAAAGCCTCAAGCTTTGCTCCATTCCAGACTCCGGCCAACGGAAGATAAATGATGTTGCCGTTAATCAGGCTCCTCCCTTCAAAGACCAGCGCACCGTTAAGGTTGATGCACCTCCAGCTACACTTCTCCATCAGCTCAAGCAGCTCTTCCCTGGTTGGCATACGCCAGTATCCTTCGGATAGCATGCACGCGGGGTCGTCTGTCGGAGACAGCACTTGCCTGTTGTCCACCTTACCAGTTTCCGGCTTGTTATTGTATTTGGTAAAAGTTTTCCCCTCGTCCTTAGACCACTTGTAGTACTTCCAACTGTAAACTGGCTTGGGCTTAATTTCTCCCCAGGCGTAATAGTTCCCGGCCTGTTCGGGTTCGGTCGCACCCAGATTGCAGGATGCCCACTTGACCGACAGCCCAAGATCTATAGCTTCCTGGGCATAACATCCTGCTACTGACAAAAGTACAGCCGCCAATATCGCGGCTAGTCTAACAACTAGTATCCTCTTCATTTGACAACAAATTCTATTATGCGCTAATAACATTCTTCCCCTATGCCGCAAACCTGTAACCTTCTGGCACAAACCCGAATATGTTTTTCATCTGGTTGGTAAGCATATGCCTTGTATCGTATCTCGCCCTGTTTCCCGCAAGTCTCCCCTCAAACGCGTTCTTGTAGTACTTTTGCGCTATCTTTTTCTCCATTATCCTACGCACCTTGCGCTTTGTCGCATTGTCTTCTATACCCATCGAAAGGTCTCCCAATCTCTGTCCGTCCAGGAATGCAAGTCTTTCATCCGCAATTGCATTGCTCTGGTTCTTAATGTATTTCCTTTCGGAAAAGCGAATTCTGTTATTCTTTGTCATAGATTCAAGTATTATGTGATTCTCGCTTTAGGTCTCTTCAACCTTACATCACATATATACCCGAGTCCTAATAAAATCTTACACAAAAAAATTAATCCTTGCTGTACTTTTCAATATTTTACCGCCATTTGGCTTCTTTGGCCGCCATTTCCGCCGACACCTTTCTTGTGCCCATTCTCGTTCCCACTTCTGTTTTATTCATATTCAGAACTCCCACTTTCCTGTTTCTTGATTGTAACTTTTGTTTGTATCAAAGTCTAACAAATATTCCAATGTATATGTACTGTCTCTCTTCTGCTCGTAGTAAAAAACACCGCCTCTGTACTTGTACGCCCCGTCACTCCACTGTTTCAGTCCAAGTTCTCCCAAATTCTCTGGTAGACGGCCATTTTCCTTCTTAAACGCATCTATCTTAGCCACCAACTCAAGTCCTCGCTTGTCCATAATTTCCTCATAATGGACATTATAGTAAACCACATACCCTACAAACACCATCAGCAACCCCATAATCACAAGCAAGGTATAAAGACATCCTCGTTTGCCACGCTCTCTACTATCTTTCAACCCTATGTTATCGCTGCACTCCATAACTTCGGACTAATCATCCAAAAACAACAATCTAGATATTATACTCCCTTTCTTTCCACCCTTGGGCTTTAACCCTTTGTGAATTTCATAATTCTGTTCAACGATTGCCTTTTTATATTCAGACACTTCTACTATCACGTGATATCCCGAAAGAATAATCCAGAAGAAAAATAAAGGAACGGAGACTAATAAAATCCAAAGACCCACCCACAAACAAAACTTCAGCAACTCAACATTATCTCTGAAAACACCATAAAGGACGAATATCACACCCACCGCAAAAACAATTAATGCCAATACTTTGAAAAAATCACTCACTTGTTTTATTCGAGTAGATACTCTAGCATCTACATTTATCTCTTTTTTTTCCATAACAACATTATTTATTAAGTTGTAATTATCTAATTAATCCTTTGTGAACTACTTTTTTTAAAACTTTCTCCAATTCTGGCTCATCAAGAATAAACTTGTCGCAAGTTTTTTCTGGCAACGGCCTTGGGAAATAATTCACACGGCATCTGTGAACATAGGAAATTACCACTCGATTTGTTGTAAAATATTGACAATACCTGCACTCCTTCTTAAAACCTTTCTGTATGGCTAGAAGATGCCCAATACTCTTCAGGGTATTCTGGGAAAACTCTTTATCGGCTGGAACTATAATCTCGAACAAACTATCTTCAGTTTTTATAGCTAGTCTTTTATCAGTACAAACACATTGAACTGTATCACACTTAAGATCATCCTGTCCATCTTTAGTATAAGAGGCTTTTTGAACTTCGTATAAGTCAGCTATATACGACTCTGATTTAAAATTGATTAATTCACAGGAAGATAGCTTTTGTCTTTTGGGGTCAAGAAAAGTTTTGACATCATCAATACTGTCAACTTTTATCTCTATGATTTTTATACCAGAATTACGTTTATCATCTGTGCTCTTATGGGTATGGAAAATTTCAATAAAAAGAGGTTTCTGTTTTTCATTCTTTGAATTGGTCAAAAGAAGATCTGCTATGTATTTCTTTTCTCCTGTCTTATACTCCTTTTCTACTTCACAGGTGTCGTACCACTTTTTGAGGTCCAAAGCATCAATAATTCCATCGCATTGAGGAAAACAAAACCTACTGTATAAAAAACACTTTTCAACTTTGAGACTTCTATTATGTCGATTAAAGGGGATGAAAAAAGTATCAGAATTATCAAAAGCCTCTTTTATTCTTAATTCCGCATACTTATGAATGAATCCATCCCAACTACAAGAAACTCCAGAATGGCGGAAGTAATGCTCTCGCTTCTTACCTAATACCGGAAGCATCTCCGCTCCGCAAGAGATGCAAAAGTATTCTTTCCGCCTATCCTTTTCTGAAACAGACTCTATCTCAACCAAATGTCCTTCGGAGTATGCAGCAGGATACTGAATCATCTATATGGTTCTAATGAAAAAACTATTAAATATCTTCCATTTCAGAAGCTTTAACTATCTCACTGTTAACGCTATCATAATAAACGATTTTCAAAGCAAAGATACCTGCCTCAAGGGCTGCATCAATCGAAATCAAAGCACCTCCTCCTGGAATCTTAAATCCACAATACCATTCAGCTTTTATCTCTTTTAATGCATAATATTTCAACAAATCGCTTGTACACGAATCCTCAAAATGTTCATGCTCGATTGGAGAATAATTATATTTTAATTTGAAATTCTCCTTTAATGAATCGTATTTATATTTCGCCAATTCCCACGATGAAAAGAAAGAGAACATGACAGTAACTTGATCCACCACCCCTTTCTCTGAATGAACCGCAATCATGCAATCAGGATCACCTGCAAACTTTCCTGTCAAATAGGCGGTTCCATCCTTAATCTCATATAATTTAAAGCCATCCTTCGTTAACTTATTAACAAATGATGATAATGGTTCATCCATTGAAATACCTTTGAATTTTGCATACTGTGTCTGCGCAAATGACTCAACATTTGCACTCATCATCGCAGCAATCAAGACCATCGCGATAAAAAACAGTTTCTTCATACTAATATTATTATCCTCGTTTCAATATGCTTCTTATTTGTACTGATTATCAAATTTAGCAAAAAAAATACGATTCCAAGATTGTAAAAAGTGAAGGGGGATGTTTGAGCCTCTAAGATTGCAACCGCAGCCGTGAACGACAAAGGGCTATGGTGCTTTGTAAGTTACTGAATGCCAATGTGTTCAAAAAAAGCACCTCGCAAAATAAGGCGGGTGCTTTTAGGGAGAGTCTGAGCATCAACAAGTTGCAAGGAAAAGATTTTGAGGAGGTGAAATTTACATTCTACTATGCCAACACTGTTACTTTCCTTCACGCTCTCAAAGATCTCTTCAAGCTGGAAGGCATATCCAAAGTTACTGGTATCAATGCCGCGAAACTCGGACATTATATACAAGGAGTCAAGAAGCCGTCTGCTTCTACGGAAAAGAAAATTCGGGAAGGTGTTATGCGCAGCTTATCCGAAATGCAGGCTATCAAATTCAGATGAAGTAGCCCTGTTCTCGGCTAGTATTGCTGCATCAGCGAGAATTCCTTTTTCTCTCCAGTGCCTTCAAAGGTGACAGTGCCGTAGAAGCCGTCTCCACGGCCTTCTATCTTGCCTTCAAGGACACCGGTCTTTTCACCTTCAACATTGTATATTTCTATGACAACATCGTTGTAACCCTCAGGATAGCCCTCATTTGAGATTTCCTTGAGAGTAAAGACAACGCCAGGGTCATCATCCAGGTAAGCAAGGCTACCGCAAAGAGAAGGATCCTCAGCATCAATACGCTCAGAAGGGATTATGTAAAGAATCCTGGCCTTGGCGGAGCCAACAGTGCCTTCATAGGTAATACATTCAGTTTGGGACACCTGCTCGACAGGCTGGTCGTCCATAACAGGTTCTTCAGAGAGGCAGAGAGCTCCCTTTACATCATCTACATAATCGTTGTTGATGCTTGGATTGGTTTTCTTGTCCTTGCAGGAAATCACGCATGCTGCAAGCAGGAAAGTGGCGGAAAGAAGAAGAAGTTTTTTCATAATAAGCAGGGTTATGATTTATGATTTATGTTTTATGTTTTATGATTCCAAAAATCAGATAAGCCGGCTGACCTTTGCTGCATCCAGCGCCCAGCTGTAAGTGTAACGCATGTCTTCATCAGCTTCCTCAGGCGATGGAACCTGGATGCATTGCTGGACTTCTGCCTTCATGCTTAGGAGCTGCCCTACTGAAAACTTGTTCCTCAGGCGATTCAGAAGAGCTTCCACCGCAGCGGAGTTGAGCTGGGCTACATACTGGGCGTTAAAAGACATCTCGAGCCAGGTAATCTCAGCCCTTTCTACATCCAGGACACCGAATATCAGACCCTTGGAAAGGTTGGATTCAGAAATCCTGACAATGTGCTGGACCGTAGAAGGATCGTAGGCAACGCCTGTCTCGTTTGAAAGCGCCATTGGACTTGCGGAGTTCATCCAGCCTACCATCAGGTTGGGAGAGATGGCTCCGTGAGAATATGCGTTGCAGGAGAAAAGAACATACTTTGCTCCGCTGGATTTCAGCTCAGGAAGGTTGAGCTCGACATACTCGGCCGTACCAATCTTGTCCGGAATGTTGCGTATGTCTCCAGAGTGTTTTGCTCCGGGCAGGGTAAGGTTGAAGTAGGCGCAGTATTCCTTGCGTCCGTCCTGATAGCAGACCGCGGCGCTCAGGTCCATGTCCAGGTGCTGGGCCGGAAGACCCTTGCCCCACTGCATGAAAAGCCTTATGGCATCCCCTTCCACGCCAAAGCGTGTGCCCTGCAAGGCGGCAGAAGTATCCTGTATGGTTGACGACCGGTCGCCGATGCTTACAGGAATGTCAAACAGCCCCGGGTCTATGTAAATCTTACGGCCGGGAGTGAACTGCTCCTGACTGAAACGCTTATGCATGGCCTCTTTGTAAAGGTCTGCTACAGACTGAGCCATCTGTGAACGCTGGGCCGGAGTGAAGTTGTCAAGTCTGCGGTTGTAAGGTATGACCTTGGTAACCCCGGTTATCGGACGGGCTATTCGGGTTGCAGAAGTGTCAAAGAAAAACTCCGCGGCATTGCCAAGAGAAAGGACCAGTCTTGAAGGAACCTTGTCCATAACCTCCCGGAAAGCATCCAGAGCCACTTGCGGCCCCATACGGAGCATAACGGCAAAAAGGCTGCGGGCAAAAGTTCCCGGACGCTGCTTGAGAAGTTCAAGGGCACGGCTGTAATCAACACAGCCGCAGGTGGTTCCAAGGCATCGGTCAAGTTCCCCCTTCCAGACGGAATACTCGTCTTTGTAGAACACGTCCAACAGTTCACGGAGCTTCTCAAAGCCCGGTTTGCGGGAATACTCGCCCAGACGGAGGGCACGTATCATCCTGACCCACATCCCTCTCTTCGGATGCATGATTTCGCATGCCTGGTCTGCATCCATCTGAAGGTTGTTCAGCCAGAAAGCTACAGCGGAGCACATCCGCCTGTCGTACTTGAGCCTGAGATTCTGCTTCATCACCTGTGAAGCCTCAGCGCTTTTGTCCAGAGGGCCCCACATGTGGGCGTTCAGCTTGCCCGCATGGGCTATGAGAGTCTTGGGCTCAAGTATCTGAAGTTTTCCTGTTTTTTGGTACCAGAGATATCGGAGAATATCTGCCGGAGATTCAAGAAGATGCCCTGCTTTCCTCAGCCAACCGGAAGATCCATCCAGATCAGAAGCATTATCCTCATTCTCAGCACCTTTAAAAGAACTCTCATACTTTGAGACAAGAGCGTCCGCCACAATCATGCGGGTCTCCTTCATCGCGATGAAAATATTCTCATCAAAACCGAAAACCTTGATCAGGTTCTTCAGCGATTCACTCTGAGTGGCATCAAGCGGAACCGTTGAGGTCAGCAGCGATTCTTCAAGGCTCTCAAGATCCTCCCTGGTCATCAGGCCAAGAGTCTTCTTAGAGGTCCCCTGACCTGTGAATATGACAGAAGAAGTATTGAACGGAGTGCCGCAGAAAGGACATCCGTTGTACCGTTCCAGGGGGAAGGTTCCATCCGGAATGAAATGACCGCAAGGGAGCATAGTCCCATCCATTCCCATGACGGTCTTTCTCTCATACTCGCTCCCGGAAACAATCTGAACAGTTCGAGGCATATCCACTGGCCTGTCAACCAGATGGCCTTCTGAAATATTGTGGTAATAGTTTGCGTATGAAGTCAGATAATGGTCCAGGAAGGACTCCCCTGTAGGTATATCCCATCCTTTGACCAGCGGAGCCCAGTTGAGGCCAATGCCCAGAGCACCGTCTATCACTTCAGTAATTTCATTTAGAAGATCCTCGGTTGCAGGAAGGCTGCAAAGAGCCCTGAGAAGTTTCTCGTCTGCAACAAAACCTTTCTCGGAAAGAGATAGCAGGAAGGCGGACACCTCCTTGGAAATTTCCGCTTTCATGTCTATGGCTTCAGGCTGAATGTCAACGAACAAGGCGCTATAACGCAACGCCACCATAAGGAGAGATTTCCTGTCCTCAGAAGATAGAGCTTTTGCGGCTTTCAGGTTAACTTGATTTGTCATGATAATAAAGAAACGGAAATTGCCGGTCTGGAAAATGACCCGAAGGTCAACGAAGTGAAGTAAGACCGGCTTGGTCCGTTTCAAGCGCAATTTACAAAAAAGAATCAGACACTCATCCCCAGAAAGAAAAAGTATCGATATGTGCAAAGTCTTTCACTCCTGCTTTGGACCCGCCCCAAGACAGCGCAGACAGAACCCTCCATGCCAAGACAGAGCGTACAAAGGCCCCCATACCTCAGAAATGGCAATCAAGCACTTCTATTTGGCAATACTTTCCGCATACATCTAAATCTTTCACCGCAAACTTTCATCTCAATCGTTCATCCCAATCGTTCACCCCAATCGTTCACTGCAAACTTTCACCGCAAACTTTCATACCAAACTTTCATCTCAAACTTTCATCTCAATCATTCATCCCAAACTTGACACATATACGCACTCATACTTAACCAAAGCACAACAGGCTATACACTAAAAACCATTTCTAGGCGTTTTTAGCAAACATCTGATAGCCAAACTATTACGCAGTTGAAGGATAGGTGATTTTACCTACCCACAATAAGCTATATAGCTAAGAACCAGCAACATAACAAAAACGGTCCGAA
>Ga0310697_10003338_pt1 | contig 16315 bp, 14 predicted proteins | sample 172DNAGHGlowgp2_FD_203883 | JGI IMG/M metagenome (GOLD analysis project Ga0310697, IMG submission 203883) | Sheep rumen microbial communities from Palmerston North, Manawatu-Wanganui, New Zealand - 1728 DNA GHGlow gp2 (v2) (version 2) | ecosystem: Host-associated > Mammals > Digestive system >... | reverse complement strand
TTTCAGATAGAAGACACGGGTGCGGTCACTAGCACCCCGGTCAGCTGCTTCTTCACTTCCACCTACGCCGACCCCCGCGACCTGGATCTGGCGCGATTCCTGGCCTACTGTTTCCCGCTGGAGGAGCCGGTGGAGGAGGAAGCGGAGTTTGAATCGGTCGTCAGCGGAAGTTTTTGGGAGGAGCTTGTCAACAGCGAGGACGGCAGCACACGGAAAAGGACCCTGTCCGACATGCCCGTGCCGGTCCACCGCTACCGCGTCTCCCGCATCAATGAGCTGCTGTCACAGTACGCGGGCATCACAGTGGACGACCTGAGCACCGACTGGCGGCACGACGGGCGGACGATCTATGTTCCGGAATATGACGCGTTTTACAACTTCACCAGCGACTTCGGTCCCGGCGTTTTCGAGCCGCGCTCCGGGGAGCGCAGCGGCGACATCGTGACGCTGCGCGGCGACCACACCGTACTCAAACTGCGCGTGACGGACGGCGGGTATCACATCCTGTCCCATCTGCCCATCGGCGCGGAATCCACGGAAGACGGGTAATCCGAAAGCCAGGTCACATGGGCCCAAATGCAACGGGCGAGGCCAAAGCGGCCTCGCCCGTTTGAATGTTCGATATGTCCCGCTCGTTATGGGTATCACCGGAGACCCATAACCGGAAAGGATTGAAGATCCGGTTTTGGCGTGGTATGATACCGGTATCAGCCGGTCAGCGGTCACTCCATCCCGCAGCGCAGCCGATACCCGGATGTGCAGGATATGGCGAGCGCGTACTCTCCCCTGGCCAGGCGCAGGGGGATGTCTTTCCGGTGGAGCACCGTCTCCGTCGCCTGATACACCGTGTTCCCGGCTTCGTCCAGGATGGAGAAGGTGAGGGGTTCGGCGGCCTCGATGTCCAGGTCCAGATAGTACCAATCGGGATACCGCACCTGGAAGTCTGCCCAACTCTCGTTTTGGACGGCTTCCGTCACCGATTCCGCCGCCGTCACGGTCACAAAATGCGGCCGCAGCCCGGTCAGCACAAGACTTCCGGCAGTCCCCAGCAAAACCACGGCCAGGAACACAGCAACGGACGGTGTGCCGCTCCGTCGCCTATGGCCTGCATCCGACTTGCGCACCAGAAAACCGCCCCACAGCAGGGTCACAGCCTCAAACACAAAGAGCAGCAGCTGGACCAGGGTGGGCAGCTTTGGCGTCAGCACCATCTGCACGGCCCAGATCAGGGCGAACACGGCGACGATGGCCCCGGAGATCAGGGCCACCCGCGCCCAGCGCCGGTGCATCTCCCGCAGGGATTCCCGGTCCGTGAAGATCTCATAGGCCGCCTCCGGCAGCGCCGGGTCGTAGAGCTTGCGGAAAAAGTGCCAGCCGTTGAAGGTGGAGCTGACGTACTCCCAGCCCTGTTCCCGGAAGGTTTCGATGTAGCGCCCCATGTCCGAGACCTTCCGAAAGTCCATCTGATAGCGGTAACGCACGTCCGGGTTCTTCACGAATTTGCTGGAAAAACAGCCTCCTTTGGTCAGTTGCCAGCCCTGCTCCGAGGCTTTGTTCAGGTCTTCGATCTCTTTGTGGTAGTCCCAGGCGGCGTAGGCCTTCCAGGAGCGTTTTGTCTGTCGTGCCATCTTTGTTATACCCCCTCCGCGTGTTGCAGCATCCGCCGCAGCCGGGCGATCTCCGCGTCCAGGGCCGCCCGCCCGCTGTCCGTCAGTTGGTACAGCCGGCGGCGCGGCAGCCCGGTCTCCGTGGACATGATCTCCCGGATCCAGCCCTTTTTCATCATGTTCCCCGTGGCCCCGTACATGGTGCCGGAGCCGATGACGACTTCTCCGTTGGACAGGGACTCTGCCATCTGCATGATACCGTATCCGTGATTTGCGCCCTTGGCCAGACAGAGCAGGATGTAGTAGTAGCTCTCCGACAGGGGCTCGCTTTTCTTCATGTGTGACACCTCCCGATATGTCGCCTTACGACTGTATCATAGCACGACATATATCGGCTGTCAATACATGATATGGGTTTTTCTGTCTTTTATTGCTTGATCCCTACCATGAACCCGTCCAGCGCGGTGGAATGCACGTCCCCGCCCACCACCGTGCCGTCCTTGACGTAGAGCACGGCCAGCACCTCGTCGCCGGCATATTCGGCGTTGGTGACCCGGTAGCTGTACATCTCCAGTTCCATGCCGCAGTAGCGGCTCAGGTCGAAGCCCTGGGACTTCTGCAGCTCGTTGTACTCTTCAAAGACGCTGGTGAAGGTCCGGGGGATCAGCACCGTGCTGTGGCTATCGGCGGGCAGCTCCACCTCCCAGCCCAGGGCGGCCAGGTAGTCGGCCCCGCCGCGCTCGTTGCGGACGGCGGCGGGGGCGCGGGTGCCCTCCTCCAGGGCGTGGAGGGCGGCGGCCTTCTGCTGGGCCCCGATCAGCATCACCACCCCCACGATCAGCAGGGCGGCCAGTACCACCGCCAGGGCGATCTTTTTTCGGTCAAATTTGAACGTGTAGATCAACATATCGCATCAACTCCCTCGTCCCATGCTTATGCGCCGGGGGAGGGGAACATACCCACGGACGAAAAGGAGGCAGCATGGGACAAACGCGACTGGACAAACGCATCTGCGACAGCGGCCGCTGGACCCGCAGCGAGGCCCGGGCGCTCATCCGCGCCGGGCGTGTGCTGGTGGATGGGACAGTGGCCCGATCCCCGGAGGAAAAGCACCCGGACTCCGCTTCCATCACCGTGGACGGCGCGCCCCTGGACTGCCGCCGGACCCGCTACCTGATGCTCCACAAGCCCGCCGGGCTGCTCTCCGCCACGGAGGACCGGGATCAGCCCACGGTGCTGGACCTGCTGCCCCCGGAGCTGCGGCGGCTGGGCCTCTTTCCGGTGGGACGGCTGGACAAGGACACCACCGGTCTGCTGCTGCTGACCAACGACGGGGACTTCGCCCACCGGGTCACCGCCCCCAAGAGCCGGGTGCCCAAGCGCTATCTGGCGGTGGTGGACGGGGCGCTGGACGAGACCGACGCAGCGGCGCTGGAGGCCGGGATTACCCTGGGGGACGGGACGCAATGCCTGAGTGCGCATCTGGAGCGGACGGAGCGGGCGGACACGGGCTATGTCACGGTCTATGAGGGCCGCTACCACCAGGTCAAGCGGATGCTGGCGGCCCTGGGCAAGCCGGTGCTGCGCCTGCACCGCGCGCGCATCGGCGCGCTGGCCCTGGACCCGGCCCTGGCCCCGGGCCAGTACCGGGAACTGACGGAGGCCGAGCGGGCTGCGCTGTTCCGGCAGACAGAAAATGGGTCAAAATGACGGGAGTTCCCCAAGGGGATTCCCGTCATTTTCCAGTATTTCATGGGGTCATTTTTAGCGCATCCAGCGAAAAAGCCAAATTGCCTTTGTGCGATTCATAGACAATTAACAGAGTAAATAGAAAATTCGATTTTATTTTCGGATTTTCTATTGAAAATTGCCCAGAAATCATGTATTATGTCAATTGTATAAGATGACTGAATCTGCCCTGCCCCAGCGGGGGCGATCCGGCGGCGTGCCGGAGGACCGGGGCGGGGGAGACCGGACGCGCACCGGATGATGCAAAAATGATGAAGGAGGATCATAGCATGTCCAGTAGAATCTTTCAGAGTGTGATGATTCAGATGAAGGACGCCACGGACCGGGTTCTGGGCGTGGTGGACCGGGACGGCTTTGTGGTGGCCTGCAGCGAACTGAGCCTGATCGGCTCCTACCTGGACGGGGTCCAGGGCCTGACGGGGGAGGTCAGCGACCAGATCGTCACCACGGCGGAGCGGACCTACAAGCTGCTGGGCGGGCCGGACGGGAAGTTCGACTACGCGGTGTTCGTCAGCGGGCACGACGCCCTGGCGCGCACCATCTGCATCTTCGCCGCCGTCGCCATGAGCGAGGCGAAGGCCAGCTATGAGGAAAAGCACGACCGGAGCACGTTCATCAAGAACATCATCTCCGACAACATCCTGCCGGGGGACGTGTACGTCCGGGCCAAGGAGCTGCACTTCTCCGCCGACGTGCCGCGGGTGGTCTTCCTGATCCGCCAGGCGGACAACACGGACGTGAGCGCCATTGAGGTGCTGCAAAGCCTCTTCCCCGACCGCCAGAAAGACTTCGTTCTCAGCATCTCCGAGACCGACCTGGTGCTCATCAAAGAGATGCCCCAGGACTTTGAAAACGAAGAACTGCTGGCCCTGGCCGCCCAGATTGAGCAGGCCATGCAGCGGGAGCTGGGCATTCGCACCGTCATCGGCATCGGCACCCCCGCCCGCCATCTGCGGGAGCTGGCCAACCGCTACAAGGAGGCCCAGGTGGCCATCGAGGTGGGCAAGGTCTTCGACGACAACAAGACCATCATCCACTACGAAAATCTCGGCCTTGGCCGCATCATCTATCAGCTTCCCACCACCCTCTGCGAAATGTTCCTCAGCGAAGTCTTCAAGAAGAACCCCATCGAGTCTCTGGACCAGGAGACCCTGTTCACCATCAACAAGTTCTTTGAGAACAACCTGAACGTCTCGGAGACCAGCCGCAAACTCTTTGTCCACCGCAACACGCTGGTCTACCGTCTGGAAAAGATCAAGAAGCTCACCGGCCTGGATCTGCGGGAGTTCGACCATGCCATCATTTTCAAGGTGGCTCTGATGGTCAAGAAATATCTGAACAGCCAGAACCGCAGCAGCTTCTGACGCTTGTCCCGGGCACACAAGAAGGAGAGTATAGATAGCTTATGGTACACCTCAGCGACGTTTCCATGACCTACAAGGCGGGGACCCATGCCGCCGACCACCTGAGCATGGACATACGGGACGGGGAGTTCGTCTTTCTGGTGGGGCAGTCCGGCAGCGGCAAGACCACCATCATCAAGCTCCTCACCGGCGAGGTGCGCGCCGACGAGGGGGAGATCGAGGTCAACGGCTTCGACCTGCGCACCATCAAGCGGCGGAACCTGCCCGCCCTGCGGCGGACCCTGGGGGTCATCTTCCAGGACTTCCGCCTGATCAGCAACAAGACCGTCTATGAAAACGTGGCCTTTGCCATGCACGTCATCGGCGCCTCCCGGCAGGAGATCCGGGAGCGGGTGCCCTATGTGCTGAAGCTGGTGGGCCTGGAGGGGCGCGAGAAGCGTCTGCCCCAGGAGCTCTCCGGCGGCGAACAGCAGCGCGTCGCCATCGCCCGGGCGCTGGTGAACTCCCCCAGCCTCATCATCGCGGACGAGCCCACCGGAAACCTGGACCCGGCCCGCAGCCTGGAACTGATGCTGCTGCTGCACAAGATCAACGAACTGGGCACCACCGTGCTGGTGGTCACCCACGAAAAAGAGCTGGTCAACGCCTTCTCCAAGCGGGTCATCACCCTGGAGGAAGGCCGCGTGGTCAGCGACGGAACGGGCGGGTATTACGGACATGAAGCTGACTAAAATCTTCTATCTCATCAAAGAGGGCGTCAAAAGCATCTTCACCCACGGGTTCATGTCCTTCGCCTGCGTGCTGGTCATCGTAGCCTGCCTGCTCATCATGGGCAACTTCGCCCTGCTGTCCCTGAACATCGACCACAACATTGAGCAGCTGGAGAACCAGAACGAGATCCTGGCCTTTGTGGACGAATCTCTCAGCCTGGACGACGCCAAAGCCATCGGCCCCCGGCTGCGGACCCTGGACAACGTGCTGGACGTGCAGTTCGTCACCCGGGAGGAGGCCATGGAGAGCTTCGTCTCCAAGTACGATGACGAGGAGATGTTCTCCGACCTGACCCCCAGCACCTTCCGCAACCGCTATCTGGTCTTCCTGGAGGACCTGAGCCGCATGGAGACCACCCGGAACGACATCGAGCAGGTGGAGGGCATCGCCGAGGTCAGCGCCTCTTTGGAGGTCAGCCGGGGCTTCATCCTGGTGCGCAACGTGGTCACCATCGTCTCCGTGGCGCTGATTCTGATCCTGTTTGTCATCTCCATCTTCATTATGCAGAACACCATCAAGCTGGCCACCTTCTCCCGCCGGGAGGAGATCGCCATTATGAAGATGGTGGGCGCGGGCAACGCCTTCATCCGCTGGCCCTTCATCATCCAGGGCCTGGTGCTGGGAATGCTGGGCGGCGTCATCGCTTTCCTGCTGCAAATGGGCATCTATGAGGTACTGACCCGCCGCATTGCCGAAAGCTCCCTGGCCATGATGGTGGAGGTGCTGCCTTTCAGCAGCCTGATGGGCCCGCTGCTGGCGGTGTTCCTGGGGCTGGGTCTGCTGGTGGGCACCTTCGGGAGCAGCATCGCCATCCGCAACTATCTGAAAGTCTGAATCCCCCCTGCGGGGAAGGAGGTCCGGTCTATGTCGAAACGAATGATCCGAATGATTTGCATCCTGCTGGCCGCGCTGATGGTCGGCGGTCTGTTGGCTGCGGCGCTGACCACCCAGGCCCACGCCGTGACCCAGGCGGAGATCGACCGGCTCCAGGCCCAGCGCAGCGTCATCCAGTCCCAGAAGCGGGACGTGCAGGAGCAGATCCAGATGCTCCGCAGCGAAAAGGCCGGGGCTTTGGAGCGGAAAGAGGCCCTGGACGAGGAAAACGAGCTGAACTGGCAGGAGATCCAGCTGATCGACCAGCAGATCACGCTTTATGACGAGATGATCGAGGAAAAGGGCGTGGAAGTGGACGAGGCCAGGGACGCGGAGGAGCGCCAGTATGAGCGCTATCTGGCCCGGGTCCGCACCATGGAGGAGACCAACGCCCTGACCTATCTCTCCGTGCTGCTGAAAGCCAACAGCCTGACGGACTTCCTGGGCCGCCTGAACGACATCATGGACATCGTGCGCACCGACCAGAACGTGAAGGCCGAGTACATCGCCGCCCGGGAGCACCTGGAGGCGGTGAAGGCCGAGTACGAGCAGGTGCAGGAGCAGCAGAAGGAAAAGCGCGAGGAGCTGCAGGAGCAGCGGGACGAGCTGACCGAAAAGCTGGAGTACGCCCAGCTGGTCATCAACCAGCTGGAGGACGACCTGTCCAACTATGAGGCCGCCTTCAACGCCAAGGCTGCGGAAGAAGTGGCCATCCAGAACCAGATCGACGCCAAGGTTGAGGAACTGCGGCGGCAGCAGGAGGCCGAGGAGCGGGCCAGACAGGCCTATCTGGAGGCCCAGCGCCGCGCCCAGGCGGCTGCCAACCAGGGCAGCAGCGGCGGAACCAGCACCGGCGGCGGCACCGGCACCGGAGGCGGGACCACCACCGGCGGCGGCACGACCGGCGGCACCACCACAGGCGGCGGCACCACCACCGGCGGCGGGACCAGCAGCGGCGGCAGCTACGGCTATTTCACCTGGCCGGTGCCCGCCAGCAGCTACATCACCTCCCGCTTCGGCTACCGCATCCACCCGATCCTTGGCACCTCGAAGTACCACGCGGGCGTGGACATCGCCGCCAGCTACGGCACCGCCATCAACGCGGCGGCGGGCGGCACGGTGCAGGTTTCCACCTACAACAGCTCCTACGGCAACTACTGCGTGATCTATCACTCCAACGGCACCACCACCCTCTACGCCCACATGAATTCCCGCCCCATCGTCTCCGTGGGCCAGACGGTCTACGCGGGCCAGCAGATCGGCTATGTGGGCTCCACGGGCCTGTCCAACGGCCCCCACTGCCACTTTGAAGTCCGCGTCAACGGCGCAAACGTGAACCCCCTCAGCTATTTCAGCGGCATGGGCTTCACCTTCTCCCCCAGCGCCTGAGGACGGAAAAAGACAACAATACAGCCCCGTCTCCGACGGAAACGCAAATCAGCGCGCGCTGCAAAGTCAAAGCTTCGCAGCGCGCCTTTGCTTCCTCCAGTAGGGGCCGGCGTCCCCGACGGCCCCGCAGAAACACCCCGGTTCTCGCAAAACGTCGGGCGAATTTGCAAACACCCCGTAGGGGCCGGCGTCCCCGACGGCGCCGCAGCAACACCCCGGTTTTCGCAAAACGTCGGGCGAATTTGCAAACACCTCCCTGTAGGGAACGACGTCCCCGGCGTTCCGCGCAGCAACACCCCGGTTTTTGCCAAACCTCCGGCGAATTCGCAGCCGCCCCTTCCTTCCCCCAGCGGGGGAAGGTGGCATCCGCCGATCCCCCGCGAGGCGGATGACGGAAGAGGGAGAACCTCACCGCTTGCGAGCGGCAAAATCACCCGCTTTTCTTACGGCTGCCTGTCATTTCCACGGCGAGGTCCCGTCACGCTCTCCCTCTCCCGCCGCTGCGCGGCACCCTCCCCCGCTGGGGGAGGGAATGGGTGAGGGCATCTGTGGATTCGCCGGGCGCTTTTCCATGCCGCGGCTGCTGCGCGGAAAAGGCCAAGCCCGGCATTCCCAAGCCTTACACCTGCCCAAACAAAACTAATCCCCCCTGCCCAAAGCGCGCTCCGCGCCATGGGCAGGGGGATTGCCAATGATTCGTTTGTCCGCTTCACCGCCGTGCGGCCGGTACCAGCTCGCTCCGGTATGCCTCCGTCACGCGCTGTACCACGTCGTCCCAGCTGACGGGCAGGGTCTCCTTCGCCCGCTGCCCCACCTGTGCCCGCTCCGGGTCGTCCAAAATCTGCTGCACCCGGCTTGTCATGCGCTCCACGTTCTCCGGGGCGGTGTAGCCGTTCTCGCCCTCCCGGATGGGGGCGGCGGCGGGGCTGTCGGTCACCAGCAGGGCGGGCAGGCCCGCCAGGGCCGCCTCCCGCAGCGCCAGGGGGGAACTGTCGGCGGTGGAGGGGAAGAAGAACAGGTCGCTGAGCAGGTAGAGGCCGAAGCGCAGCTCCCGGCTGCTCACCTCGCCGGGGAAGCGGATGCGCTCCCCCAGGCCCAGCTTCTCGGCGTACTTCTGGATGTCGGCGCTGTTGTAGCCGCTGCCCACCACCACGGTCAGGCAGTCGTCCCGCAGGTCCATCAGATAGCGGCTCACGTCCAGCACCATGCGCAGATTCTTCTGCCAGAGCAGCGGCCCCACATAGAGCAGGACGCGCTTGCCCTCCGGGATGCGGAAGGTCTCTCTGGCCAGGCGTTTCAGTTCCTCCGGGGCGATGACCGGGGCGGCCTCCGCGCCGTTTTCCATCATGCGGATCTCGCCGTGGTAGCCGTGGACCCGCAGGGACTCCGCCGCCGCCTCGCTGCTGGCCCAGACCCGGTCGGCCTTGGAGTAGAAGTCCACCACCCGGTTGGCCGTGGCGTTGGCCAGGAAGCGGCTGTGGCTCTGGCGCAGCGCGTCATCAAAATAGTCCCGATGGGCGCTGGCCACCACGGGAATCCGCAGCTTGCGCCCCAGCTGATAGGCGATGTCGCCCTGGGCGAAGGGGGTGTGGGCGTGGAGCAGGTCGAAGTGCTGGTGGCGGAAATAGCGGGTGATCCAGCCCCGGACGAAGGGCACTGGCAGGGCGCTCTTGAACAAAGGGAAGCGGACGGCGGGGGTCCGCAGCACCGGATAGCCGAAGCGGTCGTCGGTGGGCCCATCCTGCCGGGGGCAGACCACGCAGACCTCGTGTCCGGCGGCGGTCAGTTCACGGGCGTAGGCCCCCACGGCCTGGGCCACCGGGTCGGCGGAGGGCAGGAAGCGGTCGGTGAACAGGGCGATGCGCAGCCGTCCCTCCGCCGGGACCGCCTGTTTGGATTTGGGCGGCTTGGCGGAGGCGCTGCGGGCCACCACGATGATGCCCAGAATCAGCCAGAGGTAATAGACGATGAAGCGCCAGGCGATCATGGACCAGAAGAGGAAGCCCCCCTCCAGGGAGGAGAACACGGCGTAGAAGCTGCCCTCCGCCGCCCCGGCGTTGCCCGGGGTGGGGATCAGGGTGATGGCCGCGTAGATGTAGACCACCAGGGAGAACACGGTCCACCAGTCGTTGCTGCCCCCGAAGGCCAGGAGCATGAAGAAGGGCACCGAGAGGATCGCCGTCTGGTACAGCACGGAGAACAGCAGCAGCTTCAGGAAGAAGTGGGGCCGCTTGTTCATCACCTTGAGGCTGACCACATACTCGTCCAGGGAGTTCAGCAGCCCGTCGGCGGTCTTCGTCGCGTCCTTGAGGATGCCGATCTGGCCCAGGAAGCCGGTGACCTTGGCCACCAGGGCCCGGACGCCGCTGGGGAAGAAGGCGAAGAAGATGATGCCCAGGGGCAGGGCCGCGTACATCAAAAGCCCCAGATAGGCGGTGTAGCGAATGGCGGGGGCGATGCTGATGACGCTGCGGTTGGCCACGAACACCACGGCGGCGATGAGGACGAAGGCGAACTGGAGCATCATGAAACCCGCCACCGGAATGGCGGCGCTGTTCCCGGCGGAGAGGCCCTTGCGCCGGAGATAGAGGATCTGGAAGGGCTGGCCGCCCGCGCCGAAGGGGGTCACGTTGTCGTAGTATTTGCCCAGCACCGCGCACTCAAAGGCGCTGCGCCGGTCATCCCGCCCCTCTGTGGCCAGGATCATCCGGCGGTACTTGACGTACTCCATGTACACCGCCAGCACGAAGCAGAGGACGCCCAGGCCGATGTAGACCCAGCGCACGTCCGAAAGGGAGATCATGCGCACGTTCTCCGCGTCGCCCAGGAACTCCCGGCCCGCGATATAGCCCACAATGCCGATGTTGATGAGCAGCGTCAGCAGCAGCGTCAGGCGGTTGCGCTTCTTTTCCGGCTTCTGCTCCGGCTCCGCCTCCACGGGGAAGGGGACGATGTTTTCAGCCTCAGGGGGGGATTCCGGCCTGGGCTGCAAGTTGTTCTGTTTCAAAATGGCACGCTCCTGTCTGCGGGCGGTGGGCCCGGAGATGCAAACACCCCCGGCCCGATGGCGGCGGGGCGGCGCTGCGCGGCCAGCCCCGGTTGGCTCAAGCAAATCTGCGGTTTCCATAAAACCTTCTATCCTATTATTATATTCATCCCACCCCCGTTGTCAAGTCCGAGCGGGGAGAGCGCGCCGTTCCAAATCCCGGCGCACAGCGCCGCCGCTTTGGCTTCCTTGCCAAGGGGCGAAGTCAAATCGCGTCCCCCGCAAGCGATTAGACTGAGGGTATCCTCCGTCTTTGCACCCCCAAAATCCCCCAAAAGCTGTGCATTCTGCACTTGCAATTCCTGGAAAACGGTGGTATAATTTGGAGCATCTCATAAAGGAGGGAACGTACTATGAGAAAATTTCTTGCCGAATGCATCGGCACCGCCACCCTGGTGATTCTGGGCTGCGGCACCGCCATGCTGGTGGGCTGCGACGCGGCCTCCGGCAGCGGCTATCTTCTCACCGCGCTGGCCTTCGGCCTCACCATCGTCGCCATGGCCTACTCCATCGGCAACGTCTCCGGCTGCCACATCAACCCGGCGGTGAGCCTGGGCGTGCTGCTGTCCGGCGGCATGAAGGTCGGGGAGTTCTGCGGCTATGTGCTCAGCCAGATCGTCGGCGCCCTGGCCGGCGCGGGCGTGCTGGCCCTGATCTTCAACCTGGGCGGCGTGACCGATCAGACCGGCGGTTTCGGTTCCAACGGCCTGGCCGGCGTGGGCGGCAATGCCGTGGCCGGTCTGGTGGTGGAGATCGTCCTGACCTTCATCTTCGTCATCGCCATCCTGGGCGTGACCAGCAAAAAGGCCGGACACGGCTCCTTCGGCGGTCTGGTGATCGGCCTGACCCTGGTGGTGGTTCATATCCTGGGCATCGGCCTGACCGGTACCAGCGTCAACCCCGCCCGCTCCATCGGTCCGGCTCTGGTGGCCATGTTCACCGGCAACGCCGCCCCCGTGGGCGAGCTCTGGGTCTTCATCGTCGGCCCCCTGGTGGGCGCGGCCCTGGCCGCCCTGGTCTACAAGGTCCTGGAGAAGAAATAAGCCCCCCGCAAACACCCCCGACAAGGCTCCGCCGCTCCCCTTCGGACGGCGGAGCCTTTCCGCGCCCTTTGCGTCCGCCGGGACTGGAAGGGCGCGGTTTTTTTGCCCGGCAGAGCGGCTTTGCCGCCACCAGCGACGCGGCCCGGTCCTGGTACAACCCGGCCATGTTCGAGGCGCACCCGGACATCGCGGGCACCACCGTCACCTTTGCCAACATCATTCTGGACGACAACTTCCTCCATGAGGGCACAAGCTTCTCGGACCAGCCGACGGCGCCTGCGGACACTTCCGCCAACCTGACCAGGGTCCAGGACGGCATCGTCTCCCTGTACAACGATCCCGCCAATACATATCTGTGTACTCTGATTCTGGAGGACGGCTGCACGCTGCAGAACTTCGGCGGCATGAACGGCGTCAACATCGAGGGCCACAGCGAGCTGATTATGAAAAGCGGCAGCCTGATCACCAACGGAGGCACCGGCACCAGCGGCAGCGCGTCCGGCGTCTATCCGCTGAGCGGCGGCAAACTGACCATGGAGCCGGGTTCCCGCATCACCGGGATCAGCGGTTCCAATGCGGTCTTTGCCAACGTCGGCACGGCGTACATCAACGGCGAGATCGACCATTGCACCGGCGGGACTCCGCTCCGGGCGACCCATGCCACGTTCGAGATCGGCCCCGAAGGCAATGTCCACGACATCACCGGAAATACTGCGGCCTACTATGATGTGGGCAGTTCCACCATCACCGTGCGGGGCAAGCTGACCGACTGCTCCGGCGTGGGTCTCTACCCCTCCTGCAACAGTGGGATTAGCACGGTCTATGTGGAGGACGGCGCGGAGATCGCCCGCTGCGGCCAGATCGGCATTCAGACCAATCTGCAGTCGCCAATCTACATCAACGGCGGCTCGATCCATGACAACCCCATCGGCGTGAACGTCCGCAAGCAGGCGGTCCTCACCATGACCGGCGGCGACGTGGAAGGCAACGACATCGGCATCAACCTGAACAATAAGAGTACCAGCACGGCCCGCTGCCTGATCTACGCCGGGACCGTTGAGAACAACAGCCGTTGGGACTATTACATCGAGACCACCAAGACCGGCTACCTCAACGGCTCTTATATGTATTTCTCCGACAGCCAGCTTGCTACAGCCCCGGACGTGGGGATGCAGACCAACGGCAAGGCCATCCTGCCCACGACGGACAACACGGAGCTCTACCTGGGCAACGCCTCCGCTGCGGCGGATACCAAGCTGGCCGCGCAGGTCACCGCGATCAATTCCTACAGCACGGTGCTGGCCACCTGGTTTGCCCAGATCCCGGAGAGCGCCCTGCACCTGACCGTGGCGGACCTGGCCGCGCAGACCGATCCCGTCTACGTCATCAGCTATCCCGTGGACGCCGCCGGCGCGATCGCCGACGACAGCGAGCCCATCATCTACGCGGTGACGCAGGACACGACGGACGCCCGCAACCCCATCGACGTGCTGGCCTCCGCCGGCAGCGCCAACGGCAGAGCCTACGCCCTGTTCACCAGCCCCGATCCCATGTTCGCCGTCTCCTATGAGTCCCACGGCGGCTCTTGTGCCCCCCGAGGCCGTGCCGGAGAACGGCAAGGCCACAGAGCCCCCACGGGCCTGACGCTGCACTTTGACATGGTCGTCATCCTGGCGCTGGCGCTGCTGGCGCTGGTGGGCGGCTTCTTCCTGAACCGCAAGCTGCGCAGCATCCGCAGATAAGCGCGGAGCGGAAGGGAGGCCAGGCATGAGAAAGGGACTGCTGTACTGTGTCACGGCAGGCTTCCTGACGCTGCTGCTGTGCCTGTCCGTCCGGGCGGAGGGGACGGCGCTGACCGTCTCCCTCCCCCTGCGCCAGCATGTGACCAACGGCTTGCCCGTCCGCGTGCTCTATACCCTGACGGCGGACACGCCCGACGCGCCCATGCCGGAGGGCAGCGCGAACGGCGTCTTCCGTATGCTGCTGCAAAACGAGCAGGACACAGCGCTCCCGCCCATCACCTACACCGCGCCGGGGGTCTGGACCTACACCCTGCGTGCGGAGACGGCGGGGGGGACGCTGAGCCCGGAGCGGCTGCGCATCCAGGTGGAGATCGTGGAGACGGCGGGCGAGCTGCTCCCCATGGTCGTGGCCCTGCTGGACAACGGGGAGAAGACGGAGCTGCTCTTTCTCGTCACGCCGGAGCAGCCGCCTCCCCCGCCCGGTTACGGCACCGAAACGGGCGGGCCGGGCGTCGGCGGGACGACGGCGTGCGGCGTGGGACTCTGCCTTGTCGCTCTGGCGGCGCTGGCCCTGCGCGGACGGAAACAGAGGACTTGACATGCGTGAGAACCGAACTGTGCGGGCGCGGACGCTCGCAAAATGGCTGTTACGGGGGACAGACCGCCTTCTGAGCGCGGTCTGTCTCATCGCGCTTCTGGCGGTGGGCGGCCTGGCCGCCTACATCGTCGTGGACACGGGCCGCCTGATGCGCGAGGCCGACAGCGCCCAGTACCGGGCGCTGCGCCCCGACGCGGCGGGCGGCGCGGCCTCCTTCGGGCTGCTGGTGGCCCGCAACCCGGAGGTGGTGGCCTGGCTGACGCTGGAGGACACCGGCGTGGACTACCCCGTGACCCAGGGAAAGAACAACCAGAAATACATCAACACCTCCGCCCTGGGGGAGTTCTCCCTGTCCGGGGCCATCTTCGCCGACGCCCGCAACGCGCCGGACTTCTCGGACACGCTGACCATCCTCTACGGGCACAACATGACCGGGGAGGCCATGTTCGGCAGCCTGGACCGCTACGAGGACGGGGACTATTTCGCAGGCCATCTGCATGGGACGCTGTACCACGGCGGGCAGTATGACGCGCTGGAGGTCTTCGCCTTTTTCGAGACCTCCAGCCACGCGCTGGACATCTACCGCCCGGAGCTGGGGCAGGAGGAGCTGGGCGACTGGCTGGAGCTTGTCCGGGCGCGGGCCGTCCACTACCGGGAGGGCGTGGCCGAGGGCGGCCCGATTCTGCTGATGAGTACCTGCGCCGTGGGGGAGACCGAGGGCCGCCGCCTGGTGGCTGCGCGGATCCTGCCGGGCGCGGGTCGGCCCGCCGGAGACGCGGCGGGGGACGGGGGCCAGGCGGCGCGGCTGGTGCAGCGCCCGCAGCGCGCCGGGGGCGTCCCCTGGCTGCCCCTGGCGGCGGCCTTCCTGGCGCTCAGCGCCCTGAGCTGGCTGGCCTGGAGACGGAAAAGGAGGCGCGGAACATGAATGAGACGGAGCGGAAGCAGCCGGGCGGGGAGGCCCCGGAGACGGCGCGGCCGCCAGAGGGCGGCTCGCTGTTGGGCGATGCGCTGGCATTGCTGCTGAAGCTGGGCTGGATCGCCCTGGTGCTGGCGCTGGCGCTGGTGTTCGTGGTGGGGCTGTTCACCCAGCGGGGGGACAGCATGGACCCGGCCTTTCAGGAGCGGGACATCGTGATCTTCTTCCGCCTGGACCGGAAGCCGGAGGCCGGGGAAGCCGTGGTCTTCCGGGACGCGGACGGCGCCCCACGGGTGGGACGGGCTGTGGCCGTGGCCGGGGACACGGTGGAGATCGACGAGCTGGGCCTGAGAATCAACGGCTTCTATCAGGACGAGCCCTATGTCACCGGCCAGACCCTCCGCTTCGAGGACGGGCCGGACTACCCCCTGCTGCTGGGGGAGGGGGAGGTCTTCGTGCTCTTCGACGTGCGTGAGGCCGGGGGCGACAGCCGCAGCCTGGGCCCGCTGGAGGCCGGACAGCTCCTGGGCCGGGTCATGCTTCTGCTGCGCCACCGGGGCTTTTGAAGACGCGGGGGCGCAGTTTTGATTTTTTGCTTGCAATGCGGGAGAATCTGTTGTAAAATCAACTGAATGATTTTGAACACACATAGGAGGAATACCTGTTATGATTACCGCAGGCGATTTCAGAAACGGCGTGACCTTTGAGATGGACGGCAACGTGATGCAGGTCGTCGAGTTCCAGCACGTCAAGCCCGGCAAGGGCGCGGCCTTTGTGCGCACCAAGATGCGGAACGTCATCACCGGCGCCGTCACCGAGACCAGCTTCAACCCCACCGCGAAGTTCGAGAACGCCACGGTGGACCGCCGGTCCATGGAGTACAGCTACAACGACGGCGACCTGTACTACTTCATGGATCAGGAGACCTATGAGCTGGAGCCCATCGACAGCCATGTGCTGAACGACAACTTCAAGTTCGTGAAGGAGAACATGGTCTGCACGGTGCTGAGCTACAAGGGCAAGGTCTTTTCCGTGGAGCCTCCCTTCTTCGTGGAGCTGGAGGTCACCGACACCGACCCCGGCTTCGCCGGCAACACCGCCACCAACGCCCTGAAGCCCGCCACCCTGGAGACCGGCGCGGAGATCAAAGTCCCCCTGTTCATCGAACGGGGCGAAGTGATCCGCATCGACACCCGCACCGGCGAGTACCTCAGCCG
>Ga0310697_10003337_pt1 | contig 16319 bp, 13 predicted proteins | sample 172DNAGHGlowgp2_FD_203883 | JGI IMG/M metagenome (GOLD analysis project Ga0310697, IMG submission 203883) | Sheep rumen microbial communities from Palmerston North, Manawatu-Wanganui, New Zealand - 1728 DNA GHGlow gp2 (v2) (version 2) | ecosystem: Host-associated > Mammals > Digestive system >... | reverse complement strand
TGAAGGGAATCTTTCACAATTCGTACAGAAGATTATACCATACTTTTCACGTTTTGCAATGGTATTTCCTTGTGAAATCCGTTATAATAAGGATATGGACTACTTGTATTATTTTTTGGCGATCGCCGTATTTGTGCTGTCGCTGATTGCGCAGACGCGCGTGATGAGCGTTTTTCGCAAATATGCGCAGGTGCGTACCGCGCGCGGGATCCCCGCGAGCCAGCTTGCGTACGAACTGCTGCAGAAAAACGGACTGTATCTGCCGATCAGCCGCGTTTCGGGCGAGCTGACCGACCACTTCGATCCCAAGCAGCAGGTCGTGGGGCTCTCGGACGTCGTCTACGATTCGGATTCGGTGTCGGCCGTCGCCGTCGCGGCGCATGAGATCGGACACGTTCTGCAGTACAACGAGGACTACGCGCCGATGCGCTTCCGCAACCTGATCCTGCCGGTCGCAAACATCGGCTGCCGGATCGGGCCGTTTCTCGTGCTCGGCGGACTGCTGCTGTCGCTGCTCACGACCTGGGCGGGCAATTACGGCTACTATATCGCAATGTTCGGCGTCGTGCTGTACGGCGTGATGCTGCTGTTCCAGCTCATTACGCTGCCGGTCGAGTTCAACGCCTCGCGCCGCGGGCTCGACATGCTCACCGAAGGCGGCTACGTGACCGACGCGGAACTGCCCGGCGCGAAAAAGATGCTGCGCGCCGCCGCGATGACCTACGTGCTCGCCGCGCTCGGCTCGCTTGTGACCCTGCTGCGGCTGTTTTCCATCGCGCAGGGCTCGCGTAGGAGCAGATGAGTTCAAACAAATAAGACTGGTGAGAATGGTATCAGAAGCCGCGTTCTTTGCCCGGAGCTATACTAACGTATGCGAACGGGCGAAAACGCGGCTATTTTGCGGCGAAAAAAAAGGAGAAAGGACGCGGTTCGCGTCCTTTCATCATACTCGGTTGTTATTCTGTTTACCTCGCCGCAAATGGTCTGGTGCCGTTATCGACAGTCTACGCTTTCGGACCTGCGTTCTTGATCGCTTCGGGCATATCGGGATACTTCTCGGCGAAGTTCTTTGCGAACATGCCGGCAAGCTTCTTCGCCTGCGCGTCGTATGCCGCCTTGTCCGCCCAGAGGTTTCTCGGATTCATGATCTCCTGCGGCACATCCGCGCCCGGTACGAACGCGGGCACGTCGAGGTTGAACACATCGTTGTGCGTAAACGGCACGTTCTCCTTGGCATACGCGTCGTTTAAAGCCGCGGTGATCATCGCGCGGGTGTAGCGCAGCTTCATGCGCGGGTTTTTGCTGCCGTCCGGATTGACCGCGGGACCCGAGACCCAGCCGGTATTGACGAGGTAGACCTTCGTATTATACTTCTCGATGCGCTCGCCGAGCATGTTGGCGTAGACCTCGGCTTTCAGCGGCATGAACGGCTCACCGAACAGCGTCGAGAACGTCGGGACCGGCTCGTTGATGCCGATCTCCGTACCGGCGACCTTGGAAGTGAAGCCGGTGACGAACTGGTACATCGCGGCGTTTTTATCGAGCCGTGAGATCGGCGGAAGCACGCCGAACGAGTCGCACGTCAGGAAAATGACGACCTTCGGAATGCCGCCGATGCCGGGCACCGCGGCGTTCGGGATGTACTCGACCGGATAGCCCACGCGGCTGTTGATCGCAAGCGACGGATCGGAGTAATCCGGCTCGCGCTTTTCGTTGATCACGACGTTTTCGACCAGCGCGCCGAAGCGGATCGCGTGATAGATCTCCGGCTGCTCCTCTTCGACGAGGTCGATGCACTTCGCGTAGCAGCCGCCTTCGATATTGAAAATGCCCTCGTCGTCCCAACCGTGCTCGTCGTCGCCGATCAGCATGCGGTTCGGGTCGGCGGACAGCGTCGTCTTGCCCGTGCCACTTAGACCGAAGAAGACAGCGGTCTCTTTGGTTTCGGGATCCATGTTCGCCGAGCAGTGCATGGGCAGCGTGCCCTCCTGCGGCAGGATGAAGTTCATGGTCGAGAACACGGATTTCTTGATCTCGCCCGCGTACTGGCTGCCCGCAATGATGATCGTGTGCGCTTCGTAGTCGATCATGATCGCCGCTTCGGAGCGCGTGCCGTCGATCGCGGGATCGCACTTGAACCCCGGCGTTGCGATGATCGTATAGTCCGGCTCGCCGAACGATTCCAGCTCCTCCTCGGTCGGACGGACCAGAAGATCGCGAATGAACAGCGCCTGGCTCGCAAGCTCGCAGACCACGCGGAACTTCTTGGCGTATTTCTTGTCCGCACCGGCAAAGCCGTCGAACACGAACACTTCGCGTCCCTGGAGGTACGCGACCATCTTGGACTTGATGGCGTTGAACTTCTCGCGCGTGGTGGGCACGTTGACGCTGCCCCAGGCGATCAGATCGTGCACGCCTTCGCTGTCGACGATGAACTTGTCCTTCGCGCTGCGTCCGGTGTACTTGCCGGTCTTGACCAGAAGCGCGCCGTTGTTCATCAGCACGCCCTCTTTGCGTTCAAGTGCCTTTTCCACGAGTTCGGCGACCGTCAGATTGCGGTAGACCGCTTTCGCGCCGATGATGCCCAGAGATTGAAGATCGATGCTCATATCATTCGCTCCTTTTTTTGATTCGTTTCCGGGCAGGAACGGCGTTCCCATTCCTCCCCATCTTACGTTTAGTATACCGCAGCCCCCGCACGATTGCAAGCAAAACCCTTGCGAATGCTGTCGCAAGGCGGCATGAAAGGAACTTATGCTGGTAAACTTCAAAACTCTATGCTATAATGGTATCATGAAGAAGTTTTGGTGTCTGCTGCTGATCGCGCTTCTGCTCGGCTGTGCGCCGGAGGCGTCCGCGCCGGTGATCCACGCAACCGCGTCGCCGGTTCCGTCAAAAACCGCCGCGCCGACCCCGGTTCTGACCGAACCGCCGACGCCCGTGCCCACCGACACGCCCGCGCCCACGCTTTCGCCCAAGGAGCGGCTGTATCAATACGTCGACGCGCTTTCCGTCGAGGAAAAGATCGGGCAGCTGTGCATGTTCGGCTTTTCGGGTACCGAATCGATCAGCTCGGAGTTTCGAAAGATCCTTCAGCAATACCGTATCGGCAGCGTGATCCTGTACGGACAGAACATGGTGCGCTCAAAACCGGACGGCGGATTTTCGCAGTGCTCCGATCTGACCGACAGCATCAGAGGCGCAAGCGAGAGTGAGATCCCGCTTCTGATCAGCACGGACGTCGAAGGCGGTTCCGTAACGCGGTTTCACTGGGAACGGTCGCTGTACAGCGCGCGTTCGCTCGGCAAAAAGAACGATCCGGACCTTGCCGCGGCGCAGTTTTCCACGATCGCGGACGGACTCCGTTTCGCGGGGATCAACGTCGATCTCGCGCCGTGTCTGGACGTCTCGGCCGATCCGGACGGCAGCTTTCTGAAAACCCGGATCCTGTCTAAGGACGCGGATACGGCGGCGCGCATCGGCGCGGCATGCATTGAAGGTCTGCACGAAGGCGGGTGTCTTTCGATCGTCAAGCATTTTCCGGGCCACGGCGCGACGAACACCGATTCGCATAAAGCAACGCCCGTGACCGAGCGCACGCTTGACGAGCTGTACGCCTACGAGCTCGTACCGTTTGCCGAAGCCGTAAAGACGGCGGACGGCGTAATGGTCGCGCACATCCTGTATCCGAACATCGACGGCGCGCACATCGCGAGCCAGTCGCGCGTGTTCATCACGGAGATCCTCAGAGAGCAGCTCGGCTTTCAGGGATTCGTCATGAGCGACGATTACCGCATGGCGGGGCTCAGAGATCAGATCTCGCCGAAGGACGGCGCGGTGCAGTTCGTTCTCGCGGGCGGTGATCTGATCCTGTGCGGTGCGAACCACACCTATCAGAAACAGATCCTCTCCGGACTGTACGAAGCGGTTGAGGACGGAACGATCAGCCGTGAACGGCTGAATGAAAGCGTATGCCGGATCCTGTCGGCAAAGATGCGGGCAACCGGATGGGATCCGCTTAAATCGAATGATTGAAAGGGGCAAACAATGGCAAAGATCGGGTTTGACAACGACAAGTACGTTTCGATGCAGTCTCAGAAGATCTTGGAGCGCATCGGACAGTTCGGGGACAAGCTGTACCTGGAGTTCGGCGGCAAGCTGTTCGACGATTACCATGCGTCGCGCGTGCTTCCTGGCTTTGCGCCGGACAGCAAAATCCGCATGCTCGAGCAGCTTCGTGACAGTGCGGAGATCATCATCGCGATCCACGCGGGCGACATCGAGCAAAACAAAGTGCGCAACGACCTGGACATCGCATACGACCGTGAGGTGCTGCGGCTCATCGACGCGTTCCGCAAAAAGGAACTGCTGGTCTCGGGCGTCGTGATCACGCGGTACAACGGCCAGCCGGCGGTCGACGCGTTTGCCGACAAGCTCAAACGGCTCGGCGTGCGCGTGTTTTTCCACTATCCGATCGCCGGCTACCCGCAAAACCCCGGTCTGATCCTGAGCGCCGACGGGTTCGGCAGAAACGAGTTTGTGGAGACGACGCGCCCGCTGGTGGTCGTCACCGCGCCGGGTCCCGGCAGCGGCAAGCTTGCCGTGTGTCTTTCGCAGGTCTATCAGGAGTACGCGCGCGGCGTGCGCGCCGGCTACGCGAAGTTTGAGACCTTCCCGATCTGGAACCTGCCGGTCACGCATCCGGTCAATCTCGCGTATGAAGCGGCGACGACCGATCTCGACGACGTGAACATGATCGACCCGTTCCATCTCGAAGCGTACGGCAAGACGACGACGAATTACAACCGCGACGTGGAGTCCTTCCCGGTGCTGAACGCCATGTTCGAACACATCTACGGCACGTCTCCGTACCATTCCCCGACGGATATGGGCGTCAACATGGCGGGCTTTTGCATCACCGACGACGAAGCGGTGCGAAAAGCCGCCTGTCAGGAGATCATTCGCCGCTATTACCATGCGGAATGCGCGTGCAAGCGCGGACTGATCGACCGCGAGCAGGTCGACAAGGCGGAGTATCTGATGACCCGCGCGGGCGTTACGACCGCCGACCGTCCGGTCGTGGCGGCGGCGCTTGCGCGCGATAAAGAAACCGGCGGCGCGGCAATGGCGATCGAACTGCCCGACGGCAGCATGGTCACCGGCAAGAACGGAACCATGATGGGCGCGGCGGCCGGCGCGCTGATGAACGCGATGAAGGCGCTCGCCGGCATCCAGCCGGACCTGGAGATCATCGCGCCGATCGTGCTCGAACCGATCCGCGAACTGAAAACCAAGCATTTCGGCAGCGAGAACCCGCGCCTGCACAGCGACGAGCTTTTATACGCGCTTTCTATCTGCGCGACCATGAACCCGACGGCGGCGCGCGCCATGAAGGTGCTCGGTCAAACGAAGGGACTCGAAGCGCATTCGACCGTCATGCTCTCGCGCGTCGACCTCGAGGTCTATCGCAGGCTCGGCATCAACCTGACCTGCGAACCGATGCGCAAGACCAACCGTCTGTTTGAAAAGAACTGATTTATGAAACGCGTTTTCCCGATCTGTATCCTGATCCTGACGCTGCTGCTCGGCTGCACGGGGTTTTCGGCTCCGAGCGCAAGTCCCGCGCCCGCTTCGACGCAGGAAGCGACGCAGGAAGTCGTCTTCGTTCCGGTCGACGCGGCAGAGCCGTCGCCCGTTTCGACGCCGGTTGCGACGCAGGAACCGACCGCAACGCCGGCGCCTACCGAAGCGCCGACGCCGGAACCCACCGCAACGCCCGAGCCGTTCGTGCCGGAAGCGATTCCGGAGCGATATCGCCTGCGCAATGGCTTTTCCGCGACCGAAACGGCCGGCGTGGTCCGGCGCGACGCGGACGGCGCAACCTTTGCCTACGGCTCGACGGGCGGTACGGAACCGTGCTTCTATCCGTGTGACGAGACCGGCACGGTCGCGCCGGGCGAAGCGCCCGCAGACGTCGTGTGCCTGATTCCCGTCTACGCGCCGACCGACAAACCGAAAAAGGACGGACTTTTGAAGCTTGCGGTCTATATCCCGACGCAGAGCGTGGTCGCGTTCCGCTCCGAAAACGGCGAGTGGCTCGAGGAGCGCGTGATGATCTGCTCGACCGGACGCAAAAACAACATGACGCCCAGAGGATCGTTCCGGATCTACGAGACCTATGAGTTCAAGCGGCTCGGCTCGAAAGGCAATTACTGCTGCGGACTGTACGCCTGCCGGTTCAAGGGCGCGTACCTGTTCCACTCGGTCCCGATCAGCTACGACGCATTGAACGACGTCGAGCTCGGTCACCGCATGATGTTCATGCACAAGTATGAAGATCTGGGCCACGGCGCGTCCGACGGCTGCGTGCGTCTGACCGTTGCGGACGCGAAGTGGGTCTACGACAACAGCCAGGGGCACGACACGCTGGTATGGATCACCGACAAGGAAGGTCCGACGCCGCCCGCCGCGCCCGCGGTCAGATGGGAAGCGCCGTACACCGACGAAAACGGCTTCGGCTGGGACCCGACCGATCCGCATCCGGACAATCCGTACCATCAACTCAACGCGGAACCGTAACATAACCCGCCACATATCAAAACGGAAGGAGCATTTTTATGGAACGATTCGAGGGACTTCTGAACGGCAAGTTCGGCTTCGGCTGCATGCGCATGCAGCGCAACGAAGCGGGCGAAGTCGACATGGACAACTTCCGCGCAATGGTGGACTGCTACCTTGACGCGGGATTCAATTACTTCGACACGGCGCACGTCTACTATGACGGCAAAAGCGAGCTTGCGCTCAAGGAGGGGCTGACCTCTCGGTATCCGCGCGAGCGGTTCGTGCTCACGAACAAGCTGACCGCAAGCTGCTTCGAGACCGAAGCGGACATCCTGCCGTTCTTTGAGATGCAGCTTGACGCGTGCGGCGTTTCCTACTTCGACTTTTATCTGTGCCACGCCATGTGCGAGGAATACTATGAGAAGTTTTTAAAAACCAACGCGTTCGGGATCGTAAAGCGTCTGAAAGCCGAGGGCAAAATCCGTCACATCGGCATGTCGTTCCACGACAAGCCGGAGGTTTTGGACCGCATCCTCTCGGAACATCCGGAGATCGAGATCGTACAGATCCAGTACAACTACCTCGACCTCGAAGACCCGAACGTGCAGTCTGCCGCCTGTCTCGAGGTCTGCAAAAAGCACGACAAGCCCGTCATCGTCATGGAGCCGATCAAGGGCGGCAACCTGGTGTTTTTGCCCGACGACGCGCTTTCGGTGCTGTCCGCGCTTCACGACGGTTCACCCGCGTCGCTTGCGCTTCGGTTTGCCGCCGAGCCGGATCAGATCGTGATGGTGCTGTCCGGCGTGACCACGCTCGAACAGATGCGGGAGAACGCCGCCATGATGCAGGATCTGCGCCCGCTCGACAAAAACGCACATAAAGCGCTCGACAAGGTCCGCGAGATCATGCATTCGCTGCATCTCATTGAATGCACCGCCTGCCGCTACTGCACCGACGGCTGCCCGATGCAGATCAACATCCCGGGCATCTTCCGCTGCATGAACGAGAAGATCAAGTTCCCCGCGCGTCCGAAGGACCGCTACGCGTTCGTCACCGAAAAGGGCGGCAAAGCGTCGGACTGCGTCGAGTGCGGCGCGTGCGAGGAGGTCTGTCCGCAGCACTTGCCGATCCGCGAACTGCTGAAACAAGCGGTCGAAACGTTCGAGTAAGCATCCAAAACAAAAATGAAGCGCCCGGCAGGGCGCTTTCAGCTTGTCAAAAACAGTTTGACAAGCTGCGCAGGCTGCCGGGAAGGGTGGCAGAATTCGCGTTCTTCGCGATGGAGCTATATATCGTATGCGACTGAGCGAAAACGCGGATAGTTTGCGGCAAAATGATGAAAAGAAAAGGCGTTTTCGCCTTTTCCACCGACAGGTATTCTGTTTTTTATTCTCGCCGCAAACGGTCTGACCCCTTTTACGACAGCCTGGAAGCGCCCGGCAGGGCGCTTTCTTTATTTGCGTTTTCGCACCGAAACGGCGATCAGGATCACGCCGAGCAGCACCAGCGCTTCACAGAGGATCAGCGAAACGGGAACGCCGAGATGCCGGATCGAAAACCCGCCGAACAGCATGCTGAAAACGCCGGACAAAAGCGTCGCTTCGGTCAGAAGCATCTGCCCTTTGACCTGATCGGACGATTGTACGCTGTCGTTTGCAAAATACGCGGCGGCGGGCACGAAGATCGCGTAGCACAGCATCTGCATCGCGGAGGAAAGATAGACCGCCCACGCGCCGAGTGGCAGAACCGCCGCGGCGAGCATCAGTCCCGTCTTGATCAGAAAGATCGATGCGGAAACGACGAGCAGCACGCGATCAGACACGCGCGTGCGGATGCGCGAGTACGCCATCATCGCGGGAAACTCGACGAGCGCGGCCACGGCGAGCATGACGCTCATATTGCCGCCGGTCACGCCGGTGATGCTCGCAAGGTACGCGTTCAAAAAATTGTGCGGAATGAACAGCACGAAATTGCCGAGACAGAACAGCAGAAACGCCGGATAGCGGCGGATCACGCCGAAAAGGCTCGCGCCGTCGGTTTTTTGAATGCCGCCGGTGCGATGCGGCGCAAACCGCAGCGCCAGCAGGAACAATCCAGCGTTCGCCGCGACGTACGGAACGAGCATCCATGTGCTCCCGTGCGCGGCAAGCGCGCCCAGAAGCAGCGAGGCAAGCGCGTACGCCACGCTGCCCGCGCCGCGCGCGAGGGAGAAATCGATCGCTTCGCCGCGGTTGGCGTAATGGAACCCGACCGCGTTGACAAGCGGCTGGATCGCGAGCGTCACGCTCGACAGCGCGCCGAACAGCACCGCAACCACCGCGAGCGCATTCCCTCCGAACAGCAGCGGCGCCGCAATGCCGCACGAGAGCAGCGCGCCAAAGGCGATCGCCGTACGCAGCGTTACGGTCCGTTCGCGATCCGCGGCGGCGGCGAGCACGGGCTGAAGCACCATTGCGAAACCGTACGCGATCGCAACGATCCCTCCGACGGCGTCCGTTTCGAATCCGAAGACGTTCAAAAACCGCTCCGCATACGAATACACCAGACACGCGCCGATCCAGTACAGGCTTTGTAAAACGGAAAAAAGCAGCGTTCGACGTTTCATGCGTTCATGATACCGTATTTTATGAAAAAAAACAATTCCCCGCCAGGTATGATTCGGTTTTTTCGTGTCCATACTACGACCGAGGTGATGAAAGAATGGAAGAACCGATGAACGAAATGGACGAACGCATGGATCGATTCCGCATCTTTTTCCGCAACAACGGCTTTTACGTCGTACTGGTGCTGTGCCTTTTGGTGGTCGGCGTCGCGATCGCGCTGCTGGCTTGGCCGAAGCAAACCGACATGACCGCCGAAGCGCCGACCGACGACGCGCCGATCGTGATCGTCGGGCAGTCGAACGACGAGCGGCTCAACGAAGCGCTGAGCGCGCCGACCGCCGTCCCGGTTCCCCCGACGCCGATCCCGAAGCCTTCCGTGCTTCCGGTGCTGTCCCCCGTACCGGCAACGCCCGAACCCACTGCAAAGCACGCAAGCACGTCCGAAAAGGCCGCGCCGCCCGTGAAAGGCGAGGTGATCTTCGGGTACGCGGTCGATAAACTGCTGTACTCGGTGACGCTCGATCAGTGGACGACGCACGACGCGGTGGATATCGCGGCGGACGCGGGCACGGAGGTCAAGTGTGTGTTCTCCGGCACGGTCGAACGCGTCGGAAAGGACGACGCGTTGGGTTACACGGTCGTTGTGCAGCACGCGAACGGCAGAAGCACGCTGTACGGCAATCTGGCGGAGAACGTGCGCGTGCATCCGGGTGATAAGGTCAGCGCGGGCGACGTGCTCGGCACGGTCGGCACAAGCGCGATCTCGGAGTGCGCATTGAAACCGCACCTGCACTTTGCGGTCTACGTCGACGGAACGCCGAAGGATCCCGCAAAGTACGTCCGCCTGGGATAATCTGCGTAAAAAAACGAGTCGGAACACATCCGGCTCGTTTTTTTGTTATTCGTCATTCCCGTCCGCGTCGTTGTCCGTGTCATTGTCATTTCCTTCCGCGCGGTCGTCCGCCGGTTCTTCCGGCGCATCGTCGAGCGAAGGCTGCTCCGCCTCCGGGACCTTCAGCTCGTCCTCGCGGAACTCTTTCCACGGTTCGGGACGCGGACGCTTTTTCGCGGTCACAAGGATCACGATCCCCGCGATCAAAATCGCAAAGCTGATCCACTGCGAGGTGGAGAACGGTCCGAAGATGCCGCGCTCGGCGTCGCCGCGGAAGCTCTCGATGACAAACCTCCAGATCGCGTACAGCACCAGATACCATCCGGTGACCGTGCCGAGCTTCTTTTCCTTTTTGAGGATCAAAATCAGCACAACGCACAGCAGCACGAGGAAGATCGCTTCCATCAGCGGCACGGGAAGGTGCTGATGTCCGTCGGCATAGGTAAACGCGCACGCGCCGTTGTAGGTCGCCGCGCCGAACAGCACCGGCTCGCCCGGCTCCACGCCCGCGCAGCAGCCGACCAGCAGGCACCCGATGCGCCCGAACGCGTGCGCCACGCAGAAGCACGGCGCCATGAGATCGGTGAACTCGAAGAAGTTGTGTTTCTTTTTGCGGCTGACGATGAAAATGCCGGCGATGCCGCCGATCAGTCCGCCGTAGAAGACCATGCCCTCGGTGAGCAGCGAGAGGATGCGTCCCTCCTTGATCGCGGAGATAAACTCGTTCGGCGTCACGATCCAGTAGAGGATCTTCATGCCCACAAAGCCCAAAAGAACCGCCCAGATGATCGCGTCGACCGTTTCGCCGTTCCAGTCGAGCGAGGACTGCTTGCGCAGAAGCCAGCTTAAGAAAACGGCGATGATCGCGCCGACCAGGATGCACAGTCCCATTGCCGGAACGCCGAAGCTGCCGATATGAAACAGATAAGGTCCTATCATGGATATCTCTCCTTTCGTTTGGGACAGTGTACCATATCCGTATGCACTTGTCAAAACCGCCGGAAAACAGTTGACAAAAGACCGGCAATCGTTATATCCTATTGTATCTATAGGTAGTTTTGCAAAAAGGAGAGTTCCATGGCCGACACATACGATTTCAACGCTGTCGAATCAAAATGGCAGCAGTACTGGGACGCGCACCGCTGCTTTGAAGCGGAAGCGGATCATACAAAACCCAAGTTTTACGCGCTGATCGAGTTCCCCTATCCGTCCGGACAGGGGCTGCACGTCGGACATCCGCGCTCGAACACCGCGCTGGACATCATTGCGCGCAAGCGCCGCATGGAAGGCTATAACGTGCTGTATCCGATCGGCTGGGACGCGTTCGGGCTTCCGACCGAGAACTACGCGATCAAGACCGGCATCCATCCCGCCGTCGTGACGGAGCAGAACGTCACGCGCTTCCGCGAGCAGCTGAAAAGGCTCGGCTTCTCGTTCGACTATACGCGCGAGGTCAACACCACCGATCCGAACTATTACAAGTGGACGCAGTGGATCTTCCTGAAGTTCTTTGAAAAGGGACTCGCCTACAAAGCGGAGATCCCGATCAATTTCTGCACCTCCTGCAAGGTCGGACTCGCCAACGAGGAGGTCGTGGACGGCTTTTGCGAGCGCTGCGGGGCGCCGGTCGTGCAGAAGGTGCGCTCGCAGTGGATGCTGAAAATCACCGATTACGCGCAAAAGCTTCTGGACGGACTCGACGACGTCGATTTCATCGACCGCGTCAAGACGCAGCAGCGGAACTGGATCGGCAGAAGCGTCGGCGCGGAATGCGACTTCCGCCTGACCGTCGACGATTCGCTGAAGATCTACACGACCCGTGCGGACACGATGTTCGGCGCGACCTACATGGTCGTTTCGCCGGAGCATCCGTTCCTCGACAAGTGGAAGGACCGGATCGAAAACTGGGACGAGGTCCTCTCCTACCGCGCGGCGGCGGCGAGAAAGAGCGACTTTGAGCGCTCCGAGCTTTCGAAGGAAAAGACCGGCGTGCGCTTAAAAGGCATTGCCGCGATCAATCCCGCGACGGAGCAGGAGATCCCGATCTTCCTTTCCGACTACGTTCTGATGAGCTACGGCACCGGCGCGATCATGGCGGTCCCAGCGCACGACACGCGCGACTGGGAGTTTGCGAAAGTCTTTGATCTGCCGATTATCGAGGTCGTCAAGGGCGGCAACGTCGAAGAAGCGGCGTTCACCGACTGCGAGAGCGGCGTTCTGGTCAACAGCGGGTTCTTAAACGGACTCGAGGTCAAAGAAGCGATTCGTACGATGATCGACTGGCTCGAGAAGAAGGGCATCGGCAAGCGCAAGGTGAATTACAAACTGCGCGACTGGGTGTTCACGCGCCAGCGCTACTGGGGCGAGCCGATCCCGCTCGTGCATTGCCCAAAATGCGGCTGGGTGCCGCTCCCTTATGAGCAGCTGCCGCTGAAGCTGCCCGATCTCAATGACTTCCGCCCGGGTGACGACGGGTCTTCCGCGCTTGCGAAGGCGACCGAGTGGATCCGTACCGCCTGCCCGAAATGCGGCGGACCTGCCGAGCGCGAAACCGACACCATGCCCAACTGGGCGGGTTCGTCCTGGTATTTCCTTCGCTACTGCGATCCGCATAACGACAAGGCGTTTGCGGACTTCGACGAACTCAAGTACTGGATGCCGGTCGACTGGTACAACGGCGGCATGGAGCACACGACGCTGCATCTGCTGTATTCGCGCTTCTGGCACAAGTTCCTCTATGACTGCGGACTCGTGCCCACGCCCGAACCGTATCAAAAGCGCACGAGCCACGGCATGGTGCTCGGCGAAAACGGTGAGAAGATGTCGAAGTCGCGCGGCAACGTCATCAATCCGGACGAGATCGTGGCGGAGATCGGCGCGGATTCGTTCCGCATGTATGAAATGTTCATGGGCGCGTTCGATCAGCCGATCCCGTGGAGCACGAACGGCGCGCGCGGCTGCAAGCGGTTTCTGGACCGCGTCTGGCGGCTGCAGGACATGGTGAACGGCGAAGGATGGACCGACGCCGAACTGCGCACCAAAGTCAACGCCTGCATCAAAAAGGTCTCCGAGGATTACGAGCGCATGAAGTTCAACACGGCGATCGCGGCGATGATGTCGCTGGTCAACGACTTCTACGCAAAGAACACGCTGACACGCGACGAGTTCCGTACGCTGCTGCTTTTGCTCGATCCGGTCGCGCCGCACATCGCGGAGGAGCTCAACGAGCGGCTGGGATTCGAACCGCTGCACCACTGTGCGTGGCCTTCGTTCGATCCGGACGCGCTGATCGAGGACACCGTCGAATACGGCGTGCAGGTCAACGGCAAAGTGCGCGCGCGCGTCAAACTGCCCGCGGGCATGGATCCGGCGGAAATCGGAAACGCGGCGCTGGCGCTTGAGGAGATCAAACCCTTTGTGGAAGGCAAAACCGTGAAGAAAACGATCGTTGTGCGCAACGTGATCAATCTGGTGGTGGTATGAACATGAACTGGGTTTTGGACGCGGCCGAACCCGCCGCGGAAAAAACGGGGTTTTGGGAAACGATCAAAGCGTTCCTCGGAAACTACTCGATCGTGGAAATGGTCCTGCGCGTGCTCGGCGCACTGGTGCTTCTGATCGTCGGCATCAAGCTGATCGGCTGGTTCTCCAAGCGGATCGACCGCTCCAAGGCGTTTCAGAAGATGACGCCGGACCTGCGCTCGTTTCTGCGCAACGCGCTGCGCATCGTGCTGTATCTGCTGCTCGTTTTAAGCGTCGTGGCGCTGCTCGGCGTACCAATGGCGTCGATCCTTGCCGTGCTCGGCTCGGTCGGGCTCGCGATCGGTCTTGCGCTGCAGGGGTCGCTGTCGAACCTCGCGGGCGGGCTGATGATCATGCTGTTCCATCCGTTCCACATCGGCGATTTCATCACGACCGAAGGCGTCGGCGGAACGGTAGCGGACATCGGATTCTTCTATACGACGATCGAAACGGTCGACAACCGCCGCATCATGCTGCCGAACGCGAACCTGTCCAACAACGCGATCGACAACGCGACCGTCAACGACACGCGCCGGCTCGACCTGAGCTTTCCGCTGACGCAGGAAGCGGACTTCGAGCAGGTGAAAGCGATCCTGCTTCCGCTCGGCAATCAGCCCGAAACGCTCGAAGCTCCCGCAGCGCCGGAGGTCGTGATCACGTCTTTAACGCCGCTTGCGCAGACCGTCACGCTCCGTCTGTGGTGCAAAACGAGCGACTACTGGACGCTCAACTACCGTCTTTTTGCACAGGCGATGAAAGCGCTGAACGAAGCGAACGTCCCGTTCGCGCATGCCGAACCGGACTACGAAATCGAATGATCGTTCTTCAGAAAACGACTCCTTATCCAACGGGGAGTCGTTTTTATTTGGGAAACTCCACCGACGGGCGAGCGGACTCGAAATCTGCGTTATTGAACTCTTCAAACCCGTCGTGTATGATGAACACGCAAACAAAACCTGACGCAAGGAGAGAATGAATATGGAATTGGGTAAGAAAATCAGACAGCTCCGGTTCAAGGCCGGATTGACACAGGAACAGCTGGCGGAAAAGCTCGGGATCGGCGCGCAGTCGGTGTCCAAGTGGGAAAACGCCGTGGCCATGCCGGACATCACCGCGCTTCCGCTTTTAGCCGAGATCTTCGGCGTCACCATCGACGATCTGTTCGATCTGACCGCGGAGCAGCGCTTAAACCGCATCGAGAACCGCATGGACGCGGAGGAAGAGCTTCCCGCGGACGTCTTCCAGGAGTTTGAAAGCTTTCTGAAAACCGAACTGAACGACGAAAAAAACCGCAAGCGGGCAACAGAGCTGATCGCGTATCTCTACTGGCACCGGATGAACGCGGAAGGACAAAAGGCAGCCCGGTACGCCAAAGAGGCGATCACCCGTTCGCCGGGCGAGAAGGGTTGTCAGTGGATCCTCGGGAAAACGGGCAACTATGCCGTCTGGGACTGGAACATCAATAACCACAGCCGTGCGATCGCCTTTTACAGGGAGCTCGCGGAAGCAAACCCCGACGAGGCGCTTCCCTGCATGTACCTGATTGACAACCTCATCGCCGACCACCGGGCCGATGAGGCGGAGCGCTGGCTGGACCGCTACAGCAGTCTCAAAAAGGCGCATCCCGTCATGAAGCAGGTCTACCGCGCATATATCGCGCTGGCACGCTTCGACGAACCCGGAGCAGACAGGATCATGGAGAACCTTATCGCAGAGCAGCCGGAAAACGACGCCGTTCTCTTTGAGGTTGCGCAATACTATGCTTTAAAGGCAGACTACGATAAGGCCGTCGACTGCTACGAACGCGCGTTTGCCGTGGATCCCAGACGTCCCAGATTTCAGGATGCGTTGATGGGCATTGCGGATATCTATGAGATCAAAGGCGAATACCGCAAGGCGGCTCAAACCTATGATCGGATCATCGACCTATTGGAAAACGAGTGGGGTCTGACCGAAGAAACCGACACCGCCGTGACGGAGGCGAAGAAGGAAAAAGCACGGCTTCTCGAAAAAGCGTAAGCCGTGATCGAAACCCGGCAGCATCGGATTTTGACAAAAATTTGTCGATTGTGTTTCCTTTGTGACGTTTAGCACTCTCCTATTGACAGTGCTAAAACCCTGCGTATAATGGGTATTGAACGAAGAAAGAAGGGCATCCTAAAGGGTGTCCGAGGGCACAAAGGATTTTGTGACTACAGAAAGGAAGTGTGACCTATGCTGCCCAGTATTTGGAATAACAATTGGTTTGACGATCTGTTTGACAGAAGTTATCAAATGACGCCCTGGCCCGAAGAGCGCGAGCTTTACGGCAAGCATGCGAGAAACCTGATGCGCACCGACGTGCATGAGACGGAAAACGCGTATGAGATGAATGTGGATCTGCCCGGCTTCAAGAAAGAGGACATCCACGTGGATTTCAAGGACGGATATCTGACCGTGCGCGCGGAAAAGAACCTTGAGAAGGAAGAGAAGCAGAAAAAGAAGCTGATCCGCAGCGAGCGCTACGTCGGTTCGATGAGCCGCAGCTTCTACGTGGGCGAGCTCGAACCCGAATCGATCAAGTGCAGGTATGAGGACGGCGTTCTGACGCTGAACTTCCCGAAAGAGGAGCAGAAAAAGCTTCCCGAAACGCATTCGATTTCCATCGACTAAAAACCAAATCGAAAAACCCGAAAACCCCGCTGTTCCCGCAGCGGGTTTTTTTTTCAGAAAGACCGGCGAAAATGGTATCAGAAGCCGCG
>Ga0310697_10003336_pt1 | contig 16324 bp, 17 predicted proteins | sample 172DNAGHGlowgp2_FD_203883 | JGI IMG/M metagenome (GOLD analysis project Ga0310697, IMG submission 203883) | Sheep rumen microbial communities from Palmerston North, Manawatu-Wanganui, New Zealand - 1728 DNA GHGlow gp2 (v2) (version 2) | ecosystem: Host-associated > Mammals > Digestive system >... | reverse complement strand
CGGCCGGTGCTTTGGCTCGGAAGTCTGCTGCTGTTTTCTGCGATCCTGTTTCTTTCGACAAGGATCTGGTTTATCCGGATTCAGGAAACGCCCGGCGTCGATCCGTCGGAGATCCTCGAAGCCCTGAAAGAACGCGGGATCTTTCCGGGCGCATATCTGAAGGGACCGATCCTGATCACGGCGGCGAACGATCTCTCCGCGCAAATCCGGAACGCCGCATGGATCGGGCTGGATCGCGAGGGCGTGACGCTGCAGGTCAACGTCGTCGAAGCACTGCCGGAATCGCCGAAGAAAACACAATCGGCGCCGTCCGACATCGTCGCCGAAAAGGACGGCGTGATCACTTCGGTACAGGTGATGCGCGGACAAGCGCGCGTCAAGCCGGGCGACCGTGTGAAAAAGGGCGACGTCCTGATCTCCGGAACGGTTCTTTATAAGGATCAGGCGGTCGGTATGGCGGCGGACGGCACGGTATCCGCAGCGGTCCAATACTGCGCGGAATCGGAGCTTATGGACCGGATCACGGAATCGTACGAGACGGACGCAGCCGAAACGCTGCGGATCATGCGGTTCTGGGGTCTCGAGATCGCGCGTACAAAACCGTCGTTTGCGCATTACAGACTGACCGGACCGGCGAAGGTGACGGCAAACGGACTGCTGCCGTTCACGGTGGAAACACAGACGGTCCGCGAGATCGGCTTTCGGGACAGAACACTGTCCCCGGAAGAATCGGAACAGTACGCGCTCACGGAAGCACGGGAACAGGCATATCTGCTCGTTCCGCGCAGCGCGGCGATTTTGCATACATACGGAACGATCCGCAAAAGAGACGGCAAAAGCTATGCCTGCGTGATCGTCACCGCAGAAGAAATAATCGGGAAAACGGAGGAACTACCGCATGACGGATGAAACGGGAAAATCGATCGCCCGGATCGAACTGGAATCCATGGACGATTCCATCGGTCTGTTCGGCGTTTTCGATGAAAACCTGACAGTGTTCGAGGAGGAGATCGGCGTAAAGATCCGGATCCATTCGGACGGCATCTCCATCGAGGGAGACGAGGAGCAGGTACGGCTTTGCCGTACGGTCCTTGAAAAGCTTCTGGATATGCAGCGGAAGGGCGAACCGATCAACCGCGGACGCATCCGCTACGCGATCGACATCGCAAAGGACGGAAACGCCGAGCTGATCAAGGAGATCATGGGCGACGTCGTCGCGCTGACGAACCGCGGCAAGCAGATCAAATGCAAGACCCTCGGGCAGAAGAAATATATCCAGGCGCTGAAAACGCACGAGCTCGTGTTCGGCGTCGGTCCCGCCGGTACGGGCAAGACCTATCTTGCCGTTGCGATGGCGGTCGTCGCGTTCAAGAACAAAGAGGTCGAGCGCATCATCCTGACGCGACCCGCCGTGGAAGCGGGCGAAAAGCTCGGCTTTCTGCCTGGCGATCTGCAGAACAAGGTCGATCCGTATCTGCGTCCGCTGTACGACGCGCTGCAGGAGTTCTTCGGACTGGAAACGTACAAGCAGCTGATGGAACGCGGTGCGATCGAAGTGGCGCCGCTCGCCTACATGCGCGGACGCACGCTGAACAACGCGTTCATCATTCTCGACGAGGCGCAGAACTGCTCGATCGAACAGATGAAGATGTTCCTGACCCGCTTCGGCGAGGGCAGCCGCATCGTCGTGACCGGCGACGTGACGCAGATCGACCTTCCGAAAGAAAAGATGAGCGGGCTCGTGCATGCGATCCGCGTGCTCGACGGCGTCGAGGGGATCTCGGTCGTGAAGCTCACGCATAAGGACGTCGTTCGCCACGAGCTGGTGCAGCGGATCATCCAGGCGTATGAGCGGCACGAAAACGCCAGAAACCGGGAGCGCGGCAATGATTGACGTATTTTCGGAATCGGTCGCGATCACGGAAGACGAACGGACAAGCATTGAGCGCGCCGCAGCGTCAGCGCTGGAAAGCGAAGGACGCGACGGAGACCTGACCGTCCTCATCGACACGCCGGAACGCATTCAGACGCTGAACCGGGAATTCCGCCATGTCGACGCGGTGACCGACGTGCTGACGTTTCCCGCGTGGGAGGGGGAGATCTCCCTGTCCGCGGATGGCTATCTCGGCGATATCATGATCTGCTACGACCGCGCAAAGGAGCAGGCGGAGACGTATGGGCATTCGCTGAAAAGAGAACTGTCGTTCCTTGCGGTGCACGGCGTACTGCATCTTTTGGGCTACGATCATATGACGGAAGCGGACGAGCGTGTGATGCGCGAGAAGCAAACACAAATTCTGGACAGCATTGGAGTGACAAGATGATGAAACAGATAACGCATGAAGAACTCATGAGACTCGCTGCGGAAGCGCGGGATCATTCCTACTCGCCGTATTCGCATTACCGTGTCGGCGCGGCGCTTCTCACAAAAGACGGAACCGTCTACCAGGGCTGCAATATTGAAAACGCATCCTTTACACCGACGATCTGCGCAGAGCGGACCGCGTTTTTCAAGGCGATCTACGACGGCGTGCGCGACTTTGCCGCGATCGCCATCATCGGCTCGGGTGAGCTGCCCGCATTTCCCTGCGGCGTGTGCCGTCAGGTAATGTCGGAATTCTGCGGCGGCGATTTCGTGATTATCGTATCGAACCGCGACGGCAGCGAAGTCGTGACCGAAACGCTCGATCAGATGATGCCGCACCGCTTCGGACCGAAGGATCTGTTATGACGGGCACCGGATATAAAAGCGGGTTTTTCAGCATCGTCGGCTGTCCGAACGTCGGAAAATCCACGCTCATCAACAAGCTGGTAGGGCAGAAGATCGCCATCGTAACGGACCGCGCGCAGACGACGCGCAACCGTATTACGGGCATTCTCACGCGAAAAGATTATCAGATGATCTTTCTCGATACGCCCGGCATGACCAAACCGCGCAACAAGCTCGGCGCGTTCATGCAGAAGACTGCCGAGGACGCGTCCAAGGATACCGAAGCGATCCTGTTCGTCGTCGACGCGCTGCAGGGCGTACGCGAACGCGACCGGGACGTCATACAGATCGTCAAAGCGCAGCGTTCGCCGGCGATCGTGCTGATCAACAAATGCGACGCCGCGAGCGCGACCCAGATGCAGGAAGCGCGTGAGGCGATCCGGGAAGCGGGATTCGATACGGTCCTTGCCATCTCCGCGCACACCGGAGAGAATCTCGACAAGCTGGAAGAACTGCTGACCGGGTATCTCACGGAAGGACCGCAGTATTATCCGGAGGATATGGTCACAGATCAGCCGGAACGCGTGATCTGCGCGGAAATGATCCGTGAAAAAACGCTGGAGCTTCTTCGTGAGGAGATCCCGCACGGCATCGGCGTCGGCATCGACCGGATGCAGATGCGTCCCGACGGAAAGCTGATGGACGTCTGGGCGACGATCTACTGCGAACGTGAGAGCCACAAGGGGATCATCATCGGCAGAGGCGGAAAGATGCTGAAGCGCATCGGTTCGGAAGCACGCAAAGATATCGAATGGCTTCTGGACGTACAGGTCAATCTGCAGCTTTGGATCAAGGTCAAGGAGGACTGGCGCAACCGGCAGCAGATGCTGAACGAGCTCGGTTATCGGGACGACTGATCGCATATATTTCTGCAATACGGGCAAACTGTCCGTATGAAGAAAGACAGCAAAGCCGAGTGGGCACAGTTCGAACGGACAGGCAAGATCCGGGATTATCTTGCCTATAAGGAAACGGAACGAAAGGAATGCCGACAGAACTCACAAAAGCCATCGTAACGGGCTATACCGACTATCGCGACGAAGACCGCATGCTGACGCTCTTTTCCGCACAACGGGGCAGGATCGACTGCAAAGCGCGAAACTGCAGAAAACCGACGTCGAAGCTTCTTTCCTGCGCGCAGCCGTTTGTATTCGGCGAATTCGAGCTGTTTATCAGCAGCGATCGCGTCACAGTCAACGCCTGCGACGTGCGGGAGACCTTCTATCCGCTGCGGGAGGATGCGGACCGCTTTATGACCGCATCTGTCTGCACGCAGCTTGTCAACAGCGTGATCGAACGCGAAGCACCGGACGAGGCGCTGTTCTCGCTGCTTTACCATGTTCTGTCGTTTCTTGCGTATACGGATTCCGACCCACAGGATCTGCTGATCGCGTTTCTGCTGCATTATCTCGACCATGCCGGCTATCGTCCTTCTCTGACGCGCTGCGCGGTCTGCCGCAGGGACGTCAGGGGAGACGCCGTTCTGTTCTATTCCGCAGAGGCGGGCGGCGCGGTCTGCGCGGGATGTCCGCACGGCGGCAAACCCGTTTCAAAGCTTGCGCTTGAGGCGATGCGCCGGATCCTGATGCTGGAGCATGAGGAGCTGAAACGCGTCGTTCTGAAACCGGAGCTTCGCGCAGAGCTTCTTCCGATCCTGCGCGCGTCCTGCAAAAAGGTGCTCGGCGAGAACGACAAGGGCGCAGCCCTTCTGGAACAGTTTGCATGATGAATACGGAAATTATCGAAAGATGCAAGATTTTTCTTGCATCCTTTTTATTTTGTTGTTATAATAAATCGTTCAACAAATCTTAGGAGGATACACATGGCGAAAAAGTTTGTTTATCTGTTCAGCGAAGGCAATGCGGAGATGCGCAATCTGCTCGGCGGTAAAGGCGCGAACCTTGCCGAAATGACCAACCTCGGTCTTCCGGTTCCGCAGGGCTTCACGATTACGACCGAAGCGTGCACGCAGTACTATGAGGACGGCCGCACGATCAATCCCGAGATCCAGGCACAGATCATGGAATACATCGAGAAGATGGAGAAGATCACCGGAAAGAAGTTCGGCGATCACGAGAATCCGCTCCTCGTTTCCGTTCGTTCCGGCGCACGCGCGTCGATGCCCGGCATGATGGACACGATCCTGAACCTCGGTCTCAACGAAGAAGTCGTCGAAGTCATCGCGCAGAAGTCCAACAACCCGCGCTGGGCATGGGACTGCTACCGCAGATTCATCCAGATGTTCTCCGACGTCGTTATGGAAGTCGGCAAGAAGTATTTCGAGGTCCTGATCGACCGTATGAAGGATCAGAAGGGCGTCAAGCAGGACGTTGATCTGACGGCGGACGATCTCAAAGAGCTCGCGAATCAGTTCAAGGCCGAATACAAAGAGAAGATCGGCGAGGACTTCCCGTCCGATCCGAAGGTACAGCTCTTTGAAGCGATCAAGGCCGTTTTCCGTTCCTGGGACAACCCGCGCGCAAACGTCTATCGCCGCGACAACGATATCCCGTATTCCTGGGGTACCGCTGTCAACGTGCAGTCGATGGCGTTCGGCAACATGGGCGACGACTGCGGCACGGGCGTTGCGTTCACCCGCGACCCGGCGACCGGTGAAAAGGGCCTGTTCGGCGAGTTCCTGACCAATGCGCAGGGCGAAGACGTCGTTGCGGGCGTCCGCACGCCGATGCACATCGCCGAGATGGAGCAGAAGTTCCCCGAAGCGTTCAAGCAGTTCAACGAGGTCTGCAAGATCCTCGAAGGACACTATCGCGACATGCAGGATATGGAGTTCACCGTCGAGCACGGCAAGCTGTACATGCTGCAGACCCGTAACGGCAAACGTACCGCAAAAGCGGCTCTGAAGATCGCCTGCGATCTCGTCGACGAGGGTATGCGCACCGAGCAGGAAGCGGTTGCGATGATCGATCCGAGAAACCTTGACACGCTGCTGCATCCGCAGTTCGACGCAAAGGCGATCAAGGCGGCAACGCCGATCGCAAAGGCGCTCGCGGCTTCTCCCGGCGCGGCTTGCGGCAAGATCGTCTTCTCCGCAGAGGACGCAAAGGCATGGAAAGCACGCGGCGAGAAAGTCCTTCTCGTTCGTCTTGAGACCTCTCCGGAAGACATCGAGGGCATGAAGGCTGCGCAGGGCATCCTGACCGTTCGCGGCGGTATGACGTCCCATGCGGCGGTCGTTGCGCGCGGCATGGGCACCTGCTGCGTATCCGGCTGCTCCGCGATCGCTATGGACGAGGAGAACAAGCGCTTCACGCTCGCTGGCAAGGAATATCACGAGGGCGACTGGCTGTCCATCGACGGCTCCACCGGCTGCATCTATGACGGCATCATCCCGACCGTCGACGCAGAGATCGCGGGCGAGTTCGGCCGCATCATGGCATGGGCGGACAAGTACAGAAGGCTTTCCGTCCGTACGAACGCAGACACCCCGCGCGACGCAAAGAAAGCGCGCGAGCTCGGCGCAGAGGGCATCGGCCTCTGCCGTACGGAGCATATGTTCTTTGACGGCGACCGCATCGCGGCGATCCGTGAAATGATCTGCTCCGACACCGTGGAAGAACGTGAGAACGCGCTCAACAAGCTGCTCCCGATGCAGCAGGGCGACTTCGAAGCAATCTACGAGGCAATGGAAGGCTATCCGGTCGTGATCCGCTTCCTGGATCCGCCGCTCCACGAGTTCGTTCCGACCGAGGAAGCGGACATCGAGCTGCTCGCCAAGACGCAGGGCAAGACCGTTGAGCAGATCAAGAACATCATCGCATCGCTCCACGAGTTCAACCCGATGATGGGCCATCGCGGCTGCCGTCTTGCGGTTACCTTCCCGGAGATTGCGAAGATGCAGACCAAGGCGGTCATCCGTGCTGCGATCAACGTCCAGAAGAAGCATCCGGAATGGAAGATGGAGCCCGAGATCATGATCCCGCTCGTCGGCGATCCCAAGGAATTCCGCTTTGTGCGCGACATCGTCGTTGCGGTTGCGGACGAGGAGATCAAGGCGTCCGGCGTCGCGCTCAAGTATGAGGTCGGCACCATGATCGAGATCCCGCGCGCCTGCCTGACAGCGGATGAGATCGCGAAGGATGCAGAGTTCTTCTGCTTCGGCACGAACGACCTGACCCAGATGACGTTCGGCTTCAGCCGTGACGACGCGGGCAAGTTCCTGACTGCGTACTATGACACCAAGATCTATGAGTCCGATCCGTTTGCGCGTCTCGACCAGAACGGCGTCGGCAAGCTCATGAAGATGGCTGTCAAGCTCGGCAAGGAAGCAAGACCGGACCTCGAGCTCGGCATCTGCGGCGAACACGGCGGCGATCCGACGTCCGTCGAATTCTGCCACGAGATCGGTCTCGACTACGTGTCCTGCTCGCCGTTCCGCGTACCGATCGCACGTCTTGCGGCAGCACAGGCAGCGATCAAGGAATCCAAATAATCCGATCATCAGGCGATCCCCCGATCAAGCGTCGGGGGATCGTTTTGCATCAGATTGCGGCGGAACGCAGTACGGCCGGTCGTATGCAGTGACAGCTCCGCCATCGTGCGGGGCTTTTTGTGCGCTTGCAAATCCGGGAAAGATGTGGTAAGGTATATTTATGGAATTATGCGCGAAAGGACAACCGATCACGTTTGTCGAGCACGGAACACCGGCCGAAAGGGCGGGTGTACAATGCGGCGACGTTCTTTTGCGCATCAATGATTCTCCCGTGATCGATCTGATCGATTATGAAGCGCTGACGGCGCGGCGTACGCTGAAGCTCGATCTCAGACGAGCAGGGGAACCGGTCACGATCATTCTCCGCAAGGACGAATACGAGCCGCTCGGACTGTGCTTCGAGACGACGCTGATGAGCCGTATGATGACCTGCCGGAACCACTGCCTGTTCTGTTTCATCGACCAGATGCCGAAGGGCGTGAGGAGCAGTCTCAACGTCAAGGACGACGACTGGCGTATGTCGTTTATCATGGGCAACTATGTCACGCTGACGAATGTGAGCGACGCAGAATTTGCCCGCATCATCGAACGCCGCGTGAGCCCGCTGTATGTGTCCGTGCACGCGACCGATCCGGAGGTCCGCACAAAAATCATGCGCAATCCGACCGCCGGACGCATCATGGAGCGGCTGACTGCGCTGAAAAACGCAGGGCTGCGGTTCCATGCGCAGATCGTGATGTGCCGGGACCTGAATGACGGCGAAGTGCTGAACAGAACGCTTGCCGATCTGTCCGCGCTTGCGCCTGCCTGCGCATCCGTTGCGATCGTTCCGGTCGGCGTGACGCGGTTCCGCGACGGGCTGCCTGCACTCAAGACGTTCGATGCGGAGCAGAGCCTGGCGGTGATCGAAACGGTCGAAACACTGCAGTCGGAATACTTTCGTCAGTACGGAACAAGGCTTGTGTTCCTTTCGGACGAATGGTATCTGAATGCGGGCATGACGTTGCCGGGACCGGAAGCCTACGAAGAATACGACCAGATCGAGAACGGCGTCGGGCTTCTGCGCATGTTCGAAGAAGACTTTCGATATGCACTGTCCGAACAGGAGAAGCGGAGCGTGCCCAGACGTTTTTCGATTGCGGGCGGTACGGCTGCCTATCCGTTCTTTCAGGAGCTATACAAAGAACTGAACCCGTACGGAATCGAGACCGAGCTGCATCCGATCCCGAACCGCTGGTTCGGCGGCAACGTGCATGTGGCGGGGCTGGTGACCGGAAGCGATCTTCTTTCAGAGCTTACGGACAAGCGGCTTTACGATCCGCTGCTGATCCCGAAGAATATGCTGCGGGAGACCGAGGACGTCTTCCTGGACGGAATGACGCTTTCGGACGTCGAATCCGCGCTCGGCGTTTCGATCAGGACGTTTTCGGACGGAACTGAACTCATTTCTGAATTGTTTGAGGAGTAAACTATGGCAAAACCCTTGGTTGCGATCGTCGGCAGACCGAATGTCGGCAAATCGACCCTGTTCAACCGGCTGACCGGCAAACGCATTTCGATCGTAGAAGATACGCCCGGCGTAACGCGTGACCGCATTTACGGCGACGCAGAATGGCTCGACCGTAAATTCACGCTGATCGATACGGGCGGCATTGAGCCTGCAAGCGAGGACAAGATCGCCGTGCAGATGCGTCGGCAGGCGGAGCTCGCAATAGAGACGGCGGACGTGATCATCTTTCTGACGGACGGACGTGACGGCATGACTTCTGCAGACCGCGAGGTCGCCTCGATGCTGCGCCGCAGCAAGAAGCCGGTCGTGCTTGCCGTCAACAAGCTTGATGCGCCGAAATATCACGAGGCGATCTACGAATTCTATGAACTCGGACTCGGCGAGCCCTATATTCTGTCCGCAGGACAGGGGATCGGTCTCGGCGATCTGCTCGAAGCGGTCAGCGCGTATTTCCCGGATTCGGATGAATCGGAAGAAGACAAGCGCATCCATATCGCGATCGTCGGCAAGCCGAACGTCGGCAAGTCAAGCCTGACCAACGCGCTTTTGGGCGAGGAGCGCGTCATCGTATCCGATGTGCCCGGCACGACGCGCGACGCGATCGACACGCCCTTTGAAAAGAACGGTCGGCAGTATGTACTGATCGATACTGCGGGGATCCGCAGAAAACGCTCGATCGAGGACGAAAGTATCGAACGGTACAGCGTCATTCGCTCGCTCGCTGCGGTACGCAGAGCGGACGTCGTGCTGTTCGTATGCGACGCCGAGCAGGGACTTTCGGAGCAGGACGTCAAGATCGCGGGCTTCGTGCATGAGGAAGGAAAACCTTCGGTCGTGATCGTCAACAAGTGGGATCTGATCGAAAAGGATACGCATACGATGGACAAGTTCAAAAAGGAGATGGAGGTCGATCTTGCCTTTATGAGCTATGTACCGTTCCTGTTCATCAGCGCGATGACGGGGCAAAGGGTACATAAGGTCCTCGAGCTCGTTGAGGAGGTCTACGCGCAGAGCATACGCAGGATACCGACCGGCATGCTGAACGACGTGCTGAACGAAGCGGTCTCGATGTCCGAACCGCCTGCGCAGAACGGCAGAAGGCTGAAGCTGTTTTATGCAACGCAGGTCGCGATCCAGCCGCCGACGTTTGTGATCTTCGTCAACGAATCGACGCTGGTACACTTTTCATACGAACGCTATCTGGACAACTACTTCCGCAAGACCTTCGGCTTCTCCGGAACGCCGATCCGTATCCTGTTCCGGAACCGGACAAAGGAGGAATAACGTCTCATATGATCGGAGACTGGAACGCGCTCGCGATCGCCTCGATCGCCATCATAGGCTATCTCATAGGGAACTTTCAGACCGCGCTGATCATCAGCCGTGTGAAGTTCCGTGATGACGTGCGCCTTTACGGCAGCGGCAATGCGGGAACGACCAATATGGTGCGCGTTTACGGAAAGTATTACGGGCTTCTGACCTTCCTCGGCGACGCCGGTAAATGTGTCGGCGCTTTCTTCATCGGCAGGCTCCTCGGCAGCCTCTTTCCGGTCAATCCGTCGGACGCCGCCGTTTCCGTGCTGCTTGGCGGCTATATCGCAAGCGCGTGCTCGGTGTTCGGTCACTGCTATCCGATCCTGTTTGAATTCCGCGGGGGAAAAGGTGCGGCTTCCGCATACGCCATGACCTGGTGCCTTTGCTGGCAGGCGGCTCTCGTTTCGACGATCATTGCGATCATCGTTTTCTTCGCATGGAAACGCGTATCGCTCGTTTCCATTCTGACTGCGATCGCGTACCTCATCGGGACCTATATCGTATGGGCGACCGGACATGCGGATCCATACCTGATGTTCTTTGTCACGCCCGTTGTACTGCTGCTGCTGATCCGGCACAAGGACAACATCAAAAGGCTGTTCCGCGGGGAGGAGAAAGCGATCTCCTCGGGCGACAAGCGCTAATCCTGCATCCTGTTCCGCAGCGCGGACAGGATCTTTTTTTCAAGCCGTGAGACCTGCACCTGCGAAACGCCGAGCAGCCTGCCGACCTCGGCTTGCGATTTGTCTTCCCGAAACCGCAGCTGTACCAGCAGTCGCTCGCGCGGAGAAAGCGTATCGAGCGCTGCGTCGAGCGACAGCTTACGGACAGACTGTTCCTCCTCGCTGTCCGTGCCGATCCGGTCGAACCGGTTCCCGCTTCCGTCGTACAGCGGTTCGTCAAGCGAACAGACGGGGGAGTCGCTCGCGAAAGCTGCCGCAAGCTCCTCGCGCGAAACGTGCATGCGCTCCGACAGCGTATTGATCGTCAGGTCTGGATCCTCCTCCAGCGCGTGCCGGACGCGCATGGCAAGCGATTTTGCGCTTCTGGAAAACTTGATGATCCCGTCGTCTCGCAGAAACCTTCGGATCTCTCCGGCGATCAGCGGCACCGCATAGGTCGAAAAACAGACGTTATAGGAGGGATCGAACCTGCGAATCGCTTTGAGCAAACCGATCGAACCGAGCTGACGGAGATCTTCCGCATCGTGTCCGCAGTTCATGTACCGCTTGACGACAGCGGAAACAAGCGGCATGTTTTCCGCAACAAGCCGCTGTTCCGCCTCCTTATCGCCGCTTTGGGCAAGCAGGATCTTTTCCTGTATTGAATCGCGGTCAGCTTCCATGACGGATGCGCTTTCGCATCGTGACGACTGTGCCCTTGCCGACGGCGGACTGCACCTCCACGGAGTCCATGAACGCCTCCATGACCGAGAAGCCCATACCGGACCGTTCAAGCTCCGGCTTTGACGTAAAGAATGGCTTGCGCGCAAGCTCGATATCGCCGATCCCGCATCCGTCGTCCCTGACGATCACGGTGAGGTCGTCGTTCTCGATCTCCATCTGCATCGTAACGATGCTGTCCGGCGCCTGGTCGTAGCCGTGTATGATCGCGTTTGTGACAGCTTCCGATACTGCTGTGCGGATATCTGACAATTCTTCGATCCCGGGATTCATCTGTGCGGCGAAGGCGGCTGCAACAGCGCGCGCAAAGCTTTCGTTGCCGGAGAGGGATAAAAATCGTACTTCCATTTCGTTGTGCATACCGTGCCTCCTTACTGCCTTTCTACGATCGCGTACAGCCCCGACATCCGGAAAATGCGGTCAACCGACGCATTCATGCCCTTTACCGTCACCTTGCCGCCGCGCATCGACAGCTTTCTGAAACGTCCGAGGATCACGCCGAGCCCGGCGCTGTCCATAAAGGTCATGCCGGAAAGATCGAGAACGAGCTCATGTACGGTTACGTCGCGCAGCAGGGTATCCAGCATGATCCGTGTCTGCTCGGCGCTGTGGTGGTCCAATTCTCCGGACAGCTGTACCGACAGGATCGGGCCGCGCTTCTGTGCATTCAATTCCATAAGTTTTTACCTCCGATTCTGGTTCAAATATAAATACGACATATCCGATCCGCATCCTTTTGAGAAAAAGGACAAGCTTTTGCGGTTAAGATGTTCTTTTGTCGAATATGATGCAGCATGAAGATTCTGCGTATTGGATTATGTATCGGTATGATCTGTTTCCTTTTGTTTTCGCCGAAGGATCTGATCGAAGGCGCGCAGGCGTCCTTTGTTGACGCGCGCTTTGTCCGTCAGACGGACCGGTATACCGGATCGATCGTTCTGTATCATATCGTCCGTCACCGACCGTATACGGGCAGCCTGACGCAATGGCTTAAAACGCGTGCGGAAGCGTATGAGAAAAAGCATAAGGGAACGTATATCGAGATCGAAGGAATGGACGAGCAGCACTTTTGGGAACGAATGGAAAACGGCAGAAGGCCGGACGCGTATTCGTTCTTCTCGGGAACGCTCTACGCGGACCGGCTGACGACGGTCCCCGATCTGGGATTTACATATCGCGACGGACTGTTTCAGACGGAACGCTGCCTGCCGTACTGTTATACGGGCTACTGCAGACTGGACAAAACAGCGGGCGCAGCGCACGAAGAAGCATATTACGCAAACGATATCCTTGCAGCGCGGACCGACGCGAAAACGCGATCGTCTTCGGAGGAGGACGCCGATACGCTTTATCTCGATCTGCGGCGCGCGGGCGATCTTATCCGGTACCGGGACGGTTTCGCTCTTGCCGGGATCGAACCGATCGACAGCTTTACCGATGCGGTCTGCTGGCTTGGGATCGACCGGGAAACGGATCGTGAGAAATCGGAAGTCATCCTTGATTTCGCAGCGTTTCTGCTGTCTCCGGAATCGCAGCAGACGCTGAACGCGCTCGGGCTTCTTTCTGTACGGGCGGATATCAAAAACGCCCCGCCGGATCCCGTTCTGAAACGCGTTTTCCGGCAATACGAATCCGTCGCAACGGTCGATCCGTTCCGATGGTATGCCGAATACGATGCGCTGTGCGAGGATGCCGCGCTTTTTCTTGCAGGGGATCCAGATGCGCACACGCGTTTCACAAATCGTTTGCGCGAATGTTGCAGATAGGTGTTGTGCAGCGCTTTTTTGTTTGCTATAATAATAACATGGCAATGAATTGGGATCCGAAAGAAATGCCGGAATCGTTCCGTGCAAAACAGAATATCCCGCTTTCCGAAATGACAAGCTTTCGCGTCGGAGGACCGGCACGGTTTGTCCTGTATCCGCAATCCTATGAAGCGATTGCAGAAGCTGTTTCCTTTGCGAAGGAACACGGCATACCGCTTGCGCTGCTCGGAAAAGGGACCAATATCCTTGCTTCCGATCAGGGCTTTGACGGATGCGTCATCCGATTCGACACACCGTTTCACGAACCGATCTATCACGGTACGGAAGTGATCGCCTGCTGCGGGACCTCCATGACAGCGCTCGCCAAGGATACGGTCAGGCACGGGCTCATGGGCATGGAATGTCTGTGCGGCATTCCGGGTACGGTCGGCGGCGCCTGCGCCATGAACGCCGGCGCTTACGGCGGGGAGATCAAGCAGATCCTAAAGCGGATCCGTATTCTGAAAGACGGCGAAGACCGATGGATCGACGTACGGGACTGCGATCTCGGCTACAGGAGAAGCGCTTTTGCTTTTCCGGACGCGATCGCCCTCGAAGCGGCTTTCTCATTGCGTCCGGACGACGGTACGGCATACGAAACCATGCAGCGCTGCATGGAAAAACGCCGCGAAAAGCAGCCGCTGGAGCTGCCGTCCGCGGGAAGCACGTTCAAACGGCCGGAGGGACATTTTGCAGGCGCGCTGATCGACCGGTGCGGACTGAAGGGATATACGATCGGGGGAGCGCAGGTATCTCCGAAGCATGCAGGATTCATCGTCAATATCGGCGATGCGACCGAACGGGATATTTCCGCGCTGATCGCGTATGTGCAGCAGACGGTCCTCCGGGAGACCGGCGTGATGCTTGAACCGGAAATCAAACGAATTTGAAGGTGGTGTGGTTATGGATCTTCTGATCGTCACGGGAATGAGCGGCGCGGGCAAGTCGCTTGCGCTCAAATCACTCGAAGACATGGGCTTTTTCTGCGTGGATAATCTTCCGTCCCCCATGCTCGGCGAGTTTACTGCACTCTGTGAGAACGCAAATCCGCCGATCAGACGGGCGGCCGTCACGCTCGATTCGCGCGAAAGCCTTCTGTCGCGCAGCCCCGAGATGGTCATTCACGAGATCAAACGGCTGAACGTACCGTATAAGATCCTGTTTCTCGACGCGCGCGACGACGTGCTGAAACGCCGCTATAACGAAACGCGGAAGCGTCATCCGCTCGGTTTATCCGGCGAAGCGGAATCGGGCGTGCGCACGGAACGCGGATACCTGACCGTCATTCGCCATGCGGCGGATTTCATTCTGGATACAAGCGATATCGCCGCAAGAGATCTGTCCTCCTGCCTCGAAAAATTCGTTCCGGAAATGGATCGGGAACAGATGGCACTCGTGCTGTCGAGCTTCGGATATAAGCGCGGCGTGCCTGTCGATGCGGATATGGTCGTGGATATGCGGTTTGTCGAGAACCCGTTCTATTATGAAGACATGCGGTATTTATCCGGGCTCGATGAAAAGGTCCGTACGTTTGTCCTGAGCCAGCCGTACGTCATGGAATACCTCGATCATCTGGAAAAATGCGTGACGGACATCCTTCCGCTGTTTGAAAAGCAGGACAAGCATATCCTTCGCATCTGCTTCGGCTGTACGGGCGGAAGACATCGTTCCGTCGCCGCAGCGGAAGAAATGGCAAAACGGCTCAGACTGCGCGGACATGCCGTGCGGATCTATCACCGCGATATCACGCGCGAGCTGCAGGACATCGAAAATCGCATGGATAAGAAGAAATCATGAGCTTTTCATCTGATTGCAAAGACGAATTGATCCGCATACGGGTCAGGAATCCGGAACAGCGGCTCTGTCAGCTTGCAGGTGCGACGTTTACCGCGGGCGGGATCCGCATCTCGAAACGTCCGGCGTTGTTTTATCATACCGAGAATCCCGGCACGGCAAAGCATATCGCGTCGATTGCGCTGAGCCTGTACGATGCGGATGCTGTCGTGGAGGAAAAGCGGGTCGAGCATCGCAGAAAGCCGATCTATGAGATCACGCTTTCCGGTAAAGAGATCGATCGGCTGATGCAGGATTCCGGCGCGATGGTACAGACCGAAAACGGGATCCGGCTCATGTCCGAAATCCCGTCGTGCGTTTTTGTCAACGAAGAAAACAAGCGTGCGTTTCTGCGCGGATGCTTTTTGGGAAGCGGCAGCTGCATCGATCCGAAGCGCGGATATCATATGGAGCTTGTTTTCCGTTCTCGGCCGGTCGCAGACGCCGCTGCGCAGATCATACGGGACTTTAACCTTCCCGCAAAGATCTCCGTCCGGAACGGCGACAGATTTCTCGTCTATCTGAAGGACGGCGACGACGTCAGCGGCATGCTTGCGCTGATCGGCGCATCATCTTCCGCGCTTGCTCTTGAAAACGTACGAGTGGAAAAGGACATGCGCAACTATATCAACCGGACCAACAACTGCGAATCCGCAAACCTGGACAAGCAGGTCGTCGCCTCGATCCGTCAGCAGGCTGCGATTGCACTGATAGACCGAAAGATCGGTCTGCGTTCGCTCCCGCAGAGCCTGCAGCAGGCGGCGCAGCTTCGGGTCTCGCATCCCGACGCAAGCGTGCAGGAGCTTGCGGATCTCGCTGAAATTCAGAAATCCGGCATGTATCATCGGCTGGACAGGCTGATGAAGATCGCCGAGGGATTGGAGGAATCATGAACCGTCAATACAGCGCATTTGCGCATGCATACGATCAGATGATGCACGACGTCGACCGTGACGCATGGATCGCGTATCTCGATACCTTTCTGAAGGAGAACGGCGCGCACGATATCATGGACTGCGCATGCGGCACCGGCGCGAATGCGATACGGCTTTTTAAGCTCGGGTATCACGTAACGGGCAACGACGCGTCTCCCGAAATGCTGATGGAGGCGAGAAACAACGCATACAAGTACGGCGCAAGGAGTATTATATTCATTTGCGAGGACATGAGAAAGCTCAAAATCCATAAGAAGATCGACGCGATCGTATGCGTCTGCGACGGCGTGAATTATCTCAC
>Ga0310697_10003335_pt1 | contig 16326 bp, 14 predicted proteins | sample 172DNAGHGlowgp2_FD_203883 | JGI IMG/M metagenome (GOLD analysis project Ga0310697, IMG submission 203883) | Sheep rumen microbial communities from Palmerston North, Manawatu-Wanganui, New Zealand - 1728 DNA GHGlow gp2 (v2) (version 2) | ecosystem: Host-associated > Mammals > Digestive system >... | reverse complement strand
TGGCAATACTTGGAAACGGGCTTCAGCGCCGCCCTTCACCACATGTACGTGGATGGGCTCATGGTCGTTGGAGTAGAACATGAATCGGAGTCCGAAGAGTGTAAACAGTGTAGGCATAATTCTCAATGTTTAGAGTTTCATGCTGCAAAGATACAACAATTTTCCGATATCGCGCACAAATCCCTCAGAAATAATTATGCATTATGCATTATAAATTATTTGAACGAACAAAAAAGAATCCGAACAAGTGATGAGTTGCTCGGATTCTTCTATCATGGGGACATCTATCATGGGGACAGACCCCGTGATAGATGACTCTTCACTCGCTAAATCACAAGCTTGCCATTTTTCTTGGCTTCCTCAATCCACTTCGGTTCGATTTCCTGCAGGAAGCGCTGCTTCTTCTCGTTCAGCTTTTGCATGTCGAGACCGATGGCCTGCTGAGCCTTTGCCTTGGTAGAATAGTCGGGCACGGGGATATCGCCCACGAGTCCCTGCTTGGCAGCCACACGGGCTATGAGCAGACGGGCCTGCTGGGCATAATCGACGGAGAGGAAGAGCAGACGGGTCACCTCCTGCGGAGCATGGAAGGTGGCACCATGCGAGGCGATGGCATAGTCCCAACGCCACTGGCTCTTGCGCAGCAGTGCCTGGATGGGTTTCATCTCAGCCTCGGTAGCGCCCTTGTCGATGATGTACTTCGCCTCGAAGTGGGCTCGGGCCAATTCCTGCTCAGCACGACCCCGCACCTGGTTGCACTTCTCCTGACGCTCGTAGACGTTCTGGCGCAGCACCTCGGCATCCTGACGGTGACAGGTCTGACAGGTGCGGTCAATCTTAGCCAGCGGTGATATGATCTGGTGGTCGGAGAACTTCACCCCACCCTCCTGCTTATAAGGCATGTGGCAGTCGGCACACGACACGCCGCGCTGGGCATGAATGCCCTGCTTAGACATCTCGTAGCCAGGATGCTGAGCCTTCAGGATGGGGGTCTTCGACAGTGGATGGATATAGTCGTAGAAGCCTATCTCGTCGTAGTATTCCTCGGCAGCCTCGCAGGTCAGACCCTTGTCGTGCGGGAACATCAGGTAGTTGGCCTTGCCAGGATTATTGGCATCGTCGGGCTTGATGAAGTAGTACTCCACGTGGCACTGTGCGCATACCAGCGAGCGCATCTCCTGATGGCTCTGGGCCCTCACGTCGAGACCGCGGCGGGCGAATGCCTCGTACAGCGCAGGACGGGCAGGACGCAGGTCCATGGTGCGGGCATCGTGACAGTCGGAGCATCCGATGGTGTTCACCTCTTCTGCTCCCAGCTCGCTCCACTTCTTGGCATAGAAGTTTGCAGGATCGAACACCGACTTCGAGTCGCTCAGCTCGCGCATCATGCGAGGCACATCGGGTCCCTTACACGTCCAGCAGGTAGCGGGCTGCATGTCTGCGTCGCCATCGATGCCTGGGTTGCCCGTACGCAGAATCTTGCGCATATCCTCCAGGGCATGCTTGTGTCCGCGAGGTGTGTTGTAGTGTCGCGAGAAGGCGTAGCCGGCCCACAGCACCACCATCTCAGGACGCTGCTCGAGCACATCGACCTCCTGCGACGAGTTATACTTCGACTTAAACGTGGTGTCCTCCGTCATGGCCCACGTCTCGTACTCACGCGGATAGTCGGCCTTGAACTTTTCGTTCTGGGCCACGATGCTATCCTCAAACACGGTGCGCTTGTTGTTAAACACACTTGCCACTTCGGCACGGCGCTCCATCAGCGACGAAACGAGCAGTCCCAGTACAAAGACTACTGCCATTGATCCTCCGAAGAGAATCCAACCTTGCCAACTCTTTAATTTCTTAGCCATATCTTTTAAATTATCAATTGTCAATTATCAATTATCAATTAAGCATCCCTTGCAGCCAATCGGGCACGGGGCTTGGCGGTAATGGCGTTACACCCTCGGCATTCGGAGTAGACATCAGCGAGTTCATGCCACCATGAGGCACGTTGCGATGACAGTCCCAGCACACCTTGCCGCCCTGGGCCTGCTGCTGCATGTAGCCCATACGGCCCGTCTCGACAAATTCTGTGTTCAGCTGCTCATGACAGCGGATACAGTTGTCCATCACCACCTGACCAGTCAATGGCTCGGCCATAGGAGCCTGACGCTCGGCGTGCGCCACAAAATATGCGGTATGCTTCAGTCCGTCCATCGCCTTGAAACCATATTTCAGTGCGAGGTTCTGGTGAGGCACATGACAGTCGTTACACGTGGCATCGCGTCCGTGAGAGGAGTGGCTCCACGTGGCATAGTAAGGTGTCATGATGTGGCAGTTGACGCAGGCTGACGGATTGTCACCAATAAAATAGGTATGCGCGCGAAGCAGATACATAAACAGTCCGCCCAAACCACACAGCACACCCGCCACGACCAATAATCCAACCTTCTGACGATAGGAGAACCCGTCCTTCAGTGTTAATATCTCTTTCCAAGTCATGCGTAGAATATTCAAGTTTGGCGGCAAATATAATCATTTATGAGGATACAATATGGTAACATTTGTTACTTACGACTCATAATTGTTGTTAATTTTTGGAATTATTCACACTTTATGTTTATCTTTGTAGCAAAATTGCATATTGACACTTTATAAAATGGATAAAGACACCCTGCATGGGCTGCAGCAATGCCCGCTATTTGAAGGCTTGGACGAATCGGAGATTATCGACCTGATGCACATCATTCGTTACCGAATCATCCGTTTTCCCAAAAGTGACATTCTGGCATTTGCCGGCTCTGTTTGCCATTATGCCGACATCATCATCAGCGGTGAGATGGTTGCGTATATCACAGCCCCGTCAGGACATATTATCCGAATGGCTGTCCATCAGACTGGTAAGCTGCTGGCTCCTGCCTTCCTCTTTGCGAACGACAATCATTACCCCGTAACAGTCGAAGCAACAATGGACACCACCGTGCTGCGCCTGACAACCGACGACCTTGAGAGAATGATGCATAGCGACCAGCGACTGATGATGAACTATATCCGCATGCTCTCGAACATCATTTCGATGTTGACCAAGAAGGTAAGGATGCTCTCCATGAGTGTTCGCGAAAAGGTGTGCCTCTATCTGAAGGAACAGAGTAAACTGCAACAGACGAACAACATCGTCCTGCCCTTGTCGAGGCAAGCCTTAGCCGAGCACTTCGGCATTCAGAAGTTCTCGCTCGTGCGATGTCTGAACGAATTGAAGCAGGAAGGCATTATCCGCGTGGAAGGACGCCACATCCAGATTCTGCATCAACTCTGCGTGGAATAAAAACAGCATAAGAAATATGAACAGACGAGAAGCTATCAAGACAATGGGTAAGGCGATTGCTGTAGTAGCACTGTTAACGGTGTTTGGCAGGGTGAGTGCACAGGGGCTGCCGACAGACGGCAAGCTGACCATACGTCCCCTGTTGCAGCAGCTTGGAGAGCAACTGTTACAGGGAAAGACGGGCAGTATCGTAGCTATCAATCCTGCGAATGGCGAGATTCTGTGTCTGGCGACTAACACGCCCAAGGGCAGTGATGTGCGCCAGGCCATCGGGAAGCCCCAAGCTCCAGGATCCACCTTCAAGACTGCTCAGGCACTGACGTTATTGTCAGAAGGCGTTATCACCCCCCAAACCACCGTCGAATGCGTCGATGGCGTCACCGACGGCAACATCAAGGTACGCTGCCACAAACACCGTTCGCCACTGGCTCTGAAGGATGCACTGGCCCAATCGTGTAACACATGGTTCCTGATGACCTTTGCCTCGATGATTAACGACGACTTCATGTACGAGACGAAGGAAGAGGCCATCACGACCTGGCGCAGTTACATGCAGAGCATGGGTCTGGGCGGTCCGATGCACATCGACATCGAGGGAGAACAAGGCGGACTATTGGCAGGTGCTGATTACCTGAACCGCCGTTACAAGGACGGCTGGGACGGCAAAACCATCTGGTGGGCAGGCATGGGGCAAGGCGACGTCACCTGTACCCCACTCCAGCTGTGCAACCTGGCTGTGACCATTGCCAATCGAGGCTGGTACTATGTGCCACATATCCATCAGGATACCAAAAACGATCGCTATCTGAAAAAACGTCAGACAAAGGTCAAGCAAGAGGCATACGCCCCTGTGATAGAAGGTATGCGGCTGGCTGTTGAAAAAGGCACAGCCACCAGCATCAAGACCACCTATACCATCTGCGGCAAGACAGGAACCATTGAGAATCCTGGCGAAGACCACTCCGCCTTTATAGCCTTTGCCCCGATGGATAATCCCAAGATTGCCATCAGCGTCTACGTGGAGCATGGCGGATTTGGTGCCGATCTGGCTGCTCCGATGGCAGGTCTCGTCATCGAGCAATACCTAAAAGGCAAACTCTCAGACGCATCAAAAGCCAAAGCCAAACGGATTTCCAACAAAAATATCAACAAGAAATAGCGTTCTAAACAACATCCTGACGATAATTCTTAAATATTTTCTGAAAAAATTGGTGGTTTCAATATTTTTCACTATTTTTGCAGAAATATTTCTACTATAAAAATAATTATGAAAAGGATTCTTGTAACTGGTGGAGCCGGTTTTATAGGCTCCCATTTGTGTGAGCGACTAGTCAACGAAGGCAACGACGTCATTTGTCTTGACAACTATTACAGTGGATCGAAAGAGAATATCTGGCATCTGTTGGGTAAACCGAATTTCGAACTTGTACGTCACGACGTCTGCAATCCCTATTGGGCAGAAGTCGACGAGATTTACAACCTGGCATGTCCGGCATCGCCCATCTATTATCAGAATGACCCGATACAAACCACTAAGACATCGGTATTCGGGGCTTACCATATGTTAGGTCTTGCCCGCCGCACCAAGGCCAAGATTCTGCAGTCGTCTACCAGCGAGGTATATGGCGACCCTGCCGTACATCCCCAGCCAGAGAACTATTGGGGCAATGTTAACCCCATCGGTCTGCGTTCCTGTTATGACGAGGGCAAGCGCGTTGCCGAGACGCTGTTCTTCGACTATCATCGTCTGCATGGCATCCGCACGAAGGTCATTCGTATTTTCAATACCTACGGTCCCCGCATGGCTGTCAGCGACGGGCGTGTCGTCAGTAACTTTGTCGTTCAGGCCCTACGTGGCGAGGATATTACCATTTATGGCGACGGCCAGCAGACCCGTTCGTTCCAATATGTCAGCGACCTCATCGAGGGTATGCTGCGTGTGATGAATACCGACGATTCCTTCGTGGGTCCCGTTAACCTAGGTAACCCCGGTGAGTTCACCATGCTGGAACTGGCTGAGAAGGTTATTAAGAAGATTGGCGGAAAGAGCAAGATCGTGTTCCGTCCCCTGCCCAGCGATGATCCCAAGATGCGTCGTCCTGACATCACGCTGGCCAAGCAACAGTTAGGTTGGGAACCTCGTGTAACCCTCGACGAAGGACTCGACCATATCATTGCCTATTTCAGAGAATATCTGAAACGCTAGAGACATGTCTCCCGCGTGTACATTCATGGCGGGAAAAGGTGGTTTATAAATAAAGAATTGGAAGAAACGCTTTGATGCGTTTCTTCCAACTTTTTATTATATGAGAGAAGAAGATTAAAGGTTCAGGCTCTTCTTCAAGGCTTCAATCTTGGTCTCGGCATCCTTCAGGCAGCGCTCGTAGTCGGCAGCACCCTTGTATGAAGGATCTTTCACCTCGGTGTAGAACTTAATCTTCGGCTCAGTACCGCTGGGACGTACGCTGACCTTGGTGCCATCCTCGCAGAACCACTGCAACACGTTCGATGTGGCAGGCATGTCGAGCTTGGTCACATTACCGGCAGCATCGGTAGCCGTCAGAGCCTGATAGTCCTTCGTGAGAATGATCTTACTGCCAGCAAGCTCCTTGGGAGCCTTAGCGCCGCGGAAGTCGACCATCATCTGCTTGATCTCGTCGGCACCAGTCTTACCCGGACGTACCACATTGATGGTAACCTCCTTCGAGAAACCGTACTCCTTGTAGATGTCGAGCAGCAGGTCGTAGAGCGTCATGCCGTTGTCGCGAGCCCATGCAGCAATCTCGCAGATGAGACAGATGCTGGCGGGGGAGTCCTTGTCGCGCACCTTGTCGAACGGCAGGAATCCGAACGACTCCTCACCACCACCGATGTACTTCTTCTTGCCCTCGTTGACGCGAATCTCGTTGGCAATCCACTTGAAGCCGGTGTAGCAGTCCTTGTACTCCACATTGTTCTTCTTGGCAATCTCGGCAATGACCTCGGTAGTCACGATGGTCTTTACGAGGAACTCGTTGCCCTTGAGCTGACCAAGCTTCTTCTTGTTGGCGATGATGTACCACGAGAACATCATACAGGTCTGGTTACCGTTCAGTATCTCCCACTCTCCCTTCGAGTTGCGGCAGACGATGGCCAAGCGGTCGGCATCGGGGTCGGAAGCGATGACGAGGTCGGCATTCAGACGGGTTCCGAGCTTCATACCCAGTGTCATAGCCTCGGCATTCTCGGGATTCGGGCTGACAACGGTGGGGAAGTTGCCGTCGATGACCATCTGCTCGGGCACCACGTGGATGTTCTGGAAGCCCCAAGAGCGCAGGGCCATCGGGATGATGACACGACCTGTGCCGTGCATGGGTGAATAGACGATGTTGAGGTCCTTCTGGCGCAGGATGACGTCCTGATCCACCATAGCCTCCTTGACAGCCTGGATGTAGTCCCAGTCCATCTCACCACCGATGATGTCGATCAGTTCCTTGTTGCCTTCGAACTTCACGTCGTCGATCTTCACCTTGTTCACCTCGTCGATGATTCCCTTGTCGTGGGGAGCCAGCACCTGAGCGCCATCGTCCCAGTAAGCCTTGTAGCCGTTGTACTCACGTGGGTTGTGAGATGCTGTTACGTTTACACCAGCCTGACAGCCGAGCTGACGGATAGCGAATGAGATTTCCGGGGTAGGACGCAGGCTCTCGAAGAGATAAACCTTGATGCCGTTGGCAGAGAAGATATCGGCAACAGTCTCAGCAAACATACGTCCGTTGTTTCGGCAGTCGTGACCTACAACAACTGAGCACTGCTTGCCGGGGAATGCCTTCAGGATGTAATTGGCAAAACCCTGAGTAGCCATACCGACGATGTACTTGTTCATACGGTTGGTACCAGCACCCATAATACCGCGCAGACCACCCGTACCAAATTCCAGGTCGCGATAGAATGCATCAATCAAATCAGTCTTGTCGGGATTATCCAACATAGCCTGTACTTCCTTACGTGTCTCCTCATCAAAGGCGGGAGAGAGCCATTTCTTTGCCTGTGCCTCGCACTGTGCAATAAGCTGAGCGTTATTATCCATAATAGTTGTAATTAAAGTTTTAGACTTGTACGTAGTAAATGCAAAGATACTGATTCTTTTTCAAAATCAGTATCTCTGCACGTTTTTTTTTACTTTTTTTAATTATTGAGTTTCTTCAGCACGCGGTCAATCTCGTCGAACTGTTTTCCCATGTTCAGGTTCAGATAGACGCGATAGAGTGCTGGAGCCCAGCGTTTTTTGTCGTCGGGAGCCAGTTTGCGGTAGGCTTCCATGTAGGGCCGTGCATCACGGTAAAGCTTCACAAGACGCGCACGGTTCTTGCGAGGTTCGTTCTCGTTTTCAAGGAGCAAGGCACGATTCAAATGTACCGTCGCCACGTTAAAATAAGCCTCGGGCATGGTGTCGTTGACAGCAATAAGGCGCTCGCTGGTCTCGAGGCAGTCGTCATAATAACCAGCATTGAGCTGAGCCACCGACTGGGCAAGCAGGAAGAGCTGATTCTGCGGATTGATCTTTAAACCCTGAGCCGTTAGCGCCAAAACATTGTCGTACTGCCCTAACGAAGAATAATAGTCGGCTAAGCGGGGAAAGAAGTATGGATGCTCGGGAAATTCGCGAAAGCCCTGTTGTAAAGCCGTCTGAAGCAAGGAGTCGTTGTGTTGCTGGCGATAGGCCTCGCAAACATACTGTAACGTGAATTCGCGTTTGGTGGTGTCGCGCAACGCCCACTCATGGTAACGCAGCGTCATGTCGGGCTGCTGCAGCTTATAGCCGCAGAACGTAGCCCAATAGGCTGCCTGAACCATCAAGGAGTCCGTTTTCAGATAGTCGTAGCCCGTAAACAGCGGCTGACTGTCGGTATCGAGATAAGTAGACAAAAAGCCGTAGGCATCGGCATACTGTTCCTTGCGGACCTGAAACGTGCCACCATAATACAGGTTGCGTCGCAGAAGGTCCAGCTGGCGGGCATGATTCTCGCGATATTCCGGACGCACGCGGCCCTTCTTGTCAGGACGGGCATCGAGGGTATCGAGCGACTCGGCAATGTGATAGAGTTTACGGATCAGACTGAAGAACTGCACCGTATCGTACTTCTGCTTCAGATAGAGTTTCTCGTTGGCAGACTCATACTGATGCAACACGGCATCATACCATGTGGCATAAATGCGGGGATTCTGCCTGTTGGCAGAGTCCTTAGCCAATAAACCCGTCATCAGCTTTTCAGCCGACAACAGGTCATTGTCTTTACCGCTTTTGATATAGGTCCGTGCCTGACTAATCTCTTTCTTCTGTGCCTCGCAGACATGCAACGACAGCAAACAGAAGCAGACGGTGATTATCCTTCTCATCTTTTATACCTTATATAATATCATTAAGCTGGCCACCACCAGCTTAACGCTATCAGCGAATCCTATCGGCCGCACGTACCAGCTTCTCGTCGGCAAGGATGGCCTTGCGCGCCATGAAGCAGAGTATGGCCGACACTAACGGCAGAGCTGCTGTCAGCGGCAATTGCTCAGAGAGTTGTCCCTGATGAATCAATACTGCCAATACCACATACCATGCCAAGCAGCACAGTATGGGAACCAGGCAGAGGTTTGCCTGCAGCTTACGGCGCTTATACAGGAAGATGGTGTATAGGCTCACTGCCGAAGCCAGCATCTGCAGTACAAAGAGCTGCCACGCCAGGAAGAATACCATGCCCAGAATGACAGCCACCAAGAGGAATATCGATTGCTTACGCTGTATCATGACAGGCGGCTATCGTCAGACTGATTCTCGCGGGCAGGATCGCGCCAATAGACTTTACCCTCGACAAACTCCTGAGTAGCCAGCAGTGAGGGCTTGGGAAGCTTCTCGTAATAGCGTGAGATTTCAATCTGCTCACGGTTTTCGAAAACTTCCTCAAGAGAGTCGTTATAAGAAGCGAATTCAGCGAGCTTCTTGCTGAGGTCGTCCTTAATCTGCATGCTAATCTGGTTGGCACGCTTTGCAATGATTGCTACACTCTCGTAGATGTTGCCGGTATCCTCACAGAGGTCCATAATGTTGCGGGTCACGGTATTAACCGGTGCTTTTGATTTCTTGTAATCCATCTTGTTTATTTACTATTTGACTATTTACTATTTACGATTTATTTACTATTTTACTATTTACGATTTATTTAGTCGCCAGTGATTTTCTTGCATTTGGCAATGAACTTTTCAGCAGTCTTGCACTCTTCCGACTCGGGGAATTCGTTGAGGAATCCGTAACACTCATCCTCGGCATCACGATAGCGGTCAACGCGCTTCTCCTCGGAACTGTTCTGAGCCAGTTCAAACTTACTCTTCATAATCAGCAACGAGAATTTCTCGCGCAGCGTAGTATAAGGATAGGACTTCAGCGCATTCTGAGCGGTGATGATGCACGACTCGTAGTTAGACTCCGTGTTGGAGTTGATATTTCCGAAATAACCACCCAGATTGTAATACAACTCGGCAGAGAGGTATTCCTTCATCACCAGATTATCCTGAAGAATGAACAGCTTCTTTTGAGCCTCATCACGCAAAGGAGAATCGGGGAAATAGTCCATGAAATTCTGATATGCATTGATGGCGCCTACGGTAGAAGCCTGGTCAAGGCGCGGATCGGGCATATTTGCGTAGAGTGACTGACCGACATAGAACGATGCCTGCTCGGCAAAATCTCCCTTCGGATAGCTCTGGAAATACTTCTTGAAAGTAGCACTTGCCGACTCGTAATCCCTGTTGCAATATTCTGCCATAGCCAGCATGTAAAGGCTCTCCTGGGCGTTCTCCCTACCCTTCTGCGCTGTAACCAACTCAGAGAGCAGCGTTACGGCATTGTTGAATTTGCCCTGTGCAAAACACTGCTTGGCATATTCATATTTATAGGTCTTATCATCAGACTTGTAAACGGAATTAAACTCCGATGCACAACCCGCAAAAAGGGCTGCCATACAGAGGGCTATGATGCTGTTTTTGTTCATCTTTATCAATTTTGACGTGCAAAATTACGCATTTTCCACCGAAAACCAAAGGTTTTTTGATAAAAATTAGAGATTTTGGCTGCTAATTAGGAAATATTTCGTAATTTTGCAACATTATGGACTTCCATTTAACATCCAAATACAAACCCACAGGCGATCAACCTGAGGCTATTCGTCAGCTGACGGATGGCTTGGAACGTGGCGACCACGCTCAGGTGTTGCTAGGTGTCACCGGATCGGGTAAGACCTTTACGGTGGCCAATGTCATTGCCAACGTAAACAAGCCCACTCTGATTCTGAGTCACAACAAGACGCTGGCAGCCCAGCTATATGAGGAAATGAAGGGGTTTTTTCCCGATAATGCCGTCGAGTATTATGTCAGCTATTATGACTACTACCAACCAGAAGCTTATCTGCCCGCCACAGACCTTTATATCGAGAAGGACTTAGCCATCAACGAAGAGATTGACCGACTTCGTCTGCGTGCCGTAAGTAGTTTAATGTCAGGACGAAAAGATGTTGTCATTGTATCTTCGGTTTCATGTATTTACGGTATGGGAAGCCCCATTTCCCTGAACGAGAATATCATCGAGATACACTGCGGACAAATCATTGACCGTAATGCTTTGTTAAGAAAATTAGTCAGTGCACTCTACGTCCGCAACGACATCGAACTGAAACGTGGCAACTTCCGCGTCAAGGGTGATACCATCGACATTGCCTTGGCCTACAATGAGGTCGTGTTGCGTGTATCGTTCTGGGACGACGAGATAGACCGCATCGAGGAACTGGACTCCGTCACCATGCAACGCATGGCCACCTTTGAAGAATATAAACTCTACCCTGCCAACCTCTTTATGACGACAGAAGAGCAGACCAATATCGCCATCCGTCACATTCAGGACGACCTGGTGAAGCAGATTGCCTTCTTCGAGGAACAGGGCGATACGTTAAAAGCCCAGCGCATCAAGGAACGCGTAGAATACGACATGGAGATGATAAAGGAGTTGGGGCACTGCTCGGGCATCGAGAATTATTCGCGCTATTTTGACGGGCGCGAGGCGGGCGAACGTCCCTACTGTCTGTTGGATTTCTTCCCCGACGACTACCTGATGATCATTGACGAGAGTCATGTCAGCGTGCCCCAGATTGGTGCTATGTATGGTGGCGACCGAGCCCGCAAGACCAATCTGGTAGAATATGCTTTCCGCCTGCCTGCCGCTTTTGACAACCGTCCGCTGACCTTCGATGAGTTCCAGCAGATGACCAATCAGGTCATATACGTCTCCGCGACACCTGCCGACTACGAACTGAACGAGGCTGAGGGCATCGTCGTGGAACAGCTGATACGTCCCACGGGACTGCTCGATCCTGAGATTGAGGTGCGCCCTACGGAAAACCAGATTGACGACCTGATGGAGGAGATTCGCCAGCGCATAGACCGCAAGGAACGCACGCTCGCGACCACACTGACCAAAAGAATGGCAGAGGAACTGTCGGAATACTTGTCGGGACACGGTATTCAGACAGCCTACATCCACAGCGAGGTGACCACGTTGGAGCGCGTAAAAATTCTGGAGAACCTGCGCAATGGCACCTACGACGTATTGGTGGGCGTCAACTTGCTGCGTGAAGGACTGGACCTGCCCGAAGTATCGCTGGTGGCCATACTCGATGCCGATAAGGAAGGATTCCTGCGCAGCCATCGCAGTCTGACACAGACAGCAGGACGTGCAGCCCGCAACGTCAACGGCAAAGTCATTATGTATGCCGACACCATTACGGCCTCCATGCAGCTCACCATTGACGAGACCTCACGACGACGCGCCAAACAGCTGAAATACAACGAGGAACACGGCATCACACCGACGCAGATCAAGAAGGCACTGAACATCTCGCTGACTTCTGGCGACACGAGTGACGCCAAGGAATTGCAACGGGCTATGCCGGGCGTACAGCCGGTTGCCGCCTTTGCCGCCGATCCCATTATTGAGCGCATGACACGTCCGCAACTCGAAAAGAGCATTGCCGAGACGAAGCGACTGATGAAAGACGCAGCAAAACGTTTGGACTTCCTGCAGGCTGCCCAGTATCGCGACGAGATTATCAGACTTGAGAAAGAGCTGGAACTTAAATAAATTTAAAATAGGCGCTGAAAAATTAAAAACGGCCACTATTCTGCCCTATTGACAAAATTTATTTGTACTTTTGCACGAAATTTATCGAATTAAAAGAAAGAAAAGATGAAAAAGTTCTGGATTATACTGTTGGCTACCATGCCGATAGGTTTGTGGGCACAAGACAATACTTGGGAGCTTCCTGAAGAAGAACAGCAGGAAGAAGTGGCTGAAGCTGTCAAGGTCAATCCCGACGAGAAATATCTCCGTGGAGCAGTTCCCGAGGTCGATGGCAAAGTGGTTTTCACTACAACCATTGATGCTCCGGGCAAGAGTGCCAGTGAGATTTATACCATCCTGCACGACTATGTAGCCAAGATGATCAAGGCCAAGAATCAGCTCAACAGTCGTCTGGTGATTGAAGATACTGATAAAAACATGCTGGCAGCTACTTTCGAAGAGTGGCTGGTGTTCAAAAACAATGCCTTCGTATTAGACCGCACACGTTTCTATTTTCTTTTGGAAGTACAGTGTGAGAACGGCAAGGCTAACGTCACCATGTGCCGAATCCACTATTTGTATGAAGAGAACCGCAAGCCCCAACGTCTGAAGGCTGAGGAGTGGATTACTGACGACCTCGCAGTGAACAAGAAGAACACCAAGCTCTATCCGGTTTCTGCCAAGTTCCGCCGCAAGACCATTGACCGTAAGGACTTTATATTCAATAAATTTGAATCGCTACTGAAATGAGTCTCAAGACACTTCGCAACTACTTGAACATCATTTTTATGCTTGTGGCCATCATAGGAGTAGCCTACTACCTGTTTGGCCATAGGGAGACAGGTACTTACATCATCCTGGCCTCCATGATTATCAAGTTTATCGAACTGGGGTTGAGAATGCTGAAATTATGAGAAGACTGATCACCTGCCTCCTGATGCTGTGCTGCATGACACTCGTCGTGCAGGCTCAGACATATAACCAGATGGACGATAGCGGGAACTTTACTCAACGTAATGAATACGGCAACAACGGCAATTTCAATCCCAACAGCAATGACACCACTTCGAGCTCTAAACAGGTACCTTACGGCGTTCGTTCCTGGAAGTTAGACCGTCGGTTCGGCGACATCATTCCTGCGGAGATGGACACGTTGCACCATTTGTTTCAGAACACCATCTACAATACAGGCATCTATGGTCAGTACAACACCATAGGCAACAACTATACGGCCCGTCAGAACCGCATCTTTACAGACCGTCCGATGATCAGCGAGTTTTTCTTCACCGATGCCTATAGCTACACCACGAGAGAGCCAGACGAGTTCCTGTTCTTGAACACGCTGTCGCCCTACACCAACATCACTTATGACAACTGTGGCAACAAGCAACAAGGAGAAGACCATATCGATGCCAAGTTCGGCGTCAACGCCACCAAGAACCTCGGTATCGGGTTCGACCTCGACTACTATTATGGCATGGGCTATTATGCCAATCAGAGTACGTCGCACTTCCGTTCCTCGCTATACAGCTACTATACGGGAGACAAATATCAGATGCACTTTCTGGGTACGCTCTACCACCGTAAGGCCACTGAGAACGGAGGTATCGTCAACGATGAATACATCACTCACCCCGAAACCCAGCAGGATCAGTTTACGGAAGACGAAATTCCTACGGTGATGTCGCAGAACTGGAACCGAAACAATTCGCAGCATTTATATTTCTCGCACCGCTATAACATCGGATTCTACAAACGCGTTCCCATGACGGACGACGAAATCAAGGCCCGCGAATTTGCAGAAAAATCGGCACAAGAAAAAGAAAAACGCGAAAGCAAGAAGAAGGACAAGAATAATAATAAGTTAGAGAAACGCAAAGGCGGAAAGGTGAATGGCGAAGAGCCTAAAGGACGTCCTGCCGATGCGAAGATTGTAGGTAATGAGCCTGATCGTCCGAAGCCCGACTTAGCCAACGACAGCACACGCTTTAAGGTTGACACGCAGCAGATGATGGACAGTCTGCTCAGGGCACAAGCCGCCAACGAGGACACCCTTGACGAAAATACCAAGAAGGTATATGTGCCTGTAACGAGCATTATCCACACGTTGGATTTCAACAACTACAGCCGCATCTATCAGGCCTATTCCGCACCCGGCAGCAATACCAACCAATACGCTGCATCGGCCAGCAAATACTATGCTGACACGTTCTATAACCTGAACGACGAGAATGCATACCGAGGTGACTCCATATACGACAAGACTAAATACCTGTCTATCAAGAACACCTTTGCGCTGGCACTACTCGAAGGCTTCAACAAGTATATGAAAGCCGGTTTGAAGGCATATGTATCCCATGATTACCGCAAGTATCAGATGCCCGATCTGGAAGGCGACTCGACAGCATATCACATGGGACGATGGACGGAGAACAACGTATTCGTAGGCGGACAAATTTCCAAGACGCAAGGTAACACCCTTCATTTTAACTTGTCGGCAGAATTCGGATTGACAGGCTCGGTAGTAGGAAAAGTGGTAGCTGATTTCCACACTGATCTTAACTTCCGACTGTTCGGCGATACGGTCACCCTTGCTGCCAACGCGCATTTCCATCGTAACACCCCAGGATTGTTTCTGGAGAAATTCCATTCGAAACACCTCTGGTGGGACAAGGATCTGGATAGCGAGACGCGCACCCATCTGGAGGGACTTTTCAGCTACCAGAAAACGGACACGAAACTCCGTGTGGCCATTGACGAGATAAAAAACTACACGTATTTTGGTATGAAATATGCACTCGACAGCGATCTGAACAGAACGGGGCTGACGGGTGGCGTGTTCCAGGAATCAGGCAATATCAACGTGCTGACCGCTCAGCTGATGCAGAACTTCCGCCTGGGGCCATTGAATTGGGAGAACGTGGTCACCTACCAGAACTCCAGCAACAAGGAGGTGTTGCCCTTGCCGGCATTGAATATCTTCTCGAATCTCTTCCTGAAATTCAAGATTGCCCGTGTGCTGGATGTGGAACTGGGTGGTTGTGTGACCTATTTCACCAAATACGAGGCTCCCGATTACCTACCCATGCTCAATCAGTTTGCTATACAGCAAAATGCTGACAGCCGCGTGGAATTGGGTGGTTATCCGTTTGTCGACATCTATGCCAACATGCAACTGAAACGCGCCCGTTTCTTCATTGCCATGAGTCATATTAATGCTGGATCAGGTACCAAGATGCAGTTCCTGACGCCACATTACCCCATGAACAACAGTACGTTCAGAATGGGTGTCTCGTGGACTTTTATCAATTAACGCCTATGATGACGCAGAATCCTTCACTCGATCTGGTGGAATTTATCGAAACACAAATTCTTCCCCAATACACTCAGTTTGACAAGGCTCACAATATGGAGCATGTCACCCGAGTGATACGCAGTTCGTTGGACTTGGCCCGTAAGACTGGCGCCGACCTGAACATGGCCTATGCCATTGCTGCTTACCACGATTTAGGTCTTTCCGGACCTCGTGCCATACACCACCTGACAAGCGGAAAGATCCTGATTGCCGACGCAAGACTGAAACGTTGGTTTTCGGCAGACCAGCTGAAGATGATGAAGGAGGCCGTAGAGGACCACCGCGCATCGGCATCCAGGGCGCCACGCAGCATCTATGGCAAGATTGTGGCTGAAGCCGATCGCGACATTGACCCTGAGACTGTCATCCGCCGCACCATTCAGTATGGCATGTCCAACTACCCGCAATTAGACAAGGAAGGACATTGGCAGCGTTTCATGCAGCACATGGACGAAAAGTATTCCGTCAATGGATACATCCACCTATGGATACAGGGTTCGGAGAACGAACGCAAACTGA
>Ga0310697_10003334_pt1 | contig 16327 bp, 13 predicted proteins | sample 172DNAGHGlowgp2_FD_203883 | JGI IMG/M metagenome (GOLD analysis project Ga0310697, IMG submission 203883) | Sheep rumen microbial communities from Palmerston North, Manawatu-Wanganui, New Zealand - 1728 DNA GHGlow gp2 (v2) (version 2) | ecosystem: Host-associated > Mammals > Digestive system >... | reverse complement strand
AGATGATGCCCGGGGCGTCCTGATGGAAGCAGATCAGCGTGGGGTATTCGCCGGAGAAGCTTACCTCCATGCCGTTGATAGAAGTGACACAGATGCGCCCGCCGCCGATGGAGGTACCGATATAGGTGTATTCCTTTCCATCCTCTCCCTGCACGTAAACCCGTGCCGTGTTGGGATGCTCCGGTTCTTCGCTGCTGAAGAATACCGGGATGTCCACATCTGCCTCTTTCGCCAGGAGCTTGGCATATCGGAGGGTACCCTGATCAGGGTCCACGCCCAAAATGCCGGCCACGATGGCGGTGTCCGTGCCGTGACCCCGGCCTGTTTCCGCAAAGGAGCCGTACAGGGTAACCCGCGCAGCTTTGACCTTGCCGTTCACCAGCCGATTGGCCACCTGACCAATGCGCACTGCACCGGCCGTGTGGGAGCTGGAGGGGCCAATCATTCGAGGCCCGATGATGTCGAAGAGACTGATGCTCATGCTGTTCCTTTCGTTCGATTAAAAAACATTCTGCGTAAAGTATACCATGCTCGATAAAAGAAAAAAAGAGTGAAACATACTGTTATGAGAAATAATTTACGCTCGTTCCAAAAGCAAGACCCCGCAGCCAGGTGGCTCCGGGGTCCATATATGCTGCCGCATGCTTAGACGCGCATGCTATACTTCGTTAGTTCAAGATCTCCTTGAGAGACTTGCCGGCCTTGAAAGAGGGGGCCTTGGAAGCGTTGATGCTGATCACTTCCCCAGTCATGGGGTTGTGGCCCTTGCGGGCGGGACGGTCCTTCGCCTCGAAGGCGCCGAAGCCGACCAGAGAAACCTTTTCACCATTCTTCAGGGTTTCCATAATGGTATCCAGAACGCCGTTGACGACCTTGTCAACATCCTTGCGGGAAACGGCGGTTTTTTCTGCTACGACAGCGATAAGTTCAGCCTTGTTCATGAGTTATCCTCCCATTATCTTTTTTTCGAACGGGTCCTATTTTAGCAGTGATAGGTAGTAAAATCAAGACCCAATTTAAGAAAATTAATGGGATTCCGTGGTTTTTGCAGCTTCCCAGAACTCGTCCATCTCCGAAAGCGTCATTTCGGACAGTTTTTTCCCCGCTTTCTCAACAGCTTTCTCCATCCTCTCAAAGCGGTTGATGAATTTGTCCGTAGCGCGATGAAGGGTTTCCTCTCCGTCAAGGCCCAGCAGGTGGCAAACGTTCATACAGGCAAAGAGCAGATCGCCCATCTCCTTCTCTATGTCCCTGCCCTCCGCCATGGATTCTCTCAGCTCCTCCGTTTCCTCGCCGATCTTATAAAAGGCATCGGCAGCCGTATCAAAATCGAAGCCTACCTTCCGAGCTTTCTTCTGCACCTTTTCGCAGCGCAGCAAAGCCGGGAAGCTTCTCGGTACGCTTTTGAGAGTCGCAGTCACCGTCTGCTGTCCCTTCTCCTTCTGCTTCAGCGCATCCCAGTTCTTTAAAACTTCCTCACTGGAACTGACATGGACTGAGCCGAAGACGTGGGGATGCCGATAGATCATCTTTCGCACAATCTCCGTGGTCACGTCCCTGTCGTCATATCGGCCCTGTTCTTCGCCGATGATGGGATGGAACAGCACGCTCATCATCAGATCGCCGCATTCCTCAACGATATGCTCGTCGCTGGCTTCGTCGATGGCATCCATTAGCTCGTAGCACTCCTCGCGGAGATCCTTCTTCAAGCTCTCATGGGTCTGTTCCCGATCCCAGGGGCAGCCGTCCGGCGCACGAAGGCGACGAAGAACGTTCACCAGATCCTCATATCCATAGGTCTGCTTCTTCTCAAAAGAAAGCGCCGGTACATACAGAACGGTGGACGCGAAAAAACCCTTCTCCCGATCCAGCATATACAGCGATACGGTGCGCCGGTCATAGGCTCCCGAAGGCTGCTGGATAGCCAAGGTGACGGGATGCTCGTCCGGATAGAACCGCTGAAGCTTCAGCTTTACCTCTCCCGCCAGCAGAGGGTTGTCCAATTCTGAAATAAACAGAGGAACGTCCGTATCTATGTTCTGAGGAAGATCGTTGGCCGTATACACTTGCCCCTTCTCCGCCTCCGGGAATGCTGCCTGAAAGTACGGGACGCCTGGCAGCTGGATGAGCTCGAAACCGTGCTTTCCACAGGCTTCCTGAATAAAGGGCAGTTGAGCAAAGCATCCGCCGCCCATGACGGCGTATACGGCGGACCCACCTGAGGTGAGTCGATCGGCGATGGCAGTATTGAGCTCGTCATAATCCGACGCGCCTGTATATAGATCGTCCATCGAAACGAAAGGCAGCTCTGATTCCAAAACGGGACGGGCTGAAGGGTGTTCCCGCGTTTGCAGAAACAGCTTAGGCGCTGTTTCTACTGCCTTCCAGGCAGAAAGCGTCAGGGTGTCCGGTGTGCTCAGGGGAGCGATGGTTAGCGTTTTTTTCATATCGTCATTCCTTGCGCAAGAATCGTTTGATGCGTCCGCCGCCGGGGATACTATCTAGCTCCTCTGCGGTAAAAAGTTCCATCATCATGGCCATAAGGAAATATACTCCTACGCCTACCAGTATGGAAGCGATGGTGGTTACCATACCGGGCCGTATGGCATGCAAGCCCAAGTAAGCAAAATACACGGCAGCGCCCATGGCCAAAGAACAGATCATAGGCTTGATAAACATATTCCATATACGGATCCTAAGCCCGGTCAGTCGAAGTACCAACACAAGATCGATTATTCCCGCCACCGCATAGCATACGACGTTGGATATGGACGCGCCCAGGATGTTGACGGCAGGCATGGAGAGAAAGATGTAGTTCGAGGCAACCTTCATCACGCCGCCCGCCAACAGACTCCACACCGGCCAGCTTTGCCGCCCCATGCCCTGGAGCGCGCCTGTCATGGTCTGAACCAGGGAAATGAAGACAACGCTGAGAGAGGCCACGTGCATGATGCTGGTGGCGATGGCCAGGGATTCTGGCTGGATGCTGCGGAAGAGCATTTGGATAATGGGGCCACCCAGCACGAACAATCCCACTGCGCAAGGCATGCCGATAGCCATAGAGAGCTTGAGCCCCAGTCCGGCGAAATGATGCATCCCCTCCTTGTCCCTTCGGGCTCTTGCGCCGGAGATGGCAGGAACGATGGACATAGCCAAGGACGTTGTCAAAGAGGCGGGCAGGTTGATCAAAGACCGGACGTTGGTGGACAGGGCCACATACCGCTGATTGACAGCCGCTTCATCCATATATCGGCCCATGCAGGCGAAGATCATCTTCACATCCAGCATGCTGGTGATGGGGATGATGGACGCGCCCAACGTGATGGGAATGGCGATACGAAGAAGCTCTGGAATCACGCGCCTGTCGTCAGCCGGGATACGGCTGGCATCAATGGGCATATATAGGCAGCGATTGCGAATGCGAAAAGCCATGACCACCAGCAGCGCCACGAATTCAGACACCGTGATGCCCAGCAGCAGACCTGCCGCGCCGTACTCCGGTCCCCGACCGATCCAGCGGGCAGCCAGCATCAGTCCCACCACGCACTTGATCACCTGCTCGGTCAGTTGGGAAAGGCCTGTGCCCGTCATGTGCTGCGCGCCTTGCAGATATCCTCGATAAGCGCACATACAGGAGACGAAAAACAGAGCCGGTGCCAGGGAGGTGAAGGAAAGGATATAGGTGTCATCCTTGCCGAGGACGTTGTTGGCAAAGAAACCGGCGCCAAAGTATAATACAGCTGTAGTAAATATGCCAATGATGGCCAGCAGTATCAAAGCCCGCCGGAAAACGCGTCTGGCCCCCGCGAAATCCCCTGTACTGAAGCGTTCGGACACCATACGGGAGATGGCTGTAGGCACGCCGGAAGAGGATATGATCAGGAGCCAGGAATAAAACGGGAACACGACCTCATAATAGACCATGCCCGCTTCGCCGATGATGTCATACGCCCAAATACGTATGAACACACCGATGATCTTGCATAAGACCCCGGCAAAAGCAAGTATGGCTGCGCCCGCTACGAAGGATGTCTTTTTCGTCTGTTCCATAGGATTCAGTATACACGCCTGTCCAAACACTTGCAACGGGTTTATGGGGATAAAATGATACCTCGAACCAAAATAGGCAGATTCTCCCGATATATCTCTTCTAACCGTGACAACGGAATCGGGTTCTCCCTCTGCCCTGCCCGAATTGTAAACCCTGGGCGACCATAGTTCTGAATGAACCAATCCGTATATCCGGCGCGGCAGCTTTCAAAAGGCATGCTTTCCAGCGTGTAACCACTGCTTTGGCTCATGGCAGCTCCGATCTCCTTTGCACCCGATACCGTGCCGCTGCCATATTGGCACTGGATGGACCGGCCCTGAGTGTGATAAGACATAATCAGGGAATAATCATTGGCTTTTGTCCAACGAGCCATGGCTTGGCTCTCCGGCGTGATCAATGGGCTGCTGCCTGCATAATCTCGCGGACCGGGACGGGTATACCCCTGATCGGATTTGTTTCGCCGGGCGATCTCCCATCCTGCCGGATACTGCAAATTAAGATCCACGCCTGTAATATTGCTCTTCCATCCGTCGGGAAAGGGGATGTTTTGATAATATGAGGCTAAAGCGCTGGCTTGCGTGTAAAAGCTGTCAAAAGGGCTCAGCGCTCCTGTCACCAGATCCACACCGTCCGGATTGACAAGCGGAACTATATGCAGGGTCGCCGTTTCATACATCTCCCTGGCCGAAACGCCGCCGATGGTTCCGTCGTGAGCAAAAGCGGCGGCGTATTCCTCCAGGAAGCGCAGCAGCAGCGGCACGGTGATCCATTCGTTCGCGTGATGGGCGCCGTTATATCCCACTGTTTTTAGCCCATTGCCCATGGAAACCGCCATGATCCGCCGTCCCATGACGCTTCGCCCGATCTCATAGAGCGATAGAAAGGGATAACGCATGGTCAATCCCCTGAGAATGATGCCCGTCAAAAGGCTTGAATATGGAATCGCATCGGCCACAACCGGTAAATCGAAGGGAACGACCATCGTATATCCTACCGGAAGCTTATCCGGGGCCAAAGCAGGATTGGCGATCCGAAGCGCTTGCATGCTCGTATTGTATCGTTTCGCCAACTGGAATAAGGTATCCCCTGCCGTGATGCGATGCAGTGTGTATCCACTGATATACGGGTAGAGCGCTGCCCACGTGAGCTTGCCCGCTATCCCGTCGGCAGCGAGCCCCTGTTCCCGCTGGAACTCCTGCAAGGCTCTCGCCGTTCGTCTTCCGAATATTCCATCCGGGCACACCGACTCCATGCCTGCACGTGACAAGGCATATTGCATCAGCATCACGGAATATCCTTCCACGCCATACTTCAGATCGTTCATTTTCCTATCCTTTCTCACTTATTCCCTCAGCAGATCGTCCGCTTTCTTTTCGATCCATGCTGCCAGCTCTCGAATGGTTTCCTCCGACAACACGTCACGGTCGATAATGCTCTTGAATGATGCGCCTGCTTTTCGTTTCAGCAAGCGACGGTACCCTTTGTTTCCCCTTTGAACCAGCTGCATTGCGCCCAACATGCTGACGCCGTAGCTCACATAGTAGAAGGGAAACTGAAAAGTGTGGCCGATCTCAGTCCACTCCCTGCCTTCATATCCAAACAGTTTATCGAACCCATATTCCTTCGCCAGCTCTCCATACAATCGATTCAGCGCTTCGACCGATGGGCTGTTCATCTGATACGCCCGCTGCTGAAATTCATCCTCCATGAACCCGGACAGGATAGCGTATACGGCATTCGTCAGCCAGCATAGACGGGCGGCCGTGGCGTAGCGTCCGAAAAGCGCGTCATATTCGGCCAGCATCAATAGCTCGAATCCCTGGGCGTCCGTTTCCGCTAAATCCAGGTTCTCCGGTCCGTAATAGGCACCCTCCGGGTTCGTGTAGTAGCTGAGAAAATGCCCGAATTCGTGGATCACGGTAAAGATGGAAGAAGCGTCGTTTTCCCATTGCGTGAACAGAAAAGGACATTTGTATTTTGGCAAATACGTGGTGAAGCTGCCTTGCAGCTTTTTCTTGGACGGCTTGCTGTCATACAGCCCATAATGCAACATGTACCGCCAAGCTTCACCTGCGCCGGGCACGGCATGTTCCGCTGCCTTTTCCATGGTGATGATGAACTTATCCTCCGAAAAGGTTGCACCGCTCAGATACCGCAGATCGTTTTCACATCTTTGTCTCAACCGAATATACAGGGGCACAAAGACCTGTTTGATCGTTTGTGCAGCGGAAAGCGCTTGCTCCGGCGAGTAATCTCTGCCATATGCGCTATACTGGCTTTCCGCATACGAACCGTAGCCGTTTTCCTTGGCCTTTCGTTTTCGAATGGATATGAGTTCCAAATACAAAGCCGCGGCCGTACGGTTCTTTTCGGCTTCATATCGATCCAAAACTTCCAGGAAATCCCGGAGCGTCATGTCTTCGTCCGCCGCGAGCTCCGCCATGGTCCAGGTTCGACCCGCATGCGTCACCCTGAATTCGGCGTTTAAGCGTTCATACTGACGGCACAAATCGTCCTCTTGCTCCTGCATCGTTCGAAGGACGCCCTCATCCTGACGGCTGATCCTTTCCAGCTCCTCCGCATAAGCAGTGCCAAGCTCCCGATGGTACCCCCATGTATTCATCAGTTTCTTTTCCAATCGAACGAGCCTTATCCAAATGGTATGCAAGGCGCTGTTCAGCCGACCGTATTCCGAAGCCCGCTCTGCATCCGTTACGTTTTGGCAGTAGCGTACATAGGATAGGGATGCGGCGCTTACCAATTCCCGATACAGCTCTGCCTGTGATTCGTAGATCGAAATATAATCCTCAGGATCAGCTTCTGTATCTATGGCCTCCAGTGCACGATCGAGGTTCTCCAATATCGTATCAGGGTTTGGATAGGATAGAACCATGTCGGCATAGGAAGTCCGGCCATGATAACGATCATAAGACAGCTCAGCCCATAGATAGGATCGGGCCACCCGTTCCATCGGGGTGCACCCGCAAAAGATAAGCAAACCGGCCATCAACAGGCTTAAAAAACGCTTCATGGAACAGTATATGCATCGAAAAAGATTATCCTGTCCGTATAAAAAAAGTTCATTTGTCTTTTAGCCGGAAATATGATATACCATAGAAAACCGTTTTATGGAGCAAATGCATGAAGATAGTTGTTTTAGCCGGAGGGTTGTCACCCGAACGAGTCGTGTCTCTTTCCAGCGGCACCATGGCCTGCAACGCTTTTTTGAAAGCCGGTCATCAGGCCATTTTGCTGGACCTATTTTTCGGCATGCCAGAACTGAATGTTCCTGTGGAGCAGCTCTTTGCCGACGCCAAGCCCCTGCCCCCCGCCTCCATATCGGAGATGGAGCCCGACCTCGACGCCATCGCCGCTTCTCGTCCCGTGGGCTGGTCGGACCGCATCGGTCTCAACGTGATAGAGATCTGCCAGGCGGCGGATATCGTCTATATGGCGCTCCACGGTGCGGACGGTGAGAACGGCTCCGTGCAGAAGGTCTTCGACGAGCACGGCATCCGCTACACCGGCAGCGGGCCCGAGGGCTGCCGACTGAGCATGGACAAACACGCCGCCAAGGAGATCTTTGTGGAGAAAGGCATTTTGACGCCTAAATCCCATCTGCTTCGCCGGGGAGAGATCTTCTCCTTCGACGATTTGCCTCTGCCTGCCGTGGCAAAGCCCAACAGCGGCGGATCCTCCATCGGTATCTCCATCGCCCGGACCCGAGAAGAGCTGAAGCAGGCCATCGAGCTTGCGTTTCAGCAGGAGGATTGCATCCTTGTGGAGGAGTTCATCAAGGGTCGAGAGTTGTCCTGCGGCGTATTGGACGGCAAAGCTTTGCCCGTCATCGAAATCATCCCCAAGGAAGGGTTCTACGACTATAAGAACAAATACCAGGCCGGCGCTGCTCTGGAGGTCACTCCTGCGCCTATCAGCCCCTCCGCAACGGAAAAGGTCCAACGGCTGGCGGAGCGAGTTTTCTCCGCACTAAAGTTGTCCGTATACGCTCGAATGGATTTCCTGCTTACGGAGGACGAGGATGCCTACTGCCTGGAAGCCAATACACTCCCGGGCATGACGCCCACTTCCCTGCTGCCTCAGGAAGCCGCCGTGATCGGCATCGACTATATCACGCTGTGTGAAAAGATCATCGCCTTGTCTCTGGAGAAATACAGATGATCCCCTTTTCCATACAAAAAGCCGTCGAGATCACCGGTGGCCATTTCTTTGGTCCGGAATCGCTGCTTTCTGACACTTTCGACAGCGTATCCATCGACACACGGACCATGCTGCCGGGGGCTCTGTACGTACCTGTGAAGGGCGACGTGTTCGACGGCCATCGATTCATCCCTCAGGCCATGGAAAGGGGTGCGAAACTGACCCTGTCCGAAGTCGATACGCCCTATCCTCATATCCGTGTGAATAATTGTGTCAAAGCTTTTCAGGCCCTGGCCCACGCATATCGCTGTCAGTTCGACATTCCTCTTGTGGGTATCACCGGCAGCGCCGGAAAGACCACCACCCGCGGCATGGTCAGTGCTGTATTGTCCACCACATACAATACCCACAGCACTACCGGAAATCTCAACAATCAAACCGGCGTGCCGCAAGTGCTGTTCGGCCTCATGCCTGAACAACAATGCGCTGTGGTGGAGATGGGCACCAATCATTTCGGGGAGATCGACGCCCTGGCCGCCATGAGCGAACCCACAATATGCCTGCTGACCAACATTGGTGAAGCGCACATAGAGTTTTTCGGTTCCCGGGAAGGCATCTTCCGCGGGAAAACAGAGATGCTGTCCCATATGCGTCCCGGCGGCAAGATCATCGTCAACGGAGACGACGATTATCTACGCCGTATACCAAATGCATTCACCTTCGGTTTTAACAGAGAAAACGATCTTTGGGCGGAGAACGCTCGGGAGGACGATCTTTTCGGCGCATCCTTTGTCGCCTGCTGGGCAGATGGCCGTCTGCCCATTCAGCTGCAGGTACCCGGGCACCATATGATTCTGAACGCTCTTTCCGCCGTGGCTGTGGGACTGACGCTGAACGTTCCTTTGGAAAAGATACAGCAAGGCCTCGCCGCTTTCTCTCCCATATCCGGGCGCATGGCTGTAGAAAAGCTTTCCCGATTCACGCTGCTCAACGACGTATACAACGCCAATCCCACCTCGATGAAAGCCTCGCTCCAGGTGCTGTCCAAAGCACCCGGTCGGAAGGTGTGCATTCTGGGTGATATGCTTGAATTGGGCGAGCAGGCCGCTATCCTCCATGAACGTGTCGCTCAGGAGGCTTCTATGCTGAACATCGATGTGATCATCGGCGTCGGCCCCCTGTTTTATGAAGCTATGAAAAAGACAGGCGATTATTGCTTTCACACTCAGGACGATATGTTGAATCAGCTTCGCGATCTTCTGAAAAACGGCGACACCATCCTGGTCAAGGGTTCTCGGGGCATGCATCTTGAGCGGACCGTTGAGTATATACGCTCGCTGTAGTATTATATCTTGCAAAAAGAGCCGAAAATCCGGCTCTTTTTTACTTATGCATTTTACTTTCAATTATTCTGCTCGATCTCACGCTGCTTATCCATGAGGACACGTATGCCAGCATCACCCAAAGAAAGCAGGTCGTCCAATTCAGTTCGGGAAAAAGAACGACCCTCTCCCGTGCCCTGGACTTCGATAAACTCTCCTGCCTCGTTCATGACCAGATTCATATCCACCTGGGCCGCGGAATCCTCCCCATAGCAGAGGTCCAGCATGGGCCTGTCGTGGACGATACCCACCGATACAGCGGCGATACGATGGATCATGGGGTCCTGTTCCAGCCGTCCCTCTTTGAGCCACTTCTGCACGCCCAATGCTACAGCCACATATGCACCGGTGATAGATGCCGTGCGGGTACCGCCATCGGCCTGGAGCACGTCACAGTCCACATAGATGACTCGTTCACCCAGTTTTTCGAGGTCCACGCCCGCCCGCAGGCTCCGTCCGATAAGTCGTTGGATCTCCGTGGAACGGCCGTCCTGCTTCAAATAATCCCGCTTCTTTCGATTGCCGGTGCTGGAGGGCAGCATGGCGTATTCTGCCGTGAGCCAGCCCTTCCCCGTTCCTTTCAAAAAGGGCATGGTGCCTTCCTCCAAAAGAGCCGTACAAAGCACCCGGGTATTCCCCCAGATGATGAGTACGGAACCGCCCTTCGTGTCGGTGAAGTCCCGGATCATGGTAATGGGCCTCAATTCGTTCTCCTGTCTGCCGTCCTTGCGCATGTTTGCCTCCTGATCAGGTTGATATCACATCTTATCATATCCAACGCAAAAAAGGAAGCGGCATCGCTGCCGCTTCACAATTCATTTGGTTATTCCGCCTTTGGCGCTGCCTTGGGTTCGACATTCTTTCTATGGGCCCGCGGTGCCTTAGGTGCATCCAGCCGGATAGGGTCCTTACGGAGAATGGTTGGCTTCTTCAGCTTGCGGATTACGTCGCCGTCGATCTTGCAGGCCTGGATGTTCTCCTCGGAGGGGATGTCGTACATCACGTCCAGCATCACATCCTCCATAATAGCTCTAAGCCCCCGCGCGCCGGTCTTGCGCTCGATGGCTTCCTTGGCAACGGCCCTGAGAGCATCTTCGGTGAGGATCAGTTCCACCCCGTCCATCTCGAACAGGCGGGAATACTGCTTCGCCAGAGCGTTCTTGGGCTCAGTGAGAATGTGCATGAGTGCATCTTCATCAAGACTGTCCAGCGTGACGATGACAGGCACCCGGCCCACAAACTCGGGGATCAGGCCGAACTTCAGCAGATCTTCAGGCAGAATATCCTTCAGAACCTGGCCGATGTCCTTCTCCTCTTTAGACTTGATGGGCGCACCGAATCCCAGCATCTTCTGGCCCGTACGCCGCTCAATGATCTTGTCGATACCCGTGAAGGCGCCGCCGCAGATGAAGAGGATGTTGGTGGTATCAATTTGGAGGCACTCCTGCTGGGGGTGCTTGCGGCCGCCCTGAGGGGGCACATTGGCCACAGTGCCTTCCAAGATCTTCAGCAGAGCCTGCTGCACGCCTTCACCGGATACGTCCCGAGTGATAGACACGTTCTCGCCTTTGCGGGCGATCTTGTCGATCTCATCGATGTAGATGATGCCGGTCTGGGCACGGGCGATATCATAATCCGCAGCCTGGATAAGCTTCAGCAGGATATTCTCCACATCGTCGCCCACATAGCCCGCCTCTGTAAGAGAGGTGGCGTCGGCCACGGCGAAGGGGACATCCAGGATCTTCGCCAGAGTCTGAGCAAGCAGTGTCTTGCCGCTGCCCGTGGGTCCCAGCATGACGATGTTGCTCTTTTGGAGCTCTACCCCGTCCTCCTCCATGGACTGGCCGGAGCGGATGCGCTTATAGTGATTGTAGACAGCCACGGCCAGGGCGCGCTTGGCTGCTTCCTGACCGATGACATACTGATCGAGAGACGCCACGATCTCCCGAGGCTTGGGGATATCCGTGGATACAGCGGGAGCAGCGCTGGCGGCGCGCTCACTGGCCATATCCTCCTCCACGATCTCCCGGCACAGCTCCACACACTCGTTGCAGATATACACATTGGGGCCGGCGATCAGCTTCTTCACTTCGCTGCGAGGCTTGCCGCAAAAGCTGCACCGCACCTTATCGAAGCTGTCCTTATCCTTTGTGCCGTTGTAACCGTATTTGCTCATTTCGTTCCTTCGTTTCCTTTCTCATTATCGGCGCGGCGCGATGACCTCGTCGATGATGCCGTAAGCCTTAGCTTCCTCGGCATCCATGTAGTTGTCCAGCTCCGTATCCCGCTCTACCTTTTCTACCGGTTGTCCGGTGCGCTTCGAGAGAATTTCGTTCAAACGGCGCTTGATCTTGATGATCTGCTCGGCCACGATGGAGATATCGGTAGCCTTGCCCTGAGCTCCGCCGGAGGGCTGGTGGATCATGATCTCGGCGTTCTCCAGGGCTTTGCGCTTGCCCTTGGCGCCAGCCGCCAGCAGGAAAGCGCCCATGCTGGCCGCCAGGCCCACGCAGATGGTGCACACCTCGCAGCGAAGATACTGCATGGTGTCATAGATGGCCAAGCCCGCGCTCACGGAACCGCCGGGGCTGTTGATATAGAGATAGATGTCCTTGTCGGGATCGTCCGCTTCCAGAAAAAGCATCTGGGCGATGATGCTGTTGGCCACATCATCGTCGATCTCGCCGCCGAGAAAGATGATTCTATCCTTCAGCAGACGGGAATAGATGTCATAGGAACGTTCGCCGCGATTGGTTTGCTCCACAACATAGGGAATCAGGTTCATTTGGGTCTCCTTCCTGGAGGAAATATCGACCATTCCTCCCGTTCTTATTCGGCCTTCTCTGCGGCGGGATCCTCGTCGGTTTCGACCGAGGTATCCACCAGCAGGTTCACGATCTTATCGGCGCAGGCCCGATCCGCAAAGTATTCCTTGTCGGAATCGGTCAGGGTCTCCATCAGCTTCTCTTTAGTGAGACCGTTGGCTTCCGCGTACTGCGCGACCGCATTCTCGATCTCCTCATCGGTAGCGATGATGTTTTCCGCCTTCTTGATGGCTTCAATGACCAGCTCCACCTTCACCCGCTGTTTGGCGTCCGGCCGATACATGGCTTCCATCTTTTCCTTATCGGTGCCCATGTACTTGAAGTAGTCTTCCAGCTTCAGGCCGGATGCTGCCAGCTGATAGGACATGTTCTGCATCATGTACTGAACTTCGCGATCCACCATGCAGTCGGGAATGTCCACCTGAGCGTTCTCAGCCGCCTTCTCCAGAAGTTCGTTCTCCCGGGCGTTCTTGGCCGCAGTCTCACGGGCTTTGAGCAGCTCCTGCTTCTTGTTATCCTTCCACTCGGCCACGGTGTCCTGCTCGGAGATGTCCTTGATGAACTCATCGTCGATCTCGGGCAGTTCCTTCTTTTGGACGGTCTTCACCTTGCAGGTAAACACGGCGGCTTTGCCCTTCAGGTTCTCAGCGTGATACTCTTCGGGGAAGGTTACGTTGATGTCCCTCTCCTCGCCGGCCACCGCGCCGATCAACTGCTCCTCGAACCCGGGAATGAAGGTATGGGAACCGATCTCCAGTGTCTGATCCTCGGCGGTGCCGCCATCAAAAGCCACACCGTCCACCTTACCGCAGTAATCGAGGATGATCCGATCACCGTTCTCCACAGGCCGATCTACGTCCTCATAGCGGACCTGCTTCTGCTGCTCCATCTTGAGAGCGTTATCCACTTCTTCGTCCGTCACAGTATACGCCAGCTTCTTCACGGCTATACCCTTGTACTGTCCCAGGGTCACTTCGGGCTTGAGCTGTACCTCAGCCACGTAGGTGACGCCCTCGGCTTCGCTCATGGTGGGAATTTCCACCACAGAGGGCCGATCCACGGGGATCAGTTTGTGTTCCGCCACGGCGGCGTCGTAGGGTTCCGCCCAGCACAGGTCGAACGCTTCGTCGTAAAAAACCATAGCGCCGTAATTGGCTTCGATGACCTTGCGGGGCGCCTTACCCTTGCGGAAGCCGGGCACGGGATACCGACTGGCGGTTTTATGATAGGCGTCGTTCAACGCCTTCACAAAGGCGTCCTTATCGACGGTGATAGTGAGCCGGGCGATGTTGCCTTCCTTCATTTCCAAAAGTGACATGATTCTTCTCCTTCTCTCTTTGCTCGCATACTCGGTGCATATTACCATAGCGTGTTATTTTACCATAGCCGATTATTAAATGCAAGGACAAATCTGCGGTATATAGTCGTTCTTTCGAAGAATTTCACAAGGTCGCCGTTATTTCAGCGGAAGGCGTGAATAAATTGAAACAATGCGTATGTTTTCTTGACCTTTCGACCTGAACGGTGGTACAGTATACAATATGAATGAAGCAAAGCCAAGGATCAATATCCTTAGATTGATATTGTTTGGTTTGGTCGCCATCGTCCTCTTTGGCGGCGTTTTTGCTGTGTTCTATCTCATGTTCCGCCAGCGGGACGCCTCTCTCACCTATGAAAAGCTTAGCATCGATGCAAATATGGACTATGACGTGTCCGGCGGCTATCTCACCTATGCCTCCACCACCGGCCTCATTCAGGTCAATACCTCCGATACGAAAAAGAGCATCGTGACGAATCTTCCCACAGTCATCGATGGGTTTGGGGTATCTTCCACCATCACGGCAGTATATGCCGGTTCCAGTCTGCAGCTGCGCAATTTTGACACGCTGACGCTAAACGGCATCATTCGCGGCGTTGCCTGCGGAGACAGCCATTGTGCAGCTCTCCGTACCAACGAGGTGAACGGGCTTGACTCCATCGTCGTTTTTAACGCCTCCGCGGAAGCCGTGGGCAATCCCATCGACTTTGCTGAGAGCAAGGTGATCAACTTCGGCTTTGAGACGAGCTACGGCCGGGAGATTCTTTGGGTTATCTGTGTAAACACCCAAGCGTCCATGCCGGTGACTACGGTCCGCTTGTACGACTACAATAACGGCGGCGCCATGAGCTACTACCCTTCCTTCTATGAGCAAAGCATCGAGCGGGTCTATTTCACCGAAAACTCCGTTTTTCTGGTGGGTACAGAGGATATCATCCGTTACAATCTGGACAGCAGCCGGGAACGCTATCGGGTAGGCATCTACGGAAAAGAGGTTATGGACGTTTCCGTCAGCAGCGGCACGGTGCGGTTTCTGCTTAAGCCTCGCGGTGCCAGCAACGAACACATTCTCTATACCCTGGCCTTGGCTGAAGCGGACGCGCCCAATACCACCATGCTGACCGTCTATGTGGGCGAGGATATCGTGAATGCTTTCCTGCAGAGCAACGGTATCCGCATTGTCACCCGGACACGCATGATCAGCTATACCTATTCCGGCAAAAACTCACCTTCCGCCGATATCGAACTGGAATATCCGGCTGACGTTGCGCTGAAGCTTAACGACTCTTCCTTCCTGCTGGTCAGCGGGGACGATTGCTATTTCACGAAACGAGAATCATAAGGAGGGGCTATGGTCGATTTGGTGATCCTGCTGATTCTGGCCATCGCTCTGTTGGCCGGCTATTATCGGGGCGTGATCTATTCCGCCATCAACGTTGGCGTTTCCATTCTTTCCTTCGCTATGGCACTGCTGTTATGCACCACGCTGTCAGGCGTCGTGCAAAAGCGGCAAAATCTCTATGAAATGATGCTTTACTACTTCGAAGGATATGAGTACATCAACGAAACCAGTGTAGAGCTGGTACACGTTTCAGTTTCCCAAATCGGAGACAGGGAGCTGTCTGTGGTGGTAAAGAATGCTGACATGCCCTCTCCCTTCGACAGCGCTGTTACAAACAATGTTAAGAAACAGGTCTATGAGAGCCGCAGCATCTATTCTTTGGGCGACTACTTCAACCAGACCATCGTAGACACAGTGCTGAACATTTTATCGCTTCTGCTGCTGTTCCTGATCTTCCGTTTGCTGTTTGGATTCATTTTACGGCTCATCGATTTCGGTGCTACCGGTTTACCCCGGCTTAAGCGATTCGACGTGCCCATCGCCTGCGGGATCGGGCTGCTGCACGGCGTATTTCTGGTTTCCGTTCTGTTCATGCTGGTCCCTCTCATGCTGGTGGTGGTGCCCCGGTTGTCTAAGTTCATCGATGATTCCTTGCTGGGCGGATTCTTCTATCGCGGGAATCTGTTGCTGCGCATGGTGCCTACGATATAGGCAAAGAAGATTTAAAGTATCTTTCAGGAGGTAGTTTCGTATGTCGTTTGTTGAGTCTGACCGCATGAGCGGCGTTTCCGGCTCCATCATCCGTGAGTTGTTCAAAATGACGGCGGCTCCCGATATGATCAGTTTTGCCGGCGGCAATCCTTCCCCCGATACCTTTCCCATGGCGGAGATGGCTGCCATCGCCAACGATGCTTTGCTCCATCGCGGTGCGTCCATGCTGCAGTACGGGTTCACTGAAGGATTCCCTCCGCTGCGAGAGACCCTGAAAAGCTATTACCATAAAAAGCACGGTTTTCCTAAGGAATTCGATGAGCTCATCACCGTCTCCGGCGGCCAGCAGGCTGCGGATTTGACGGCCAAGGTACTGGTGAACGAAGGCGATTCCGTTCTCTGCGAAGAGCTCTCCTTCGTGGGTGTGCTCAACACCTTTCGGGCATACGGCGCCAAGCTGGTCGGCGTAAAGATGGAACCAGACGGCATGAACACAGAGGATCTGGAAGCGAAAATCAAAGCCAATCCTAAAGCCAGGCT
>Ga0310697_10003333_pt1 | contig 16328 bp, 13 predicted proteins | sample 172DNAGHGlowgp2_FD_203883 | JGI IMG/M metagenome (GOLD analysis project Ga0310697, IMG submission 203883) | Sheep rumen microbial communities from Palmerston North, Manawatu-Wanganui, New Zealand - 1728 DNA GHGlow gp2 (v2) (version 2) | ecosystem: Host-associated > Mammals > Digestive system >... | reverse complement strand
CACCACGGCAAGAACCGACAGGCTGCCGTCAAGATTCTTTCTTCCTGCGACACCGGTCATCTTTGATGAGCCGAGTTCGATAGCAACGATAAATTCTTGTGGCATAACTTATAAGATTTTTAATTTGTATGTACTTTTGTCTGGGGCTGGGGTGTGAGAGTACCCGCTGTTTCCGGAGTTTCCGTTGTTGCCGGAGCAGCGAGGCTGTCTTTCTTTTCTTCCACGACCGGAACGACAGGTTTCTTCTCGGTGTCGCGGCGGGTGCAGACGATTTGATTGTCAAAGGCTACATTGATGCAGCTGTATTTATTCCATCCGGCATCCGACAGACCATAGCGATAGAACTTCATCAGTCGGGTTAGCTTCTTGTCAACAAAGGCCTCGATGACCTTCTTTCGCTCCTTCTTGTCACTGACGACGGGCAGCGGACCGAGTTTCACGACATGACTGCCGACACGCGGTATCATCTCGATGTCAAGGTCATTGAGCACGTTGATTTGTTCTACCAGGTCGCGCCAAAGCTCGTTGGACATGAGCGCCTTGCCCAAGGGTGCAAGATAGTTGGTGGCGTAGCTCCGGCTGATGTGACCGGTGGCGATGATGAGGTCGCTCGTGTATTGCATGTTGGGCATGATGCTGTCTTTGTCGTCGACATAATAGTCATCACCGTTGGCAGCCTTCACGCGGATGATGGGCAACCGCTGGGTGATGCTGATGTTGACGCTGTTGTCCTGCGACTTATAACATTCGGCAGTCTCGACAAACGGACTCGATGCGAGCATCTCTTCCATGTTACGGATATCGACATCTTTCATCTGCTGCCCGATGGGATAGAGATGATTGTTCTTCAGACGTTCTTCTACCTCCGACTTAGTAATGAAGCCATTGGACGACTCGTCAGCAATGTCAATGCGGATTGCCTCACAGACATTATTGCTTCCATCGGGTTTATTGAACACGGTGAAAGCCATCAGCAGATAGGCTGCACAGACGAGTCCGAAGACATAGGTCAATATTCGCTTGATGACACGTTTCATCTTTACTTACTTTCGAGTATCTTTGTTATCTGTGGTACATAATTGTCCAAGTCGCCTGCCCCAAGAACGACAAGAACGTCGAAGTCGCGACTCTTCACCAACGGAAGGACCTCATCGAGATGAATCATGCTGCGGGCGACGCCGGGCTTCAGATGGTCGTAGATGAGTTGGCTGGTGACACCGGGAATGGGTTCTTCCCGGGCTGGATAGATGTCGAGAAGGATGACTTCGTCAAGCACACTCAACGCATCGGCAAACTCGCGGTAGAAGTCGCGGGTGCGGGTGTAGAGGTGGGGTTGGAACATCGCTGTTATTTTCCGGTGGCGATAGAGCTCACGCAGACTGCGGGCACTCTGCAGGATTTCCATCGGATGATGGGCATAGTCGGAAAGGAACACACAGCGGTCGTTCTTGACTTTAAAGTCGAAACGACGGTCTACTCCGTGGAAGGTCTTCATGCCATAGCGCAGTTCTTCGGCATCACAGCCGTTCAGCTGTGCCATTGCCATCGCAGCGACGGCATTCTCAATATTTATCGGTATTGGCTGTCCAAGCTCGATGTCCATCACCGACGCTATGGGCGAGATGAAGTCGAAAGTGATTTCTCCGTTATCTATCTTAATGTTCTCTGCATGAAAGTCGCCTTCGTCGCGACTGTATTCATAGATGCGGACACCCTCCTGCACGTCGGGTTTCATCTCCAGCCCCTTGCGGATAATCAGTGCGCCGCCGGGCTGGATAAGCGTTGTATAGTGGCGGAAGCTCTCGAGATAGGCCTCCTTGGTTCCATAGATATCGAGGTGGTCGGGGTCGGTGGAAGTGATGACCGACATCCACGGGCGGAGCCAATGGAAGGAACGGTCGAACTCATCGGCCTCAATGACGACATAGTCGCTCTTCGACGACAACAGGTAGTTGGTGCCGTAGTTCTTGGTGATACCGCCAAGGAAGGCGTTACACTCCACATGACTCTGATGCATGATATGGGCACACATGGCTGACGTGGTGGTCTTGCCGTGGGTGCCAGCCACACAAAGTCCTTTATGCGAACGGGTCAGCTCCCCCAACACCTGGGCGCGCTTCTCGATGGTGAAGCCATTCTCGCGGAAGAAGACCATCTCTTTGTGATCGGCCGGGACGGCAGGCGTATAGATGACGAGACACGTCTCTTTGTTTCTGCACGCATGAGGAATTGCATCGACACTCTCCTCATAGTGCACCAACATTCCTTCCTTTTCCAACTGTCGGGTCAGTTCAGAGGGAGTCTTGTCGTAGCCGGCTACGACCATACCGAGATGCATAAAGTAGCGGGCCAGGGCACTCATGCCTATGCCTCCGGCTCCAACGAAGTAAACTGAACGTATATTCTTTATTTCCATTGTTCTTATTATTCTTTGAGGCTCATTCTCCTATTGCCAGCCGAATGACTTCGTCGGCGATGATGTTTGCAGAATCGGGCAATGCCATGAGCTTTGCATTTTGTCCAAGACGAAGATAGTTTTTGTCGGCATTGCCGAGGGTTCTGATGGCCAACGGTATGAGTTTTTCCTGTGCTTCGGCATCCTTGACAATCATGGCAGCATCGCGGTTGACCAGTGCCATGGCATTATGGGTCTGATGGTCTTCGGCTACATTGGGCGAGGGCACAAGGATAGAAGGCTTCCCCAGAAGACAGAGTTCACTGATGCTGCTGGCACCCGCCCGACTGATGACCAAGTCGGCAGCCTTATAAGCGGCGCCCATATCGGTGATGAAGTCCATCATCTTCAGGTTATCGGGACAGCCTTTCTCCTTCAGTTCCTGCTCGATAGAAGCGTGGTAATAGCTTCCCGTCTGCCAGATGAACTGAACGTTACTGTTTCCAATTTCACCGAGGTGGGCCAGCACACTCTCGTTCATCGTCCGCGCGCCGAGGCTGCCACCGATGATGAGGACTACGGGACATTCGGGCTTGAGACCGAAGGAACGGACGGCATCCTCTCGAGAGACCTTGCTGTCGAGCAATGCCTGTCGCACGGGGTTGCCGGTAAGCATGAGTTTTTCTTGTGGGAAGAAGCGCTCCATGCCTTCGTAGGCCACACAGATTCTCTTGGTGTTCTTGTCTTTTGCCAGTATCTTATTGGCTTTGCCTGCAAAGGAGTTCTGCTCCTGTATGACACAGGGGATTCCTTTCGAGGCTGCCGCCTTCAACGTCGGGAAACTGACATAGCCGCCGACACCCACAGCTGCCATGGGCTTGAACTGCCTGAGGATTTTTTTCACCATACGGTCGCTCTTCCACATCTTGTAGGGCAGCGTTATATTCTTCAGCAGATTGCTCCGGTTGAAACCGACAATGGGCAGTGCTACGATTTTGTAGCCTGCCTGCGGTACCCTTTTCATTTCCATACGTCCTTCGGCTCCGACAAAGAGTATGTCGGCATCGGGATGTTTCTCCCGAATGGCGTTGGCGATGGATACAGCCGGAAAGATATGTCCGCCGGTACCTCCGCCACTGATGACAATTCTTAATTTCTTATCCATTATTGACTACTTTCATTTCTGGTTTCAGTTCTTCCTCGCCGCCCTTGTCTTTGGCAACCTTTGCCGTCCGGCTGATGCTGAGGAGTACTCCGATATAGATACAGTTGATAATCGACGACGTGCCGCCCTTACTGATCAGCGGCAGCGGCTGGCCCGTGATTGGCGCAAGGTCGACGGCCACATACATATTGAAACAAGCCTGCACCACGAGCAACAGTGCAATCCCGATGGCAAGGAAGGCCGGGAAGTTATTCTCACAGCGCCGGGCGATACGGGCGGTTCTGAATAATAATATAATGTATAGGGCCGCAACGGCAATGCCTCCGATTAGTCCCATTTCCTCAATGATGATGGCATAGATGAAGTCGCAGTGGGCAGCGGGCAGGAAGTCGCGTTCCACAGAGTTGCCGGGCCCTTTCCCCAGGAGGCTTGATGTTCCGATGGCAATGTTTCCATGCACACGCTGGGGTTTGTTCTTCAAGTCGTATTTCTTCTGAGGGTCTTTGTTGGTGAAGTCTTCTATACGCATCTTCCAGGCACCGAGCCGGTGGAACACTTTCTGGGCAAGGCTCTTTTCTTCCTTAGAGTCCTTATCAGTCTTTCCGGTATTGGCTGCCATTTCCGTCTGAGTGCCTTCTTCGTCATTCTTTTGGGAGGTGTCGCCGAAATTCATGATGAGCATCACTGCCAGCACGCCCGCGATAATGACTGCGGAGACCAGTTTTCCAAGCTGTTGCCAAGGCACTCTGCCTATCACCATCATGAGGAAGATGACGAACGAAAGCAAGGCTGCCGTCGAGAAGTTCTCGATGAAGATAAGGGGAATGATGAAGGCACAAATCCAAAGGATATAGGGCATGGCGTTCTTATCGGCTCCTTTCTCTCGTTGCAGGGCACTGAGTATCTGGGCCGTTGCCAGAATGAGCGCTCCCTTGGCAATCTCCGACGGTTGGAATTTTATGCCGAAGATGCCTATCCATCGGGCCGCATCATTCTCCTTATGCCCGATGAAGAATACTGCTATGAGGGTCACAAGCGACAGTATCAGAGCCAATGGTGTTGCTATCTTGAAGAACCTGCACGGGATGTTGAGGGTGACAATGGCGCAGAAGACCCCCACAAGTAGGATCACCGTGTGGTAGATGACAGGATATAGGTAGTTTCCGCTTTTATACGTCAGCATGGATGAAGCCGAGTAGACTTCAATGACACTGACGACGCAAAGGAAGAAGAACACCATCCAGATGACTTTGTCGCCTTTGAAAAGGTTGGTAAACTTTTTTTCCATTTCTTTCTTTTCTTTCTTTTGGGGTGATAGCGGTGGCATTGACCGTGTCGCTGCCAACCAGGAAGACTCAGAGCGTACGGGCTATGGCCTTGAACTGTTCTCCCCGGTCCTCCATGTTTTTGAAGAGGTCGAACGAGGCGCAGCAGGGTGAGAGCAAGACGGTGTCGCCTTCCTTTGCAAAGCCCACGCAAGCTTTCATACAGTCGGCCATCGACGCCGTATCGGCCACGGGCAGTCCCATCGAGTCGAAGCTCTCATGGAGTTTCCGGTTGTCAACACCCATGTAGACCAACGCACGGCATTTCTCGCTGATGAGGGGTTTCAGCGGCTCATAGTCGTTGCCTTTGTCGAGTCCGCCGAGGATGAGAACAGTGGGTGTCGTCATGCTTTCCAAAGCCCAGTAGCAGGCATCGACATTTGTTGCCTTCGAGTCGTTGACGTAGTGAACGCCGTGAGCCGTGCAGACCTTCTCCAACCTATGCTCTACGCCGGGGAAGTCGCCGAGGCACCGGCGTATGACCTCGTGTGAGATGCCAGCCTGATTAGCTGCCAGCCCGGCTGCCAGCATGTTATAAAGATTGTGGCGGCCTGGCAGCGACAGTTCGGCACGCGGCATCTCGAAGGGTGTCGGAGCCGTCAGCACATACTGTCCGTTGCGGATGAAGCCGGCAAGACCTTCTGCCTCATTGATTTCGAAGGGACAGGCCTGCGCCGTCACCGTGCGCCGGGTCAGTTCCTTTTGAATGACCGGATCGGCAGCCCAATAGATGAAGGCATCGTCATGGGTCTGGTTCTGCAGGATGCGCATCTTTGCAGCCGCATACTTGTCGAAGCAGAAGTCGTAGCGGTCAAGGTGGTCGGGCGTGATATTGAGCAACACGGCGATGTTGGCGCGGAAGTCGAACATATCGTCGAGTTGGAACGAGCTGAGTTCGATGACATACCACTCATGCGGAGTCTCTGCGACCTGCAGGGCCAGCGAGTGTCCGATGTTTCCAGCCAGACCGACGTCGAGGCCTGCCTCGCGGAAGATATGATAGGTGAGCGACGTTGTCGTCGTCTTGCCGTTAGAGCCCGTTATGCAGACCATTTTCGCATCTGTATAACGGCCGGCAAACTCAATCTCGCTCACCACGGGAATACCCCGTTCTACAATCTTGCGCACCATAGGCACCTCCTTCGGAATGCCCGGACTCTTCACCACTTCGTCGGCCATGAGGATGCGCTCCTCGCTGTGCCGGCCCTCTTCCCACTCGATGTGGTGGCTGTCGAGCATGTCCTTATAGTGGGGCTTTATCATCGACTTGTCCGACACGAACACGTCGAAGCCCTGCTTCTGAGCCAGTATGGCTGCTCCTACGCCGCTCTCTGCGGCTCCCAGTATGACGATTTTTCTCATTGTCGTTTCTATCTATCGTTTATCACGATGTTAATTATCTGTATTTCAACTACTTATATATGCCACTATTTCCAAGCACTGATAATCCTCTTTCCAAGCACTGTTAATACTGTTATCAAGCACTGTTAATACTGTTATCAAGCATTGTTAATACTGTTATCAAGCACTGTTAATACTTCGGCTTCTTTCTGTCGTCCCTGCCAAGTCTTATCTTACCTTCAGCGTAATGATAGCAATGGCGGCAAGGATAATGCTGACAATCCAGAAGCGCACGGTAATCTTCTGCTCGGAGAACTGGCGTTGGGGCCAGTTACGGAAGATGAAGCGGCTCTCCGGGTCGAGGTCTTTGTCGAGTTTTCGGAAGTTATCGTGGATGGGCGTGGCACGGAATACGCGCACCTTCTGTCCGCGTTTCTTATAGTAGGCGAAGACACGCGTCTGGACGATGACGCTGAGACTCTCCACGAGGAAGATGCCGCAGAGGATGGGCAGGAGCAGTTCCTTGTGGATGATGACGGCGCAGACACCGATGATGCCGCCAATCATCAGCGAACCGGTGTCGCCCATGAATACCTGAGCCGGGTTGGCGTTATACCAGAGGAAGCCTATCATCGCTCCGACGAAGGCACAGATGAAGACGACGAGTTCCTGTGAACCCGGGATATACATGATGTTGAAGTAGGACGCATAGCCTATATGACTCGACACATAGGCGAAGATGCCCAACGCCACGCCGACGATGGCAGAGTTGCCGGCACACATGCCGTCCATGCCGTCGTTGAGGTTGGCTCCGTTGGATACGGCTGTCACGATGAACACCGTCACCAAGACAAAAAGTATCCAGCCTGCCATGTTCTTATACTGGCCGAAGAACGACATCACCGACGAATAGTCGAGGTTGTGCTCCTTGACGAAGGGGATGGTGGTCTTCAGCGACTTCACTGGCTCTGACTTATAGGTGACCATGATTTCCTGTCCCTGTTTCTCAGTGATGATGTTCTCATGGATCTTGGCATCGGGGCTGAACCACAACACCAGGCCGACAATCAGGCCGACGAGCATCTGGCCGATGAGCTTATAGGCAGGACGCAGGCCGTCCTTGCTCTTCTTGATGACTTTGATGTAGTCGTCGAGAAATCCCAGCAGGCCCAGCCACAATGTCGTGCCTATCATGAGCAACAGGTAGATGTTGCGCATACGACCCAACAAGAGCACGGGCACGAGGATGGAGACGGCGATGATGATGCCGCCCATGGTAGGCACGCCTTTCTTCTTTTCTCCATACGGGTCGACCGACGCATCGCGCGCCGTTTCGCCGATGTTTCGGCGGCGCATGTTCTTAATGAACTTCTCGCCGAACCATGCCGAGATGATGAGCGACAGGATCAGCGTCAGCAGGGCACGGAAGGAAATATAGCTCCAGACGTGAGCACCGGGTATATCGTATTGTTCTAAGAACCGAAACAGATAGTATAGCATTTTGAATAATGAATTATGCGGTTGAATGTTGTATGATGACGGTTGATTTTATCCAAAGGCTTCGCGCACCACCTCCTTGTCGTCGAAGTGGTGTTTGACGCCCTTTACCTCCTGATAGTCCTCATGGCCTTTGCCGGCGATGAGGATGACATCGCCCTTTTGAGCCATCATGACGGCCGTCCGGATGGCTTCACGACGGTCGACAATGGAGATGACTTTCTTCATCTGCTGCGGTGTCAGGCCTGCCAGCATGTCGTTGATGATTTCCTGCGGTTCTTCAAAACGAGGGTTGTCTGAGGTGATGATGACACGGTCGCTCTGACGTACGGCCTCCTGCGCCATCAGCGGACGCTTGCCCTTGTCGCGGTTGCCGCCGGCACCACAGACCGTGATGACTTGCCCCTTGCCGTTGAGGACTTCGTGAATGGCCTTGAGCACATTCTCCAACGCATCGGGCGTATGGGCATAGTCGACGATGGCGGTCACACCCTCAGCCGAGCGGACGGGTTCCAGTCGGCCACTGACACTCTTCAACGTGCTCATGACGAGAAGGATGTCGTCGGGTTGCTGGCCTAACAGGCGGGCTGCGCCATAGACAGCCAGCAGGTTGGAGACATTGAACTTTCCGATGAACTGAACGCCCACCTCGTGACCGTCCATCTCGAGATACATGCCTTCGAAGTGACACTCCAGGATTTTGGCCCTATAGTCTGCCATACGCTGTGTGCTGTAGGTCTTGACCGTAGCCTTTGTGTTCTGCACCATGAAGAGGCCGTTTTTGTCATCGGCATTTGTGACGGCAAACGCCCCTTTAGGCAATTTGTCGAAGAAGAGCTTCTTCGCGTCGCGATAATTCTCGAATGTCTTGTGATAGTCCAGATGGTCGCGGGTGAGATTGGTGAAGATGCCGCCGGCAAAACGAAGACCTCCGATGCGACGCTGAGCGATGGCATGGCTCGAACACTCCATGAAGGCATACTCGCAGCCAGCCTCCACCATGCGATGAAGCAGCTGGTTCAACTCGATGGCATCGGGCGTCGTATGAGAGGCCGGTATAGCCTCTTCCTCGATATAATTGCAAACCGTTGAGAGCAGGCCGCACTTGTGACCCAGCTTTCGGAACATATTATAGAGCAGCGTGGCAATGGTCGTCTTGCCATTGGTGCCGGTCACGCCGACCAGCTTGAGCCTTGTGGAGGGACGGCCGTAGAACACCGTTGCTGCCAGACCCACAGCCTCGTCGGCAGAGGTCACCTGAACGTAAGTGACTTGCTCTTCGCACTGCTCGGGAAGGTCTTCACAGACAATGGCGCGGGCACCCTGGGCAATGGCCTTGGGAATGAATTGGTGACCGTCGACCTGCGTGCCGCGCTGGGCTACAAAGATGTCGCCTGGCTGAATCTTGCGCGAGTCGATATTGATGCCGGTGACATCAGGATTTTCCGGTCCTACTACGGCTTTCAGCAGACCATTCTCCTTGATTTCGGTGATGATGTCGGATAGCTTCATATTCTTTATATATATAATAATGTGTACGATAAGTAACTTTTCGATGTTTCTCTTCCACGACTCTCCTTATGGCTTCAACTCAAGGATGCAGACATGGCCGCGGCGGAACGGCTGGCCGGGCGACAGACTCTGGGCCACTACCCTACCCCGTCCGCTGAGCGACACCTTGAGGCCGCGCTTCTCCATGAGGTAGACGGCGTCGCGGGCTCCCATGCCGATGACGCTGGGCACAAGGCTGTCAGCGGCGGCACTGTGTGGGCTGAGTGACATCGTACGGTCGCCGACGGCTGTAACGACACCCCACGGAGAGGCTTCGTCGGAGACTCTTTCGGCAGCTGCCCATTGCCGCTTGATACCAATGGAACTTAACACATTGCCTGCCGATTGCAGGTTGCCATTCTTCACGTCGGGCAGAGGCTGTGAGTCCTTGGTATGGGCTTTCTTGGCATTATAGACAATGCTCTGTGCCATCACGCCCTCAGCCACCTTCTTGAAGACAGGACCGCCGACACCGGCACCGCCGCCCGTTCGCGTCTTGACGACCACGATGCAGCTATACTGTGGGTCGTTGGCGGGGAAGTAGCCGGCAAAACTTGCCGTATAGACAACGCCGCCCGACTTATATCCCTTGGAGCCGTCGGCAATCTGGGCGGTGCCCGTCTTTCCGGCAATGGGGAAGCGCTTCGACTTGGCGGTCTTCTTGGCGGTGCCCTGCTCGACGACAAGTTCCAACATCCGCTGCACTTTCTTCAATGCCTCAGGATGACGGCAGATGCTCTCGCGCATCACCTCCGTAGGATATTCTTTGACGACCTGATCGCCCTTGACGATTGCCTTGACGAGACGCGGACGCATCATCTTTCCGTTGTTGGCGATGGCATTGTAGAAGGCCAGCGTAGAGATGGGCGGTATTTGCGTTTCATAGCCGATGCTCATCCAGGGCAATGCCGTCGGGTGCCACTGTGCCTGGTCGAGCTTGCCATTGGGCAGTCGCTTCGGCATACGGATGCGAGGACGCTTCATTTCCTTCAACGGCAGACCGAGGGAGTCGTGGATACCCGTACGGTAGATGCCTTTCACGAAGTCTTCGGGATGGTTCTTGTAATGTTCGTCGATAAGGCGGCTGATGCCGATGTTCGAACTCTGCTGCATGGCCTTGCTGAGATTGATGGTGCCGAAGCCGAAACCTTTGCTTGCCGACCAGTCGCGCATGGGGCTGCCGTACATCTTCAGCACGCCACCACCGGTATCGACCATACTGGTCGTATCGATGACACCGTCGTCGAGGGCCACCAGCGACGATACGGTCTTGAAGACCGAACCGGGTTCGATGAGGTCGCTCACGGCATGATTGTATCCGTCAATATAGCGTCCGTTCCAATAGTGATGGCCGGCGCCATCAATGTTGAACGTGTCTTTGTCGAGGTTTACAAGGGCCTTGATATCACCGGTTTTCACCTCCATCACGATGCAGCAGCCGTGTTCGGCATGAATGCTGTCTATCATGTGGAGCAGCGCCTGCTCGGCAAGGTCTTGGATGCCTATGTCGATGGTCGTGACAATGTCGCAGCCGTCTTCCTCGTCTTGCAGGTTGATGTCGAGATAGCTGTAAAGCACTTTCTTCCGATTGACGAAACCGTCGCGACCCGCCAACTCTTCATTGAAGTAGCGTTCGAGTCCGTAACGGCCCTGATTGTTGCTGAAGGAACCGATGACGCTGGCAGCCAACGAACCATAGGGCTTCTTGCGGGCACTCAGCAGGGTGTTCTTCTCGATAAGGCCGCCACGATAGGACGGGAAACGGAACAGCGGCAGCTGCTTCACCTCCTGAAACTGCTCGTAGGTGAGTTGGTCGCTATACTTCGGCATCACCTTATACCAGCGGCTCCAGCGTCTCACGCCCAACGTGTCTACCCATCCTTCGAAGCCTTTGTCCAGACGCTCGAGGTAGTACTGCTTGGAGTATTTGGGATAGATGCGGTGGAGTCCGTCGGCAATGCTGTCCTTGACAAGCGGATAGAGCGTATCGTTCTTCGCATTATGGATGGCATCGAAATCCACGATGAGCTGATAGACGGGAAGCGACGATGCCAACAGTTCGCCGTTGGCACTGAGTATGTCTCCGCGATGGGCTGCCCTGGGCACGCTGTCGAGTTTGAGCTTCTGGGCGATGCTGTCCCATTCGGCACTCTCGCGCGTCATCATCACACCGGCCTTTCCCACAGCGGCCACAATGGCCAATGCGAGCAATATGGCGATGATGACATATCTCCGCATGATGCTCTTGCTGTTGAAGGGTTCCTTTTTCTCGTTATCTTTGTTTCTTTTCATCTTTGTCAGAGGTGGCTTGGGGTAGGTATGTTTGGGGTGACTATTGATCAATCTTCTTCGGGGATATAAATCTCGTAGGGAGGACGGTCAGGGATTTGCAGCTCCGAACTCTGGCTCTCCTGAAGCTTTCGGATGACATTGCCCTGTCGGCTTTCCTGGGTCAGCCGGCTTTTGTTTGACAGCGTACGGTATTTCATATCCTGTATATTCTTCTCCAGACGGTCTATCTTGATGAGTCGCTGCTCACATCCGTAGCGGTTGCTGATGTTGATGACAATGAAGAAGGCGATGAGGATGATGACTCCTATCTGCTCGCGAAGGACCGATGTGTTGAACATCTCACCGGCTATGATATTGCTCAGGCGGAAGTTGCCTTTCAAGGCCGACTCGTCTTCGGTGGCACGCTCGTTGAGGAGTTCCGACAAGGGGCGCGGGTCCTTCTCGGGCTTTTCGCCGGCAGGTTTCCTCTCGGCAGCATCGGCGCTGGCATTGTTCTCAGCTGCCGACGATGTCACAACCTGTTCGACGACAGGCTCGGTCACCGTCAGTTTGGGTTGCTCTATGGAGTTGTCTTTGTTGCTCATGACTGTTTCTCTGCTATTCTCAGTTTGGCCGAACGGCTGCGCGGATTGCGCTCTTGCTCGTCTGGACCGGGGGTGATGACTTTGTTGTTGACTAAGGCGAAGGGCGACCGGATGCGACCGTAGAAGTCCTGTTCGATGTGCCCCTCGGCGTTGCCGGCCCGCATGACGTTCTTCACGATGCGGTCTTCAAGCGAGTGGTAGGTGATGACCGACAGCCGCCCGCCCGCCTTGAGCAGTGCGGCGGCACCGAGGAGCATTTCCTGAAGGGCCTCCATTTCGTGGTTCACCTCAATGCGAAGGGCTTGGAAGATGCGGGCCTGGTCTTTCTTTTCACGTTCGCGATGCATCAGGGGCTCGAGTACTTTCAGCAGCTGTCCCGTCGTGGTGACGGGTTCCTGTTCGCGGGCTTTACAGATGGCGGCGGCAAGGCGACGGGACTGACGCAGTTCGCCGTAGAGGTAGAAGACATCGGACAGCTGTTCTTCCGTATAGTCGGCGATGACGTCGGCAGCTGTCATTCCGGCTCTCTTGTTCATGCGCATATCCAAAGGGGCGTCGAACCGGAGGGAGAAGCCGCGCTCAGCATCGTCGAAGTGGTGACTCGATACACCCAGGTCGGCCAGCAGACCGTCTATCTGTTCCACACCGTAATAGCGCATCCAGTTGCGGAGATACCTGAAGTTGCTCCTGACGAAGGTAAACCTGTCATCAGCGGTGATATTTTTCTCGGCGTCGGCATCTTGGTCGAAACTATACAGGTGGCCTTTCGTCGACAGGCGTGAAAGTATTTCGCGTGAGTGACCGCCACCACCGAAAGTAACGTCGACATAGATGCCGTCGGGGCGGATGTTCAGACCGTCGATGCTCTCCTGAAGAAGGACCGGCACATGATAGACGTCTCCACCTGCCTCACTTAAGGTGGGGAACGGGTGGTTGGCTGTTACCGCTGACTCTATATTCCGACGTTCTTTCCTGGCCATCTCTCTTTCTCTCTTTTCAACGTGCTTTCTTACTCTTTGGACTTCCGAATCCCTCTTATTCTCCTACTTGGGAAGCATTGGGAGTGCCACCCATCACAGCCTCTATCGCAGCGGAGAAAGCTTCTGGCGAAAGCATGACCTTCTCTTCTTCCTCTGGACTCCAAATCTCGATGGTGTCGCCGAGACCCTTGAAGAGGATGTTCTGTTTGATGGCAGCCAAATCCAGATAACGACGCGGCAACAGCAGACGCCCGCTACCGTCGGTCGCCAGCATCTCGACGCCTGTCATAAACTGACGCAGAATCTGCTTGTGCGTGGCATTCCAACTGTTCAGGTTGGCATTCAGCGCGTCGAGCTGCTTGTTCCAGACACTCTCGGGGTAGAGCACAAGGCATGCCTGGTGGATGTCCTTGCGCATCACCAGCCGCTCTTCACCTGCCGCCATAAGTTCCTTACGGAACACGGACGGGAGGAAAACGCGCCCCTTCGCGTCGGTCTTAGCTTCTATATTACCAAAAAAACGCATGCGTTCTTATTTAAAAAGTGAATTTGGCGCAAAGTTAAACAATTTTCCCCACTTTCCCCCACTTTTCTCCACAATTTTTTATTCAAAACGCTTATTTTTTTGATTTTTGCTCAAAAAAAATGTTTTGTGCAGCAACCGCTAAAATGTTAAAATCGTGATAATATTTTGACAAAGCATCTTCCATAATCCGGTTCGGCAGAAAGAGATGGAGCCTTGGTCGGAAAATACCGCAAAAATGAAGACTTTCGCCAAGTTGGTGTGTATCACTCAGTTAGGCACAAAGTGCAACTTGTTTTCAACAAAAAAGAAGGGCAATTGGAACGACAATGGTGCAAAAAGCAGCCATTTCATCGAGTCAAAACTAAGGTTTGGGACTGTCGAAAGGCTGCTTCGGGCAAGCCAACCCATTGCTTCGACCTCGCCAAAAAGTAGCTTCGGAACCGCCAACTCATAGTTTCGGCTCCCTAAAGACTGTCTTTTGGCTTTTTTCTCACTTAGAACCGAGCAAACCAAAATGTTAAAAACCGTGACTAAAAATATACATTTCAGCAAATCAAAGCATAAAGGCCTTTTTCCCGTTTTAAAGAGTTCATAATCATACCGCGGCCAATGATGATTCATCCGGCAAACATACACTAAGCCTGTTTCCAAGCTGCATCAAAGACACTTGTGAGAGTCTGTTTCCTTATTATAAGGGAGAAAAATGCGCCCCTCACAACATTTTTTTGAGCAAAAAGGATTGTTTCTTAAAAAAAATAGTTAATTTTGTAGCTTCTTAACATAATAACGTGCACGAAGGATAATGAGCAACGAGAACAAGCCTATTGAGAAAATTATCGACATCGAGGCCATCCTGCGCCAGAAATTGGGAAGCAGGATGAGGTTCGTGCCACGTTTTCTTGTTTCATGGTTGAAGCACATTGCACACGAAGACCTTGTCAACCAATGCCTCACCGAACACAAAGAGAAACGCGGAGTGGAATGGATCGACGGATGCGTTGACTTTCTGGGGATACAGTTGACGGTGAAAGGGCGCGAAAACCTGCCCGCTGCCGACGATGCGCAACGCTACACCTTCGTATCGAACCATCCGTTGGGCGGCATTGACGGACTTGCTTTAGGCAGTATCATCGGACACCAATACAACGGGCAGTTCCGCTATCTCGTCAACGACCTGCTGCACTTTCTTCCTGGCTTTGCCGACCTTAGCGTGGGCATCAACAAGACGGGCAAGCAGGGGCGCGACTTCCCCAAGCGCGTAGAAGAGGTCTTTTCGAGCCAATACCATGTACTGATGTTCCCAGCCGGACTGTGCTCGCGGCGCATCAACGGTGAAATCCACGACATCCCCTGGACGAAAACCTTCATCACCAAGAGCATCCAACACCAGCGACACATCGTACCAATCCACTTCAGCGGACAGAACTCTACTTTCTTCTATCGGCTGGCAAACGTATGCAAGGCTTTAAAAATCAAATTCAACATTGCCATGCTTTTCCTCGTCGACGAGATGTATAAGAACATGAACAAACCCTTCACCATCACCATCGGCAAACCCATCCCCTGGCAGACCTTCGACCATTCGAAGACTCCGATAGAATGGGCACAATGGGTCGAGGATAAAGTCTACGAACTGAACAAATAAATACACTATAAGAAAAAAATGGAAGAACCCATTATCGCCCCGATTGACAAAGCGCTGCTCAAAAGCGAGCTGACCGCTGACCGGCTGTTACGAATGACCAATAAAAGTAACAACGAAGTCTATATCATTACGGCACACAACGCACCCAATGTGATGCGCGAGATTGGACGACTGCGCGAGATTGCCTTCCGCGCTGCCGGCGGAGGAACAGGAAAGGAGGTTGACATCGATGAGTTCGACACTTGTGAGAACTGCTACAAACAACTCATCGTGTGGAACCCGGAAGCCCAGGAAATCATTGGCGGATACCGCTATCTGTATGGCAACGAGTGGGAGATACTGCCCAACGGACAACCCCACCTCGCCACCAGCCACATGTTTCACTTCTCTGAAAAGTTCCTGCGCGACTACATGCCCTACACCGTTGAACTCGGCCGATCGTTCGTTTCTCTCGAATACCAAAACGTCAGAGCCAACACAAAAAGCATCTTCGCACTCGACAACCTTTGGGACGGACTCGGAGCACTGCCCGTCATCAATCCACAGGTACGCTACTTCTTCGGAAAGGTGACCATGTATCCCTCCTATATCCGACGAGGGCGCGACATGATTCTCTATTTCCTCAACAAACACTTTGGCGACAAAGAAGGACTGGTCATTCCACTCAAGCCCCTCAAGATAGAGGAAGACCCCAAAGAACTGGCAAAACTTTTCTGCGAAGACGACTTCAAGGCCGACTACCGCATTCTCAACCGAGAGGTGCGCAAACTCGGTTATAACATCCCGCCGTTGGTCAATGCCTACATGAGCCTGTCACCCACAATGAAACTCTTCGGAACAGCAATCAACTATGGCTTTGGAGATGTTGAAGAGACAGGCATCCTCATCGCTATGGACGAGATTCTTGAGGAGAAGCGCGTGCGCCACATAGACTCCTTCATCAAAGAGCACCCCGAGGCCCTCAAGATTACTTCCGGCGTCAACAAGGTCATCACCCCCGACCACCCGCTATAAACAGTGTGGCCGA
>Ga0310697_10003331_pt1 | contig 16336 bp, 20 predicted proteins | sample 172DNAGHGlowgp2_FD_203883 | JGI IMG/M metagenome (GOLD analysis project Ga0310697, IMG submission 203883) | Sheep rumen microbial communities from Palmerston North, Manawatu-Wanganui, New Zealand - 1728 DNA GHGlow gp2 (v2) (version 2) | ecosystem: Host-associated > Mammals > Digestive system >... | reverse complement strand
TTTCTGCCTTCCCTTCTTATTGATTCATGGCCCAGGCAATCGCTGACCCGTTGTCCTTGAAGTATGCTTCGCTGACCGCCGTCAGTCTGATTTCGTCCTCGCAGGTGTGTTTGTCGGTCGTCCATTCGTAGACCGCACCGTAGTAGTTGTTCTGGTTCCTGCCCTGGTAGCTGTAGCCTGCCATCAGGGTTTTGTTTCCGAAGGTCAGAAAAACCGCAGAGTCGGTGAAGAAGGTGCTCTCAAGGTTCTCCGGGGTAGTGGTCATCGGCAGGTGGTGTTCGCGGGCTTTCTTTTCAAGGTTTTTCATCGCGGTATCCCTCCGTTCGTTTCGTTGTCAGTACATTAACATGATCTCCGGGGATTATCCACGCCCTGTCGCAAAATAGATCTTACAAATAATTGAACCTTTTTTCGGGCAGATCAGACGATTACCTTTGGCTGTTCGCCCGGCTTCATTTTGATCCATAGCACATGGCCATCCAAGGTGCGCATGAACACCTCAGGCCAGAGGAAATGCTCTGTGTATTTCGCAGCCAGCTCATCACTGATGCTGCAAAAATTTTCTCTGCCAAGGCCGCATATGAAGAAGGTGCCTTTCAGGATGTCGTAAGGATTACCGGCCTCATCCTGCAGCAGTCGGTTCGGAACCTTCCCGTTTGCAATTCCATTCTCATCACACACGATCGCAATTTGATCGGGAAACGGATAAACAGCCTCGATGTCTCCATCTACAAGTTTCTGAAGGCTTTCAAGCGTGTGAGGAACTGTTACGATCCTCGGTTTCTCCATCGGTTCCACCAGGAGCACTCTGATTTCCTCAGCCATAATCACACTTCCCTGCCTGTCATGATGAAGTGGGCGTACTCCTTCGGATGCTCTTCGATGTACATGACCAGTTCATACTCCCCAGCATCAAAGGCCAGCCGCTGTACGATGTTTTTCGCAAACATGTTCGTGACCCCGGAATCCCGAATCCGCATCAGGGCACGGAACACCTTGTCCGTCATAATCATCTTCGTCACGCGATCTTCACCATAGACCACATTCAGCCCGCTGCCATTATCCCACTTTGTCAGGAGGTTGGCAGCGTCATCCACACCGATAACGGTCCCCAGCGTACCGACTGGCGGTGCCTGCGGGTCATCCATCTGCTCCAGGATCACTCTGGTTCCAACCGGGTACTCTTTTCGCACCCGCTCGACTGTGTTTCTGTCAGGAAAGTTCATGCTCTTGCGCCTCGCTTCTTTCAATGCTTGCTCCAGTATGTAGTTGTTGAAGCCAAACCGCTTGTAGCCTTCAGCAATCACATCATAGTAGCCTTTCATGGGCAGCCTGACGCTGTGTCCCTCCGCCATAACGTAGGCCATGGCGTTGACCTGCCGGGGATTCTTTCCGTCCAGGTCGGTCATGTTGACGCCCATCTGGCGCTTGACGTAGTAGTGTGGGTGGCCTTCATACATGTCCAGATTCGTCTCATCCCTCTCGCTTATCTCCCAGATCAGGACGGGAACAACCCTGCCCTCGCAGGGGACGATATCTGCATGGAACCTGAACACCAGTTTCCAGTCTTTCAGTGTCGCCATGCCAACGATCTTCGCGTCAGGGCAGCGTACTGCCATCTGCTCCACAGACAAATTACTGCCGTAAGCTATGTAGTAGGTCTTACGTTTCATTTTCATCCTCCTCATCATCGTTGTAGTATTCAGAAAGCCACTGGGTTGCGGCTGATTTCCCGATGCTGTCTTCCATTGCTTTCACAAGGCAAGCTTTATCAAAGCCCCAGCGCTCATAACCGCTGTCCAGAAGCGCAAAGTATTCTTCATCGGGCTCGGCAAGCAAGCGGTACTCATGCATGATGTAAACTATGCAGTTACGCCTCAGCTTTTTCTTCCGCCCGGTCAAGCCCCATACAGGAAGCAGAAATTCCCGCTTGTAGTAGTACTTAGGATAGCCTTCATGGCGATCCAACTTCAGCTCATCTTCACCTGTCATCTTATAGACCACTGCAGGAACACAAGAATTCGCGTCCTGCTCAATGGTTGCGTAAGCCCCTGTCATGCTTTGCTTGAACAGCAGTCTGTAACCTGGTATCACTGTTGTTCCAAAAACCTCAGCCCGTGGGCATCTCTTCTTCATCCTCGTCTCACTGAGGTTACTCCCGTAAGCAAGGCAGAAAACCTCGCTGTCCTCCGGTCGGTATAGCCGGAACCTGTTCAGATAATCACTCAACCGACTCACCGCCTTTTGCATCGATGCGCGTAATCCGCTTGTCTTTCTCATCGTCGTCGATCTCGCCAAGTACATGGAACTCCACCCCCTGGAAACAATCTGCATCCAGCAGATACTCTGCGTTTTTCCAGGCATCCTCCGCCCTTCGATGCGCTGCATGCGCCGACTTCGCACCGACAACCACCGTCCTCTGGAGCGTTTCGGTGATAAGCACACGGTATTCTTTGTTTTCTGTCATGGCCTGTCGCCCCCTTTCACTGCCTCAAGCCGGGTCTCCCCGGCGAGGCTTGTTTTGTATGATCCTCAGCATGCAGCCTGTCTCCAGGCTGCGTTCCCTTCGAGCTTGCTCATGAAGAACTCTCTGGCTGTCTTGAATTCGTCTCCGATGAATCCAAGTCTCAGGAGGAAGCAGCGCAGCGCGTACTTTTCGTTGTCGGTCTGCTGGGGCTTAGGGCTTGCGTATCGCACCTCGTGCGCAAGTTCGCAAATTGCTATGCTGAACTGGATCATTGCCTTGATCTGTCCGGCATGTATGCCACCCTTCTTGCCGTCGTGTGGGCATTCGAATTGCCAGAGCCGGAACTCGATTGTTCCGTGGCCATGGAAGAGGCTGTGGAGGTTCGTCATATGATACCGGCTATCATTGTAATGTTGTGTGCGGCCGTAATTGGCGTGGTTGCCTTCGTACCAGCAGTTTTCTAAAGCCTGCATGGTCTTGGGGTTTCTGCGGTGCATCAGGTTCAGGAAGTCGGGATTGACCGTCTTGCAGTAGTGACCGGTGCGGCTCTCCGCAATGTTGATTGCTCTTCCGATCTGGCTTTCGTGGGCGGCCATAATGTTCACGATGTTCTTTATCTCGTTTACCGTGAAGCCATCCTTGCGGCTAACGTGGATATGAACGCCTGCGCCAACCTGGGGATTGCTGATCGCACCTGCGTGGCGGAGCTGCCGGAGGAGTTCCTGCAGAGTGGGAATATCGTCCCAGCCGAGGATGGGGGTGACCAGTTCACAACGTTCATCATCCGGTCCCGCAATGCTGACGTCTCGGCTGAACTTCCATTCACGTCCCTGCTGGTCGTAGGCGCTGTGCGTCATGTATCCATTGCGGTAGGCGGTGTTCTCGTAGTGTCCGGTTCCGAAAAAGTCGGCGGCGAGCTTCGCGGCGTTCTGCCGTGTTATGTGGTTCATCTCAACTTCAACCCCGAAGTTGTAATCGTTTTTCATTGCCTCAATCTGGCGTGCGGTTTTCTCCGTCATGGCGTGTTCCTCCTGGCTCAAAGCCTTGATTTTCAAGGGTTTTTCCCTGTTCGCATGTTTACATTACCATAATCATCGGAGGTTATCCGCCCGCACACTACGCAAAGATTTTCACCACTTTTCGGGCATTATACGTGTGTGTCACACAAGGAATCTGTGGAGAAAACGCAAGAGCGGAGGTCACTCCCCCGCTCCATTTTCGCCAGCTGTACTTTCCTTGCTCTCGCGCAAAGCCTGCCGCTTTTCGGCCTGACGAGCCTTCCACTTCTCCTCGTCCGCTCTGGTGCGGAAGGCCGTGTGTCCGGAGAGGTTCTCCATCAGGATCTTGCGCGCCTGCTTGCAGTCTTTTCCGTCCATGCCGATGCGAACCAGCCAAACGCGGAAGATGTATTTTTCGTTTTCCTTGTTGATTAACTTTGCCTGGATGCGCTTCTGGTCGATCACATGCTTGCTGATCGCGCAGGCCAGCTGCTGAAACGCCGCCGTCTTCGCATAATTGTTACTGAAGGGGAACCCCGTGAAGTTTAACGTACCATCTGTGAAGGTAATCCCCGACAATCCGCCATGCTCCTCGACCTTTTTAATGAAGTCTTCTTTCGTCTGGATGTTCCTATTCTGGTCAAGAGCGGTCAACAGGTCGCTATCCACACCGAAACTGCCGCCTGTCGCCTTGCTGATCAGGCTTCCTCTTGTGTAAATGAGATTCAGAAGCCTGCGCAGAGATTCATGCGTGTGCATGTCCAGCGGAAGGCTGATAACCAGCCCATCGCATCCCGGCACTGCCTGGTCTTCGTCATCCGAGATCTCAAGACTCGCCGTCGACTCTGTAACGGTATCTTGTTCATACCCGCTTTCGGCCAGAATGCCTTCAGTCTCTGCCCCTGCGTCGGGTTCCGGCCGGTTCTGTGATTCTTGAGGGTCATTTTCCTCAGCATTCTCTACAGCGTCCAGGGTGTTTGTCTTGATCAGCCCCTCGGTAATAAGGGTGTCGATTATACTCATGGTCATCCCTTCCTCTACAGTTAGTGTGCCATCCTTCTCAACGGCGCAGCCAGTAAACAGGTATGCCATGCGAGGCACAAAGCTATATTTCCCCTTTTCGCCGGTCAGGTCTTCCAAGCGCTTGACCAGCACCTTCCTGTCAATGACGTTCTTTTCGTAAGTCTTCATAGTCGTGGCACCTCCGTAATTATTGTTGTTCCGCTTGCCCGCGGTGTACGGATAGCATGCCGCAAGATGTTCTAATAGTCCACGTTTGTTTTGCATATTTATCGGGAATCCTCGATTTTCTACGATATGCCCGAATTATGAGCATTTTCATTCAGAGCTAATATCAACGTTTTCTATTTTGTTTTTATCTTCCTCCGCGGTTCTTCCCACATGCGGGCAAGCCAGGCACCCAGAAGGATGCCCAGCGTGCTTGCTGCCACTTGGAGGAGGAATTGTGAAATAATCTCGATCACAATCTGTCCTTTCCCAAAAAATGAGCCCATAATATTCGAAAGCAGCTCGTTATGAGCCCATAATGTCCTTTGTGCTTACAGTGTCTTATTCTCTGTTTTTGTTGCAGCCCAGGCGATTCCGGACAGCACAAAATAAACTATGGGCAAAGAAACACCATTGCCCCAGAGCTTGTACTCTGCGGCATCCGTGTACGGCTCAGCCAGCCATTTACGGAGCTGTTTTTCCGTCTTCGGCTTGCCATTGGGGTTGGTGAGTTTGCGCCAGGTCTCCCAGACTTCAGCCCAGAAAGCCACTTCCTCATCGTTGGGATCGGGAATCGCAAGATCGGAGCACCACCAGTCTGGGAAGCCCTGGAGCCTCGCGCATTCCACGGGAGTCAGCCTGCGCACGATGTACATCGGCTCGGCCTTTTCCTTTTCTTCCGGTTTTTCCGTGTCGTTGATGACCTGCGGATCTTTGTAATCCCTCGCCATGAGCGGAGGGGTCTTTTCCTTGTCCACCGTCATGAAGCTGCCGGTCGTAGCGCAGTAGGTCACATGCCCATCATCGGAGGGTGCCGCCACAGCATGGCGGTCCACCGTATTCAGGGTGAAACTCACATCCTCATTGATTCCGTCGCCCTGCGGTCCGTTTTTCTCTTCCCGCCCTATCATGGAGCCTTGCAGTACATAGGCATGATCCTTCTCCACCACGGCAATACCTCTGTGGTTACTGTCGGGATTCGCCTCGCTGGTGTCCAAGCAGCGGGAGATGTCAGTCTTATAAACATGCCCTCTGGCGTTTTTCGTTCCTTCTGAGGTGAAGCGGACATCGTAGGTTTCCTGCTCTTCGGAAACAGGAGCCACGATGCAAATGCCGCCCTGGTTGGAAGTTACTGCATTTCCGCCGCTTTGATCCAGCGTCCTTGAGGTCTTTGCCTCGTAGAATCCGCTCTTAGGATTGTCCGATAGCATTGAGTGAGAGCTTTTGCTGCACACACCGAATGCTTTGATTTCGGGCTTGGCGACCGCGCCGGGGCCGGTTGCTTGGAGAGTCGGTGATACCTCCTCGTTCACAGCGAAATTGAATGCGGCCTTATCTCCTGCACTGAATGCCTCCTTGGCAATTCCATAGGCGGGCTGGAAAAGAGTCTGGTCGTTGTTGCAGCCCAAAGTGGCGGATTTATTGACCTGTGCTAAAGGTTCCTTTCCTCCGCCGGGCTTTCCTGACCACATCTTCAGCGTCACAGGCTCCGGCTCAGCCACAAGCGGCACGTTTCCACCCCCTGTGCCCATGCGCTCAGTAAGCGTCTGGACTTTGCCGTCCTCAGAAATCTTCACCCTGGAATCGGTCGAATGGTTTTCAATAGCCATCGCAGCGGGAACCACGCCGGCGCGGAGTGTTGGCGAGACCTCCTCCTCGTAGCCGATGCTCCGGCTCTGGGCGCTGTGTTCAGTGGAAAATCCCGCCGCCTGCATGACTGCGGGATGATGCCCGTGATCCTGGGCAACCAGCGTGCCGGTCTGTTCCTCAGTTATTGTGACGCCGCTGCACCCCTGGGGATTCAGACAGTATTTTCCACTTCCAGCGTCAGGCCGCCCGCCTGCCTCTCCAGCGCCTTTTTCAGCACCTCCGGCAGTTCCTTGCCACGCGCGGAAGCCCTGCGGAGTATACCCAGACATGCCTTCGGAGACAAATAGTACTTCTCCGGCACTTCCGCCAGTAAAATCTCCGACAAGGTAGATCCTGCTTCTTCGTTGGGGGACGCCCCAGTATTGAGCGTCAAGAACTCGGTAAGCCACGCTCCATCCGTTTCCCAGTAATACGTCCGATTTTGCCCATCGCTTATTCTCAGGCGCAGGCACCTCGATCCCAGTTTCTTTAACTGAGATAACTGCTTCGAGGACAGCTTTGAAATCATCTCCTCCGTTGGAGGAGAAAGCGCCTGGGACGTTTTCCCAGACACAGTATCGAGGTTTCTCCCCATTTGTTGCCTCCCTCATTTCTTTGATAATCCGGATCGCCTGGTAAAACAGGCCAGACCTTTCTCCATCCAGTCCAGCCCTGCGGCCTGCGATACTCATGTCCTGGCAGGGAGACCCAAAAGTGATGATGTCCACCGGCTCCAGCTCAGAGCCGTGGATGACCGACACATCGCCGTAATGCTTCACCTGCGGCAGGCGCTTATGCGTCACCAGCACTGGAAACGGCTCGATCTCCGCTGACCATTTTGGTTCGATATCCGCGAGGATTCCTCCCAGCGGAAAACCCCCGGAGCCATCGAACAGGCTGCCGAGGGTCAGTTTGCTTTCATTCATATGAGATGCGCTCCTTTCAGCAGCTCCCTCACTCGATCCCAGGCAGCCGCGTCATCAAATGCCTCACATACCTTTTCATCCAGGTTATCGCTCACAATTTTCAGGACGTACAGCGCCTTGTGGGGCAGCTTCCTGATCTTGAAAAGCTCCATGTCGTAGATGGCCGGACATCTGCACAACGGCTCGGTAACAAAGGACTGTGATGTAAAGCAGGGCCGGGTTTCACAGGGGAAGTGATGGATAAGGTCCTCCACTTCCTCGGTCTCCGCGTCCCCTGCAAACAGCGGCTCAATCACCATTCCAATCGGGATCTTGTAGCCGCCGCAGTAGCCCACGTTGACCAGGATGTCATCCGGGCTCGTCTCAGGCAGATTCTCCGCACCGATGCCGATCAGCTCACAGGGGACGCCGAGTGCATCCGCTTCCCGCTGCATGGCTACAAGAATCCGGATCATGGGCGCTCCTTTACTCTGTGTCGATGCCCAGGAGGATGTCCGTGCCGGTTCCCAGCACATTGGGCAGCCTGCCGTCCCAGGCTTCGATCTTTTTCAGTTCGATGAGGTCTGACGTCAGGCTCTCCTGGATTTTTCGGTTGGCATCCGCCTGAGCTTCCGCAATGATCCGCACCCGCTCGGCCTCGGCTTCTGCCGCGATTCTCTTTTTCTCGGCATCCGCTTCCGCGTTCCGCACAGCGATCTGTTTATCCGCTTCTGCCTTTGCGATGGCAGTTTGGTTCTGTATCTCAGCTTTGGCCTGTTCCTGGGCGGCGATAGACTTTGCCTGAATAGCGTCGTTGTAGGCGGCCTCAAAATCCATATCCCCGATGGTTATCTTGCAGATATAGACCGTATCCGCGCCGTACTTTCCGGCGAGAGACTCATTCAGTCTGGTCAGCACCAGCGGTTCGATCTTCGCCCGGTTGGTCACATCCGCAGGGCTCAGCTCCACCATGGCGGACTTTACTGCCGAGGCAACAAGACTCTCTGTCAGAAGGTTTTTCGTATAGTCGGACACATTGGCGTAAATCCAAGCCGAGCGTTCCGCCGCAATCTGGTAGCTCACGGTCACATCATTGGCGTAGACAGGAGTCTTGTCATTGGTCTCGCCCCAGATCTTGTTGGACACCTTAAAGTCCTGCTGCTTGTTATTTACCTTGTAGATATGCTCCACAAACGGGGCCGTGATGATAAGCTTGCCGCTCTGCACGGGTTCCGGCTGGATCTGGCCAAAGGTAGTGCGGACGCCGGTGTAGCCGGTCGGGATGATGTGGAGATTGAAAATCAGGGTAAGAAGGAAAAATCCCACCAGCACCAGGACAATCAGGTTCTTGAACTGTTTGATAACATTTTTCATTTCGATTCCTCCGTGTATTTGATTTTGGTATCGCGCTTCTGGAAAACCACAAAGTAACAATGCCACTTGCGGGCATGCTGCTGATTCCTCATTTGCCAGTCAGCGACCAGCCGATTTTTTGCCAGGAGTACGAACAGGTCCTTCGGATAGAAGCCAGTCGCCACCGCTGTATTGATTATGAATACATGAGAGAGGTATTGCTTTCCGCTGCTGACCTTGTCCTGACATTTGAAGATCAGTATTCCGCCCGGCTTCAAGATCCGGTACGCTTCCCTAAGCATGTCCGCATAACACTGATGCAAGCTCTTTTCATCGGGATACACACCGAAGCGACGGTTGATGCGGTTGCCGTTTCCCTCCGTCAGCGACCGTCCTTTGGTCGCCAGGAATGGCGGGTCCAGCATCATGCAGGAGATGGCGTCGTCCTCCAGCGGCAAATGCCGCGCATCAGCTTCCACGACGCCCTCCGCCTGGGGGCTGATGTCGAAGCGCAGAGCGGGAGGGTCAAGGCCCGTTCCATTGTAAAAAGCTCCCGTGCTGAAGGTTGGGTCACAGTCGATCTGTCCCTCCGGCACATGGAGCCTCAGAATATTTCGGATAATCTCGCCCTGGTCGTAGTCAATGCTTTTGACCAGTTCAGTCATACTGTTGCCTCCGTGAGCATCTGCTCCATCGCTTTGTTATAGAAATCCCTGGAGACTTCAAAGCCGTAGCTTGGCCTTCCCAGCTCCCTGGCAGCTCTGAGTGTGCTGCCGCTCCCGGCGCAGGGGTCGATAACCACGTCACCGGGGTCAGTAAAGATCTCAATCAGCCGCTTCAGTACCGATATCGGTTTCTGTGAGGGATGTATCTTCGGATATTCCTTCCCATCCCGGTGCCATTCCATCCAATTGAAGATCATGTGTGGCTTCCCGTCCTCACCGACATTACGGAATTTAGGGAGCTTTCCCCGGTACAGCACAAGCGCGTATTCGGTCGCGCCCACGATCTTCATATTCGCTTTCAGGACTTGAGGTGAATAGTTCTTGCAGAACACCAGCGGGATGTAGTTTTTGAAGCCATATTTCTCTGCCTGCCGGATGACCTCCGGGATCTGCTGGAAGGCGCAAAAAACGATCATGCAGGGCGCGTCCTTCTCACCCCTGGACGGCTCCTTCTTCAGCAGGCGGTTTCCGAAGGCGAAGAAGTCCGCGATATTGAAGGTGAAGTCCGTGTTGAACGCCGCCTTATGCGCTTTGCTGCTCTCGCCGTTCCTGTTGTCGCCGTCCACATACCAGTCCGGGCGGCTGGCATAGAAATCCGCGCCGATGTTGTACGGGATATCCGCGATCATCAGCTGTGCGCGAGGGATGTTGTAGCTCTTCGCGTTCTGGAAGTGGTCATGAATCAGGCGGCACTCCACCTCACTCATCCGCCACCTCCTGCGGTTCAAAGGTCGCCACCTCATCGAAGCGGAGCTTCTGGCCGTCGCGCATGACGTACACATCGTCGTACTTGCCGCCGTTCCATTCGATATACCGCTTGACGATTACATCCACGAACTTGGGGTCGAGCTCAATGCCCCGACATACGCGCTCGGTCTCGCAGCAGGCGATCAGAGTACTGCCGCTGCCGAGGAACGGATCAAGCACGATGCCGTTGGTCATGGTGCTGTTTTTGATGGGATAGCTCATCAGGTTGATTGGCTTCATGGTCGGATGGTCCTTGGAAGAGCGAGGTTTATCGTATTCCCATACCGTGGTCTGCTTGCGGTCGGCGTACCACTGGTGCTTTCCTTTCTGCTTCCAGCCGAACAAACAAGGTTCATGAATCCATTGATAGGGACTTCGTCCCAGCACCAGGCTGTTCTTTTTCCAGATGCAGCAGCCCGACAGATAGAAGCCAGCGTCCTTGAACGCCTTCCGAAAGTTCAGCCCCTCAGTGTCGGCATGCCAGACATAGATGGAGCCATCATCGGCAAGGTTGGCGTGCATACAGCGGTAAGCGGACAGCAGAAAGTTGTAAAACTCCTGGTCGCCCATGTTGTCGTTCATGATCTTGCCCGCCGTCTCTTCCACGTCGACGTTATAAGGCGGATCCGTCAGAACCAGATTTGCCTGCTGCCCATCCATCAGGCGGGTGTACACTTCCTCACCTGTGGAGTCGCCGCAGATAACACGGTGGCGGCCGATCAGCCAGAGGTCACCCAGCTTGGAGAACACAGGCTGCTTCAGTTCCTCATCCACATCGAAGTCATCTTCCTTGACTTTTTTATCGTAGATGTTTGAAAACAACGCCTCAACTTCCGGGGCGTCAAAGCCAGTCCAGTCCAGGTCATAGTCCGCTTCCTTAAGGTCGGTCAACAGATCAGCCAGCATCTGTTCATCCCAGGCACCAGTGATCTTGTTGAGCGCGATGTTCAGCGCTTTTTCCCGCACCTTGTCCACGTCAACGACAGCACAGGGAACCTCGGTGTACCCCATCGCAATTGCCACCGTCAGCCGCTGGTGGCCGCCGATAATGGTCATGTCGGCATTGATCACCAGCGGGTCAGCAAAGCCAAATTCCTCGATGCTGTTCTTGATCTTTTCGTACTCCTTATCCCCAGGCTTCAGCTTCTTTCTGGGGTTGTACTCTGCCGGTTTGAGTACAGATACCGGCAGCACTTTCAGTTCAGCAGTCTTCTTCATCTGTTCCTCCTTAGGCCCTCATCACTTCAGCGAAAGGTATAAAAAGAGAGCCGAAGGTAAACCCCAGCTCCATTTCACCCGCCGCTTCCGTATACTGTTCTGTCATGGCACACCATTCGGCTCCTTCGCCGTAGATACTGGCCAGCACTCTGTCCTCGCTGTAGTCAATCGCGTGAATAAGGATAGCCCCTGTATTGCAGAAGCTACACACACCGAGGACCGTGGACGTGTCTTCGTTCATGGCCGGTTCCTCTTGTCATCGATGTAATCGCTGATGTTCTTCATTAGCAGCACTGCCCAGTAACAGACGATGCCGAGCCAAGCGTTCCCGCCTCGAAGCAGGGTAATAAGCACCAGAGCCGCTTCAATGACCAGGATGACGATCATCAGGTTCTTTGTTTTCATACAGGCTTCCCTTTCTCCAGTGGGATGATTCGCTGGTTTCTGCTGCCCCGGAACGCAAGCCCGACATCCTTCTGGTCTATCAGAAACGGTCCGTCCACAATCACGTCCACGTAAGGAAGCATAGGCGAACCAGACACATCCTCCAGCCGATATCCTGTGTAGAGCCAGATATCTTTCGTTGGGAATTCCGCCCGCAAGCGCCGCACGAACGGAAGCAGGACTTCCTGATTTTCCGGCTCCATCGGATCGCCACCGAGAATAGAAAGGCCCTGAATCCAGGAAGGACGCAGGGCTTCAACAATCTCAGCTTCTATTTCGGCGGTGAAAGGATCGCCATAATCAAAATCCCACGTTTCTGGATTAAAGCAGCCAGGGCAATGATTCCGGCAGCCAGAGACGAACAGCGATACCCGGACGCCGGGCCCGTTCGCAATGTCATTGTATATGATTCCTGCGTAGTTCATATTCAGCTACCGTTGCTTCGAGTAGAGAGATGGATCACGCGGTCAGCGATTTCAGCCGTGCGCCCCTGGTTAAAGAAGTTTACACCCAGGTAGCCGCAGACTCGGCGGCAAACATTCATCTTCCGCTCGTCACGGTTTCCGCAGTTTGGACACTCCCACACGAGTTTTCCGTCATCTTCCACGATCTTTATCTCGCCATCAAAACCACACACCTGACAATAGTCGCTCTTGGTGTTCAGCTCCGCGTACATAATGTGGTCGTAGATATAACGCATGAGCGCCAGTACGGCGGGGATGTTATCTTGAAGATTCGGAACTTCAACATAGCTGATCGCGCCGCCGGGTGAAAGCGCCTGAAACTCCGCCTCAAACCCCAGCTTGCTGAAAGCGTCAATCGGCTCGGTCACATGGACGTGGTAGCTATTGGTGATATAGTTCTTATCTGTCACATGCGGGATTTTCCCGAAACGGCGCTGTAGGCACTGGGCGAACTTATAGGTGCTGGATTCCATCGGAGTGCCATAGAGGGAATAGCTGATATTCTCCGCTTCCCGCCACTGGGCCATCTTTTTGTTCAGAAACTTCATGACCTCGATGCCGAAGTCATGGCCTGCAGGGTCTGTGTGTGACACTCCCTTCATGCGATAGACACACTCGCAAAGGCCAGCATACCCCAGACTAATGGTGCTGTAGTTGTCGTACAGTAGTCGGTCGATCTTCTCTCCCTTCTCCAGACGGCTTATCGCGCCATGCTGCCAGAGGATAGGCGCCACATCGCTCGGTGTCCCCAACAGGGTCTCATGCCGGATGCGCAGCGCTTTATGGCACAGCTCACACCGCTCGTCCAGGAGCTTCCAGAACTTTTCCTCATCACCTTCCGAGCTGCACGCCACATCCACCAGATTGATGGTCACCGCACCCTGGTTGAAGCGGCCATAGTATTTGTGCGTCCCGTCCTCATTCAACCCCACGGTATCCGGCGTCAAAAACGCCCGGCAGCCCATGCAGGTGTATACGTCCCCGTTCTTCAGCTGCTTCATCACCTTGGCGCTGATGTAGTCCGGCACCATGCGCTTTGCCGTACACTGGGCGGCAAGTTGCGTCAGATGCCAATATGGAGCGTCTTCGGTGATGTTGTCCTCGTCCAGAACATAAATCAATTTGGGGAAGGCCGGACTCACCCAAACACCGACCTCATTTTTGATACCCTGGTGTCGCTGCTTGAGCGTCTCCGCTATGATCAGTGCCAGGTCATCCCTGGTCTGACCGGCAGGAACCTCGTCCAGATACATGAAAACAGAGACAAAAGGTGTCTGGCCGTTGGTAGTCAACAGCGTCTGAATTTGATACTGAATCGTTTGAATGCCGCGCTGTACTTCTTTGCGCACCCGCATCTCCGCCATGCGGTTGATTTCATTCTCTGTCGCTTCCCTGCCAATCGCCGCAAACTCCTCACGTAGTTCCCGCTTGTATTTCTGTCGGGAAATATCCACGAAGGGTGCCAGATGTGCAAGGCTGATCGTCTGCCCGCCGTAGGTGTTGCTGGCCACCTGTGCTATAATCTGGGTAGCGATATTGCACGCGGTGGAAAAGCTGTGAGGCTTTTCGATCAGGGTGTCTGTAATAACAGTCCCGTTTTGGAGCATATCCTCCAGGTTGACCAGTTCACAGTTGGAGATCGGCCCCGACACATAGCCCATATCGTGGACGTGAATGATACCTTCGTCATGAGCGTGGACCACTTCTTCTGGAAAAATATATCTCCGGCAGATATCTTCACTGACCTCCGAGGCGAGATAATCCCTCATCGTGCTGTTGATGATGGGATCCTTGTTGGCGTTTTCCTGCTTGGCCAGTTCATTATCATGGCGGAGCAGGGCGAGTATCTTCTTGTCTGTGCTGTTCTGCTTGCGGAGCATCTCATGGCGAAGGCGGTAGTCACTGTAATGCAGAGCCAACCTTACATGACCACTGTCTGCCAGTTCAGAAATGACCATATTCTGGACTTCCTCCACATTTACCGCCCTGTCCAGTTCTGCGCACCGTCGTTCGATCCGGCCAACGATAAAGCCGACTTCCGTATCGGAAAGTCGGTCCTCCTCAGCCACCTCCGCATTTGCCGCTTCAATGGCGTCTTTGATTTTGGTGTAGTCATACGGGACTTCACGCCCGTCCCTCTTGATTACTTTCAACTCATGTCCTCCATAGCTTTTCGTGCCTCTGCCAACAGCTCCTCGCATCCCTTTCCGAGGTACTGCCTGCACTGTTCGTCCAGACGGTTGTAAAGCGCCGTCTGTTCATCCGTGGTCAGGTCAATGGCGTATAGCTCCCCTTCATCCGCAGAATGGCTGTTGCAAACCGCCGCCTCTATGCAGGTGCCTACCTTCGTCTGGCTCCAGTCATTGAGATCAATGAAGAAATCATAGAATGCGTCACCATCACACATTTCATCAGTGTACTCATCAATAGGATGAATCGGGGTGAAGCCCTGATCCTTGCGGATGCGATCTACAATACCAGAAAGAAGGCTGGTACTCATCAGATGTAAACCAACCGTTGCAAAGCGGATGGGGTAGTTTAAATACACCTGGTCATCGCCGTAGAGAACTTCGCAGCCGAAGTCGATAAATATTTGATCCCGAATAATCTGCTCAAACATCCCCGTTTATTCTCGCCTCCGTTCTCTGCGTCTTTTCTCTGACCTTTTTCTGAAGCTCCCAGTTCTGGATACCGTATATGAGCTGAAGCTGATTCATACAGATCAGGACGTCCGCCAGCTCCTCCACGAGGTTATCTCGTCTGGCAGCCGATGGTTTTCGATGCATCTTGCTTATGGCCTGTGCCAGTTCCGCACATTCCTCCATGAAAACAGGTATCTGCGCTTCAACGCCGTAATAATCGATCACAGCTTTCTGATTCGGTATCTGAATAACCACCTTATTCACCGCCTATCATGTTTGCCGCGGTATCCCCGTTCCATGAAGAACTGAACCGCGCCGCCAATGATCAGCCCAAGAGCTACGGCGCCGCAAACGCCGCAAAAATAAAGATACACATTCATTTCAAAACTCCCTTCAACGACCCTCAAGTTCTATGCAGTCTTTTCATAATCTTGGGTCAGTTTTCCTCTCGCTTTCTTCTCTCCGCCGACCTGCCCTTATTAGAGCAGCCCTTACTGCAATACTTACGTAGCTGCCCGTATTCTCTTGTTGCTATGAACTCCTTCCCACATTGCGGGCAGATACATGTACGCGCCGTGTTCTTCCAGTTTGCCGGATTCGGATGCCGGTGATTCCACGCTGTTCGACATTTATTTGAGCAGAACTTTTTTCGTCTCCCCCTTTTGTTTTGCGAAAACAGTCCGCCGCAGTTTGGGCAGATGTCCACGTACTCATCTTCTCGGATAATCTCTTCATACATGGCTTCTGCTTCCCTTCCCGACTATTAGCTTTCTGTCCGTGAAATCTATACTTTCGGTTTTCTCTTTTCACTTTTTCGCAGCACAATTGCCGTTTTTTCCTCATATTGCGTCGAATTAAAAACCAAACGTGTAGATAATTTCAAAATATACCCGAAATGCATAAAGGTTTTCAGATAAAACGCAGAAGATTTACTGCCTTGATTGGACATCATTTTGAGCACGCGAAACAGGCAGAACAGCTAAAAAGGCCATATTTTAAGGCTTTTCAAGCGTTCTGCCTGCTTTTATCTGGTTTTCATTAAGCGTCGAATTGACTGTTTATACCCCCGGGGGCCTCAAATCTGCGAAAATCCGCAAAAGAGGGGCCTCCGGTCTCCTGAATGCTTTAGCGTATGAAAGTGAGGCCGCCCCCGGCCCCCGTCTGTTGTGCATATATTGGCATAACAGATAGTCATACTCTCCCGCGTTTCATTCCTCATCTGGCGCAGATGAAAAGAATAACAATAGTCAGGAGCACAAAGCCTGCCCAAATTGGACAGAGCACCCATACCCATTGCCAGGAAATGCAGCCGGTCAGCTTGAGAGCGATTAAGAGCAGCGCAAGCGCATCCATGAAGCCGAAACTCGCAGTTTTGATTTCTTTCATTTTCACACTTCTACTGCAATGCGGCGGTAGGCATTGACGAGGTTTCCAATGCTCTCGCCGGGGTACGCTTCCTGGAGAAGATTGAGAACACAGTTCTCCAGATGCTGACAAACATCGAGGACTTCCTTGGA
>Ga0310697_10003330_pt1 | contig 16338 bp, 17 predicted proteins | sample 172DNAGHGlowgp2_FD_203883 | JGI IMG/M metagenome (GOLD analysis project Ga0310697, IMG submission 203883) | Sheep rumen microbial communities from Palmerston North, Manawatu-Wanganui, New Zealand - 1728 DNA GHGlow gp2 (v2) (version 2) | ecosystem: Host-associated > Mammals > Digestive system >... | reverse complement strand
GGTAATTGGCTGATCAAAAGAACGACCGGACATACAGCGTGGACCGCTACAACGGCAAGGGGCAGTGGGACGGCTGGAGCCAGGCGAACCCGAACGGCGGCGTGGACCACTACAACGGCAAGGGACAGTGGGACGGCTGGAGCCAGGCGAATCCAAACGGCGGCGTGGACCACTATAACGGCAAGGGACAGTGGGACGGCTGGAGCCAGGCGAACCCGAACGGCGGCGTGGACCACTACAACGGCAAGGGACAGTGGGACGGCTGGAGCCAGGCAAACCCGAACGGCGGCGTGGACCACTACAACGGCAGCGGATATCGGATCGGCAGCAGTTTGCCGAATCCGACCGCCGGCGGCAGCAGGGGAGTCTCGCAGCCATTACACACCTACTACGTCAGTCCGGAGGAGAAAAAACTCAATAAGATCAGCGGCCGGCTCTCCACCCTGGGTATCGTCCTGTATGTCCTGGGCCTTGCGTATACGGCGGCGGTCATGATCTTTCGTCAGATGCCCCAGGGGTATTTGCCCGCTGCCTGCATTCTGGCGCTCACTTTGATCGCGACCATGTACCTTCTTTCTGCGGCGAACTGTCTGCCGGGCTTCGGCGGGCTGTTTTTCATTTGGCTCCTGAGCAGTCTGGCCCATCACGTTTTGTCCATGTTCCGCGCCTGGAATGAGTATGGCTTATCGGAAATGCAGATGCTCACCCTGACCGGCGTCGGAGCGGGAGCGGCAATCCTGATCATGCTCCTGTGTACGGCGGCGGGGTTGATCAGACGCCATAAGCTGGAAAAACGCATCCTGGGCTATGTGAAAAGCCGCCGCTGAGACCTCGGACACGCCCGGCGGACCGGGAAACAGACCCGCCGGGACTTTGCTCTTGCCCTCTTGGGGGTATTTTGTTTAGAGGAATGCAGTAAGATATCATCAAAACAGGAGGAATGCATCATGCCAAAGGAAAAGATCGTCATGGGGGAAAACGGCCAGCCGACCTTTGAAGGACTGAGCCAGTACTGCCCGCCCCGGTGCTTCGAGCTGGCGGGCCGGGACCTGACCCTGTGCATGGACAGCGGCTATGATTACACCCTGCATTTCGACCGGGAGACCGTCACCTGGGGAAAGGTGGGGGAGGAGCAGCGGACGGATGAATACGTCTGCCTCAAGGCGGAGGAAGACACCTATTTCATCAATGCGGAGATCCCCGGGGTACAACCCCGTCTGGGCCTCACCCTGATCCTGGATGATGAAAACGCCCTGGTCACCGTGATCGAAGGCCGTCAGGGGATGAATCCCAAGCACCCCTTCCTGGTGGAGATCCATGCCCACTTTGGGGCGGTGCAGATTCCCGGCCAGCCGCTGAACGAGAAACGCCATGGCTACACCGCGGATCTGGTGGGCCGGGCGATCCTGTGGACCTATTCTCCCAGCTTCCGGGTGGTGCATGTGTACTCCTCCGAGCGATATTACAATGTCACCATGCCCATGCCTGACCACGAGCCCACCCCGGAGGAGATCGAGAGCGCCAAGGCCATGGGCGAGTCCTTCCGGGGCTACAAGGACCCCACGGAGCCCGCCCTGTATATCCGCATCAAGGAAGGGATCTATGTCTTTGCCTTCGCGGAACAGAATCTGGAGAAGTTCACCGGGCCCAACACCCGGGGCAACAGCCTGGCCTTCCTCATGAATCTGCAGCGGATGTACGACGTGGGCCGGTCCTTCGGCACCAACGCCCAGCAGGAGCCGGAGAACTACTGCTTCGGCGCCTATGGTACCGAAATCCCTTTTCCCGAGCGCTTCCGGAACATGAAGAGCGCCTATTACATGTGAGGGAAGCGCCATGAAGCCGGATTTTTCCGTGATCGAAAAGCTGGGTCTGGACCTGCCCCCCATCGGGGTGAACTATGACCTGTTCCGGCCGGAGGACGTCCCGCCCCTGGAGCCGGGCCTGGATAAATCCCTGTGCGAGATCCTTCGCTATGCCCAGGAGAAGGGGGAGCCCTTTTATTTCAGCAAGGATCACCCGGAAAACTGCGTGGGGAAGATCATGGTGGGGATGGATTCCTTCCCCCCGTCGGCCGAGAGCGGGCAGATCGGTCCCCGTCTGGGGGTATTCGACTCCGCCCGGTGCAATGCGCGGCTGTATTATTCCGTGAAGCGGCTGCCCTGCGGTTCCGTGAATTACGTGTCCTTCATCCCCTGGCGGCAGCTGAAAAAGGTGCCGGACGTGCTGGTGTTCACCGGTCCGGCGGCAAAGCTGGAGCCGGTGCTTCGGGCGGCCACCTACAGCACCGGGGAAGGTTACCATTCCGAATGCACCCCGGTGATGGGCTGTTCCTGGTTCCTGGTGTACCCCTATATGACCGGGAAGATCAATTTCGTGGTCCCGGCCTTCGTCCATGGACCCCATGGGCGGCAGCTCTGGTCTTCGGATACGGTGGTGGTCTCCGTGCCCTACCAGTGGGTGCCCACGGTGATCGGGAACCTGGGGGAGATGCCCCTGGAGCTGCCCGGCCATGCATCGAAGGAGGCTTACTACGCCGAGTTCGGCGGGATCCTGGCCGATCTGGAAAAGAAAATGGAAAACCCGTGAAACAAAACCGGAGGCCGCGTCATGCGGCCTCCGGTCAGACTATAGACAAAGTACCAAAGCCTCGCAGAGTTCGCGCCCGCAGGCGCGAATAGGATCAAGATCCATTTTGGCCCGGAATTCATTTCTGGGCCAGAATACCGCTCACGGAGCGCACTGTACGAGCACAGCGAGTGAGGGGAGCGGAGTGCGGCTATTTCAACGCAGAGCCCAGCGAAGCGGGTCTGCGTTGAGCGTGTCGACTTTGTCGACACGCTGACCGGAGGCCGCGTCATGCGGCCTCCGGTGCGTTTTATTGTTCGATCCAGTGCCTCTCCGGCTTTTCCCAGGTCCTTTCGCTGATGATATACCGGGGGCGATGCTTGCTTTCCAGATAGGTCTTGCCCACGTACTGACCGATGATCCCCAGGCTGATGAGCTGGATGCCCCCCAGGAGGCAGACCACGCAGATGGTGGAGGTCCAGCCTGCCACGGTGTTGCCCAGAATGGCCTCCACGATGGCCCATACGGCGATGACCAGACCCAGGAGACTCACCGCGGCCCCCAGGCCGGTGATGAGGGAAATGGGCTTGACGGAGAGGCTGGTGATCCCGTTGAAGGCCAGGGCCAGCATCTTCTTCAGGGGATAATGGCTTTCCCCGGCCAGGCGCTCCGCCCGGTCATAGTACACGCTGCTGCTGGGGAAGCCCACCAGGGGGAACATGCCCCGGAGGAAGATGTTCACCTCTTCGTAGTCCGCAAAGTGCTGCAGCACCAGGCTGCTCACCAGGCGGTAGTCCGCATGGTTGAATACCACCTCCGCCCCCATGGCGGCCAGGAGCTTATAGAAGCTCTCCGCCGTAAAGCGCTTGAACCAGGTGTCCGTCTCCCGTTTGGACCGGACCCCGTAAACCACCTCGCTGCCCGCCAGGTAAGCATCCACCATGGCGTCCATGGCGTTTACGTCGTCCTGCCCGTCGCAGTCGATGGAGATGGTGATGTCGCACTTGTCCTTGGCCTCCATAAGCCCCGCCAGCACGGCGTTCTGATGGCCTCGGTTCCGGCTCTGGCTGATGCCCAGGAAGCGCTCGTCCTTTGCCGCGAGCTCCCGGATGATGGCCCAGGTCCGGTCCCTGGAGCCGTCGTTGACAAAGAGCACACGGCTTTGGGGACTGATCTTCCCGGCTTTGCCCAGGTCCTCCAGCTTCTGCAGGAACATGGGGGCGGTGATGGGCAGAACCGCCTCTTCGTTATAACAGGGGATCACGATCCACAGGATCGGCTTCGCTTCCATGGCATTTGCCTCCGAAATCAGGGAGTTTTTCTTATTATACCACTCCCGTCAATAGGAAAACAGCTCGCCCCGGATCCGCTGCAGCAGATCCGGGGCGAAGGAATTCAGAAGTTGTTCTCCGTCCGGGAGATCAGATCATTCTGGCAGTCCAGGGAGAGCTCGTTGAAGTAGGCGGAGTAGCCCGCGATACGCACCACCAGATCCCGGTAGGTGTCCGGGTCCGCCTGGGCGGCCCGCATGGTCTCGGAGGAGACGATGTTGTACTGCACCTCCATGCCCCCCATGTCCATATAGGTCTGGGTGAGGTTCCGGAGCTTGGCGATCCCCTCCTCTCCGTTCAGGGCGGAGGGATGGATGCGAATGTTCAGGGCCAGGCCGTTCATGAATTTCCCATGTTCAAAGCTCAGAGCGGAGGAGAGGACGGAGGTGGGACCGCAGCAGTCCCGACCCTGGGCGGGGGAGGCGGCGTCCGCGATGGGGGTGCCTGCCTTGCGCCCGTCCGGGGTAGCCCAGGTGGTGTAGCCCTGGGCCACATGGCTGGCGGCGCCGTACATGCCGCCCTTGAAGATTTTGCAGCGCCGGCTGTAGCATTCGGTGCAGATATCGTAGTAGGCGTCCACCACCCATTTCATCTGCTCGTCCGCGTACGGATCCGCGTTGCCGTAATGGGGCACGGTGGAGAGGATCTTCTGCCGCAGAGGTTCGTACCCCTCCCAGTTGGCCATATAGGCGTCATAGAGTTCCCGGGTGGTGCAGAGCTTCTTGTCGAAGCACATGTATTTGATGGTGGTGAGGGAGTCCGCCACCGTGGCCAGACCCACGGCGGTGCAGCCGAAGGAATTGTATTTCGCCCCGCCGCAGACGATGTCCTTGCCGTTTTCCATGCAGCCCTCCATGCTGATGGAGAGGATGGGGTGCTGGTCGTGGTACATGAACAGGTATTCCACATAGTTCATGATGGAGACCTGCGCCTTCAGTACGTACCGGGCCATGGACTTCCCGGCCTCCTTCACCTCGTCCAGGGATTTCATCTCATAGAGATAGCCCGTATGGAGGCTGCTCTGGACGCCGTTGAAGGGGTTCTTCCCGTCGTTCAGGGCCATGTCCAGAATGGTGCTGTACTGGGTGTAGGCTTCCGGAGGTGTGGTGCCGTTGCCCGCGGCGTAGTCGTTGCCGGAGCCGGTGATCTCCTGGCAGCCGATGAGGGCGTAATCCCGGGCGTCCCGGAGGGAGAAGCCCAGCTGCTTCATGCTCCAGGGGATGATGACCTCATCGTTCTGGAACAGGGGCAGACCCCCCACCAGCTTGTTCACCTCGATGGCGCATTCCCAGAGCTTATCCGGGGTGTTCTTGTTGATGCGCAGGGAGATGGTGGGATCATGCAGGCTGAGGCGGCCCAGGGTCTCCAGGGTCATGTAGGTGACGGGATTGGTGGCGTCCTCTCCGGTATCCGGATCCACGCCGCCGATGGTGGTATGGAGGTAGGTGTTGCCGATGCCGATGATGACGGTGAGGGGACCGACGCCGCCGTTATAGAAGCTGTTGATCTTCATGAAGAAGCAGTCGGTGATCTCCTGGGCTTCGTCCATGGTGATCCGCCCCGCCTCCAGATCCGCCTTCAGGTAGGGCCAGGTGTACTGGTCGAAGCGGCCGAAGGAGCCGATATCCCCCACGCCGGACATGGCGATCATATTCTCGTACAGCAGGGTGGCCTGGCAGGCCTGGGAGAAGGTCTGCACCGGATTCTCGGAGATCCAGGTGAGGTCGTCCCCCATGCGCCGGAGCTCCTTCTTCCGCACCGGGTCGGAGCACTTCTCCGCGGCGTCGTAGCAGGTCTGGCCGTAGCGTTTCAGCAGCGTGATGGCGCCGTCGCAGACGATCTCCACGGAGCTGTAGAACATGTATTTCTCCACGTCCTCCCCCATGAGATTGTTCCGGTGGGCGTCCATCCAGTCCCGGGCCTGCTTTTTCAGCGCGGCATAACCCAGACGGAGGACCTTGGCATAGCCGGGGGTGGAGTGGCCGGCAGGCATCATGACGATGGGCATGTTCGCCCCGAAGGAGCGGACCCCCAGCCGGTTCAGCTCATCGTAGCCCTCCGGCTGCCAGGACATGGCCATGTCCCCGATGGTGCGGCCCTTCCAGTAGCCGCTGATGCTTTTCAGATCGGCCATCTCCTGGGGGCTCATCACCAGCCGGAGCTCGTCCGTGGGCGGATTGTGGTACAGGCCGTCCTCTCCCAGCTTCCAGGTGCCGTTTTCCACCAGGCTCACGTACATATCCCCGCCGCCCCATCGGGGATCGAAGCGGCAGCCGCAGAAATACTTGCTGTTGTTGGCCACCAGGATCTCGTGCTCCTCCACCCGGGTGGTCATTTCCTCGCACATGGCCTTGAAGATCAGGGCGTTCTTGATGGTGGGTACGACGCTCTCGTATTTCTGCGCCGCCCGGGTGACGATGAGGGAACGCTCCGCGTCCACGTGGAAAATGCGCTCCCTGGTGCGCTCGTGCATGACCCGCATCCGGGGGGTAACGGGACGAAACTGATACATATTGACCTCCGTTCCGGCTCCGGGCGCGGGAACCGATCCGCGCCGGAGCAGCCATTGCCCAATGGGTGTTTTCTTCCGATTACCCCCATTGTATGGCAATCCGGGAGAAAAAGCAAGCTGAAGAGGCCCGGTGTTGTTCCCGCGGGGAAACTGTGATAAACTGTCTGCAACGAACAGACGGGAGGGACAAGATATGTCCAGCAAAAAGACGCTGAAACAGATTTTGGATGAGAGCAGGGGCTGCTTCCTGGTCCCCTGCGTGTATGACTGCGCCTCCAACCATGCGGTGGAAATGTGCGGCTTCCCGGTGAGCCTGCTCAGCGGGGGAGAGACCTCCATCGCCATGAACGGGGTGATCGACTACGGCTTTACCGGCCTGACGGATCTGGAATGGGTGGTGAGCCGGGTATCCCAGACCAGCTCCATCCCCCTCATCGCGGATATCGAGGACGGCTTCGGCGGACCTTTGGCGGTATACCGCTCCGCCCGGCGGCTGAGCAGGGCCGGGGCTGCGGCCATCCAGCTGGAGGATTCCGCGGATATGGAGGAGAGTACCCGGCTTCTGCCCCGGGAGAAATACCTGGCCAAGGTCCGGGCCGCCCTGGACGCCCTGGAGGGGACGGACTGCCTTCTCATCGCCCGGAGCAACGCGGATCCCTTCGATCCGGAGGAGATGAAGGAGGGCTGCGAACGCCTGCAGGAGGCCATCGAGATCGGCGCGGCCAGGGGGCAGTACGTCATCGCCATGATGGTGGCCATCATCAACCTGGAGCAGGCCAAAGAGATGGCCAAACGGGTCACCGGCCCCAAGATCTTCGCGGACGTACGGGCGGAGAAGGGACCGGACGGGAAATACCGTCCCTCCGTCACCATGGAAGAGCTGACGGAGCTGGGCTTCGTCATGTGCAGCACCCATTTTACCCTGAAGGCCGCCATGGAGGGCATGCTGGAGCACGGGCTGCAGAATTTCAAAAACCAGGACGTGACCTATACCTTCTCCACCGCCCCCGCCACGGGGGTGGAGAGCTTCTCCGCCTCCGGCATGTTCGATCCCCAGGCCTATATGAAGCTGGAAAACGGGTATTCCGGCGGGGACAAGGAATACACCATCGTGGGGCACAAAGTTGAGGATTATCCGGAAGGCTTTGTCCGCCCGGACGTGAAGGAGCGGCTCTGAGCTTGAAGATCATCGACGCCCATGTCCATCTCTCTCCCCCCTCTGCCCTGGGCAGGGGGGAGGAACGGCTGGGGAGCCGCCTGGAGCGGAACGGCTGGCGGATGACCGCAGATGGCGGGTTCCGGGCCATGCCCCCTTACCTGACGGACAGCTGCTTTTCGGAGGAAGGGCTCATCGCCCTGATGGACGCGCACGGAGTGGAGGCGGCGGTCATCCAGCAGACGCCCCTTTCCCCCCAGAATGAGGAGACGGCCCGGGCCGTGGAACGATACCCGGACCGGCTCAGCGGAGCCATGCTCCTGGAACCCCGGGAGGGCTGGCGGGAGGAGATGGAATACTGGTCCGGCCGGGGTCTCCGCAGCGTGAAGCTGGAGATGCGATCCCTGACGGAGCAGACCATGTATCCCGGCCTGCGGTATACCAGCGAGCGGATGCTGGCGCTCTTTTCCCGGGCGGGGGAGCTGGGACTCACGGTCACCATCGACCCGGCCCCCACGGATTACGGGATCTATGCCCCGGAAGAACTGCGGGCGGCGCTGGAAGCCTGCCCGAAGACCCGTTTCGTTCTGTGCCACCTGGCCTATCCCCGCCCCCTGGACGGAGCGGAGAACCGGGAGAAATGGATGCGGATGGCCGGCCTGGGCCGGCTCCCCAACTGCTGGCTGGACGTGAGTGCCATGCCGGATTTCTTCGGAGCGGAAGGCTGGCCCTATCCCACGGCCCTGGAGCTCCTGAGCCGGGTGCGGGACGCGGTGGGGATCCGGAAGCTCCTCTGGGGCTCGGATATTCCGGGTACCCTGTGCACTGCCGCCTATCCCCAGATGATGGATATGTTCCGCCGGGGCGATCTGACCCCGGCTGAGCTGGAGGCCCTGTTTGGACGGAATGCGCCGGAGGCCTATACCCTTCCGGCGGGAAAGGGGTAAGCATGAGAAAGGTCGTTTCCTTCTTCGGCGACCGTTCCGCGCTGTTCACGGAGCTGAACCGCCGGGCGGAGGACTATGCCCGGAGCCTGGATCTGGAATACCGCTGGGTCCCCCAGCTGCCCTTCTCGGAGGAAGAGGTGGTGGGGGAATTGCAGCATGCGGACGCGGGGATCATCGACGTGGAGCCCTACGGGGAGCCCATCTTCTCTCGGATCCGGGAGAGGACGAAGCTCCTGGTGCGCTTCGGCGTGGGCTACGATAAGGTGGACCTGGCCGCCGCCACCCGGGCGGGGATCGCCGTGGCCCGTACCACCGGGGCGAATACGGACGCCGTCGCGGAGATGGCTCTGACCCTGCTGCTGAGCTGCAATCGACGGATGAAGCTCGCCCAGACCCGCACGGTGAGCGGCGTATGGGTGAAGGACGTGGGCCATGAGCTCATCGGGGCCACCTTGGGCATTCTGGGCTACGGGAGCATCGGTCGGAAGCTGCGGAAGCTGGTCGCCGGCTTCGGCTGCCGGGTGCTGGTGTGCGACCATCACCTGAGCCCGGAGGAGGCCGAAGCGGAGCAGGTGGAGCGGGTGAGTCTGGAAGAGCTGTTCTGGCGCTCCGATGCCGTGAGCCTCCATATCCCCGCCCGTCCGGAGAATGAAAAGCTGGTGGATGCCCGCCTCCTGGGGCTCATGAAGCCAACGGCGGTGCTGGTGAACACCGCCCGGGGAAGCATCCTGGACGAGGATGCGCTCTATGAAGCCCTGAAAGCCGGAACCATCGCGGGAGCCGGGCTGGACGTATATGCCCGGGAGCCCCTGCCGGCGGATTCCCCTCTGCTGACCCTGGAGAACTGCGTCCTCACGCCCCATGTGGCCAGCCAGACGGTTGAATCCCTGTGGAACATCTACCGCATGGCTTTGGAGATCTGCGCGGACTTCTTTGCGGGGAAGGGGAGTCCCCATATCCTGAATCCGGATTATGCGGGGAAAACCTGAGATGAAATACTATCTGGGCGTGGATAACGGCGGTACCTCCACCAAAGCCGCCCTGTACGATGTCCGGGGGCGGGAGCTGTGCTCCGCCTCCCGGGATACCGCGGTCCTCACTCCGGGACCCGGCTGCTTCGAGCGGGATATGGAGGAGATGTGGGAAGCCAACTGCGCCGTCATCCGGGAAACGGTCAAGGGAAGCGGCGCGGATCCGTCGGAGATCGCCGGGGTGGCCGTCTGCGGTCATGGCAAGGGCCTCTATCTCTGGGGCCGGGACGGGAAGCCCGTCCGGAACGGAATCCTCTCCACGGATAACCGGGCTTATGCCTATGTGGACCGGTGGCGGAGGGACGGAACGGAGGAGCGGGCCTTTGCCCTCTCCTGTCAGCATATCATGGCCTGCCAGCCGGTGGCCCTGCTCCCTTGGCTCCGGGAGCATGAGCCGGAGGTGATCCCCCGGATCCGCTGGGCCTTCGGCTGCAAGGACTACGTCCGTTTCCGCCTCACCGGGGAGGCCCGGGGAGAGCTGACGGACTGCTCCGGCGCAGGAGCGGTGAATCTCCGCACCCGGCAGTATGACCCCGCGCTTCTGGCGCTTTTCGGCCTGGAGGATCTTTCCGCCGTCTTCCCGCCCCTGTGCCGGTCGGACGAGATCGCGGGCTATGTCACTCGGGAGGCGGCGGAGCGCTGCGGCCTGCGGGAAGGGACCCCGGTGCTGGGGGGCATGTTCGATATCGATGCCTGCGCCCTGGCGGCCGGCGTCCTGGACGAACGGAACGTGTGCATGATCGCCGGGACCTGGAGCATCAACGAGTATCTCCGCCCCAGCCCCATCACGGACGGACGGGCGGCCATGAACTCCCTGTTCTGCCTGCCGGAATACTACCTGATCGAGGAGAGCAGCCCCACCTCAGCGGGGAACAGCGAATGGTTCATCCGCACCCTTCTGCCGGAGGTGAAGGCCGAGGCGGAGGCGGCGGGGGAGAGCGTTTACGCCCTGCTGGACCGCTGGGTACAGGAGACGGAGCCGGAGGGCTTCGTTCCGCTGTTTCTGCCCTTCCTCATGGGCTCCAACGCCCATCCCAACGCCCGGGGGGCCTTTGTCGGCCTCTCTGCGGATCAGGGACGGGAGCTGCTGGCGCGGAGCGTGTATGAGGGCGTGGTCTACTGCCACAAGGTCCATCTGGAAAAGCTCCTGGCCACAAAAGAAGCCCCGCCGGACTGTATTCGTCTGGCGGGGGGCGCTGCCCGGAGCGAGGTCTGGGCGCAGATGTTCGCGGATATTCTGGGCCTGCCGGTGGAACGGCTGGAAGCCCGGGAGACGGGTACCCTGGGCTGCGCCATCGTCGCGGCGGCGGGGACGGGCGCTTATCCGGACCTGGCCTCCGCCGCCCGGGCCATGAGTCCCGTGGGGGGACGGTTCGAGCCGAACCGGGAAGCGGGCCGGAGGTATGAAAAGCGCTACAGGCTGTATAAACGGCTTGTGGACTGCCTGGATCCCCTATGGCCGGAGATGCAGAGCGTCATTGAAGGACGTTGACGCAGCGCCCGCGGCGGGACCCGCCCGGGGAGATAATCGGTAAAACAACAGAAACTGCAGGAGGTATGAGATGAACAACAAAGGCGTAGGCGTGATTTTCTGCCTGATCGCCGCTATCCTGACGGCTGCCCGATATATTGCCGCCGCTCTGTTTATGAGCAATTTGTCCGCCTGGAGCGCGGAGCTGTTCCAAAGCGGCCTGGATTACGTTGGCACCCCGCTGAAGACGGCGGCGATTGTTTCCCTGATCGCGGGGATCGTTTTTCTGGCTTTCGGCGTCTTCCAGGATCTGCGCAAGGCAAAGAAGGACTGAGGCCGGAGCGCTGCCTTAGCCCGCGCAGGTATACATGGCGACCTCGTCATGCTCCCGGTTGGCGGCAATGATCACGTCCGCCCCGGAAGAGTTGACATAATGCATCACGTTTGCGCTGCCTGCAGGCTGCTCCAGGAGCTCCGCATGATAATCCGCCCGGGTCTCGTCCCAGGTGATCGCCATGGTCCCCTGGGTGCCGCCCCGCCAGCCCACGAGCCAGGCGGGCTTTCCGCCCAGAAGACAGGGCCATGTGGCGTGGAGGAAGGCCGTCTCCTTCTCCGGACGGCAATACTTCCATTGCGGTACGTAGTTCCCGAAGTCATCCTGACGGTAGATGACGAGGCTGTTTCCATGGAAGGGACTCAGGCAGCCCAGCTCCTCCTTCCCGTCCCCGTCCAGGTCCAGCAGCACGGAGTCGCTGCTGGGTACGGTGCAGAGCTGACGGATCTCCCATTCCCCCTCCGGCGTTTCCGGGGGCGTATAGAGGAAGGTCCCCTCCTCGCAGCCGATCAGGCCTTCGTCGTAACCCGCCCGCCGGAGCTTGCAGAAGCCGTGGTTCTGCAGCAGATTCTTCCCGACCCGATTCAGCTTAAGGCCCGGGCAGGACCGCAGCGCCATGGGATCCCGGGGGAGCGGCGAAGCATAGCAGGCGCCGGGATCCCGCCAGTCCCCGGGCCAGGCGCAGGAGGACTTCAGGCAGCATACCAGGAGCCAAAGGAGACCGCCCCGGCGAAGGATGCCGATGCGGTGGGCGTAGGGAGCCTTGCACAAGGTGCGCACCGTCCAGCCGCCCTCCTCCCGGGGAAATGCCAGAACGATCTGCGCGTCGTCCGCGTCGTCGGGACCGTAGAAGCGCTGGACCGCCAGGAAATCCCCCTTGCCGCCGGGGAGCTGTTCCATGCTCATCACGCCGCCGGGGGAGGTCCAGACCGTATCCAGAATCTCTCCCTCCTGGGAAAAGAGCAGGCAGACGTCCTCCTTTTCCGAGGCCACCAGGAAGCCGTTTTTTTCCGGCCAGTCCAGAGCGGCGATGGAATAGCATTTCTCCAGCTCCGCCAGTTTTCGTTTCGTGAATCCCATCTTTTTCCCTCCGCAGATCGTTTTTTTCAGTATACTCTGCGCCGGAGTTCGGCGCAAGGACAGGAGCGCAGCATGATGGAATATTCCCTCGGCCTGTATGAAAAAGCGCTGCCCCCCGCGGATGATCCGGCCACCCTTTGCCGGAAAGCCGCGGAGGCGGGATTCGACCGCCTGGAGCTGAGCATCGACGAAACGGATGCCCGGCTCGCCCGCCTGGACTGGAGCGAAGCGGCCCAGCGGGCGCTGGGCCTGCAAAGCCGGGAGGCGGGAGCGCCCATCCGCACCCTCTGCCTCAGCGGTCACCGGAAGTATCCTCTGGGGGCCCGGGATCCGGCGGTCCGGACAAGATCACTGGAGATCCTGCGGAAGGCCATCGGCTTCGCGGCCAACGCAGGGATCGGGATCATTCAGCTGGCGGGGTACGACGTGTATTATGAACCGGGGGACGCCTCCACCCGCGCCAGGTTCCGGGAGGGGCTGGGCCTGGGCGCTGCCTGGGCGGCGGAGGCCGGGGTAGTCCTGGCCTTTGAGACCATGGAGACCCCTTTTATGGATACGGTGGGGAAAGCCATGGCCTGGGTGCGGGAGATCGGTTCCCCCTGGCTGGGGCTGTACCCGGATATCGGCAACCTGCAGAACGCGGCGGTGAAATACGGCCATAGCGTCACGGAGGATCTGGCTCTGGGGGCGGGGCACACCTTCGCCCTCCACCTGAAGGAGACCAGGCCCGGGGTCTACCGGGATATGCGGTTCGGCTCCGGGGGACATACGGATTATTCCGGCTGTCTCCGCACCGCCCTGGCCATGGGGGTCCGGCTTTTCACCGGGGAGTTCTGGTATCATGGGGAGGAAGGCTGGGAGGAGGAACTCCGCCGGTCCAACGCCTTCCTTCGGGAGAAGATCGAACAGGCGGCAAAAACCCTTTGAGATAGAGTCACCCCGGCGCCGAAGCGCCGGGGTGCGCTGTTTCTGACAGCAGAACGGTGATCGTCCGGGATCTTTGCTTTATCTGCGGCGGCGCAGAAGGGCGGCCAGGATGATGATCACCACAATGGCAAGGATAACGATGAGAACGATGGGAAAGATCGTCGGGTGCACGTCACCTGGATCAGGCGCAGCGTCGGGCACAGCTGCGTCCAGATCCTTTCCCTTGAGGAAAAAAAGAAAGAGCGGCTGGATCATACGGATTCCTCCTTGATTTCCTCGTTCCGGGGCCGAACTCCGTCTGCCGGATGATCGGGATCCGATCCTTCGGCGTGCTCTTGCCCGCGGGAGGCATACTGGGCCTGCCGCGCCGCCTGCTTCACCTGTTGCTGCCGATGCCGGCGGAACAGAAGACCGATCAGCAGCGCCAGGGCCGCGATCACCACGATCACGATGAACAGGAACGGGGGATAGAAGATCGCGGATGCCGGCATGGCGGCGTCCAGCTGCACAAGGGGAAGACCGGGGATGAGGCGGAATCCCTTCAGCAGAGAAATGAGCATATCCGTTACCTCCTTATTTCAGTGTCCGATTCAGTACAAAGGCGCTCCCCAGGGACAGGATCACGATGAGGATGCTGTTTGCGAGATATCCGAAGCTGCCGAACAGAAAAACCGGGAGCAGACCGACAAACAGAGCGGCGGTGGTGACGCCGAAGGCGGAGCCGGGACTCTCCCGGATGACGCTCAGCAGCATGCCGAAGGTGATGGACATGGTCAGAGAGAAGCAGAATACGCCGAAAACGGAGACCGGCATCAGATCCTTTCCGAAGAGCAGGAAGGGGATGCACAGGATCGTGGACCATACCCCGACCCGCCTGGCCCCGAACCGGTCTGCCAGATATCCGCCCAGGGCCTTGCCCAGGCCCATCATGCCGAAGAGAAGGAAGCTCTGCCACAGCTCCTTTTTCCAGGAGATGGGGATGGCGTACCCGATGAAGGAGCGCACCGCCGTCACGGCGAAGGCCGCCAGACAGACGGCGGAATGCCGGTCCGGCTGTTTCACCAGGTCGAAGTCCGGATAGCGTACGGCCTGATTCAGCCACCGCCGGTTGGTCAGCAGGACCAGGAGCTCAATAACGGCCAGGGGCAGGAGAAGCCAGAAACGGCTGATCTTCAGAACACCCCCCAGAACCTGGCCGGTGATGAGGCCGAAGGAGCCCCCGGCCACAAACAGGGCGCTGTGCAGCAGCTTGCCTCCGGACATGACCGTGGTGCTGATGGCCCCGGCTTCATGAAGAAAGGCATTCCCCAGGGCCAGGAGGATCAGCCCCAGAATGTTCAGAAAACCGGAGCTTCCGGTGATCATGAGCACTCCGGCCAGCATGAGCGCGGTCCCGATGCTGCCGATATCCAGGACTTTGCACCGGCGGTTCAGGTCGCCGATGGGACCCTGGAGCACGAAGGCGAAGAAATCGTAAACCAGGGCGATGGTCCAGATGATCCCGCCCTCCAGGGTGAAATACCCGGAGAGGATCGCAAAGCAGACGAGCTCCACCAGGGCATGCACAAAGAAATAGCCGATGCCCTGGCTCAGACCGGCGTACCCGGCGCCCGGGCTGCTACGATTTTTCATGGGCGATCCCCCTTGCCAGACAGATGAACCAGCAGATCCCTGCGATCCCGCACAGGATGGCGAAGCCGACGGTCAGGTTTTCCTCCGATCCGCCGAGAAGAGCCCACAGCACCAGGCCGATCCCCAGAGAGACTGTGTTTCCGGCGGCGGAGACCAGCATGCTCCGGCCCAGGGTGATCCCCCGGATCAGCGCACGGTACAGGAAGCCTTCTCCGGCATAGGCCAGGACCAGCTCCCCCAGCAGCAGGTCGAACCAGCCGCCCCAGATGCCGCCCGGCTGTGCGGCCTGCAGCAGGGGCAGAAAAACCCCGTTGAGGAGGAGATTGGTCAGAAGATTGACCAGGGCGCTGATGCCCAGAACGTACAGGAATCCGTCCCGCCGCCGAAGGGTAAAGGCGGCGAGGGGACTTTCCAGAAACGCGGTGGTCAGAGCCAACAGGATGAGCATCATCAGGGATCGTGTCATGGTCGGAATCCCGCCCCCCCGGATGGGCCTTTTTCCCATTTGACGCCTTATTCCGCTTTTTTGTTCCGCTTGTACAGGATATTCAGTCCCCGGAGGAGCAGATCCGGCTCCAGATGGACCTCATGACGGCAAAGGGGAGTGATGAAGGGGGAGAGGCCTCCGGTGGCGATCACGGTGGATTCGTGCCCCAGCTCCTCCTGCATCAGATCGATCATCCCGTCCAGCATGCAGGCGGTTCCGTACATGATCCCGCTGCGCATGCAGTCCGCCGTGTTGCTGGCTACGACCTTGCCGGGCTTGCCCAGACTGATGGCGGGGAGCTGGGCGGTTCTTCCCGTCAGCGCGTCCAGGGAAACCCGCAGTCCGGGGATGATGACCCCGCCCATGTACCGGGCGCCGGGTTCCACCACCTCCATGGTGGTGGCGGTGCCCATATCGATGATGATCAGGGGAGCCTCGTACCGCTCCAGAGCGGCCACGGCCACCACGATCCGGTCCGCCCCCGCCTGGGAGGGCATATCCAGACACAGCTCCAGCCCGGTGTCCATGGTGTGCTCCACCACCATGGGGCGGATACCGATCATCTTGTATACCCCGGTCCAGACGGCGGTGAACACCGGCGGCACGACGGAGGAGATGATGCAGTCGGAAATCCCCTCCTTCCGCACGCCGTTGGCTTCCAGCATGTTTTTGATCTCCACTCCGTACTGGTCGGAGGTCCTGGCCCGGTCCGTGGCGATGCGGACCTCGAAGCAGATCTCCTCCTCCCGGATGCAGCCGATGGAGATGTTGGAGTTTCCGATATCGATGGCGAGAAGCATGGGGAACGCCTCCTTTTGTGTTTCGCAGAATTAAAAAAGGCAGACCGATGACATACCGGTCT